>Ga0209021_1001484_pt1 | contig 23182 bp, 20 predicted proteins | sample PinacodermFT_FD_187299 | JGI IMG/M metagenome (GOLD analysis project Ga0209021, IMG submission 187299) | Host-associated microbial community of the marine sponge Aplysina aerophoba from Gulf of Piran - sponge pinacoderm, lysed by freeze-thaw... | ecosystem: Host-associated > Porifera > Sponge >... | reverse complement strand
AGCGTGTATTCGAGATCAACCCCGAGGAGGTCGTCGAGATCAAGGTGACGGTGGACGGCGCGGCCACAACGATCGAGAAGGTACCCATGGAAGGTTGGGAGATTACCGATCCGGTCAGGTACGCGGCGGACCCCGATATCGTGGGTGCGTTGCTGCGTGAATTCTCCACCCTGTCCCCCGCCCGCACTGTCGCCGATTCGGCGGAAGCCCTTTCGGAATACGGCCTCGAGCATCCTTCGGCGACCGTCGAGGTCATCCGGGGTCTCGACAGGCCCATGGTGTTGCTGCTGGGAGACGTGAACCCCACGGGCGCGGCCCATTACGCCGTGGAAAGTGGTACACGGAGGGTATTCCTCATTTCCTCGCAGATCAATGGGAACCTGCGCAGGACGTCCGACGCATTGCGGGACCGCAGTCTGATTCGCGTCGAGCGGGACGACGTGGAAGAGCTCATCCTCGAAAAGGGCGACCGCCGGATCGTCATCGGCCTGGACGCATTCGGAACATGGCGCGTGGAAGCGCCATACCGGCTGCCTGCCGAGCGCGATGAGGTGGTCAACGCCTTGACCACGGTTATCGGGGCCACGGCCATTTCCTTCATCGACGAAGCGCCTTCCTCGCTTGAAGAATACGGTCTGGCGAATCCGGTGATGACGGCGACCGTGAAATCCGGCGACGGCAGCATACTCCAGACGCTTGCACTGGGCAATGATCATTTGGGCCAGATTTTTGCCATGACCAGCGAAAGAAGCAACGTATACTCGGTATCGACTTCGATCCTGCGCCAGCTGGACCGGGAACCCGAGTTCTACAGGCGGGTCACGGCTTTCGATTTTCAATCCTACAGGATCCCCGACTTTTCGATGGAACTGGGAGACGAGACCGTAACCCTGGTCAAGCATGCCTTCGAAGACTGGCGTATGACGTCTCCCTACGAATTGAGAGCCAACGACCGTTTTATCACGGCCATGCTGGACAGCCTGGAGATCATGCGCGTGCGGGAACACATCCCGCTTACGGACGCGAACAAAGCGGCTTACGGTTTCGAGAACCCGGCTGCCAGCCTCTCGCTTACGATCGAGGACCGGGTGAGACCCCAGGAAATCCTGGTCGGATCGGCCTCCGGCGATGGGCAGTATGAATACGTGATGGACCCCTCGGAGGAGTGGATCTACGCAGTGGATGCATCTACGCTGCAGCGTCTGCCTGCCTCCGCGATCGACTTGCGCGACAACAAGATCCTTCGGTTCAAAGGTTACCAGGTACACATGTTCGAGGTGGTCACGCCCGACGAACGTTTGCGGGTGCGCCGCGACCAGAAGCAAAGAGTCGTATGGAAAATCGAAGAGCCTTCATCGGGCGACGCCGACGCGATCTCGGTCGGCCGGGCGTTCAGCGAGCTGGATTCACTGTATTCGCAGGCCTTCATAACGGCAGACCCCGACGCTGACCTGGCAACCTATGGACTGGACAAACCGATCATGGAACTTACGCTGCAGATCGGGGGCCGGGACGACGTGCCGGAAGAACGCTTATCGCTCCTGGTGGGCAGATCGTTTCCCGGGGACCGGAATCTGGTCTACGTCAAGCAAAGAAACAGCCCCGTCGTGTCCCTGGCCAGGGCCGGGTTCGTGGCCCGGATCAATGACATGGTCGCCCTGACACCGAAATCGTGACATGAGGCGGCATGCGGTGAGGTGTTCAAGCTTACTCGCCACCATCCTGGTGGCCGTCTCGACGAATCCGGCTGATACCGAAGCCTTCCCTGCGCCGCAGGACGGAGATTTCGGTTTCTCTATCGAGGCCTCGGTAGATCGCGACCGGATCACCGTGGGCGATCCCTTCCTGTACCGGATCACCGTGAAGAGTCCCGGCAACTCCGCGGTCGAGTGGCCGGAATCTGGCCGTCCCCCGGAAGGTTTCGATCTCCTGTCCTTCGAGCACGAGGGACCCCTGCCCGGTCCCGGCGGCGTGAACGTCGATTCACTCCGCTACGAACTTACCCTTTTTCGGACGGGCGAACATTCCATACCGCCCTTCGCGCTTAAGTGCGTCCTGGTGGACGGTACCGAAATATCCGCAGAGTCGGATTCCATTTCCGTTGCCGTCCTCAGCGTGATAGACGATGAGGCAGAGGATATACGCGATCTGAAGGATCCGGTGGAGATCCCCGGCGAAGTGCCCTGGTACTTCTGGGCGATCGGCGGACTGGTGCTGCTCGCCGTCGCGGCGGGCCTCTTTCTGTACTTCAGGCGCCGCGGGAAACGGAACGATGCGAACGGCCCGGATACGGCTATCGAACGCCTTCCCGAAGAGATCGCCCTGGAGGAGCTGGATCGACTGGCTCTCAAGGAGTGGCTGGCCCAGGGACACGTGAAAGCCCATTACTCCGCGCTGTCTGAAATCCTGCGACGGTACCTGTCCGTGCGTTACGGGATAGCCGCCATGGAATATACGACTTCCGAAGTGATAGCGGCATTGAACGCACTCGATCTCGGCCACGAGGAGTCACGGACCGTCCGTATACTGTTCGAAGAATGCGACATGGTTAAATTCGCAAGGTATACACCCGAAACGCACCGGCAGTCGCTTTCCTTGCGGGAAGGACGGGAGGTCGTCGAGCTGACGAGCCCTCCTCCCGCGCCGGAGTATGCCGCGCTGGACCGGAATGACGCCGAAGCCGATTCACCGGTATCCGGCGAGGTTTCCGCCGGCGATGCGGGTTCCCTACAAGCACCGTCTAAGGACTGACGCGATCATGTTCTTTTCCATGCCCGTAATTCTTGTTCTGCTCGTGATCCTCCCGGTACTCCTATGGTGGTATCGCCGCCAGTTGAAGGGACGCCGGGGCGGCCTGACGTTCTCCGACATTTCCTTCGTAAACAGGTTGAAACCCGCGTCTATCCTCAAGTACCGCCACGTCCCCGTCGCGCTGCGTGCCTTGGCCATCGGACTGGCAATACTTGCCCTTGCCCGTCCGCAGACGGGTACCGAGGGCGCGGAAGTGATGACCGAGGGGATCGATATCGTGCTGGCGCTCGACATATCCGGCAGCATGGGGGCCGAGGACTATAAGCCCCGCAACCGGCTTTACGTCGCTAAAACCGTGATTTCAAATTTTATCCGGGAGCGGCAAAACGACCGGATCGGCATGGTGGTCTTCGCGGGACGCAGCTTCACGCAGTGCCCGCTTACGCTGGACTACGAGGTGCTGCTCGGCCTGTTGGAACAGGTGGAGATCGGGTTGACCGAGGACGGCACGGCCATTGGAATCGGAATCGCCAATTCCGTCAACCGGTTGCGCCAGAGCAGCGCTGAAAGCAAAGTGGTCATCCTGTTGACCGACGGCGTGAACAACACGGGCGCGATCGACCCGATCACCGCGGCAAAGGCGGCCAATGCGCTGGGGATCAAGATCTACTCGGTCGGCATAGGAAAGGAAGAAGGCGCGCCGATTCCCGTCGATGACCCTGTGCTCGGACGCACGTACGCCCGAAATCGGGACGGCAGCCTCGCGCTCACGGAAATCGACGAGGAAACCCTGCGGCAGGTCGCTAGTATAACGGGCGGTTTCTATTTCAAAGCGACCGATGGCGAGATGCTTTCCCACATTTATCAACGGATAGACGCGCTTGAACGTACGGAAATGAGCGTCATAGCCTACTCGAGGTATACCGAGTTATTCGGTTTTTTCCTGTTGCCGGCCATGTTTCTTGTGCTGGCCGAGGTCCTGTTGACACACACCCGGCTGAGGAGACTCCCCTAGGCCGGGGAGGACGCGTACCGGTTCTCCGGAGCAGACATGCGATTTGCCCAACCCGAATTTCTTTACCTGCTTGCGATTGCGCCGCTGCTCATCCTTTTCTTTATCGTTCGGTTCCGGCACAGGCGCGACGTGCTCATGAAGTTGGGCGAGCAGGCACTGCTGGACAGACTGTCCCGATCAACCGTCGCCGGCAGGCAGCCGGTCAAGGCGGCGCTCGTGGTCCTGGCCCTGGTCTGCTTTGTTCTTGCACTCGCGCGTCCGCAGTTCGGAACCCGGTCCGAAACAATACGTCAGACCGGATTTTCTGTCATGGCCGCACTGGATGTTTCCAATAGTATGCTGGCCGAGGATGTCCGGCCGAATCGCCTCATACGGGCCAAATATGCCGTCCGGTCTCTGGTGAGAAAACTCCGGAACGATCAGATAGGGCTGGTTGTTTTCGCCGGATCCGCTTTTCTGCAGTGTCCGCTGACTTCCGATTACAGCATCGTCGAGCTCTTTCTGGACGGCATCGATACCCGGACGGTGGGCACGCAGGGAACGGCCATATCGCAAGCGCTGCAAATCGCGGGCCAGTCGTTTCAACAGGACCACAGGGGATACAAAGCCATCGTACTGATCACCGACGGAGAAGACCACCAGGAAGACCCGGTCGCCGTCGCAGCGGATCTGGCGGCCCAGGGCGTACGCGTTTACGTGGTGGGCATCGGTACCCCGAACGGCGTACCCATACCCATCATGGGCGAGGACGGCACGGTCGCCGGCCACATGCGGGACCGGTCCGGCGCAGTGGTCATGAGCCGTCTGGACGAGTCCACGTTGCGTCAGATCGCGGAAACGACCGGAGGCGCTTACTACAGGGCTTCGCCGGGGGGTGAAGAAATGGACCTGGTATACGATACCATCTCCTCGCTGGAGAGGGCGGAGTTCGAAAGCAGGGAATTTACGCAGTACGTTGAACGTTTCCAGTATATATTGTTGTTCGGTTTGCTGTTGCTGGTCGCGGATACCGTGATACGGGACCGCAGATTGCTCGACGTATCGCCGGAATCGGAACCAAAGCCATGAGCGTAATCCTGGTCATCCTGTTGTTTCTCGGTTGGCAGCCTGCCGCGAAGAATGCTCGCGGAAACGAACTGTACCAACAGGAAAAATACGAAGAGGCGCTGGCGGCCTATACTGAAGCACTGGCGGAGGACGGCGAAAACCCGGCCTTGCACTACAACCGGGCCAACGCGCTGTACCGCTCCGAGCAGTATCCCTCTGCCGTGCAGTCGTATACGAACGCACTGGACGGCGAAGCGCCGCTCGATGGCCGGGCCCGGTACAACCTGGGCAACAGCCTGTACCGCATGGGCCGGCTTGAAGACTCCATCGAGGCTTACAAGGAGGCCCTTCGTATCAAGTCGGACGATCTCGACATGAAATACAACCTGGAATTCGTGACTCGACAGCTACAGGAGCAGCAGGAAGAACAGGAACGCCGGAACGCGCAGAACCGTCAGGATAACGATGAGGATCAGGAAGACCGGGAGGACCGGGAGGACCAGGAGGATCAGGAGAATCAGGAAGACCGGGAGGACAACGGGAATCAGCAGCCGGAAGGAGAGGATGATTCGCAACGGCAGCAGGCTCCCAGGGAGGGTGAACTGAGCAGAGCAGAGGCGGAACGACTCCTGAATGCCCTGAACAGGGATGAGCGGGATATTCAGCGTCGACTGCGCAGACAGCAGGCCACCCAGGTCAATCCGGAGAAAGACTGGTAACCGTTCCACGAATCGCGATGGAAACACCATGATTGTCATGAAATTCGGCGGCACTTCCGTCGGCAGCGCGGAGGCCATTCAACAAGTCGTCGAGATCGTCGGAAAATACCGCGAACGCGATCCGTTGGTGGTCCTGTCCGCCATGAGCACGGTAACCGACGCGCTTCGGGAAATGGCCGCGGAGGCCTGTGGAGGGACGGAGCCCTCGGCTTCCCTCTCGGCTTTGCGCAAACGCCATGACGAGACGATTCGCGCCTTGGCCGAAGGGGAGGAGCGGAACCGGGCCCTCGAGGTCTGTGACGGACTGATCGATGAACTGTCGGGAATCCTGCACGGTATCACGCTGCTCAGGGAACTGTCCCCGCGTTCGGTCGACCTGGTCAGTTCCTTCGGCGAGCGCTTATCCGTGGTTGTCGTCTCCGCGGCCCTCAGGTCGGCCGGCCTGTCGTCTCTTCCCGTCGATGCGCGCGAATACGTGAAGACCAACGAGCGCTACACCGAAGCGGAAGTGAATGTCGCCGAAACGGAACGGCGCTTGTCGGCGGGACTGATCCCCATGGTATCCGGCGGACGCATTCCCATCATAACGGGGTTTATCGGTTCGACCGATGAAGGGGTCACCACGACCCTCGGGCGGGGCGCCTCGGATTACACCGCCTCCCTTGTCGCCGGTGCGTTACAGGCAGAAGAAGTATGGATCTGGACGGACGTGGACGGCGCGATGACGGCCGACCCGCGCATGGTCGAGGACGCCCGGGTGCTCAAGGAGATTTCGTATCTCGAGGCCGCCGAGATGTCCTATTTCGGCGCCAAGGTGCTCCATCCCATGACCATGCAGCCCGCGGTAAAACAGGAGATTCCCATCCGGATCCGGAACACCTTCCGGACCGAAAACGGCGGTACGGTCATTTCTTCGCGCACCTTTGAGGCCCCGCTGGGGGTGAAGGCCGTGACGAGCATCGACCGGCTCTGCCTGATCGTGGTCGAAGGAACCAGTCTCAGCAGAACGCCGGATACGCACGCCCGGCTCTTCAAGACCACGGCGGAACGCAAGACCCAGGTCATCATGATTACGCAGGCTTCCTCCGAACACGACATCTGCCTGGTCGTAGACGAAAGGGACAGCCAGGGAACCGTCCGGGCGCTGAAGGAGGAATTCCGTCATGAAGTCGCCGAAGGCAGCCTGGAGGAGATCTCGGTGCAACCCGACCTGGCCGTGGTGGCGGTGGTCGGCGGCGGCATGAAGGGAACCCCGGGCATCGCGGCCCGCACATTCGGCATCCTCGGCGAACACGGGGTCAATATCATCGCCATCGCCCAGGGTTCATCGGAGCTGAACATTTCATTCATCGTCGAACGGAACGACCTGCAGAAGACCGTTCAACTGGTACACGCGTCCTTTGGACTCGGAGAGGACGGAGGTTTTGAGTAAAATAAACCTGTTTCAGTTCGGGAAGGGCAATATAGGCGGCGCATTGGTCAGGCAGGTGGTGGACCGGACCGGGTCCCTGGCCGATGCGAGCGGCCTTCGTTTCGAGTACGTCGGGATCTGCGGCCGGGACTACGTGGTATTCGATCCAGGGGGACTCAACGAGGCGCTTCAAGTAACCGGTGGACTCGACCGGTTGCTCGACGACGGGGACAGGCGCGCGGCCTACCCGGGCGCGGTTGCCATGATGGATCGTCTGCTGGATGATCCACCCGCGAACCTGTGCGTTATCGATACTACGTCCGCCGATATGACCGAAGTGCACCTGGGCTGTCTGCGCCGCGGCATTCCGGTCGTGACGGCCAACAAGAGACCCATCACCGATCGGAGCGGCGCGTACGAAGAGATCCAGCGGCTCGGGCGCGCCAGGCGAATGCGGTACTGGTACGAAACGACCGCCGGCGCCGGGCTGCCCGTCGTCAGTACGGTCAAGGAACTGGTGGACACCGGCGACGTGGTGACCGAGATCGCGGGATGCCTCAGCGGTACGCTGGGATACATCTGTTCCCGGCTCGACCGCGGGGGAGCCTTCTCGGAGATCGTCCGGGAAGCGAAGGAACTCGGTTATACCGAACCCGATCCGCGGGACGACCTGAACGGCATGGACGTTGCCAGGAAAGCGCTGATCCTCGCGCGTGAGATCGGGCACCGGCTTGAAATCGAAGGGCTGGAGATCAAGGGTATGGTCTCCGACGCCCTGCTTGAAGCCCCTTCGGTCGAGGCGTTCATGGATATGCTCGCCCTGGAAGACGCGGACTACGCGCAGCGGGTCGAATCCTGCGGAAACAACGGGCAGGTGCTGCGATTCGTCGCGACGGTGGGAGACGACACTTGCCGGGTGGGACTCGAAAGTGTGGACCGGGAGAGTCCCCTGGGAAGCTTGACCGGTCCGGATAACATGGTCGTATGCACCACGAAACGATACCGAGACAACCCGCTGATCGTGCGGGGGCCGGGCGCCGGGCCTGAGGTTACCGCCGGTGGCCTGTTCGGAGACCTGATCAAGGCCGCGAGAATGCTGTCCGGCAGCAATCATCCTTAACCTGTACACCTGATCCGGGAGCATGAAGTGTCGAAGAATGAGATCAAAGTGGGTATCCTGGGCGCCACCGGAGCGGTAGGACAGCGGTTCGTCCAGTTACTCGAAAACCATCCGTGGTTCAGGGTCACCGCGCTTGCGGCTTCGGAGCGGTCGGCCGGCAAACCCTACTCGGAAGCCGTGACCTGGCGGCTGGATACGCCGATCCCGGCAGCCGTGGTCGAGATACCCGTATCGCTTTGCGAGCCGGGACTGGACTGCGATCTGGTATTCTCCGGCCTGGATTCCGCGGTGGCGGGTCCCATCGAGGCGGCTTTCGCGGCGGCCGACTATGCCGTGGTGAGCAATTCGAAGAACCACCGCATGGACGAAGACGTGCCCCTGCTCGTTCCCGAGGTCAATGCGGACCATTGCGGGATCATCGACCGGCAGCGGAAGCGCAGGGGGTATGGGCGCGGGTTCATCGCGACCAATCCGAACTGCTCCACCATCGGTCTTGCGATGGCGCTGAAACCGATTGCCGACCGCTTTGGAATAACGCGGGTCGCGGTTACCACCATGCAGGCCCTGTCCGGCGCCGGTTATCCGGGGGTCTCCTCGCTCGAAATCCTCGATAACGTGCTTCCCTACATCGGGGAAGAAGAAGAGAAGATGGAGCGGGAAACCCTGAAACTGCTAGGCAGGTTCCACGACGGCCGGATTAAAAACGCCCGGACTGTCGTCAGCGCCCAGTGCAACCGGGTACACGTCCAGGACGGACACATGGAATGCGTCTCGGTGGCCCTGGAGAACGAGACAGACGTAAACGGCCTCGCCGAAGCGCTGCGCAACCACCGGGGGCCGCCCCAGGAACTCGGCCTGCCATTTGCCCCCAGGCGCCCGATTATCGTCCGCGATGAACCGGACCGGCCGCAGCCGAGGATAGACCGCGACGCCGAAAACGGCATGGCCGTGACGGTGGGGCGCATACGGCCGTGCTCCGTACTCGACATGAAATTCGTGGTGCTGTCCCACAATACCGTCCGCGGGGCCGCCGGTACCGCCATCTTGAACGCGGAACTGCTGCGGACCCGGGGGTTTCTGGACTGAGCGTATGAAACACTGGATTCACATTGGCCTCATCGCGTTGCTGCTTCTCATCTCTCCATCCGTATCGGGGCAGGAGATCTCCGTCACCGCGGAGGTGAGCCGTAACCGGATGACGGTCGACGAAACACTGATGCTGACTGTCTCGGTCTCCGGTTCCAATCTGGGCGACGTCCCGAAGCCCGTGTTGCCCGACATGCAGTCGTTCATCGTCATCGGCAGCACCTCCTCCACGTCCTCCAGCTTCAATCTGGTTAACGGAAAACTGTCCTCGTCCAGATCGGTCCGGTTCATCTACCAGTTGAAGCCCCGGAATACGGGGACCTTCGTCATCGACGCGGCTGAGGTGACTTACGACGGCGTGACGCACGAAACCACGCCGATTTCGATAGTGGTTGCTCCGTCCGCCTCAGGCGCCGCCTCCGCGGCGGGAAACCGTGTCGCACCGGGGGGCGGTTCCCCTTCCTCGGCCATGGGTTCAATGCAGGATGACACGGCACAACCGGACCTGGGCGACGCAGTGTACATCCGGACCACCCTGGACAAGAAGCAGGCCTACGTGGGTGAGCAGGTAACGGTGACCTATACGCTATATACCCGCCTGGGTCTTTCGAACGCGCGTTACGACGTAGTCCCCTCCTATACCGGTTTCTGGATGGAAGAGCAGTTTACCGCGCATCACCTCGATTTCATGGAAGAAATCATCGCCGGCCGGAGGTACGCCGTATCGAAACTGCGTCAGATCGCCTTGTTCCCCACCGTGACCGGGGAGCTGACCATCGACCCGCTGTCGATGGTCTGTGACGTACAGGGCGAAAGGTCCCGAAGAAGCCTCTTCGACAGCTTTCTCAACGATCCCTTCGATACGTTTTTCTCGAACACGCGCCAGATCAGGGTGACATCCGTGGAGCAGGCCGTGCGGGTTCTGCCTTTGCCGGACGCGGGCCGACCTGCCGGTTTCAGCAACGCGGTGGGCGATTTTTCACTCGAGGCGACCGTGGATCAGGCCACCACCGAAGTAAACCAGCCAGTGACGCTGACGGTCGTGCTGGCCGGCGAGGGCAACCTGAAGACCGTGGAAGATCCCGTCCTGCCGCCGCTCGGGGTTTTCAATGAATACCAGTCCGGCAACAGGGCGGAATACGCGTCGGGCGGGTTGCGCATTTCGGGGACAAAAACCTGGGAACACGTGCTGATCCCCACGGCCCCCGGAGAACACATCATCGCGCCGCTCGAATTTCCGTTTTTCAATCCCGATACGGATTCCTACCGGGTTACGACAACCGATCCGGTAACGGTTACCGTCCTGCCGGCCAGCGGCGTGCAGGCGGCTGCCGCCGTTATGCCGCGCAAGACTCCCGTCCGGCAAATACGCAAGGATATCCAATACATCAAGCCCGAAACAGTTTTCCTCGGCGACCAGGGAGCGGTCCTGTACCAGTCGCCCTGGTACCTGCTATTGCATTTCCTGCCCGTCGCGGCGGTCCTGGCCACGGTCCTGTACAGGTCCCATGCCCATCGCCTGCGGCGCGACGCCGGCTATGCCCGCCGGCGCCAGGCGAAAAGCAACGCCCTGGGCGAACTGAAGCGGTCCGGAGAGCGGCTGAAGCAGGATGCGCTCGACCAGGCCATCACCGGCATATCCAACGCGTTGTACGGTTATATCGCCGCCAGGTGCAATCTGCCGACGGCCGGCCTGACGTCGGCCCGCGTCGTCGAACTCCTCAGGGGACGAGGCGTGGACGAAGAGACGGTCGGCCTGGTCAGGGACTGTTTGGACTCCTGCGACCTGGCCCGGTTCGCCCGGACGGCGCATTCGGTCGAACACACCGAAGACCTTCTTGGCAGGGCACGGAACGCAGTCGAATCCATCGAATCGCAGTTAAACGGTGACCGTTGAAAGCCACTAAACCATCCAGCATGCGCGCAAAGGGCCAATTGAAAGCAGGCACGAACCCGCTGAGACGACCGGAAACCCAGGGTTTTCGCAACCTGGTCTCGGGGTTGATCGTGGCCGTTTTTGCCAGCGGTTTCGCGGCCGCGGGTTGCGCCGGGGAAACGGCAGACAGGCAGACCGTCGAGTTGTACCGGCAGGGCAACCTGCTCTACGAGGGCGGGAAGTATGCGGAGGCGAGCCGGACGTACGAACGCATCATCGAACGCGGTATACGTAATGGGCACGTGTACTACAACCTGGGTAACGCGTATTACAGGCAGGACCAGATAGGCCGTGCCATCCTGGCCTACGAGAGGGCGTCCCGGCTCATGCCTCGGGACGTGGATTTGAGGAGCAACCTGGACCTGGCCAACGAACGGACGACCGACCGTATAGCCGTGGACGTGCCCTGGTTCGGCAGGCAGGCGCTGGACGCGGTGACCGTGAACCAGGCCACGGCCGCTGCGACCGCGGCCGGGTTCCTCACGTCGCTGGCCCTGGTGTTCTATCTGCTCGCTACACGGCCTCGTGCGCGGTCCGCCGCCGGTTACGCTCTGCTGGCCACGAGCCTTGTCCTACTCATGGCCATCGGGTTCATGAGTATCAAAATATACGACGTGCTGGAGAACCGGAATGGTATCGTCCTGAGTCCGGCGGCCGTCGTCAGGACGAGTCCGGACGCTTCATCCGAACCGGTTTTCACCCTGCACGAAGGCGCCAAGGTCCAGCTGGTCGAACACCGGGACGAATGGACGAGAATCCGCCTGCCGGACGGCAAGAACGGTTGGCTTTCCCGGGAAGACCTGGAAGGCATCTGACCCGCGACGGGGACAGCGTAGCCATTTTATCGTTTCGAACCCGGAAACAGAACGGTGAGGCCCAATGTTTACAGCTATTTCAGAACCGCAGACCCGCCGCATCGATCCCGGAGACCGGGACTACTGGACCGAGGTACGTTCACGGTTCATCCTGGAACCGGGTCACGCCTATCTCAACAACGCCGCACTGGGCATGCCCCCAAAGCCCGTTCGGGACGCCGTCGCCGAGGGCTTTCGGCTGATGTCTGAAAACCCATCGAAGGCCAAGCGGGTGTTCCACGACTACATCGAAGGAGAACTCAGGCCGGCCATGACCGGGTTTCTGCGAGCGGAGACCGGTGAAATCGCCCTGGCGCGCAACGCGACAGAGGGCCTCTACCATATCATAAACGGCCTGGACCTGGCGCCCGGCGACCGCATCCTGATGACCACGCAGGAGCATCCCAGCGCGGTGCGGCCCTGGAAGGTCAGGTCGGAAAGGGACGGGATCGAGATCAGGGAGGTCCATATCCCCAGTCCGCTGGCCGGTGAAGATGATATCCTGGAGCGCATTTCCGCGGCGATAGACGAGCGGGTGAAAGTGCTCTTCTTCTGTCACGTCACCCGCGGGGGATACCTGTATCCGGTCAAACGACTTTGCGCTTTGGCCCGGGAGCGGGGACTGATTACGGCCATAGACGGCGCCCAGGCGGTGGGGATGATGGACGTCGACCTGGCGGAAATTGACTGCGACATGTACACCAACAGCCTGCACAAGTGGTTTCTCGGTCCGGCCGGCACCGGGTTTCTATACGTCAACCGCGCCATGCAGCCATCTTTCAGCTCATTGTACGCGCCGGCATCCGAGCCCGGCGGGGACGCCCGTCGCTACGAGATCCAGGGGACCTACGATCTGCCCGTGCGCGCGGCACTCGGCACCGCACTGGACTTCCTGAACCGAATCGGCATAGACAACATCGAGCGGCGCCTGCGCATGCTGTCGGATTACCTCAGGAATGCCCTCCTGGACATCCCCCGGCTGCGGCTGCTCACCAGCCTGTCCCACGACATATCGTCGCCAGGTTCCACCATCTTCGAGTTCGACGGGATCAATGCGGCGCGGTGGCGCGGTCCCCTGGAGGAGGAAGCGAAACTCCACGTGGACGACCACGACCGGGACGGTCACCGGGGCATCCGGATCTCGACCCACTACTACAACACGACGGACGAAATCGACCGGTGCGTGGACAAGTTGAAGGAAATGGCACGGCGGGAAGGTTAGGTAGGCATAGAGGTTTTAAGCCGATCTTACGGTAGCCTGAGCATCGCGCCGCGTGCAGCCTGAGCGTCGCGCCGTCGGCAGCGTAAGCATCGCCCAGCCGACTCAGTCCCCGTAACCCAGTTCTTTCAGTGCTTCGCCCAGCAGGTCCAGCTGAAGATCGCCGCCTGCCTTCTTCCAACGGCCCACGGCCTCGGGTCGTACGACGATACGGCTCAGGGGAATACCGAGAAAGGCTTCGAGCCGGAGAAGCGTCTCCTCCTGTTTCAGCACGAAGTCTTCAAACCGGACAGTTATGAGATGGCCGGGGTTCGGCGTGGCCTTCATGAGCAGGTACTGGTACAGCCAGGAAATAGCCCGTTGCCGCCGAATGTCCTCCGTGGCGGGATACGCAATTCCGAAATCTCCAAGATCGTCCGTCCTGTGCGGGGCAAGGATGCCGTCCCTCGGATCCCGGATCCAGTGAATGTAGCGGATATCTGGAAACATGCGGACGATCCAGGGATAGATGAGCGTGGTCTCCGGCAGTTTCCAACCGCGGCAGGGGTTTCCGTTTTCCATCACGTCCGCCAGGTACGATTCCACCTTCTCCACGAAAGACGGATCGATATCCATCTCCATCACCCGAGAGAAATCCCAGGATAGACCGCCCTCCCACCGGACGTACCTGGCGAAGATCCGGCAGGCGTCGTACAGGTCGCCAGGCGGTACTTTGTCGCCCGACGTATTGATCGTCCTGCCCATGAACACGCCGCTGGTATAGAGCGTGTGCGACATGGCTCTCGTTCCGGAATGTCCCCGGCCTATGATGGTGACGATGGGCATGACGATATCCTCACTGCGATCGATTCGCGTTCCGCCGGGTCAGACCCTGATCGTGGACATGGTGATATGCCCGCCGAAACACAGGTCGACATCACTGCCTGTCTTCCGGGGCCGTTCGTGGTAGACCCCGGTATGTAAATACCCGTTCCCTTCGGCGGTGAACGTGTTCTTGAAGGGGCTGGTATCCACGGGGGCGGTTCTCATTTCCAACCGGGTCTCCCGGTGATCCGGGTGGGGCAGGTTGATGTTGAGGAAGCATCCCGCATCCAGGTCCAGGCGAAACAGGCGTTCCAGTACCGGCCGCAGGCGTGAAGCCGCCAGTTGCCAGTCGACCGGGCGGTCGACTAGGGTGTAGTGAGAGAGCGCCATGGCCTTGCAGCCGTGGAAAACGGCCTCCCTGGCGGCGGCCACGGTGCCGGATTCGTAGACGTCCACCCCTAGATTGGCCCCGTGATTGATGCCTGAAAGCACCCAATCCCCGTCAACCGCAAGCTCGTTGAGCGCCAGGCGCGCGCAATCGGCCGGCGTTCCCCATACCCGGTAACGGTTCTCCGCGAGGGCATCCACCCGGATAGGCCGGTTGTTGGTCAACTGGTGGCTGATGCCGGACTGAGGTTCCGCCGGTGCAACGACGACCACGTCGCCCCACCGGGACGCAAGGCGGGCGAGGGTCAGCAGCCCCTGTGCCTCAATGCCGTCGTCGTTGGTTACGATCAATTTCACCGCGGCCTACTTGCCCTGTGTGATCGAAGTTCCGGAAGGATTGTAATGCGATCGGGATGTGGTCGAAGTGCGGGGAGCATCTGTTCCCTGCCGGTTCAAGATACCATTTATTCGGCGCCAGCAGGGACAGATCAGGCGAAATACCGGATAGATGACGATGATGGCGATCCCGCCGCTGATCCACTGGATGAATCGGGCAAGGAGCAGGTTGTTCTTTTTGTTCATGTAAGTCACACACGGGTTGTTGAACTTGCGAAAATAAAAAAACGACCGGTCCATGGTGCTGACTGATCGTGGATTATGTTAGTCGTTTTTGTACCGGTTGTCAAGCCCGATCACACGGCCGGAGTCGAAGCGAGAGGTCGGCCGTGTGATGGAAGACCCTGCGATCTAATCGTCCTGGGCGGGACGCTCGGGACGTCCTTCGGGCATGACAAATGCCATGAAAAGGTAGATCAGCGTAACCGTTCCCACGGAAAAGAGAAAAGCGATGAAGAACCCGATGCGTACGAGGGTGGGATCCAGATCGAATGCATCCGCGAGGCCATTGCACACGCCGAAGATCTTTTTGCCTTCCCGTAACCGGTACAGTCGTCGATGTCTGAAGACCTCCATGATTTGTCCCCTGAAAACAATCAGGATGAATACCGCCGCGCCAATGGCGACGATGGGTACCATTGGAAGAATGAAGGAGAATCGTCCGAATTCCGGTGTATATGAATAGGTCAGCACCATCACGGCCAGCAGGATCAGCAGAATTCCCCAGACCATGCTGTTGTTCTGAGTGGTATTCCGGTATCCCTTGCCGGCCTGTTTCGCCTGATCCGCCTGTTCGGTCTGGCCGGCTTGGTCCGCCTGTTCGGTCTGGCCGGCTTGGTCCGCCTGTTCGGTCTGGCCGGCTTGGTCCGCCTGATCTACCTGATTCGCCTGTTCGGTCTGGTCGGCTTGATCCACCTGTTTTTCCTGGTCCACCTGATCCGCCAGGACCTTCCGGACCGCTTCATCTCCCTGGGTCGCCAGGTCTGCCTGGACTTTCCTTACCGCCCGGTCCGCCTGCCCGGAGCCTGGAGGCGCGCCGGCCGCGGCCGCGGAAGCCGGGACCGGATTCCGGGGTATGATGAAAATGCAAACCAGGTACGCCAGGAAGACAAAAGGCCCGAAGACGGGCAAGGTGATCACCGTGAAGGCGACCATGGCGATCCGGAGTACGGAGGTATCCACGTCGAAGTATTCGGCCAGTCCGCCGCAGATGCCGCTGATCATCCGGTTGGATGTGGATCTGTAGAGGGTTTTCTCAGGCACGGTCGCTAAACCTCGTCTTTCTCTGTCGTTGTCCGTCCTTCGACACCGGGGGCATCGCCTCCTGGCGTATCGACACCGGGCGCAACGACACCGGGAGCATTGCCTCCGGGAGCATTGCCGGCCTGTCCAGGTGGAAGGGCTTCCTGCTCTTTCGCCCTGTTGCGCAGCAACCTAGCGCGAATAATCAGGCCGAGGCCCACGAACAGCAGTGCGAAGCCGAAGAACTCAGCGTCGCTCGCGATGACCGTGGCCAGGCCAATGCCTACCAGGAGTACCACGGCCAGGGAGGGTACGCCGGACTCGCGCTTCCTGGCATCGATGAATATCCCTTTCTCGATCATAGCCAGCCGTTCCAGGTGCCTGATTTCCCTGCCCCTTTTAAGGTACCCCAGCAATGCGCAGAAGACGCCCAGTCCGAAGGGAATGGCAACGGCAACAATGGCTGCGCCCTGGTAGTCCAGGTTTGCGAGGACGACGACCATGATGCAAACGCTCAGGAACAATACCGCCCAGGCTTTCCAGCTATCCATAAACCGCCTCCGATACGAGATCGTTCACAGGAATTCCAGACCTCACGCTTTATCCCCTCATGATTTCGACACGGAATCCGATCGTTTTGTTTCAGAGTCTGAAATTTAAATCGATTTGCCGTGATTGCCATGAGAAAAACATGACCGTGATCTGAAACATTTGTAGATTCCCGGTAGTCTTACTCATGAGAGGGATACCGACCCGGGATCTCTTAAAGGGGTCGAATCAGTCCGGCGAAACGGCCCTGTACGCGGCTGAGACTCGCTAGAGGCAGAATGAGGCGACCCATGGATTTGAGCGATGAGGAACTCGTCGCAAGGGCCAGGGACGGTGACAGATCGGCCTTCGCCCGTCTCGTCGACCGGCATAGTGTATCGGTGTTCAACCTGACGCTGCGGATCGTTGGGAACAGGGAAGACGCGGAAGAGGCCGCCCAGGATGTATTCGTCCGGGCTTACAGGAATCTCGACAGGTTTCGCGGCGACGCCAGATTCTCTACGTGGCTTTACCGTATCGCCGTGAACGTAAGCCTGAGTTCGGCGCGGCGTTCCCGTCGAGACCTTTCCACGACATCCCTGTCGGGCTCGGAAGACGATGAGGAAGGATTGCCGTTGCAGTTGCCGGATCCGTCGGCGAATCCCGCGGAGCGGTTCGAGCAGGCCGAATTCAGGGAACAGGTCAGGAATATGGTGGCGGCGCTGCCGCCTATTTACAGCGCGGTGATTTCGATGTATCATATGCAAAGCCTGTCTTACGACGAGATATCCGAAGCGCTGGAGTTGCCGATCGGCACGGTCAAGGCGCGGCTCTTTCGTGCCCGCGCCGCATTGAGGAAACTGATCTACCGGTCCATCGAGCCCGATCCATCGAGCCCGATGCGCTGAGTTAACGCGAACTGGCATCCCCGGAGTCGAACGATCATGAACTGCGAGTCTACACAAAGAATGATCTATGAGGCGGTCGACCGGGCGCTTACATCGGATGAGCGCCGTCTGGTGGACGCCCATCTTTCGGCCTGCGAACGCTGCAGATCTGAAGTGGCGGTCCTCGACGCGATGATCGAGACGGTCGAAACGACCCCCCTGTCAAATCCCTCCGAAACCTTCCTCTCAAACGTGATGGACAGCCTCCCCGCGCCCCGGCAATCCCTGTCCGTGCCATCCCTGTTCATCCCCAGGATGGTATTTGCCGCTACGCTGGCGGCCGCTGCGCTGGTCTGGCTATACCGCGCCATGTTTTTCGAAATCGTGGAGAATCTCCTGCCCATTCAGACAGTAATCGGTTCGGTGACTACCGTGTTTCGCGACATCCAGTCAGAATTGCAGTCGCAGGCCGGCGCCGTCCTTGCCCGTCTCCCCGAACAGGTATCCAACTCGGTTGAATGGGGTTCCATGCTGCTGGTTGTCACCACCCTTGCAGTTGGTTATGTACTGGTACGCACGGCCGAGAAACTGGATGTGGGCAGTTCGCGCTTCGAGATCGGCAGACGGACTTGAAAAGCGCGCTTGGACAGTCGGCATCACCATCGTCCCTCGGCCACGGAGCCCCTCGCTCCGCACCCTCGAACCGGATCTTTCGAATCCCGCATACCTGTTGACATTCCGCCCGTTTCCCCTTTTATTCCAACCTGTTGCATACGGTATGCAACGTGGCGGCATCGCCCTGTTTCCCGGAAGACCCGGCGGGACCTTCATGTCAACGGAACATATCCGCAACTTCTCCATCATCGCGCACATAGATCACGGCAAATCGACGCTGGCGGATCGTCTGCTGGAGACGACGGATACCATATCTCCCCTCAAAATGCGCGCCCAGATGCTCGACAATCTCGACCTGGAACGGGAGCGGGGCATCACGATCAAGGCCCACGCGATCCGCATGTCCTACGATTCGCCGGACGGACGGAACTTCGCCCTGAACCTGATCGACACGCCCGGCCACGTGGATTTCTCCTACGAGGTTTCCCGAAGTCTCGCCGCCTGCGAAGGAGCGCTCCTGATCGTCGACGCGGTGCAGGGCATCGAGGCGCAGACCATCAGCAATCTGTACCTGGCCCTCGAGAACGACCTGACCATCATCCCCATCATCAATAAAATCGATCTGCCCAATGCCCGAGTGGACGTGGTCACCGGTCAGATCGTGGACCTTATTGGGGTCGAGCCGGAAGATGTCATCCTGACCAGTGCGCGGGACGGTATCGGGGTCGAGCAGGTGCTTCAGGCCATCCTGGACCGCATTCCGCCCCCGGAACCGGACGATGGGCCACTCAAGGCGCTTATCTTCGATTCGGTCTTTGACCAGTACCGCGGCGCAGTGCCCTACGTGCGCGTCATGAGCGGCCAAATACGGCCGGGCATGGACATTGAGATGTGCTCCAACGGCAAGCGGTTCGAGGTGGCGGAGACCGGCGTGCTCCGGTTCGACAAGGCCCCGGTGGACGTGCTCACGGCGGGCGAGGTCGGCTATCTGATCGGGAACATCCGGAACGTGGCGGACGCCAGCGTGGGCGATACCGTCACCGACGCCGCGCGGCCATGCGACGAGCCCCTTCCTGGTTACCGGGAGGCCAAGTCCATGGTGTTCAGCGGGCTCTACCCGGCGACGTCGGAAGATTACGAACCGCTCAAGGAAGCCCTCGAGAAGTACCGGCTGAACGACGCCGCCCTGGTATACGAACCCGAAACTTCGATCGCGCTCGGATTCGGATTTCGATGCGGATTCCTGGGGTTGCTGCACATGGAGGTCGTGCAGGAGCGCCTCGAGCGGGAGTACGGACTCACGATCCTGGCCACCATGCCCAGCGTCGAATACCGGATCACGACCACCTCGGGCGAGGAACTCATGGTCGACAACCCGGCCGACATGCCCGACGCATCGCTCATCGACTGCGTGGAGGAGCCGTTTATCCAGGCCCAGATCGTGGTGCCGCAGGACTATATCGGCAACATCATGAAACTGACCCGTGACCGCCGGGGTGTATACAAGGCCATGGAATACCTCGACCCGACCCGGGTGGCCCTGCAGTACGAACTGCCGCTGTCGGAGATCGTTTTCGATTTCTACGACCGGCTGAAATCGATCAGCCGTGGATATGCTTCCTTCGACTACGACTTCCTTGAATACCGCGCCTCCCCGCTGGTCAGACTGAACCTGCTGCTTAACGGGGATCTGGTGGACGCCCTGTCGATCATCATCCACAAGGACAAGGCCTATGAATGGGGCCGTGAGCTGTGCCAGCGGCTGCGCAAGATCATACCGCGGCAGATGTTCGAGGTCGCGGTCCAGGCCGCCATCGGAGGCAGGGTCATCGCGCGGGAGTCGATCCGCCCCCTGCGCAAGAACGTCACGGCCAAGTGTTACGGCGGCGACGTCACCCGGAAGCGCAAACTGCTGGAGAGACAGAAGGAAGGCAAGCGGCGCATGAAGCAGGTCGGAAACGTCGAGCTGCCGCAGGAAGCCTTCCTGGCCGTGCTCGATATCCGGGGCGAAGGTGCGGCGGTAGGTGGCTGACACCCGTTACCGCGCATCATTCAGGTTTAATCTTAACGCAAGAGGATAGGGAATCTTGGCGAAAGAGAAGTCCCTGCTAAGAGAGTACCTGGAAATCGTGCTGTTCACGGTGCTCCTCTTTCTCTTCATCAGGGCGGAGGTCGTCCAGGCCTTTCGAATCCCGTCGGAGTCCATGGAAGCCACCCTGCAGGTGGGGGATTTCCTGTTGGTCAACAAGTTCATCTACGGCCCCGGCATTCCATTCACCGATTTACGCATGCCCGCCTGGCGCGATCCGGAACCCGGCGACATCCTGGTGTTTCCCTATCCCCGCAACCCGGCGCAGATGTTTATCAAGCGGTGTATCGCCGTCGCCGGCCAGAAGGTCGAGATCCGGGACAAGCAGGTTTACGTGGACGACGCGCTGGTGGAGAATCCGCCGCACGTCAAGTTCGATGACCCGTCGGTCAGGGCGGCGACCCGCAGCACGCGGGACAACTGGGGACCCAAGATCGTACCCGCGGGATCCCTGTTCGTCATGGGCGACAACCGGGACTACAGTTCGGACAGCCGGTACTGGGGTTTCGTGGACATGAAGGACGTCGTCGGAAACGCCTTCATCATCTACTGGTCCTGGGAACGTCACCGGGAAGACCCCGAACTGGTCTGGCAGTCGTCCAGGCCCCTGGAGAGCGTTGCCTCCATAGTCTACGTACTGGGTTACAACATCGTGCATGTCCCCTGGCGCGTGCGCTGGAACCGCATCGGCAGATTCGTCAAGTAGATCGGGAATTAAATACATTGGCCGGTCTCTACATCCACATTCCCTTCTGTACCCGCGCCTGTCCATATTGCGATTTTTCCTTCGAGTTGCTGAAAGACGGACGGGTGGACCGTTTGCTGGCGGCCGTGGAGAAAGAGGCCGGGCGCCGTGGCCGGGAAGCGCCCTGGTCCGGCCACGTCATCAACACGGTCTTCCTGGGCGGAGGCACTCCCACCTGCCTTACGGATCTTCAGTTGGAACGGATCTTCGGGATGATCCACGATCGTTTTCGCATCGATCCCAACGCCGAAATCACCGTGGAAGCCAATCCCGAAACCATCAGAGTCTCCAAGCTGCAGCGGCTTCGGGGTCTGGGCGTCAACAGGATCAGCATCGGCGTCCAGTCCTTCTCCGATGAGAACCTGCGACGCCTCGGGCGAAGTCACACGGCGGACCAGGCCGCCCGCGCGATCGCGCATGCCCGTGAAGCCGGTTTTGATCATATCAATATCGATCTCATGTTCGGCGCGCCAGGGCAGACACCGTCGGAATGGGAGGAAACGCTGGATCACGCGGTGGAACACGATCCGGATCACGTGTCGGTATACGGGTTGACGATAGAGCCGGGAACGGAATTCGCCCGGCTGGAGGAAGAGGGCCTGCTCGACCTGCCGGACGATGACCGGCACGTCGGTTGTTATTTCCAGGCACTGGACCGGCTGACCGGCGCGGGTTACCGGCATTACGAAGTTTCCAACCTGTCGAAACCCGGCGCCGAATGCAGGCATAACGTATCTTGCTGGAACGGCGGCGACTACCTGGGACTGGGTCCGTCGGCCCATACGCACTCGGGTGGAAGGAGAACGGCCAACACCCGCGACCTCGCAGGATACCTGACGGCCATGGAGGAACGGGGGGAGGCGGTTGACATGGATGAAACGCTCTCGGTGGATGAGCGTATACACGAGTATATCCTGCTGGGCCTTCGTTCCATCGAGGGCATGGACACCCTGGCCTTCCGCGACCGGTATGGCGACGATGCCATGGGGAGGCGGGAACCGGCGATTCGAACGCTCGCCGCTGAGGGGTTGCTGGCGGAGCGCGGATCGCGGCTGTGCCTGACTCGAAAAGGGCTGGCCCTGGCGGACAGCGTCTGCGCATATCTCATGTAGCGGGACGGCCAGATCGAAATGGAGACAGAAAGTGAAGAAGCCATGAAGAAGATCAGGGTAGGGATCCTGTGCGGGGGCAGGTCTGCGGAACACCAGGTCTCACTCCAGTCGGCACGCAACATCGTGGACGCTATCGACCGGAATCGCTACGAGGTGGTCCTGATCGGAATCGACCGCGCCGGTCAGTGGCGCCTGGGCGATACGGCGGAATTCCTGCTCAACGCCCACGATCCGAAACTGATCGCCTTGAACCGCCTGAGTGAGACCGTGGCCCTGGCTCCGGGCGCGGACAGCGATCAGGTGACGACGAGGACGTCCAATCGTCCCGCCGGTAACATCGACGTCATATTCCCCGTTCTCCATGGACCGTTCGGCGAGGACGGCACGGTACAGGGACTGCTCAAACTGGCCAATCTGCCCTTTGTAGGTTCAGGCGTCCTGGGTTCGGCGGTAGCCATGGACAAGGACGTGATGAAGCGCCTGCTTCGCGATGCCGGCATCGCCACACCCCGTTTTCTGACCTTTACTTCATCCGGCAGGGACCGGATCGATTTCGAAGCCGTGCGAGACCGGCTGGGCATCCCTTGTTTCATAAAGCCCGCCAACCTGGGTTCATCCGTCGGCATCACCAAGGCGCACGATGCCGGAGAATTCGAAGCGGGCGTCCGGGAAGCCTTTCGGTACGACCGGAAGATCCTGGTAGAGGAGTATGTGCGCGGCCGCGAGATCGAATGCGCGGTGCTGGGGAATGACCATCCGGAAGCTTCAGGCCTGGGTGAAGTCCGGTCCAACCACGCATTCTATTCCTACGAGGCGAAGTACATCGACGAGCACGGCGCCGAGCTCGTTATACCGGCCGCGCTGCCGCCCGAACTGACGGAGAAGATACGTGCGACCGCTGTGAAAGCCCACCAGGTCGTGGCCTGCGAGGGCATGTCCCGGGTCGATTTCTTCCTGAAGGAAGACGGCGAGGTCCTGGTCAACGAGCTCAACACGATACCGGGTTTTACCCGGATCAGCATGTTCCCCAAGCTCTGGGAGGCCGCCGGGATCTCCTACGGCGACCTGGTCGACCGGTTGATTCAGCTCGCGTTGGAACGGTTCGATGAAGAGAAATCGCTAGAAACATGACCGGAGCAGGTGGCGGCCTTACCGGGAGCGCGGGGTACGGAGCAGGTGGCGGCCTGACCGGGAGCGCGAGGTACGGAGCAGGTGGCGG
>Ga0209021_1001483_pt1 | contig 23197 bp, 11 predicted proteins | sample PinacodermFT_FD_187299 | JGI IMG/M metagenome (GOLD analysis project Ga0209021, IMG submission 187299) | Host-associated microbial community of the marine sponge Aplysina aerophoba from Gulf of Piran - sponge pinacoderm, lysed by freeze-thaw... | ecosystem: Host-associated > Porifera > Sponge >... | reverse complement strand
CTCGGTGCCACCGCCTGCTTCTCGGTGGAGACCTCGTAGTACGGCATCTCGGCGTGCTCCTCGGCGAGATCGCGGTGAAAGCGGCGGGCCACGAAGCGATGGCCGTTTGCATAGATGAGGTTGCCGGGAACGTACTCGCGCAGGGCGGTCGCAGGCGACCGCGGCAGGCTGAAGTCCATGGCTCCGGTACGCCAGAACGGAATCTCGGCCCAGCCGACCACCGATCCGGCCTCGAGTCCGTAGCCGGGGAGGAACCCTTCCGCGGCCAGCACGTTGAACGTGTTGAAGTCGTCGTGCCCCGCGGCCTGGCTTCGCGACCGCTGAGCGGTGCCCTTGAGTCGCTTCACGAGGCGGTCGCAGCGGCGGAACAACGCTTCGTCCACGGGGTCGAGGGTCCCCTGGCGCTCACGTCGCACGTTGAGGCGACGAATCTGCTCCATCGCCCAGCGCAGCCGACGGTGCAGGCGCGTGACGGCGGCTTCCAGGTTGTCGGCAAACGATTCGACATGGGCGCCGAGCACGGCCGCGGCCGTCACGTCGGCATCGCTCTGCGGCCATCCAAGTTGAAACACCCGCTGCACGTCGGCCGTCAGATTCTGCGAATTGTGCTGCACGAGATCGCGCAACGCGCTCAGGTCGAACGGCGCGCTCCGCACTTCGCCGCCCTCGAACAGGTACGGAGAGACGCGGGACGGAAGGCAGCGGGCGAGTACGTCCCGAATCTCGTCCCGTTCCGCCTCGGTCCGTCCACCGTCGCGAGCGTACCGGTGCAAGCCGCTGATGACCGTCGCGTGAACGTGCTTCGCGACCATCGCCTCGTTGCGCAGGTTGAAGGCGGGCGGATCGATCCGTCCGGAGAGCAGCTTGAGCGGTTCGGCGAAGTAGGCGCGGTCGTGCGAGACCGGACGGCAGTAGGTGACGTCCACCGCCATGCGATGACGGCGTCCCGCCCGTCCGGCCCGCTGCCAGTAGTTGGCGGGCAGCGGCGGCACGTTTCGCATGAGCACGGAATCGAGCTGACCGATGTCGATGCCGAGCTCCAGGGTCGGAGTGCACACCAGGCTATTGACGGCATCCGACGCGCCCTTGAACAGGTTCTCCAGCCGTTCGCGTTCCGTCTGGGGGACCATGGCGGTGTGCTCCTCGGGGCGCAGCATCGAGTAGGCGCCGTCGAGAAGCTGGAGGTCGTAGTTGTCGTCGTCTTCCGGCACCCATTCCAAAACGCCGTCGCACCGCCATGCGGGACAGCGGTCGTGCGGTACGTCGCGGATGGTGGTGCGGCGGCAGCTCCGGCAGCGCTGGACGCCCCGGTTCGGGTTGAGCCGCAGCCGATCCGCGTTGACCTGATAAACGCCGTGCACGTTCGGCAACGGACGGCCCTTGGCGCCCTTGAGCCGAACCGGCACCAGCAGCTCGCGGTCGACGAGAAAGTCGAAGAGGCTCTCCAGGAACGGCTCGATGGCCTCCGCCGCCACGTCCCACTTCCTGGCAATCTGGCGCATCGTGGTATCGCCACCCGCGCTCAGCCATTGGGTGACAAGTGACGGTTTCTCCGTCGCGTCCCGGCGCAGCTTGGTGCCGTTGGGCGCGAGGAAGCTCGGCAGATATCCCTGCTGGATCTCCCGGTCGCCCTCCATCCAGTACTTCGTGAAGATCTCGTGCTCGGGGTCATGCAGGATGCGCTTGCGCCGCAGGTAGTCGAGGACGCTGGCGACGCCGTCACACAAGCGGTCGGCCGATATGCCGAGTGCATGAGCGCGCTCCTGGACCCATGGGTGTGCGGCGTCGAGCCCTTCGTACTCCACCTTCATCCGTCCCCAGGGCTCGAGCCCGAGTGCCTGCCGGGACGACAGCGCGACCTCGCGCAACACCTGAAAGCGAAGGTACTTGTGGCGTTCCTGCCCGTGCCGTCCGCCGGCGCCCTCGCGACGGGCGACCTGCCAGACCTCCGGAATCAGCGCGCGCGAGAGGGTCTCGTCGTCTTCCAGCAGATCGTCGAGCCAAGCGACCAGATCGCCGATGGAACACGGGCTCCTTCTGATGCCTTGCGCCATCAGCGCCCGCAGCCGAAAGCGGCGCGCGTGATCCTTCATCCAGCCGGCCTGGAACGCCGCGTCCTGGCGGTTGTCGCAGAACACAAGCAGGCGTTGGCGCTCGGCGTGGTGCACCATGTCCTGGGTGAGCACGTGCACGTCCGAGACGGTGATCGCCCGCACGGATCGGGCCGGCTCGCGATACCGCCCGCCCCGTCGATGTCCCGCGGAGCCGCACGACAGACAGCTCGTCAATGCGCCGGGGTTCGAGCTCTTACTGCTCTGTCGAACCGCATACAGCTCGACGGTAGCGCCCGCTGCCCCACATGACCGGCATCTCGAAACGCCGGCGGGATGCGCAGCCCCGCAGTGGCGGCAGAAGTGCAGCGCCGCCGTACGCGCGTGTGGAGCGCCTTCTCCGTCATCGTCGCTCGCGCCGATGAGTCGGTCGAACATCACCACGCGCTTGCCGCCGTTCGTCTCCTCCATGGACGGCCAAACGTGGCCGTCCGAGCCAGCCTGGCCCCCGCCCGGCAGTTTGCCGGTGAAGCTGAAGTCCTCGAGGAACGCGATGTAGTAGTGCTGCCCGCAGGTGGTGCACGTCATCACCGGGAAACGCGCGTGGTTCTCGCCGGACTCGTCGCGACGGACATCATCTTCGGCGGCAAGCCACAGACGGGCGCCACTCGCGTCCTCGGGGAACGTCACCACCGCGCCGCCGATGCCGCGCACGAACCCGTGCACGACCGGGCGCAGCAATGGGCGTCCGTCGCGGCGTGCGGCAGCTCCGAGGGCGAGCCAGGCGAGGATTTCGGCTTCCGCCACCGGCCGGCCCACGTGCTGCTCCAGCACTCCCGGCAGATCGTCCAGCGCGCGCGGCGAGTGCAACTCCTCGTTGAGTCGGAACACCAGCTCGTTGCGGGAGAGCGCCGTGTGCAGCGCTTCCGGCCAGTCCCCTTCGCCCAGATCTTCCCCCCGGAGCGAGCGCCAGGCCGCCCGCACAGCGGCCCCGGAACCGTCCTCGTCCTCCACGGCCCGGACGCAGCGCTCGAGGATGTCGGCAGGATCTTCTGCAGGGGGCGGAGGGACCGATCGCGGCGTTGCCCAGACCTCCGCCTCGTAGTCTTCCCCGACCGTCTCTACCTCTTCGGGCGCGACGCCGAAGAATCTCGATGCGAAGTGCTTCGCGGCCTGCGGGTTCTGTCGGTCGACGATGGTGGCCGAGGTGGCGACGCAGGTAGTGCGGATTTCGCTCGGCTCGGGCCGATCCCGGTCGGGGTCGGTCCGGTCAGGCTCAACTCTCGCATCGACATAGCCGCCGCAGAACGCGCGAAGGCGCCGGACGAGGCAAGCTGTCTCCGAGCCCAGCGCGCCGGTGAACGTGTGTGCCTCGTCGAACACCAGGAAGTCGAGCCGCGCACCGGAGAACAGCTCGATGTCCTGCTGGCGGGTGAGAAGCAGCTCGAGTTGCTTGACGTTGGTGAGCAGGACGCGCGGCTGCCTTCCGGGTGTGCGCATGACCTCGCGTGAGCAGACCTCCTCCCCCGGATAGACGGTTTCGCCGCTGCCTTCGCGCCGGGCCCGTGCGAGGCGGGCTTCGTAGTCGGCCCGGGACGACCCCACCCGCAGCCTGACGCCCACCACGTCCGACTCCCGCTCGGGTGTCTTGCCGACATAGATTCCGAACGGAATGCCCGTGCCCGCCAGCACCCCGCGCAACCGCATGAGCTGGTCTTCGGCAAGCGCGTTCATCGGATAGACGATGACGGCGCTGATACCGGGCGGTGCCTCCTCGTCCCGGAGCGCGAGGCATCGGCTGATGACGGGGTAGAGGAAGCACTCGGTCTTGCCGGACCCGGTGCCGGTGGAGACGAGGGTCGTCCGGCCTGCGGAGATCGCACGGATTGCGCGTTCCTGGTGGCTGTAGAGATGGGTGATGCCTTGCGGGATCCGCTCGCCCAGATGCGGATGGAGTAGCCCTTCGGCGACCAGCGAACCGATCGGCGCGCCCTGCCGGAACGGCCGTGAAAGACTGACGTACGGTCCCTTGAGGAGCGGCGATCGCCGGGTCTCGTCGAGCGAGAGGAGCTTCCGCATCTGGGAGTGGAGATGCGGGTAGGCGAAGGGGTACGCGGTGAGCTGATAGCGAAGGAAGCTTCGGACGACGTTCTCGGTGTAAGCGATGGGGTTCAGGGCCACGGCGCCGTCATCCTTGAATCGACAGGGGGTGCACTTCCCGGAGGCGCAAGTATCGTATTGCGGTACGTCATCGGGCAATGAGCATGCGCACTCCCGTCTACGTGGCTCGGTTGAAGTACGGTATCGGCTGAAGTGCGGTCGATTCCTGTCTCCGCCAACGCGTGGTCGCTCTCACTGCGCGCGACGATTGATCGGCAGTTGCAATTTGGGCGAAAATTGGAAGTCCTAATTCCATTTTTCGACTCGTTATGGAACTTGTAGGTCGATTTCTCCAGATCCCGGACCGGAGCTGTTTCCTGCTCGGCCCTCGTGGAACCGGCAAGTCCACCTGGCTGCGCGACCGACTTCCCGATGCCCTGTATCTGGACCTGCTCGAACCGGCGCTGCATCGCAGTCTGAGCGCCCGTCCCGAACGTCTTCGGGAATTGCTCGCGGGCTCACCTGCGAAGCGGACGGTGGTGATCGACGAGATTCAGCGAGTCCCGGAGCTTCTCACGGTCATTCACGCCATTCTGGAGGAGCCGTCGCCGCCGCGCTTCGTCCTCACGGGTTCGAGCGCGCGAAAGCTCCGGCGCGGTGGCGTAGATCTGCTGGGAGGCAGGGCCGTGCACCGCACGATGCATCCGTTCATGGCCGCGGAGCTTCCGGAATTCGATCTCGACCGGGCGCTCCGAATCGGGTTGCTGCCACTGGTGATGGACGCGGCCGATCCCGCGGACGTCCTCGACGCCTACGCAAGCCTGTATCTCGATGAGGAAGTCAGGGCGGAGGGGCTCACGCGGAACATCGGCGCCTTCACGCGGTTTCTGGAAGCGATCAGCTTCTCTCACGGCGGGCAACTCAACGTCTCGGCGGTGGCGAGGGAGTGCGAAGTCGAGCGCAAGGTCGTCGCCGGATACGTCGGCATCCTGGAGGATCTGCTGCTGGCCTTCCGGTTGCCGGTATTCCGGAAACGGGCCAAGCGCGCGACCGTGACCCACGAGAAGATCTACCTGTTCGACGCCGGCGTGTTCCGCTCGCTACGGCCCAAGGGGCCTCTCGACCGGCCGGAGGAAATCGACGGGCAGGCGCTGGAGGGGCTGGTGGCCCAGCATCTCCGCGCGTGGGCGGCGTACTCCCGGCACGACGTGGAACTCTTCTACTGGAGAACCCGCGCCGGTGCCGAGGTTGATTTCGTCGTCCACGGAGAGTCGGGGCTCCAGGCGTTCGAGGTCAAGAATCACCGCAAGGTGCACGCGACCGACCTGCGGGCGCTGCGCGCGTTTCGGGACGACTATCCGGAGGCGGAGGCGGCGGTGCTCTATCGGGGGTCGGAGCGTTTGCGGCTCGATGACATCTGGTGCCTGCCGATCGAAGACTTCCTTCGCCGGACGATGCCCGAACGGGGACTGCTCGCCTGGTTTTGATTCAAATGGCCCGTGGCCCGACTCCGGCCCGGAAGCGAGGGTCGATCTAAGCTGCCATCGGATCTCGGATGACGTCGACGATTTCCGCAGCAATCTCCTCCACCGTATGCGTGGTGGTGCTACGCGCAAGCCGATCGGCCAAGGACGGCGAGTAATCCATCACTTCGCGCTTGCTGACTTTGTGCCAAATCGGAAGCAGAACCTGGTCACCAGACACAGCGCCGGTGACGAGGCCGTCAAGCTCGTACTCCGGCCAGCCACGTCCAAAAAACGCTTGGGAAAGTACCACGACGCCGAAGCGACTACTTGCCAACCCCTTGTCGATCTTTCGGCGCAGGCTATCACCAATCCGCAATTCGAACTCGTCGTACCAAACGCTCAGTCCGGCCGCTTGAAGTGCAATCGCGAGCGGCCGGACAACGTCATCCTTGTCTTCCGACGTATGGGATATGAACACGTCGAACAGACGCCCGTCCGGCGCCTCGACTGTCGGCACAAAGTCATCTTCAGCGTCCCGCACCAGGGTGGGAATGGTGCGAAGCGGGGCTTCGTTGATTGCCGGCAACGGCCTGAGTGCCGAGCCGGGAATCACCCGGATGCTCGACCGTACCGTGCCGCGCAGGCCCTGCATGTCGACCGCCACATGCCAGTTGCCGGACCGCGGCACTTGCAGTCGAACCGGGGACCGCTTGGCCAAGCCGCCGATGCAGCGGTGCTGACGTCCGGCCTTGTAGCTATTGAAATTGGAATTATCCATAAGCCGCACATTTGCTGCGCTGCCCTTGAGCGTTACTTCGACAATGCTGTCGCGATCAACGTGGCCGAGCCTGTAGTGAGTGAAGTTCACGGGTCCTCCGGAAGCTGTCGCGCAGGGAATTCGAATCCGAGGGCAAGGTCCGCCTGCGGATATTCGACTTTCCTGGTGAAATATTCAAATTGACTGATTTTGTCGTAATGATAATCTTGTGCCGATCCCTGTCAAGAGGAGCGGCAGGAATGACCAGAGAGGGGAGCATCGCCGCAAACATCGCCCGGCTGCGGCTGGATCGGCAATTGACCCAGGAGGAGCTCGCCGCAAAGGCCGGGCTCTCGCGCGTGACACTCGGAAAGATCGAGCGGGGCACCGTTGTCCCGCGCGCGCGAACGCTTGCGGTTCTGGCAACGGCGCTGGCGGTACCGGTCGGAGATCTCGTAACCCCCGTTCGACCTCTCGAGAGCGTGCGATTCCGAGCAAGGGCGCGAGTGCATGCGCGAGAACAGATTCTGGCGGAAGTGTCGAAATGGCTGGACGCCTACGCCGGCCTGGAAGCCAATCTGGGCGAAACCCGTCCTTTCCTCTTCAGGAGCAAGCGTGATTCGCACCGGCTCTCAGATCCGGCGAAAGCCGCTCGGACCGCTCGCGGAGCGGTTGGTCTCGGACCGGAGGAGCCTGTACGCGATATCTGCGGCCTCCTCGAGGAGAACGGGGTGAAGCTTCTTCTCCTGGAGACGAAGCGAGACTCCTTTTTCGGGTTGAGCGTCGGCGCCCGCGATGGCGGCCCTGCCGTGGTCGTCAACACGTGGGATCGGATTTCCGTGGAGCGATGGATCTTCACCGCGGCCCACGAGCTCGGTCATCTGTTGCTTCACCCCTCGGAGTACCAGCGGGATGCCACCGAGCTCCCCGTACGCGCAGAACGCGAAGCCGATGCATTCGCCAGCGAGTTCCTAATGCCGGAAACCACATTCCGGTCCGAATGGGACGAGACGCGCGGACACCCGCTCCTGATTCGTGTTCTCAAGGTCAAGCGAATCTTCCGCGTGAGCTACAAGACGGTGCTGTACCGGCTGGTCGAGTCGGGTCGCGAGACATCCGATGTGTGGCGCGCGTTCCAAGGCCAGCACCGCGGCCACTTCGGGAAGACGCTTCGCAAGGCCGACGAACCCGCAGCCCTCGAGACGAGCGAGTTCGCGTGGAACTGGAATCGCTCGGGAGAGCCCGCGAGTCTCACCCGGCACGACTTCATCGAGGACCGCCTGTCTCGACTCGTGCGACAGGCGCTCGAAGGGAGACGAATCTCGCTTGGACGCGCGGCGGAGATATTGGGTGTCAGCCGTGAGGCGATGAGAAAGCAGGCGCGCGAGTGGTCGAGTTAGATGCAACACAAGCCGACGGTACTGCTCGCCGACGCAGACGTACTGATTGACTACCGTGAATCCGATTTGGCGATCCTGGCGCTCGTCGCGCGGCATTTGGGACGGCTCGCCGTCCTGCCGTCCGTACTCGACGAAGTGCGGGGTGTCACGGCCGAGGAATGCGGGCGGCTCGGTATCGAGATCGTCGAAGTCGAGACGGAGCGGATGCTGTTGGCTGCCGAGGTGGAATCAAGCGTCTCGTTCAACGACCGCCTTTGCCTGGTGGTGTGTCGTGAGGAAGGATGGACGTGTTTGACGAACGACGGGGCGCTCCGGCGGCTCTGCAAACGCCACGGCGTCGTAACACGCTTCGGCCTCGGCCTCATGGTGGATCTGGTCGAAGCCAGCGCCCTCACACGGCAGCGCGCAGTGACGGTCGCACGCCGGATTCGAGCCTCGAACCCGTTGCACATCACGGATCGTGTGCTTGAGCGATTTCTGCATGCCCTCGATCGATCCTGATTCCGATGGTGGCCCGGTTCTTCACTGCCGGAGAGCCAAACGCGGACCGGAGCGTTTGCAGATCGACGGCATCGGATGTCTGCCGGTCGAGGACCTTTTTCGATGAATGATGCCGGATCGATGTCGCTGGCTTGATTGCGACCCGACCAACCCCTATGGGACGCACAACGGCTATGAGATTTCGGTTGCTTTCGGGCGGATCGGCCCAACTGGCTGGTCCAGTGGTCTGATCGGGAATTTCACACAATTTCAGGATCATGGAAGTGTATTCTCACGCATCGCCGAAACGCATGTCAGTCGGGTGGCGTGGATGGAGTTGACGGTATGGAGCCATCTCGCATGAAGGGTGCCGCCAACGATCGGGTCATTGTCCTCGGTGAGGGATTGCAGCCTGTTCCCGAACGATTGTTGCTGGCACACGCGCGTGGCGAAGTGCTCTTCATCTGCGGCGCAGGGGTATCCAGGCCGGCTGGCCTACCCGATTTCCGGCAACTGGTTCTGGATGTCTACGAGAACCTCGACACGGCGGTCCATGAAATCATTGCCGACTCGCAGGATAACGCGACCGAGCAGTCTCAATCGAAGGGATCAAGCCTTACTCATCGCCAGCTCGCCGAGGTCAAGCGCTTCAAGGAAGGTGACTTCGACGTCGTGCTCGGCATGCTCGAACGCCGTCTGGACGACCGGACACGTGGCGATAGCAGTGTCAGACGCGAAGTCGCAAACCGACTGCGCGCCACGGGCAACAAACCGGCACCAATCCACCGAGCGCTTATGCGTCTCGCTGATCGCGGCGGCACGGCCACAATCGTTACGACGAACTTCGACCTGCTGCTCGAGGCGGCCGCAAGACGGCTCCCGTACCCGGCTGAGACCTATTCGCTCGGCTCGGTCCCGCGTCCTACGAGACGCACCGACTTCGCCGGCGTACTCCACATTCATGGCGCATTGGATCGGAACCCGAGTCGTGTCTCAGAGCTTGTCCTATCCGATCAGGATTTCGGCGAGTTCTATCTCCGCCGACGTGCCGTACCCGATTTCATCTACGACGCAGCTCGGCTGTTTCACCTCGTACTTGTCGGCTACAGCGCGAACGATCCACCGCTGCGTTACCTCCTGAACGCCGTTGCCGCGGACCACACACGCTTTGCGGACCTCAAGGAGCGCTTCACGTTCTTCGGCTCCGCCACACGTGATCCCGTAGCTCTGGAAGACTGGAGAGCGCGCGGGATCACCCCGATTCCGTATGACTCCAAGAATGGTCACGAAATGCTGCGGCGGACCCTCGACAGGTGGGCGGAGCTTTCCGCGATCAACGGAAAGACCGACGCAGTCGACAAGGAGATCTGCCGGATCGTAAGAACCTCCAGAGCCGTTGCGCCCGAACCGGACCGCGACCTCTTCGATCATCTGCTCAGGCGAAGCAATGACAGCGAACGCAATCGACTGGCGGCACTGGCGTCGGATTCAATGGCGGATCTTGGGTGGCTTGATGCGATCATGAGTGTCTGCAACGAGAAAGACTAAGGGTGCAATCCGTGATTCCGACCTGGACGACTCTTTGCGGCGGCGACCGTGCCGCATTCTGGGCCGCAGTCGACTTCCTGAAACGCCGCCTTACCGAGTCCGACACAATCGAGTGGGCACTGCATTTGAGGCCGGACCAGCGCATTGAACGCATGGCGATCTCCCATTTGTTGGACAGCACGACTGGCCCTGTACTCGAGGAACTGCAGAAAGACCCCTGGGCTACCGCATGGCGCTTGATCCAGGAAAGCTGGTCTCAAGCTTTCATCGAAGAACACGACTCACCTCATCTTTTCGACATCGGGCTCCGGCTGCACGCTGGGGATCGTTCGGGCCCAATCGTGACCGCTATCGTGAATCTCGTTGCCCCTCGCCTGAAGGTCGAACCGATCGATTCCTTCACGTGGACATTCATCAAGAAGCCGCGCCGTCCGAAGAAGATAGAGCATCTTCTGTCTGCGAGCCTGACAAGCGGACACCTTCTGGACCTGAACCACTTGCGGCTCTCCGAACTTATGGACGTATCCTTCCTTGTCACCTTGGCGACTGCGCTTGAAGCGGCCGTGAACCACGGACTGGATATGGCACGACGCATAGGCTGGAACGGCACTTCGGACATTTGGCAGTTGGGTTCGATGCACCGGGTCCGATACGCGCGGTATCCACACGAAGACGGCGGAAGAAAAGAACCCGACTCAGTTCATCGAGGGATTGCTCCCTCGGTCAAACTCCTGCACGCAGTCGTGACTCGGTTGGGCGAACTGGAACCTGCGTCCGCGCGACTGTTCGCTCAGCGCTGGCGTATTTCCGGCTCTCCGGTTCACATCCGCTTGTGGTCGGATCCGACACTGAACCGTCGGTTGATTTCGGCGCAGGAAGTCGAAGGGTTTCTTCTTGGACTTGATAATCACCAATTTTGGGTACTGCACGAATTTCCGGAAATCGCTGAACTTCGAGCATTGCGTTTCGCGGATTTGGGGCTCGAAGCGAGAAAGGCGATTGTCAGGCGCATCCGCAGGCTGCCGCCGTACAACTATTGGCCCAGGGAGGTAGGCCGGGAGGCGGTCAGGGACGGACGCATGTATTGGGCTGTGCGGGAAACCAAGCGAATCGAGGTCGGCGGCGGCGACTTGCCATCCAATGCGAAGACGTGGTTACAGGCCGAGATTACAAGGTTTCCCGACTTGGTAGAGATGAAAATCGATGAGGGGCTTCCTGCGGCACCAAGAGTCCATGTCGACCGTTCCCATCCAGACGAACGGTTCGACACGCTTCACGGCGTTACTCGATTGCGGTCCCTGGAGACCGCTCTGTCGTCGGTCCGAGGCGGCTCTGAATATCCTGCTGCGTTACGCGCGGGTGACTGGCTGGGTCGACCGGAAAACGCAAATCTTGTTCTCGGTGACCTGGAGTTGACGGCGGATGGTGGCGATGGTTTTCCACTCGTGTGGAATCGCCTGGGCTGGACACATACCCCCACACAGCAGAATGGAGACAAGGCGCCAGAGCATGATATGGGACGCGAGGGGGAACGCGTTCTGCATCTAATGGGGAAGTTGTCCGACAAGACGTTGTCGGCTGCCGTCGCCGGTATCAGCAACTGGTTGAGGGTCTGGAGTCCGCACCTCGGCAACTCCGCCGCAGCTTCGCGGAATTGGCTTCGTGTCTGGCCAATTGCGGTCAATGCGACTGATGATGAACCGCAACGGGCGCGGAGTATGGAATTGAACGTATTGGCTTCAAGGAATCGCGACGATCGAGAAATCCGAGATCTGGATACGCTGAACAACCCGACGGGCAAGTTGGTAAGTGCATTTTTGTCGGCCTGTCCTTCGCTCGCCGAAATACCCAGTCCCTTTCTCCACGGAAGCACCTTGCGAGTGATGCGCGACGCTGTCACTGACTGTACGGGTCGCAGCGGGTTAGTTTCACGGTATCGGTTGCTGGAACACGTTCGTTATTTCCTACAAGCTGAGCACGACTGGGCCCAACAGAATCTCGTCGGTCCCTTATTTCAGGACGACGACGTATCTCTTGTACTTTGGCAAGCCGCTGCGCAGGGTCCACTTTTCACCGATACCTTGACGATCATCGGGGATGCGATGGTCGAGAGGGCCACCGATAGGCGTCTCGGGCGGGAGACACGTACGAGGCTGGTGTTCAGTCTAATCGTCGAGTCCCTGCATGCTTTCCGTGAGTCCCGAAGTCCAGCGGTGCCGAATACTCGGATTCAGCAGATGCTTAGATCCATCGACGACGGGATTCGGTCGGATGCTGCAGACACCGTCCGACGATTTGTCCTCGACGTATCGAAATTCGAGTCTGAAAGCGACTCGTCATCGGCAGCGGCTACGGTATTCTGTTCAGCTGCGGCACCGTTCCTCACGCAAGTCTGGCCCCTGGAGCGGTCCTTGACCACGTCTGGCGTCAGCAGCGCCCTCGCACGCCTGCCGGCAACATCTGGAGAGGGCTTTGCCGAGGCCGTCGAAACGATTGAGCGGTTCCTCGTTCCGTTCGAGTGCTGGTCGATGTTGGAGTACGGTCTGTACGGCGATGGCGGTGGGAAAAGGAAGCTCGCGATCATCAACGACGAAATGAAGGCAAAGGCACTGTTGCGGCTACTCGACTTGACCGTAGGAACATCTGAGGACGCGACGGTACCTCATGATCTGACCGATGCTCTGGACCAGATTCGACGTGTTGCGCCCGGTCTGGTCTCGAGCCCAGCATTCCGACGCCTCTCGACCGCCGCTCGCCGGTAGTCAATTGGGGATTACATCGAACAGTGCCCAAACCGCCGAGAGCTGCTGGCAATTCCGCCACCGTCAAAGCATGTTGAAGTGACGGAATGCCGCGAAGATCGCTTCTTGTTTGTTGGCGGGGCAGGGCACGGCACGCTTGTCCCCAACACGATTGTGGGCGCGGCGTACCGGAAGGCCAGCAAGTTTCTTGCAGTGCGCAATCCAGCACGTCTTGGGCATCCAGCCGTACCGCTTTTTCACCCAAGACTGAATCTGCTCGTACATGTGAACTGACCCGTTGCTTGACCTACTCGTGCTGGGGCGACTACCCCAGCCAAATCCCTTCCGACCCTACTGCATTATGGGCTCGCCATACCCAAGCGGGGATTGGCCACGCGACCGGGTCGAGTCCGGCACCGCAGTCAACTCCAGGGGCGAAATGGCGTCCACATTGGATCTGGCGCGAGGAGGTCCAGCTCCTCAAGTCTGATGGCCATCGCCTCGGGCGACACTCCGAATTGATCGGTAAGAGAGTCGAAGGGGTATCCGTCGAAACAGGTGGCTCGGGCGAGTTCGCGGGAAGCCACCCTCATCGACTTCCACCGTGGACGAACATCCCATTTGTTCCCTCGAAAGAGCGCGAAGGCCGTAGCGTCGTTCAGTTCGAACGCACCGGTATGGAATCGTGCCCAGAATGCCGAGCGAATGACGTCTTCCGGCATGCAGAAATGGGCCGCAAACGTGTCGGCCTGCTCCTCGAGGAGCGGCCGGCGTTGGTCGTTCCGGCTGCCATCCAATGGTGGATCGCGGTGCAGTTCCGTCATGTGAGGGTGCATCACGAGGTGGCCCGCTTCGTGGGCTACCGTGAAGCGCATGACCTTTGGCCCGAATGCACGAGAAAGCATCACGCGTCCATTCTTCGGGACGAGAATCCCCGCATAGGTCCGTGGACGCCCGTCTCGCCCAATGCGAGTGGTGAGTTCTTCGTGTTGCTCGACCCGGAAGCCATACAGTTGGAGGAACTTGGCTGCATCGTAGGGAGGGCCGGGCTCCAAGTGGTACCGATACGACGTGAGCATCGTTTCGGCGAGCTCCTTGATATCCCGTGGACCTCTCCGAGAACGACGCCATTGTTCGCGGAAGGGAGTCAAGTCGAGTGAGGTCGGTGATTCGAACATCGCCGAAAGCCCCCGCGCCGAACTCAGACTCGGCCGCTACGGTCGAGACGGCTCGGGCCATTTGGTGTATGGCGAAAGTGTAGCGAGCAGGCGGGTTTGGGTCCAGCGAACTACGCCGATTGCGCCCCCGCATCCAATCCGTTCGGCTCGATGAGATCACGGTAGCGTAGCCGCTTCCCGTCCATGCGCTGGGCCACCATCGTGAGCTGGTCGGCCGCGTCCTGCTCGCGGATGCCGTACCGTCCCTCGAACCCCGTGACGTAGCGGTCCAGGTGTTCGGGCTCATCTTGTGGAACGTGCCGGTGTGCGCACGTTTCAGCATACTCCAGACGGATTCCACCCCGTTCGTGTGCGCCATTCCACGGACGTACACGCCAGTGCTGTGCTTCACGGCCTCGTGGTTCGGCAGGCCCTCGTTGGCCGAAGCCTCATCCGTGTAGATGGCGGCACCCGGCACGATGACGTGAGCCAAATTCGCGTCGCGAGGGCCGGGTCGCAGGTACCTCATGCGTTCAGCCGATCTGCAGCGCTCGTTTGGCCCAGAGCGTCAGCCGAAGCTCGTCGCCGAACAACTCATACTCCGGGCGACGGCCCGAGTGGGCCTCGCCGTCTTCGAGGATCTTGCGCACGCCCTCGCCGCGTGATTCCAGGAATACCTGCCCCGTTCGCTTGCTGCGGAGCCTCGACAGGAAGCTGACGAGGAGCTGATTGCGGGTGAAGGTGCGGTAGGGCATGTCGTCGAGAGTGATGGTGTTGGGGAGCTTGCCGGGGCTGTAGAGTTCCAGGCGGTCGGCGAAGGCGAAGAGGCGAATCTTCGAGCCGGCGATGGCGTAGTCGCGGTGGGCGACGGCGTTGACGATGGCCTCGTCGACGACGTCGAGATCGTAGGCGGGAACGGCTCCCGTGCTCGGGTCCCTGGCCGGCGACGGCTGCATGAACCGAGTGACGAAGGCAATTCCGGCGTCGATCTGATCGGAGACGGGACCGGCGAGCCGCTCCGCGTGGACCAAATCTTCGGAGGAGAGGCGGGTATCGCTGTAGCAGGCGGCTTCGATGGACCCCGATGCCAGGAACTCGGTTGGCTCCGTCGCGAACGCAAGCAGGCCGGCCACCGTCGGGCGGTCCACGCCGTCCTCGTCCCGGAACGTCACTCGCGTGTTGCGCAGGAGATCGAGCCAAGGGATCGTGGGAGACCTTCCGAAGAACGCCTCGAGTCGATGGCGATTGAAGTCCTCCACGGCGGCGGCGAGCACGGGCTGCTCGTCGAACACGTACTCGCGACCCCGTTGCTGGAACAGACGGGCGAGCTCCGGCGGCGTGAGATCCCGTTTGGTGGACCCGACGCGCGTGTAGTAACGACCGCCCGAGGTTCGGTGCGCGTACAAGCCGCGCGGCACCTCCGCCAGCAGAATGCGGTGTTCGCCTTCCTGGTCATCCGGCAGGAGTGCCTTGCGGACGACCGGCCGAATCGGCGGATCGCAGTTGTGGGTCGCAACGTTGAGAAGCCAGTGTTCGACCGAATCCCATCTCTCCGGGGGAATGCCGCGCGCCGCGCCGGAGTCATCGACACCGAGGAACACGACGCCGCCTTCGGCGTTCGCAAATGCCACCAGCTCGCCAGCAAGCTCTTCCGTGTTGGGTGACAGCACGCCACGATCCCCGAAGCGGACCTCCTTGAACTCGGCTCGTCCGTCCTCTCCCGCTCGGAGTTGGTTTCGGATCTGCTCTGGGGTGTCGAACATCGACCTACCCTCGCCCGTCGGGACTGGCTTGCCGGAACCAGATCCAGCCTTCGCGGATGACCGTATCCATCTCGTCTTTCGGAGGGTTCAGGCATAGCCCGCGCAGGAAATCAAATCCGGCCTGGGCGCAGATTACTGCGTCGACAAGGTCGTCGCTGTCTTTCATCTGATTTCCCACGCCGGAATTGAATTCGATATGTGTCCTCATCTTATCGACAATCGAAGCACGCGCGGTCCGGCCCTCGGACGTGCCTTTCTTGTATCCCTTTACTTCGATACCCTGCGCTCGTAACGTCAGTGCCGGATATACCTCGATGGCCTGAATTCCGGTCCATGGACTCAAGCACCACTTGAGTGGAATCTCCTCGTTCGTGGCCTCGCGCAGGCAATTCAGGAGGCCTAATGCGCTATGTGCGGTGCGAGCGATCAAATTCGCCCCAACCTCCAACGGAGTCTTCCTGGTGTGCTTCTTGACGAATCTGTCGGTGATTCTCCTGAACATGCAGTCGGGGTGAACATCGATCGGGAGACCCGCCCGATGACTGTTCAAGGCTCTGCCCATGGCTACCGGCCATCCCAGCGGCGCATCCAGAGCCAACAACGTCGGGCGCACACTCACGGCGCCGAGCCACTCACGAAGCACCACGGCGGGCGTTCGGCGTCTGTCGCCCCGCTCTACATTTAGTATGGAGAGACGACCGCCTTCTATCGCTCCCCGCGCAATGCCGGTGTTGTTCGGTTGCGCTGCGCAATCTACTCCGATGATGGTGGTGCCTTCGCGGTCACCGGACAATTGTGAGCGATCGGCCATCTTCACTGTTCCCTTCTCTCAAACAGGTCTGGTTGACCGTCCGTGGTTGATTGCGTGGCCGTGTATACCGGGGGTGGCTCCGCTACACGCATGAGAGGCTCCCGCGACCGGGTGGGCGAGCTGACGTCGCGGCGGCTGCGATAACCGATGTCGTCCAGGAGGCCGCGGGCGTGGAGCTTGTCAAGGAGCTGGCCGTAGGTGTTTTCGTCAAGTTCGCCGCAGTCGCGAAGTGCGGTCACCGTCGTCCAGTAACTGCCTTCATCCACGATGTCCCGTGAGCGGATTTCGAACAGAACCGTCCCGTAGCCATCGACGCCGAGCAGTTCACGTGTGAACCTGTCCGTCAGAGTGCCGACGTAGTCTTCGCCGCCCGCCACGCGACGTTCGATCTGGCCGACGAGGAGATGCGCGTATTCGTGACCGCCGAGGAGATTCCGAGCGTGGAGGTGGCATTCCCGCCATGACTCGTCGGTGCTTTGCACAAGCTGCCAGTCGTAGAAACGCGGACCGAGGCGGCTCGCGACGGGTTGCACGTGTCGGGCGCGCTCGTCATTACCGAGGTCGTAGTCGGCGAGGCGCAGGGTCTCGGGGAGCATCCAGCCTTCGCCGTGGTTCTGGGTGAGGAACGAATCGATGCCTTTCTCGCGGTCTCCGCCGGCAGCTTGGATCTCCGATTCAAGGTCAGCAAACGTAACGAGCGTGAGGACGGTGTGACGAAGCTCGGGGTCCCTATCCCGGTCAACCCGCCAAAATCCGCGGACATCAAGCATGCGATTACCGCTGCCCAGGGCGGCGGAGTCCAGTTCGACATCTTGCAGAATGTGCGCCAGCTCATCACGGCTGCACCCATAAATGACGGCGGTGATCGCATCCACCACCGCACGCAAACGACCCCTCTCCCCAACATTCAACGCGCCGAAACCATCGAGACCATTCACCACGGCCGCAGGAGCATAGGTGGGGAAATGGAGGTTCAATCGTGATACGAAGCGTGCCACGGCACTCGCCTCCGGCGTGAAGCGGCACAGCGGAAGCGCCATGTCCGCCAGCATGTACCAATTCAGGTGCGCCGCTCCGCCTCGCCGTCGGATTTGCCAGTCGAAAACGAAGGAGTTGAGGAAGCCGGTCAGCAATGGTTCTACACCATTGGAAGCGCTGTCCCGAAAGAGGATTGGTGCAGAGTTGCCGCAAGGGAAACCCGGAAGGATTGCGCCCATGAACGATCTGACGTCGCTGTCTCTGGATACGTCTCGAAAACCGATCTTCAGATCGCAAGTCGATTGCTTCCGACGACGGACATCCGATGAAGCCATCAGATACTGCGGATTCCACCGGAGATTTCGGAGACTGCTGTAGTCCCACTTCGCTCGGAGTCCAGTTCCGCTGATCCACCCTCGCGCACTCGGTACGAAGGGTTGGATCATGATCCCCTGATACACGGGCAGCGCTATGTCCTGAACATCATTTTCCCGTACCCACGCGTCCCCATCCCGCGAGAGGATGACGCCCGGCGGAATCCGCGCCCGCGGCACCGGCAGCCTGTCGTACGGCGGCTGTGCGCAGCGAATGCGCCAATCGGTGCGCGCAACATCCCCAGGCTTCAGCAGGTGCCCGCGCACCAACCGAGCTTCCGCCTCCCGCCGTTCGGGTCCGGCGGTGGTGTCGAACAGCCACTCCTCGAGCTCGATGTCCACCGGCTCGGGCCGGGTCGGATCGACGCCGAGCTCCTCCCAGAGCTCCTCGATGGGACGCCACTCGCCGAGTAGCCAGCGGCTGTACTCATCGGGCCGGTAGCCCTTGGCCTCCCACTGCGGGCGGGGCGGGAAGAGACGCGAGTCGTTCGTCATGTGAAACTCGGTGGCGTAGCGGATGCCCCACCCGTCGGGGCCGTCGTCGCCGAGCAGAACGGCATTGGCGTAAATCTTCTCGAGGATTTCCAGGTCACGCCCGGACTGAATTTCAAGGATGGCGCGGCTCCTCGGACTGAACCGCTCGACCTGTTCCCGCGTGTAGGCGGTGGCGAATTCCTCGGCGGTCTCCCAATCGTCCAGCTTGCGGCGCATGAAGGCGGTTCGGATCGCTTCGGTCGCGCCACCCTTCGCCACGATGACCGGGTTGAACTTGAACCGACTGTCGATCGGAAAGATCTTGTCGCGATTCTCGATGCCGAACAGCCACTCCCATCGGCACCGCTCGATGAACAGACGGCGTAGCGCGCCCGTCCCGTTGTCGGAATAGAGGCCCGAGGGGACCACGAAGCCCAGCCGCCCACCCGGCTTCAGCAGTGCGTGGGCGGCCTCGAGAAAGAGCTTGTACAGGTTGAGGTCTGCGGAGCCCTGATGGCGAAACGGGTGCACCGGGTCCCCGAAGCCGGTTGCGCGTGCGCGAGCTTGTCGCCAGCGGTCATGAAGCTCGCGGTTCCTGTTGCCCCTCGCGACGACAAATCGATCCTGACTCTTGTCGTTCTCGTCCGGATCGCCGAACGGACTCGCGACGTGGCCCATGAAATTCGACTGCGCCCGGAAACGGGCGCTGTAGTCGAGCCAGTGGCGCTCCACCGCAACGGCAGCGAAGAAATCCTTCTGCTTCCGTAGCGCTTCCTGCTTGCCGTACGAGCGATAGAGCGGGTCGATGTCCGAGAAGAACTCCTTCGAGACCGGCTTCGCGATGTCCCACGGTGGATTCCCGAGAATCGCGTCGAACCCCGAGCCGGCCTCTCGGAACACGTCCGGAAACTCCAGCTCCCAGTGAAAGAATCGCATCTCGGCCGCGACCCGTTCGGCCACGACACGGGTTTCCCCCGGTGGGTCAGCGAGTTTGCTTGGCAGTGGCGCCCGCTCCAACTCCTCCGCCGGCCAGAACCAGCAGGCGCACCAGAGGTCCATCGCGCCCTTGAGCGAGCGCCACGCCGGCGATCCGAGCAGCCGTTCCCGATAGATGCGCGCCCGCTCTGCCGCATCCTGCACCGGGAGGGCGTGCATCTCCGCTAGCACCGCGAGTGCTTCGTCGTGAACCGTCAGCGATTCTTCGAGCAGGTCCTCCTGAAACAGGTCGGCACCCTGGAGAAAGAGCTCGAGGTCGGGCTTGAGCCCGTCCTTGACGAAATCCTTGATTGGCTTGGTGCGGGCACCCTTCTTGAAGTGCACCCCGTTCGTATGGTTCTTGTCGCCGCCCTCCCGGTTCTTCCAGGCCATCACCGGGTAGTGCCGGAACTGGTCGAACCACACACCGATGAGCGCATTGCCGCACTTGACCTTGTGGTCGAGGAAGCCGAACGGGAGAGTGCGGTCCATCGTCTCGATCCACAGCGACAGGCGACAAAGCTCCACCGCGAGCGGATCGAGGTCCACGGCGTAGATACAACGCTCCACCACGTGACGGCGCAGCACCGCCTTGAGGCGTGGTTCGAAGCGGTCGTCGTCCGGCGGGCAGGGGATCAGCTCGTCGCCTAAACCGAACTCGGCCGGCGCGTCCGAGCCCTCGCCTTCTCCCTGCGACGTGCTCCCCTCTCGCGCTTCCTCACCGACGGTTCCGTTGCCCCGTAGCCCAAGCAGCCGCACAAGCGCGCGCTCCCCATCGGGCTCGATACGCCCGTGGTGCTGGAGCGAGGCGTAGAGCGCATCGGTGAGAAAGCGAAGTGCAGCCAGGGGGAAGGTGCCGGACCCGCAGGCAGGATCGCAGACCGTCAGGGCGAGGATCTCCTCGGGGAGCTTCGGCGTCCAGCGCGCGGGAGGCGCATCGACATCCGGTGTCCCATCCGAACCGCTCGGCGGGTCGTAGGCAAGCGGGCGCAACGTGCGCTGCACGGTGGGTACCGCGAGTCCCGGCCGCGTGTAGAAGCTCCCGGAACCCTTGCGGTTGCCGCCCCAACGCACGAGGTACCACTCGCCGGGGAGGACGACGCGGGAGACGAGCTGGCGCGCCTTGGCGCCAAGTCGCTTCTCGAACTCGAGGCGGCGCTCCGGCGTTTCCCGTCCGCGAGGTCTCCTGACGAGACCGGCAATCTGTGCCGCATGGCGCGCCCACGTCTCCGCCCGGGTACGGCTGTGCTGCCGCTTGTCCGCCGCGGCCACGAGGTACTCCGCCGAAGCTTCCCGGACTCCGAGCGACAGCGCATCGCCCTCGGCTTCCTCGTCGTGCTCGTCGGGTCCGTCGAACAGGTCTGCGCTGCCCCGCCCTGGCGACTCCGTGGCCGTTTCCAAAGCCAGCGCCGGTGCCTCATCGGAAGGCTCACTCGCGTCTCCGCCGTCCGGTGCATCGTCGCCCGCCGACGAGCTCTCCTTCAGGCGCTCGAACAACGTCTTGAACGCCCGATCCTCCATGGCTTCGAGCCGCGAGAGCGGAAGGGCCGGTTGGTCGCCCACCGAGAGGAAGATTACCGGGTCACCGCGCGGGGCGGTCTTCAGCTCGTAGTCCAGCAGGCCCTCGTAGAGGATGCCGATGTACTCGGAGGAGAGGTCGGAGAAGTCGACCGGAACCACTGCCCGCGTGCCGCCCCGGCCCTGGCGGATGCGGATGGTGGTGCGGGTGAGGAGCTTCAGCATCTCGTGGACGTCGCCGTCCGGCAGCACGTCGCCCACGTCAGCCTCGAAACAGGCGTTCTCGAAGACATGGAGGGCACGGGAGAGACCATCCGGCGCATCGGGCATCCCGGCCGCGAACAGGTCTCCGCCGTAGGCGGGTACCGGCAGGTCCGGGTGATGGGAGCCATCCCGCACCAGCCGGAACAGCGCCAACACCCGGGGCCACGCGCCAAAGCTCGCGGCAAGGGCGCCGCCCCGAGTAGCGGCACGTTCGAGCCGCTCCAGCAGGCCGTTCAGCCCGTAGCTCTCGTGGTAGAGGGCGTTGTCTCGGGGCAGCAGCTCGCGCGACTCCGCGAACAGGATCACCACGAGCCGCATCGCCACCCGGCATGCGGCGCGGTAGATGTCCTGCGGGGTCGCGCCCGGGAACCTCTCGTCATCGTCGGACGGAGCTTCGGCGGACGACACCCCCGCAACATCCTCCAGATACGCGCGGTAATCGGCGGCGTCCGCCTCCGTGACTCCAGCAAGAGCAGACAGCGCTTCGCCGTGGCCGCGGATGAGGATCTCCACCGCTTCGCGCACCCGCTCGCCGAGCACTTCGGAGAGCTCCGCCTGTCCCTTGCGGGTGTCGCGAATCGCTTGCAGCAGCGGCGCCGCGGCGTCTTCGGTCTCCGGTGTCCAGAGCCCGAGACCCAGCAGGGTTCGGAGCGCCGTCACCTGCGGGGAGAACACGCCTTCCTCGAACCACAGGTCGAGGTCCCACTCGCACCAGGCGTCGTAGTCGAGTCCGGCGAACACCAGCCGCCACTGCCGCCCGTTCGTCACCAGGGCGAGGTGGTCGTTGCCGGCGCGCAGCCAGCCGAGCACCTGGCTCACGATGCGGCGGCCCCGACCGACCCCGAGCCGCCGGCCGGCATCGAGGAAGACCGGGAGCCGGGCGCCGTTTCGGCCGGTCCACAAATGACGGGGCTTCACCGTCTCGCCGGTGATTGCGCGCCGCCCCCAGGAAGGTGCGACGTTGCTGCCGCGCGTCCAGGCACCGATGGAGGCGTCGAATCGGCAGACCTCCTCCAGCACGAAGGCGACGAAGGAGGAGATGGTGCCGCTGTCCGCGTCCGCCTCCGACATCGCGCCCGCACGCTGCCGCAACTGCCGTCCGACACGGTCGTCGAGGGGGCCGGGCACGTGTCGCGAAAGGGCGGCGAGCCTCGTCGCGTCCAGCAGCAGCCCGCCGTGGCGGAGACGCTCCCATCCGGGCACGGTGGGCCGGCCCTCGGTGCGGGATTCAGGCTTCACCGCTGCCCGTCGCCTCCTCGGTGGTCAAACCCATATTCGTCTTCGTTACCAGACATAACGTTGGCGAAAGCACCGACCGGCAGACGCCCAGTCCCTGCGAACCGCTTCGTTTGTGCGTCCTTCACGTCGAACGCTTCGACGTTCTGGGCCTGCTCTCGATCGTCCGTGAACGTTCAACCTGAACAGGACGCTGTAGCCAAGCTCGCACATGCAGGCGCCGTGCCCTGGATCGAATGCCTTCGTCCAAATCGGCCACGGATCGGCGTTCCGGACGTGCATCGAACACGGCCTCGTGAATGTCTCGTGACGAGTACTTCGAAGCCGGTCGGACCAGCATGTCGTCTCCGGTTCCGCACCATTCGATCTTCGAGCCAGCAGTCAACCCGCCCCGACGCCGAATACACGCCTGCACCGATGCCGGTGCTTGGACCGCAGGCTTTCTCCGGATTCCTTTCATGTCTTCGCCGTCCTGCGATTCCGTGTCCGTCAATTGTGGTTTCCGCGACCGTGCCAGCGCAACGAGCGGACATCGTACAGGTCTGCCCGTAGCACCCCGACGCACAAGTCCTTCTTGCCGGATAGAGCGGAACTGCTCGGATTGGCCTGCGAGCCTGACCGGTTTGTAGACCAATACTCGCCACGTGCATCCGAGACGTTGCACGGGCTGGACAGAACCGTTGTCCTCGCCCGGTTGTACCGCTTCTCGAAGAACCCATTCGCGCACCACGAATCGGGATCCCCTTCCATGTGGCTGGCAGCGTCAGGCAAAGAGCGTCGGACAGCCGGAGTCGTAGCGTGCACGACTTAGAACCAGGATCTTGTACTTTAGTGCAAACTAGTGCCACGAGACATCCAAGTCCACTTGAGATCTCAGCGTGAACGCACCCGTTCGCCACGTCCCAGAGGTGTTCGAATGAACGAACCGGACCTGTTTTCGCAAGACGCGAAGCCGGCGAACGAGAACCCGGCGCCCACGCGCGGCAATGCGAGCAATCCGGTCGGACTCGAACCACGCATTGCAAGGTCGGCTCTGTGGGCAGCGTACGGAGACGCGCTGGGATGGATCAGCGAGTTGACGGACGCGGCGGGACTCAAGAGGAG
>Ga0209021_1001477_pt1 | contig 23249 bp, 16 predicted proteins | sample PinacodermFT_FD_187299 | JGI IMG/M metagenome (GOLD analysis project Ga0209021, IMG submission 187299) | Host-associated microbial community of the marine sponge Aplysina aerophoba from Gulf of Piran - sponge pinacoderm, lysed by freeze-thaw... | ecosystem: Host-associated > Porifera > Sponge >... | reverse complement strand
CACATCAAACCCTGGGAACAAGGCGGACACACAGACATCGACAAAATGTGCTTGGCCTGCCCACTATGCCACCACAACATCCACGACCGCGGCTATATCATCACCAAAACCAAAACCGGCTACCAAATCACCAACCCCAACAACCCACCAAACGGCCCCTAAACACACGGAGGGCGAATTCCCCAAACCCAACAGCAGTGGCGACCTCAAACGCTCCGCTGATGGTGTCTAGGGTCGCTGGTGTAAGATGCCGATTTCGTTCGACACGCAATCTTCTGACCCGAGTTTCACTTCACCAATTTGGCGATTTTGGTAGAAAAACACCAGCCACCTAGGGGTACGACGAGGTAGAGGACCAAATCTGGGTTGATGTCAAAGATGGATAAGGCCAGGTCTGGCATATCCACTGGGACGCTTCACCACAGGCATCGACGTAGAAGCCTCTGTTTCTAGGGTTTGTCCGTCTCTCTCGTGGCGGTCATTTCCATACCTGTGGTGGTTACTATCTTTACTCCTAGTTGGCCTCGTTTGGGTGGGTCGAAGGGGGCGGAACGTATCGCCGTGAGGGCTTGTTTTTCGATTTGGTCGGCGTTCTTGCCCAACTCCTTGAACTGCTTTTTGATCTGACGATCTTTGTCCGCTCCCGGGAAATGGATGCGCCTCGCAAAAAAGCTTTCGCCGTCGTGGTCGGTGTCGAGCATCCAACAAGCCACGTCATCGGCGCCGCCGTCAGCAGCGTTGCGGTTGGCTAGGTCGAAGGTTTCGTAACCACAAACCTCAACGCGGTCAGTTATCTCGCAGGCGGATTTACTTGTGACCTCACCATGCAGCGTCACATTCTCAGCGCCCACCATAGCGGATTTTCTGGATGTCAAGGGCGTCTAAGCCTTCTTTGCCGTCCTGCCTGAGCCAATCCTCTTGACCTAACCACATGGGGAGTAGTGCCTCTCCGATGTCGGAGGTCAACCGATCCCCGGCGAGGCTCCGGACCAACGCCGGAGGCAACTCTCCTAGCGCTCGGAGAGCCAAGAAGCGGGCGTTGCCAACGGTTCGGGTGGCCTCGAGCAAAGCGTTGACGCAGCGATGACGTTGAAATAGTTGAGCTGCAGTTGGGGCTCGTATGGAGTCGCCGTCCGCTAGCCAGGAGACAAGCTTGTTTCGGAGGTCTTCTGACAAATCATCTACAGCCGCTATCGCATGCAGTGCCACGAGAGGCTCAGCATCGACGAACCTGTTGAGCAGCAGTTCGGGTTTGCTCGCCATGCCCTGACCCAACCCCCATACCGCCGCCGCTCTCAATTCGCTTGGGAGGCTTGATGGCACCGCGATCTCGGCAAGAGCTTCGCCCGCAGCGTCACACGGTAGTTCAGACATCGCCAGCACTGCTTCCATCTGCTGATCGACTTTGCTTGCAGGGTCCAGAATCTGTTGCTTGATCGTGCCGATCCACTGATCGGGTTCAAGTCGGGCCAAGGCAACGCGCGCTTCGAGCCGAATCCTCCAGTCCACCTGGACGTTTTCACCAAGCCGGTTGAGGACATCGACATGCTCACGGCGACCCAATAATCCTGCCGCTTTGACCGCCGCGTACTGTTCGACATCGTCACGCGAGTCCAAGGCAGCGGCCAAGTCCCACGAGTCGCCGGGGCACACCGGGTTTGGCTCTTGTTCAACAACCCCCGCCAAGACCCTCTCGCCCCCTTCGAAGAATTCGCCGGGCTCCGAGTAGACAGCCTTCGGGTCTGCCCAGTTCTTCCACTGCCAATAGCGCTGGACCCTGCCGTCCGCTCCTTTGTAGACAATCCGGCCTTGATTGTCGACCTTGACGAATCGCCCCGATCTTGTGGGAACCCAACAAGGCCAAGTCAGCGTGACCTCAGCACCCTCCGATGCCGCTTTTGGAGCAGATCGCTTGGCGCTCGTGATACTGCGCCGAAGCGCGTCTGTCGAGAAGAAGATCGCAGGGCCGCAACGAGGCGGGTCCGAGTTGATGTCGGTTAGGAGGAACGCGAACAGATCTTCTCCGCGCATCCCACCCGCGTCCCACTGGCGGTCGTCTGGTGCGTCTGAGTGCGAGAGCGTGATCTTGAGTTTTGATTTCGCCCGTGACTCGACCCTCAACCCACATCGCACGCACAAGAGATCGGGGAGTCGTAACCGCTTGACCTTTGTCTGCCACACCTTGTTGGCCATGGCATAGCGTTCAAGTTCAATGGGCGAGTGCTGGAATTCCGCTCGGAGCCGGTTAGCTACGTACGCGGTCCCGACGGCACCGACTGACACGAAACGTGCAAAGTCAGCGTCCTCTTTGAAGCCCACACTCTGACCGTTCTGAGCGCATACCCGTAGCAGTGTACGGGTGGATTCCCCGAACCTGTCACTCTGGGTGGGTAAGATCGACGGCGTGAACAAACCCGCAGCCATCAATCTGCCGCGCGCGGTCTCGGTCAAGCGCAGTGACCCCGTCTACATGGCACACGCGTACCTGACCAAAGTTCCGGTCACGGGAATCTTGCCGTTCATCGACGCGTTCACCAATGAGGGCGACACCGTGCTGGACCCCTTCGCTGGATCCGGGATGACCGGAGTGGCCGCGCTGATATCAGGAAGGCAGGCAAAGCTGTGCGACGTGTCGGTGCTCGGACAGCATATTGGAACCAACTATGTGAACCTGGTGTCCGAGGAGCATCTGCGAAAGCATGCGGACGAGGTTCTGACTCGTGCCGAAGATCAAGTTGGTGATGTGTACGGCGTCCCGTGCGAGATGTGCGGTCGCAGCGCCCGGGTTGCCAAGACGGTCTGGTCCGTTGTCATGGAGTGTCCCGATTGCCGCCAAGGGTTCGACTACTACCGCAGCTTGGAAGCAGCGGACTGGACGAAGGCGAACATGTCATGCCCGGAGTGTGAAAGTCCGGTTTCCAGCAGATGTCGGCGGCTGCACGAGAATCCAGTTGTCGACTCGATCGTGTGTGAGTGTAGTCGGACTCAGATTGAGCAACGCCATCAGGCTCCGATCGTGGTGGCTGATTCGAACGGACACTGGTCTCCGGATGTGTCAATCGACGAGACCCGGCAAATGTACGTTGCCTCGGCACTGGGCCGCCACGGACTCACCTCTGTGGCTTCGTTCTACTCCCCTCGAAATCTCTGCGTCTTGTCCACTCTTTGGGCAGAGATAGGCGAAGTAGCCGACGAGGATCTGCGGTCGAAGCTGCGCTTCGCGTTCACGGCCATTTTGACGAGGGCGAGCAAACGGTACCAGTGGTCGCGTCAGCGTCCCTTGAACGCGGCGAACGCAAACTACTACGTCGCGCCAGTGTTCTACGAATGGAACGTTTTTGACCTCTTCAACCGAAAAGTCGATGCCGCGATCCGCTCAGACCGCTGGATCTTGGACCGACGCTGTGAACGCGTGAGCCCCCCAGCAAGCGAAGACTCGGAGGTCGAATACCGCCGTGCAAGCGCGACAGCACTCCCCTTCGATGACCATTCCGTCGACTACGTATTTACCGACCCTCCGTTCGGCACCAACATCTTCTACTCCGATATGAACCTCTTTCAGGAGGCATGGATGTCGGAGTTCACCTACCCAGACGAGGAGGCCGTGATCGACCGGGTAGACACCGGAGCCGCGAGAACGGCTGACCGCTACGAGCAGATCATGGTCGGTGCGCTCCGTGAGTGCTTCCGGGTCTTGAAACCAGGAGGGTTCATCACTCTGCTCTTCGGCAACAGTTCTGGCAAGATGTGGCAGCTTCTCCGACGGTCCATCTCAACCGCGGGGCTAGAGGTCGTCCCCGAACTCATCGCTTTGCTCGACAAAGGTCAACGGTCGGTGAAGGGACTCGCTTCTGGTTTCGAGAACACAGCCACGGTAGACCTAATGCTTACGCTCAGGCCCGCTCAGGGTCCGCCGCCAGAACTTATCGAACCAACTCAGGACGACTTGGAGCAACACATCCGCATGCAACTCGCCGAAGGCCGCGACACGAGCCCCAGCCTGCTCTATCTGGAACTGCTGCGCGACGGTTTCCGATCCAATTGGAACCTCGATCGACTCAATCTAAGGAATGTGACTGAGATACTCCAAAGCACGCATCGCACGGTCGACCGTCGCAGCGCAAGGGTAATAAACCCAAAATAGGCAAGTTGCCACGATTTTCTGGGACTTGTGGAGTCCCGTTGGATCGACGCGGTCTACCCGCTTCACCGAACCGACACGCTACGGTCGGTCTCGCACCCGCAGGCTCAGACATTCAACGCATCCAAGTAATACTCCGCCGTAAAGAACAGTGCAACCTGCGCGTAGCCGGTGGTGTCTCCGCTGGAACCGCCGGTGGCTGCCGCATCGGACAGCGGTCGCTGGTTCAAGCCCAAGATAGTGCAATCTTTCTCTGTTATCGCGTATCGTGCGACATATTTTGGAAAGATAGTAATATGTTTGGGAGTAGACAGATCTACTTTGCCAAGCGAGGTTCCCGCGGCGATGACGGATTGCGGTCTAATTGAGCCTTTGCAAAACCCAGGGTGAGTCACCCCTTGGAACTAACCGCTAGAGGTAGGAGTCGAGGGCATCTCGGATGACTTGGCTCTCGGTGGTCTCGTCGGTAGATGCCCGCTGCTTGATCCGGCTCTTGTAGCTGTGGGGAGCGCGGAATGTGTACACCTCGGCTCGTGTCTCTCCGATTCTCGGTGAACGGCGGCGCGTCCGCTTGAGATTGGCGAGTTCGTCGGGTGTGAACTCGCGCCCCTCGAAGTCCGTGGCGATGGCCTCTATCTCGTCGCTGGTCACGGTACTGTCGGTCTTAGTCTCGTTGTTCATGGTCACTCCCCGGTGAGGTAAATGCGGAAAACTTGGCGCAGTGGCATCGCGTGAATGACCAAGTCCTGTTCTGCTGCTTGGAGGTGCAGGAGTTCGAGCAGGTTGCCCGCATGGTCGGGGCCGATGCAGAGGCTCTTGGTCGGTTCATGTTCGCTGTCAATGTCATAGAAGCTCAGGGCATGTTGCCATGCATGCCGGATGTCCTCGTCGGTCAACCCGTGCCGATAGGCCGACTCGAAAATCAGCAGTGCTTAAGCGTAACACACTTAAGGTCGCTTGTGTCCGCCATCTCTTGACACATCCGTTTGGGACGCAGCACACGCCTTCCCGACGTACTTTGGTCATCCGGGTTCGTAGGGTTGGGGGATGGATCTTCTAGAGATTCGCCGACGCGTTTCGGAAGCCCGGTCAGGAAGGCGCAGATCGTAGACATGGGCACTTTGCGATCGGCTGACGGCACTCCGAGGGGACTGTCTGACGCTGAGTTCTGGTTGGGGGATACCTTCGGAGGTTCCCCCTGCCCACGTTGTGTTGGGGGGATGTGTCTTGCCTCACGATCCTCAAGACCGGGTGGCTCAGATCAGTGGCACCAAGATGGACCGCGGGTACGACGAAGAAGACGACCAGATCTGGGTTGATGTCAAAGATGGACAAGGCCAGGTCTGGCATATCCGCTGGGACGCTTCACTACAGGCATCGACGTAGAACCCACTGTTTCTAGGGTCGGTCCGTCTCTCTCGTGGCGGTCATTTCCATTCCTGTGGTGGTTACTATCTTTACTGCTAGTTGGCCTCGTTTGGGTGGGTCGAAGGGGGCGGAACGCATCGCCGTGAGGGCTTGTTTTTCGATTTGGTCGGCGTGCTTGCCCAACTCCTTGAGCAGCTTTTTGATCTGACGATCTTTGTCCGCTCCCGGGAAGTGGATGCGCCTCGCAAAAAAGCTTTCGCCGTCGTGGTCGGTGTCGAGCATCCAACAAGCCACTTTATCGGGGCCTCCGTCAGCCACGTTGCCGGTGGCCGGGTCGAAGGTATCGTAACCACAAACCTCAGCAGCGATCTGCCCGCCGTGGTAATCGTCAATGATACGGATGTCAGGTTCCCCGATAATCACGAAAGCTTCATGGCCTGTTTCGGAGGACAGTTCACGGATCATCAGATCACGGTTCATTTGGGCTCGGGCCACGGCAATACGCCCCACCGTAGCCGGGGCATCAGCAGCAAACGCATAAGCTACCACGAGCAGCACGTCGGCGCGTTCGGCACTGTCGCCGATCTCTCGGGCCGCTTCACGGATCATCTCAGCCGGCACCGTCACATCCTCGGCGGCTACCATCACGGCTGCGGTGTGCTCGGCGGCACCGCCGTCAATAGTGTAAGTAGCTTTCCAAACAAGCAGTTTAGAGTCGCCGGGCCATGGTTCCAAAGCTCGGATCGTCATGTCGGCGTTGTCGCGTCCGCCGCTGACGGTGTGGTTCAGTAGAGCCGCCTCCACCGCTTCGGAGAAGTAACTGTGCGCGACCACCATCTCGTCGTCGGAACCGTCTAACGGGATCACCGTCGCCCAGGGTTGTTCGCTCTCTACCGTCATGGGCGATGTCACCCTCGTCACGCCGCGTTTCTTGCGCGGCTGATCAACAAGCAGGATTGGGTCTGGGTCAAGGTCGTAGGCCAAGACGCTGGCCGAGACTTTGGGGACACGTTCATAAACAAGTCCGTTAGCCGGGTCTTGTCCCCAGCCACCCTCAGGTGCTGGAACTTCTGGTTTGCCAGAGAGTTGTGCTTCCTCGCGTGCGCCGTCGGCAGAGTCGGCCAGCGTCCAGTAAGGGAAGGTGGCAGTTGCAAGCCGTTGACGAGCGATCGACACGGCGACCGGTGACGTATCGCAGGTAATCCAGCGCCTTCCCCATTTCTCAGCAGCAACCGCGGTCGTGGCCCCTCCGCAAGTCGGGTCAAACACAAGGTCACCAGGGTCGGTGGCCATGAGAACGCATCGCTCGATCACGCGGTCTGCCGTCTGCACTACGTAGCGCTTATCCGAGGCCGCCATCTGTTGATTCCACATGTTGGTAATTCGGCGGCCCGGAACTTCGTTTTCGTAACGCTTCCAACTCAAATTCGAAATCCCGTCGAGGCGACCGCGTTCGGCGAGACGTTCCAAACCTTCCATTGAAATGCTCCAGTGTCGCCCTTCAGGGCAGTCCCATATACGCCCGTCCCAGTGGTACGGCTCGGAACGTCCTGTGGTGGATACACCCTGCGAATCAAGTGACCTGCGCCTATAAAGCCGGGAGCCGACTGGAAGGTACGCATCGGGATCACGTTCCTCGTCGGCGGTCAACCCGCGTGTCGTGCCATCCTTGAGTTCAACCATCGCGTCCCAATTCATATGCTCAATCTTCTCAGTCCGGGTTAACGACTCGTATAGTTGGTGATACTTGACTTGCTGCTTGTCTTTTGCGTACCAGAGAAGGAAGTCGGCGACGCTTGGTAGGGTTCTGGCCGACGAGCCGCTGGTCGTGGCATAGGGAATGGTAGAGATTCGGTTGTCGGTTCCAAATACCTCATCTAGCAATACCGCCGCTCGGTGAACATTCTCGTCGCCTATTTGCATGAACAACGAACCTGTATCCGCAAGCAGTTCACGCATCAACACGAGTTTCTCACGCGTCAAATCTAGGTAGGAATGGATCCCTCGCTCATAGGTGTCGCGGAACGCTCGAATGGTTCGCGTGTCGTGAGGTCTGCCCTCAGCCTTTTCAGGTGTCTCACGGTTATTGACCGACACTTGGAAGTTGGACTTGTAACCCATCCCGTAGGGCGGGTCGAAGTAGATCATCTGGACCTTGCCCGTCAGATTCTCCCGTCCTAACAGAGAAGCCATCACGCGCACAGACTCACCGTGGATAAGCCTGTTAGACCAGTTCGCAGCGTGTTGATACCACTCATACGCTGCATCAGGCGAGGGCAATCCGTTGAAATCGCCGAATAGTGAGGGTTGTTCTCCGCCGCCTTGCAGCAAGTTCACGAACGCCGCGGGATGCACCTTCTCACGCACATACAACGGATGCGCGGCGTGACCATCTTCGTGAGCAGGCTTACGGTTCCACGCAAGAATGGGCTCGTCGTCAATCTCACGGGTCTCGGGCTGATGCAGGATTGGGCGACGGTCAGAGTCGCTCATCGTCTTCGCGGTCTGTTCGGTCGGCAGATTGGCACGTTTCGCTGACGGGTGCGTGTACTGCTCGGTGGGTTTGCTACTGGATTGTTTAGCCATCACACTGCTCCTTGCTTGGGCAACTCAAATTGTTCCGCGCGGGCCGCTTTGATCGCGGTTTGACCTGCTCGAACGAAAACTCGGGGGTGTACCAGGCTCAAGATGTTCGGCGCGGGCCGCTTCGATCGCGGTGCTCAAGTCCGCAAACATTCCCTCGGCATGGTTCAGTTCCACGAACGACCAGCGCCGCAACCACGAAGGCAACTGCACAGACTGCTGCACCGCCGGGATCCAACGCGTGATGACCGACTTTTTCTTGCGTTCACTGTGCTCATCGGGCACGCCCTTGCACTCAATGATGAGATGCACCGCGGCATCGTCCTCTCGCCCTGCGAAGAGGCGCGCCACGAAATCGGGTTCGTATCGGTGCCAAACGCCTTCCCAGAGGTAGGGGACGCTCCAACCGAGACGGAAGTTACGTGCCCAACTAGTTACCTCAGGGTGCTTATCAAGCATCCTTGCACAGGCTGCTTCCAAGTAGGAATGGCACGCGGCGATGTTCAATTCCGAGTTTTCGGTGGAGCGGCGATCCGCGAGGCTCGTCTCAAAACGCACGCCGGAAGTGTCCAACAACATCGGCTGCCCAAACGATGCCACAAGCCGGTCGTGCCCATCTCCCCGTGGCTCGCAAGCGTCATCTATTTCTTTGGTGGCTTGGTCGAGGTGACTTGACCCAAGACCGTCGAAGTGGAACTCGTTAACGTTTGCGAGCAACACCCACTGGTTCACGATCCTGTTGGCATCAAAAAACAAAAAACGCTGCCTAGCACGCCAACTTACACCGTTTTCGTCTAGCCGATGACCCCAGCGCCGCACCAACCCAGCAGCGATGCGCATAAGGGTTTGCTGCTCACGCATGTTGACCTTTGCGCTGATCTTCGTGGTGCGACCAACTGACCCCGCGAGTTCCGCTTCATTGGTACCCTTCGGCACCCATTGCATAACACGCTCTCGATTTAGTTGGAAGCTAGCGCCCCGAGATTCGGTGAGGTACTGCTCCACATTAGGGAACTCAATGCGATGATCACGCCGACCAGGAATGCTGTAAACCTCATAACGGGGTTTAGGCGGTTCGGGGCTGTCGCCAGGGCGTTTGACCGGCATGAAATCGAACGGCACGCCGATGACCTCTGCATACTCGGCCACCAACCGGCCTTCGTCATCAAAGTTGTCGTAGTTGGAGCGCCGCAAAGCACGCCCAGTGACTTGTTCGCACAACAACTGCGTGGAGAACGCCCGGTAGCCGAGAATGTGAGTGACGGTGCGCGTGTCCCAACCCTCGGTGAGCATCTGCACCGACACCACGCAACGGATGTGCTCGCCGAGACCCCCGGGCCGACCAACGGAGTTCAACGCGCCGCGCACGATGTCGCGGTCATCACGGTCATCGTCGGGGGACTTCAAGCGGTTGGCTTGCGCTTTAATTGCGCCACTAAGGCTGGCCTCTCCTTCAAGTTGAGAATGCACCAGTAGCGTGTGGACGCGTTCAGTCGGACCATCTGAACGGTAGTTCGTGAACAGCGGGCAAGCACCCTCGTGATACTCAACCGACCCATCGTGATGCTTCTCCGACCATCCGGCGATGTGATCCGCGATAGCACTGGCATTAGCGATGTTGTTGGCCACCACGATAAACACTGGCGGTGTGGGCATCGTCTTGGCTGGGTCATCTGGATGCATCCACTGGTTGAACTTCTGTGCGTAACTGCGGTAAAGGGCGGTGAGGGCTCGCTTGAGTTCCGCTGGCACAGCATCACGTTTGACCTTCTTAGGGCTGGTATTCGCGTAGAGGTTGCGCCAGCGAACCTGCTCACTCGCAGAATCATCATCAACTGGCACTTGCGGAATCTTGACCAGACCGGATTCGATGCTGTCCATCAGTGGGAAGTCCGAAACAACCCAGGGGAACATCCGCTCCCGGCGGTCAGTGCCCTCAATGAAGATCGGCGTGGCGGAGAAGTCATAGACCGGGCCGAGCCGTTGCGTATCACGTAACCCCTCCAGAGCTCCAAACCAGATCGCTGCGGCCTTCGTGTCGTCGTCTTCTGACGTGCGGCGCCCGGCTTCGGGCAGATAGCAGTGGTGCGCTTCATCATTCAACACGCACACCTTCGGAGCACCCCGCCCGCTCGGAAACCCACGCAGGACTCGGTCGAGCACCGCCGCCATCGATTCAAGTTCTGGCGACTTGCGCCCGGCTCGCAGTAGTTTCTTCGCATCACTTGACGCAGCCGACAAACGGTCTCTGCGTTGGAACGCTTGAAAGTTGACAACCTCGACCTTGACCGCCCCCAGCACGCTGCGTTTACTCTCGGGCAGCAACCGCATCTCGTCATAAATGTTCTGTGGATGCGCTGGGTGCAGCACCGCGAGCCGTTCACGCACCGTATGCCCTGGGGTGATAGCCAAAAAACAGGTGGAGTAGCGTCCATCACGGTGCCTTGCGTGGGTGGCCGCGTTGACGGCATGCCAAGCGATAACCATCCCCATAACGGCGGTTTTGCCCGAACCAGTAGCCATCCTCACCGCGAGACGGCTGACATCGCTGTTGTAGTCTCGGTTCGCCTCCGCCAAATCCCGTCGGACTTTCGCGAGAACCGGGTATTGGCTGGCGTTCGCTTCGGTGAGCCAAATAAGCGTTTCGGCAGCCTCAACTTGCGCGAAAAACAACCTCGGGTCGTTGACTTCGCTGCGCCAATGCCACAAAAGTTGTTTCGTTGCGGTGGTAGCTCCCGGGTAGTGTGCCTTGCGCCAACCAGCCACGGCATCACGAATAAGGTTCACAAGTTCGTTTTGTTCGGTGTTGGTTGTTTCAATGCGCAGTTGTGTGCCGCGCGCCTTTGGCACGATCACAAGCGCTTGGCTCAACCTCCTGCCATCAATACTTTCGCCAGTGGAAGTGTTGTCCTCGGCCAACTGCCAATAGCGAGTCGGTTCCTCGTGAGGTCTGTTGAGTACCGGTTCGCTAATATGGTCTGACTGCTTCACCAACTCAAAAGGCTACGGCCACTCTCCCAAATTGCAGCAAAAGTTTAGCAGCGCATATCGGCGCTGTGTTGGTATTTCGCACGGTCTCCCCGACCTGTTTCGTATAGGTGTCGTGCTTGGCTCCGCGACGGTGTTCCCAACCGTCGATCTCCACAAATTTGCGGTGTGCATTTATGTCGATCGCCGATCACCGCCCGAAGAGCAGTTCTGGGAGAGACGAGCCTTCATCAGCTTGCTCCAATTTCTGGACGATCCGCCTGTTGCTGGTGTGTGGTTCCCGTTCGGATAGAAAGTCGTGCCAGTCGCTGATGTAGTCGCGTACTTGGAATAGTACGTCCTCTTGGACCTCGTCCATGTCCTCTCCGGCTGCGACGAGACCGAGAGCGTCCAGAGAGACGACGAAAACTCCGTCACTTAGTTCGATGGTCGCGAGGCCGGGCACCTCGGCGCTGTAGCGAGGGAAAACCTCTCGCAAGAGTTCCAGATCGGAAATGCTGCCATCAAAATGCTTGAGTGCGAGTCGGAAATTGCCGGTCGACAACACATCCGCAACCGAAAAACGGGAGTCACGATCGTCGGCAACTTGTAGACGAGTTTTTAGCCATAGCGCAGGGTCGCTTCCACGGCGCTTGATCATTTGGGAAAACGCTGTGAGCTTGCAGAGCGTGCTGAAACGCCGGCTGTCCGGTGATGCCCGTCCAGTTCGCCACTTGGTCACAGACTGACGACTGACACCAGCCACTTTGGCGACCTCGTTCCACTCAAAACCGAAGCGCGAGTTCAAGCATGCGAGAAGGTCTGCCAGTGTGCGCCTTCGATATTCTTGGACGAGGTCTCCAAAAAGGGGAAGCCTTTGGGGGAATCTCCTTACGCCTGAGCGTTCGGCAACCGAGGGGTACGTGCTACTCCGAACCCACAAAAGGAAGACTTTGCCCGTGTCCTCCTGGCATCGACGGTCGAATTGCGGACGGAGCGTTGTTGGAGCGCTCATGTTTCCCCTCTCATCAGATCTAACGAAGCTGGCATCAGGACTTTCAGGAAGGCCTCCTTTATCGAGGCGTGGAGCGAGTTGAGCCCGACCAGAGCGTCTTCGGCGCTAGCGGGATCCTCGAATCGGCACGAACCTGCCCATTCGATAGCAAACACACTGTCCTCGGGTTCTTCGTAGTATTCGTGGAGCGGATGACCTACTTCGATAGCTGGCTCGTACGTATGTGCCCATTCGACAGTGATGTGGTCGCTGTCGCCGAGGTGGAGAACGAGACCACCATAGGATCCCGAGACATGGTCAAGCACGATGTCGCGGGTGACGACCGGTAGGTTCGCGTACTTCGACCAATCCAATAGTTCCGTTGATGACGGTGGCCGAATCTCGTCGAGAAAAACGACGGAGGCGTAGTCGATTCCTCGTCCCTTGACGGTTTGCGCGAGCAGTGCGGCCACGACATCGCTAAATCGCTCCCAGCGTACGTACTTGGCAGTTGAGATTTGCAACATTTCCTCCCCGACGATCACTAGGTCGGCCCCGAGTTGAGCGGAGAACAATTCGCCGTCCGCGCTCTCGTCGCTGGAGGACGGGAGCACCACGTTGTATTCGGCATCAAGGATTGTTCTCAAGATCGCATCGTGGTCTGAATCTTCGAGCTTCGTACCGAAGCGCACGCAGGTATCAACCCGTCGAACGAACGGGTTCAGAAAGACTTCGCGCTCAGAGTCGAGTAGCAATTTAGCCTCCTGTTGATGGTCGGCACCAGAGTATTGGCGACAACCAAAATGTAAACCAGATCACATCAACTTACAACTATGGTGTGACAATTGTTGGGTTCGGTGCGTTTTTTCGGTTGCGTGGTTGAGTTTCGCGGCTAGGTATGTGCATATCTGTGAAAGGAGGCGAGGTTATGTTTTACCGCCCTGCAGAGCCTTAACCTACTGCCACCCGCCAGACCCAATCTCCCTTCATGACGACGACCATTCGACGCGGGGCGACGTTCCGCCCAGCCACCGCTCTGACAATCCATGTGAGTCGACCCCGGTGTCACACCATTACGTTATGGTGGAATGATGTCTTGCTCGCTTGATTTAATCGGATTCAAGGCCGCGGCTGCGGAGTTCGCCGAGTCGCTGCGCGGTACGCCGATCCGCGAGTTATTTGGCACAACGGACGGCAAGGCGTTAGGCACCTGGATCGAAGCGAATTTCAACACGTTCCTCGCAGAGCGGCACGCGTATAACCCTGGAAACGCTGCTCGCGGAATCGACTTCCCAGAACTGGAGGTAGATCTCAAGGCAACATTCATTACCCAACCCCTGTCAGGTGTCCAAAATCTCCTCTCTTAAGGAACTCGGCGACTTCCAGACGCCTTTGGAACTCGCGGTTGCCTGCACTCAAGTCCTAGCGACTATCCAGCGCGGAATATGCAGGGTGCTGGAACCGACTTGTGGTGAGGGGAGTTTCATGCTCGCCGCGGCCTCAACCTTTGGGCCATCCATCGAAATGTTGGGGGTAGAGATCCAACCCAACCACGCCGAAACGGCGCGCCGCAGACTCAGCCAAGCCGACATCAACGACGTTACATGGAGGGTCGACGTGGGTGATATGTTCCGCCACGACTTGGGCAAGCTCACGTGGGAGGCGGACGGCCCATTGCTGGTCGTCGGGAATCCCCCATGGGTCACCTTGTCTGACCTCGGAGCGATGGGCTCAATCCAAATCCCCCGCCGCACCAACCTACGTGCCGTTCGCGGGATCGATGCGCTTACGGGTGAGTCTAATTTTGATGTCGCCGAGTACATCTGGATGCGGTTACTCACGGAATTACGTCAGCAAGAGCCTACGGTCGCGCTCCTTTGCAAAACTTCCGTGGCAAGACGGGTTCTCACCTTGGCAGCCCATTTGGATCTACACGTGGCTTCTTCCTTCCTTTGGCGCATCGACGCAAAGAAGTGGTTCGGGGTAGCAGTCGATGCCTGCCTCTTCGCTATCCGGCTTGATGGGGCAAGCCGCAACTACCAATGCCAAGTATTCGAGTCACTAAACGCAAGCTCTCCGACCGCCACCATGGGACTGGTGGGTGCGGCTCTCGTTGCCGATGTGGAAGCGCATGCGGCGACTCGGCAATATGACAGGTCGTCTCCTGTCGAGTGGCGCCAGGGTGTGAAGCACGATTTGGCAGCGGTGATGGAGCTTCGAACTAACGAGAGCGGTAAGCTTCACAACGCTCTCGGCGAGACCGTCGAGGTCGAAGACGACTGGTTATATCCACTCCTCAAATGTTCAGATGTAAACGCGGGTCGGCCACCAGAACGCTGCGTGGTCGTCACTCAACGATCACTTACGGATGAGACGCGGAACCTCCGACATACAGCACCCAAACTCTGGAACTATTTACAGACTCACGCAGAACGTTTTGCTACCCGCAAATCATCAATCTACCGAAACCGGCCGGCCTTCTCAATGTTCGGTATCGGGCCGTATGCATTCGCACCATGGAAGATCGCGGTCTCGGGTTTCCACAAGACACCTAGATTCCGTCTAGTGGGCCCGAGTGAAGGCCGACCAGTCCTACTCGACGACGCGTCATACTTCCTGCCGTGCGACTCAGCGGCCACCGCAGCCATCCTTCTCAGTGCACTCACGAGTGAAGCCGCAACCCTCCTGCTCAAGTCGTTGCTCTTCACTGACGCCAAGCGACCGGTGAGGCGAGGTTATGTTGCTGTTGCTAACGCTGCGGTTCCGAAGGCCACGCTGAAACGAACGCACCAGATAACTACGGTGGAGTAGTGGCCTAGGTCAACATCGGTTGGGATCTCGTAGTTTTGGGCACCAACGTTGCCTTTGAGGTCGCCGAGGTCGACAAAGTCATCGTCTAGTTGCCCTGCCGGAGCATCCACAGGTGCAACAGAAAGGTAGACATTGAGGTCTGGCCCGTTGTCTGTAGCAAATTTTTCAAAACGCAAGAAACGCTGTTCGGTGCCGTCATTGAGTACAACAGCAGTCCCTGCGGTGGGGTGGCTACGGTCAACGAAATTTCCTTCTACTAGCCGCACGATCTGTATCGGTAGGGTCGTCTCGGGAACACTGACTTCCGGTTCACTGACTTCCGGCACGCTTTCATCTGGAGGTGCCGTAGTGGTGGTTGACGATTCGATGGGCATCAGCGCCCCAGAATCAAAACTCGGGATACTTTCATTAACTTCGTCATCAATAAACAAAAGATGTACAGCGAAAACAATGAAAAATAAATAAAACGCGATAACCAATCCCACCACACCGACCGGCAACAAAACCTTCCAACGTCTGCGCAGCAAGGGAATCATGGTCAACCCATAATACCTGTGACAATGCTACATATCTCCCGATCCCGAGATTCTTTAGTATTCTGAGGCGTGCTTATTGAGCGATGACCGTCAACCTCGGAGAACCGGATGACAATTCCACCGTCCACATCACTTGGCCAAACAGATGAGGTCAATGACTTCACTACAACCAAGTCAGCGGGTGCCATTAGCCAAGCAGTGAATCGCTGGGCCAACGATCTCACCGACGTAACTGGCCGCAATCGCCTTCTGTATTACCGAGAACTCAAACGCGGAACCCTCAACCTCACAAATGCCAACCGAGTCACACTAAGCCAACTGTTGTCATCAGCGCCCGGGAAAAAGACCCGTTTGCGGCGGTTATTCGCCGACACCGCAACCGCTGACACAGCCGCCGACACCGCAACCGCCGACACCGCAAGCAGCGAAACAAGTCCAGATTCAGCGGATCTCGTCTCGGACGCTCTAATGCGCGCAAGAGCAATTAGTCGCAAGGCGCTCGAGAACTTTGAGGAGCGGGGAATTAGCACCTTGTTTATCGTGCGGGGTATCGCTACATGGTCACCGCAAGGTTCATCAGCTACCCCCGCTGCACCGGTGCTGATGTGTCCGATCACTCTGCATCGACGCGGCGCATCAGAAGCCGATTTCGATTTGTCACTTGACGGCGAATGGTCTGTGAACGGTGCTCTGCTGCATTCTCTGGCACAAGAGTTTGGACTAGATGCCACGAATGAAGACCTGCTCGGTTCTTTCCTTGCGGATTCTCGACTTGATGACCAGGAAGCGACAACAATCTTTAACGACCTGACTGACCGAGCACACCGCGTTCCTGATTTCGCGATTGACCAGACACGGCTGCTAGTGGGCAACTTCATGTATAAGAAGATGCCGATGGTGAATGACCTTCGCAACAATGTTGATGTGTTAGCGCAAAACGACTTGATTGCAGCGATTGCAGGAGATGAACCGGCAAGTCAAAGACTTCGCAGCCACCACACTAAAGATGTTGACTCGTCTTACCCAGATCAGATTCCACCTACCGATGAGTATCTGGTACTTGATGCTGACTCATCGCAAAATGTTGCTATCAACGCAGCGTTGGCGGGCGAGTCGTTCGTGCTTCAAGGCCCGCCCGGTACCGGCAAGAGCCAAACCATAGTCAACCTGATTGCAACGATGATGGCGCGTAATCGTAGCGTGTTATTCGTAGCCGAAAAACGAGCGGCCATTGACGCGGTCGCCAAGAGATTGACAAAAGTGGGGCTTGACGACTTTGTGATGGACTTGCACGGTGGCACGGTTTCGAGGCGGGAACTTGCCCGGCAACTTGACCAAACGCTCACCAAGATAGGTCAAACTCCGAGTACATCTACTGAAGAACTGCACAACCGTTTGGGGATTTCACGAACGGAATTAGCAGGTTACTGCGAGGCTCTCCACGTTCGACAAGAGCCCTGGGGCGTATCTTTTTTTGACGTACAGAACCGATTGCTTGAACGTAATGTCGACGGATCGGCTAGTGGCAAACAGTTGCAGCTTGCGCCTTCAATTGTGAACCAAATCGATGAAGATGCGATGCGAGACCTGTGTCGAGACTTGAGCGATTGGGCTGATTTCATTGAACCTATCGTTACCCGAACCTCTGCTTGGGCTGATGCGCAAATCACAACCCAAACAGATGCAAAATCAGTAATGGAACTGCTTTTTCAATTGCAGTCGGCGACTTCCGCCGACCGAGTCAGTATGTGCAGAGTGCAAGTGGAACTTGACCTTCCCAGGCTGCCGTCTCTAGGTGAATGGGCAGAACAGCTTGCGTCAATAAGCGAATTGCAAGAGGTTTATGCTAACTTAAGTGACCGTTTCTTCAACGTGGACATGGGCGCAATTGCCACTGCACTCACCCCCTTGTCCCAGGGAAGTTTTTCAAGGTTCTGGGCTCAACTGTTCAACGGGCGCTACCGAACGGCAAAGCGTGAAATGTCCGAGTTGCTAAAATCAGAAGGCGAACTGCGCCCCGCAGAAATTTTTCAACTTGCAGAGAAAGCAAATGCAGCGCTGGTTCGTTGGCGTGAGTTATTTCCTGAGCAATCGTTCAAAGCTCCTAGCGACCTAGCTAACACACTCCAATGCCACAACGAACTAGCACAACTTATAGAAAAGATAACGAAGTATTTACCAAAATTGTACTCTGAGGATCGTTACCATAATGACTTGCTCGCTTCGATCAACGATCTAATCTCCGATGGCCGCGTACTAAACCAACTTCCCCGAATAGCAGAAATAGAACGAAAAGTCGCCGACTCAGGAATAACCTGGTTCTTGGACTTGGTCAAATCTAAGGAACTCCAGTTAAACGAAATTGCGGGCACATTCGAGTCGGCGTGGCTTTGGTCGGTGCGCCGAGAGATCCTAGCGACAGACCAATACTTGGGTTCCTTTGACAGTGACCGCCACGACCGCAACGTCACCAACTTTCGCGATGCCGACAACGAACACTTAGGCCAAAACCCGGCAAGAATCCGCCGCAGAATTGCAGAACACGCAACACTAATCAGCAACAACCACCGAGAGCAATACAAGTTAATACGCCGTGAAGCGAACAAAAAGACACGACACCTACCGTTGCGGACATTGTTCGATCAAGCACCAGATGTGCTTACCGCAGTGCGTCCTTGTTGGGTCATGTCGCCCTTAGATGTGGCACAAACACTTCCGCCTAAACCCCTTTTTGATCTAGTCATTTTTGACGAAGCGAGCCAAGTGTTGCCTTGCGATGCGATGTCGGCTCTGATGCGAGCACGCCGCGCCATGGTTGCAGGAGATTCACGTCAGTTACCTCCGACCACATTTTTCGACGGTGCCGGCAAGGATGACGATGAAGAAGACGAAGGATCGCTTACAGTCTTCGAATCAATCCTTGATGTAGCGGATTCTTTGTTGGTTCGCCGCCCTATCACCTGGCATTACCGTTCACAAGACGAAAGGCTGATCGCGTTCTCAAACAAGAACATTTACCACGGTTCGCTTACTACTTTCCCCGGCGCTCACGATGCAAACTGCGTCACCTGCGAATTAGTAGAACCCAGACCCGGCAGTCCAACAGACACGAGAAGCAACCCTGACGAGGTCAAAAAAGTTGTTGACCTGATGGTGGAGCACGCCTATCAACGTCCTTACGAATCGCTAGGCGTAATCGCAATGGGGCAATACCATGCAGACCGCATTGAGGAGACATTGCGGCGCAGGGTAAGCGAAGAAAACTCCCCCGAACTCGAACGGTTCTTTGACGATACCGCCGAAGAACGCGCCTTTGTCAAAAACCTTGAGCGTGTGCAAGGAGACGAACGCGATGCCATCATTCTTAGCATCGGATACGGCAAAACATCCGACGGTCGCCTTTTGTACAGGTTCGGGCCGCTTAACGCCCAAGGAGGTGAACGGCGCCTCAACGTGGCTGTCACCCGAGCGCGTCGCCGCATGACCCTAGTTTCGTCCTTTTCGCACACCGAGATGGATCCGCAAAGATCCTCCGCTATCGGAGTCAAACAATTACGAAACTTCCTCAAATATGCCGAGTCCGGTGCCCGCGAACTCGGCGGCGACGATGACGCAACCCCGCTCAATCCATTTGAGCTTGATGTCTTGGACAAACTCACCCGTGCTGGGTTAGATGTCTTGCCGCAATACGGTTGCTCTGGTTACCGAATAGATTTTGCGGTACACCATCCAACGAAGGTCGGGCGGTTCGTGCTCGCAATCGAAGCAGACGGAGCGAGCTATCACTCTTCGGCAACTGCCCGTGACCGAGACCGACTGCGCCAAGACCATCTAGAACGTCTTGGTTGGAGGTTCTGTCGCATCTGGTCAACGGACTGGTTTGTTGACCACAAAAAAGAAGTTGACCGTATCATGGCCACGTATCAACGCGCTATTACCGATACTGACACAACCCAACCGTTGGTGGCCCCGAGTGCTCAGGGCGAGGGTGATATTGGTGATGCCGTGGAGGAAGCCCAACCCCAGAAGCGTGGTTTGCCACCGCCGCTTCCCAAGAACGTTCCCATTGACGAACACAGCGAAAGTTCGCTTGTGGGCTTGGCGCGCTGGGTCATGTCCGATGGTTTGCTACGCACCGATGACCAGATCTTTGAAGAGATGTTCGCTCGGATGGGTTATGGTCGCCGAGGAAACCGCATTCGCGACGCTTTACACCACGCCATCCAGCTTGCAAAATCCAGTTAGCGACTGGCGGAGGGAGGGGGATTCGAACCCCCGGGGCCGTGAAGCCCGCTGGTTTTCAAGACCAGTGCATTCGTCCGCTCTGCCATCCCTCCAGCCAACAAGCATAACCGCCGATGGGTTTAGGAAGCGGGTTCGGCTCGTATTCTCACCGAGTTGACGGTCACTGTCCGCGATGGACTACCACCAAGGCCGCTGTCGTCGGGTTCGTGCAAACCGATGATGTTTTGCATCACCGCGAGCCCCGCTTCGTTGGTGTTGCCAAACACAATATAGGTACCTTGGTTATCAAGGAACGAGGTTTTGTCGCCGGTGGTGAAGAAAAACTGTGCCCGTGAGGAGTCGGGGCCAGCACTTCTGGCCATCACCAACTGCCCTGGGGCGTATCGGTAGGGCCCGACTAACCCGATGGTGTCATCAGTGGTGAAGGTCGGTTCATCAGGGATGGTGTATCCAGGTCCGGGATCGCTCGCAGAGTTGGTATGGGGCGATCCACCTTGAATTATGTCGATGCTGGGGTCGGTGCGAAATAGTGTGGTGTTGTCGTAGTATCCCCAGCGGGCAAGAGTCACAAAGTTGTTGACTGTGTTAGGCGTGTTTTCGGTATCTAAGTCGATGACGATCTCGCCTTCGCTAGTGTCGAACACTGCGCTGTAATTGAGGGCAGGGTTGATGCACATCGGTTGCGGCCCGTCGAAATCAATGGTGCGGGGGCTGCTGTGGTCGGGTGCCGGGCAATTTGGATCGCTGGGCTCTTCGTCTCCGAACGGCAATGTGTTCTCAGGTGACGGTTCGGTTGTGCTGACATCAACCGGCGGGACGGTTGTGGCATCAACCGGGGGCAAGGTGTTGGTTTCAACCGGTTCAGTAGAGACCACCGATTCATCACCCCCGCGATTGATGAACCAGAATATGCCTAAGCCGACGATCAACAATACTAATAGACCGCCACCCAAGCGGTTCATGCGGCGACGGGCCGTCTGTCTTGCGTGGGCGGCTTGAGCGGCGGCGATGCGGTTGGCACGGTTGGCTTTTTGTCTGGCGCGTTTGTTAGTGCTCACGGCTGAAAAGGTTACCGACCTAGCGCACGAATCCGAAGTCTCAACAAGGCACTAACTCAGGATCGAAAACAGTATTCCTGCGGCGAGTGGCAAAATCATCGCCACAGCCAGACCGATCACCAAGAAGAGTTGCAGGCGACGCCGCCTACGATAACGAGACATGTCCGCAGTTTAACGAATTCTGAGCGTTCCGCTACGTGACATGTTGCCGAACGCCCAGATTTCGAGGGGGCGGGGAAGGGTTAGGGCTATGTAACCTCAAGATGTGCGAATTTTTTGGTGTTGTTTGGCCTTACTGATCTCGGCTTGTGTGTCTGACGGCAACACTGAGACACCCTCTACTAGCGAACCGCGCAACGGAGTTCAAACCAGTAACGAAACCACGATATTTGCCCCCTCGGTGGGTTTGGTTCGGATCGGCCCGTCTGCTTATGATCTAACTTTTAGCTGCGTAGACCAAGGAGCCAATGAAGTGCTCGCAGTTGGTGTAGGTACTGATGCCAACGGGAAGAACGTCCACGCCTTCGTTCAAGCATTCGTTGGCGAATCTTACGTTGGGGTTGAAGTTGGTGACGACAACTCCTCAATACTGTTTGAACCACGGTTGGAGGTACCGCTGGAATTCACCTTCCAACACGATATCTTGCGTTTCGACAAGGTCGAGTTCGTGACCGACCTTGATGTTGACACCGCCACCTACACGCCAGCGGGAACTGGGTCGGTGGTCATTGAATGCAACAGTTACGAAACCGAACTACCCCGAACCAACGCCTAAGCGTTCATCCGTAACCCGTCGACCATCCTTATTCGGTAACCCGCTACTCAATCCGCTCAGGCGCAGGGGTCGTCTTGGAGCACCATCGGCAAGCGGCCCGCTCTGAAGGTTGTGACTGCACCGTCTTCAATGGTGAACACGACCCTAAAGTCGGCATCACCCGCATCTGTCGGCACGAAAACCAAGTTTGTGGTATCGGAATCGATCACTTCACGCTCAAGTTTTTCACCGAATGCTTCGACCAAACGTTCTTCGCTGGTGCCGATACCCATTCCCGAGCGTGTGGTGATGGGGCCGTCCACAATGTCTACCCGTTCAACCGTGGATGCGTGTACCAAGAAACTCACGCCGTCTGGCCCAGAAGCGGGTGAGATGTGGTAGCAGTCGCCCACTTGCCCGCAGGTGAGCATATTGATGCCGGCCTGTTCAGCAGCATTGGGCACCGTCAAACCGAAGGTCACCACACCCAGTCCTAAGGTGCTTACTTTGGAATCGCGGGTCAACTGGGTAGCGGCACCTGCGGACGCCTCCGCAACTACTTGAACACCCGCGGCATCACTTGTACACACGACCGGTACGTTTACCGGCACCGCCACTGCGATGGTTGTGGTGGTAGTTGTAGTGGTGTCGGGTGCAGCGGTTGTGTCGTCATTCGCTGAGAGCGCTTCGGTGGTGGTGGCTCGGATTGTGGTGGTCGTGGTGGAGGGTGAGGTTGCTTCGTTGCTATTGTCGCCTCTGCTTATTATCAACAAGGCGGCACCGACGATGAAGATTAGGGCAATAAGGGAAACTGCTATTTGGCGTGAACGCATGATTCAATCGACCTTTTCGGGTTTAGATAATCGGACTAATCGAAACATAGCACAACTTACGGGTTCTTCACCCGGGTTATTCACCTATCTTGGTCTAACGTGTGTTTGTAGGCCGCCCGGGGCTCGAACCCGGCACCTTGAGATTAAAAGTCTCCTGCTCTACCCGATGAGCTAGCGGCCCACTTAAAAGGCTACAGGCCGTGTCGCACGGGCGGCGCGATTGCTGGTTCGGTTTGTGCATTCATTCGCTTGTCTCCATGCGGCTTATGTGTGAGGCGATCTCGGCGGAAACAGCATCAAGAGCTTCACGGTTGGTCAGGTTGTCGATAACGATGACTTTGCCGATATGGATCTGCACGAGGGGTCTTTTTCTCAACGCAAACCGAGGGAAACGGCTATTGATCGGCCATACCAGGTCGGATCCGACAATCGCGGTTGGCAACACAACCGCGTCTGCCGCTCTGGCAATCTCCAAAAATCCACGGCGGACTTTACCTAAGCCGTTGTCGAAGCGTTTTTCGGGTGGCACGATTCTGCCTTCAAGCATGACACCAACCGGACGCCCGTTGCGCAGTGTGTCAACTGCGGTTTCGATCGTTGCCCGCCAACCTTTGCCTGCCCTGATGCATCCCGAGGAGCGCAGGAACCAGCCAACAAAGGGTATGTCAAAATATTTGTCTCGAACCAAGATCCGTGGCCGTAGCCCCACGTTTTCGAGAAGCGTGAACCCGACTGGCAAGTCAAAAAAACTTCGATGGTTTGCCACTACCACTATTGGCCTACCCATCGTGTTTAGCGGTTCGCTAAGCGTGTGTGATGTGCGGCAAAACAACCGGCTCGCTGTTTTCAAGGAAATCGCCCAACGCGAGAACCGACGCTCGCCAGGATCATTTATTGTTTTCATCGTTATGTTCTAGCGGGTCTGCGGTTGGATATGCTTAAGACTAATGCGTCTTGCA
>Ga0209021_1001474_pt1 | contig 23265 bp, 17 predicted proteins | sample PinacodermFT_FD_187299 | JGI IMG/M metagenome (GOLD analysis project Ga0209021, IMG submission 187299) | Host-associated microbial community of the marine sponge Aplysina aerophoba from Gulf of Piran - sponge pinacoderm, lysed by freeze-thaw... | ecosystem: Host-associated > Porifera > Sponge >... | reverse complement strand
AGGGACCATCCACGGTGTATTGATGGTTCCGGACAGGAGGCGCCATGAAAGCACGGCATTGGGGGCATGTGGTGTTTTATGTGAAAGATCTGGAGCGGTCGCTTGAATTGTATCGGGATCTTGTGGGGTTCAAGGAAGTCGGGCGGACGTTGGGGGGGAAAGCCGCGGGGCTGACCGCCGGTCGGACTCATCATGAATGACTCTTGATCGAAGTGGGAGACGCCCCGGGTCCTCCGCAAGGGGTGCGGCGTGGGCTTTACCATATTGGCATCAATATTGGGGAAAGTTCGGGTGAACTGCGGTCCGCCAAAGAGGAGTTGGCGCGCAACGGTATCCCGATCTCCGGCATGAGTGACCATACCGTGACTCACAGTCTCTATCTCCATGATCCGGATGGGAACGAAGTGGAGTTGTATATCGATGTTCCGGGAGTCCATTGGGAAGAAAATCCCCTGCTTGCCCTGTCTCCCCTCAAACCGCTAGCTTTATAACGTCAGCTGCAGGCGGCGTCGCGTGAGCGACACGAGAAGAACGGTGGGGTCCAGGCCTGTCAGCGAACCGCCTGAAGGTTCGGGACTGCCTGTCGTCAAGAAACAAGGAAGGCATCGAAGGCCTGTTTCATGAACACGCTATTGCACCGTCAACCCCGTTCGGCGGCCAAGCTGGCAGCCACGAATCTGTGTCTGCTGCTGCTGGGGTGGACGGCCTGTCAACAGGAGGAAAGCCCGGCGCCGGCGCCGCCGCCCCCGGAAGTGCAGGTGATGACCGTTGTCGCCAAGACCATACCCGATGAGGTGGAATTCATCGGGCAGACGGAGTCCTTCCGGCCGGTGGAGATCCGGTCGCAGGTTACGGGCATTATTAAGAAAGTCTTGTTTGCCGAAGGGCGCGACGTGGCAAAAGGCGAGAAGCTCTATCTGATCGATCCCGTTCCTTTTCAGGCGTCGTTCGCCAGTGCCAAGGGGCGGGTTGGTCAGGCGCTCGCTCGCTTGGCACAGGCTCGGGCGGAGTTGGCGCGCGTCACGCCGTTGCTGGCCGAACAGGCCGTGAGCCAAAAGGACGTTGATGACGCGGTGGCGGAGACACTCGGGGCGGAAGCCGCGCTGGTCACGGCGAAGGGCGATTGGGAAAAAGCCAAATTCGATCTGCACAATACCCGCATCGTCGCGCCGGTGGCGGGACGCCCCGAACGCAGTCGTTTGTATGAAGGGCGGCTGGTCTCGGCGCAAACCGACCTTCTCACGAGCATCCATCAAATGGATCCCATGTATGTCAACGTGAATATACCGGAAAGTTACATTTTGCGGCGGCAACGAGAGTTGGCCGCGCACCGCGTGGAACGCCCCGATCTTTTTCAACTGCGGGGGACGATGACGATGGCCGACGGCACCACGTATCCACACGACGGCACCTTGGATTTTGCCGGCATACGATTTCGTGCCGAAACCGGCTCACTTTCGGCACGCTTCAAATTTCCCAATGCGCGCCAGCGCATGTTTCCCGGAGACCGGGACAATCGTCCGCTTTATGCCCTGTTTCCCGGGCAGTTCGTCAAAATTCGAGTCCGGGGGTACATGCGCAGAGACGCGATCTTGGTGCCCCAGCGGGCCGTGCAGCAAGGCCCCCAGGGGCTTTTTGTGTACGTCGTGGATGAGGAAGACAAAGTGGCCCTCCGCCCGGTCACGGCCAGCGCCTGGCATGAACGGGACTGGCTCATTGACGATGGGGTGCACCCGGGCGATCACATGGTCGTCGAGGGGTTTCATCGTATTCGACCGGGAACGCGCGTCACATCCGTTCCCTATCAGCCGACGTCTCCGTCTTCAGATACTCAGGGTTCCGAAGTCGGCGCTCGGGAGCAGTCGTGAGTCCCCATTTTTTTATTGATCGTCCGATCTTTGCGTCGGTGTTGTCCATCATCATTGTCGTGGTCGGGCTTGGGTCGTTACGGATTTTGCCCATCGCGCAGTTTCCGCAGATCACGCCGCCAATGGTGCAAATCGACGCGGACTATCCCGGGGCCAGTGCCGAGGTGGTGGCCGAATCCGTGGCACGGCCGATAGAGGTCCAACTGCCGGGCATTGACAACCTGCTGTATTACGATTCCACGAGTACCAATGACGGTCATCTGACCATGCGACTCACGTTTGAAATCGGGACGGACGTGGATATCGCCCAGGTCCAAACGCAGAACCGGCAACGGCTTGCCGAACCACAATTGCCGGAGGAAGTCATTCGGCAAGGCGTCACGGTCAAAAAGACTTCCCCGAGTCTGTTGGCGGTGGTGGCGTTGAGTGCCACCGATCCCAAACATGATACGGTGTTTCTTTCCAATTATGCCCTGCTGCGCATGCTCGATAGGATCAAACGATTACCCGGAGTGGGCGATGCCCTCGTGTACGGCGGGCAGCACTACTCCATGCGGATCATTCTCGATCCCGTCCGTATGGCCCAACTCGATCTGACGCCGACGGATATTGCCAACGTGGTTCGTGAGCAAAATCGCGATTTTCCGGCCGGGCGCATTGGGCGTGAACCCGCGCCCCCCGGGACGGAACTCACCATTCCGATTATTACGCAAGGCCGTCTGAGCGCCGTCGAGGATTTCGAGACTATGATCGTTCGCGCGTATCCCGACGGATCCATGGTCTCTTTGCGGGACGTCGCACGCGTCGAGCTGGGCGCGCAATCGTACAATCTCGAGGCGCGCTGGAACAGCAGGCCCAATACGTTTCTCCTCACGTTTCTTGCTCCGGGGGCGAATGCGCTGGACACGGTGAACCGGGTGCAAGAGGAGATGGAACGACTCGCCCGGCAGTTCCCGGCGGGCGTGTCCTACGATATTCCGTATAATACGACGACATTCATCGAGCTCTCCATCAAGGAAGTGGTGAAGACCCTCCTGGAAGCGATGGCGTTGGTGATTTTGGTCGTGTTTCTGTTTTTGCAAAGTTGGCGCGCGACGCTGATCCCGGCCGTCGCCGTGCCGGTCTCCTTGATCGGCACGTTTGCCGGCCTGGCGGCATTGGATTTTTCCATCAACACGTTGACCCTGTTCGGCATGGTCCTGGCGATCGGCATCGTGGTCGATGACGCCATTCTCGTCGTGGAAAACGTTGAACGGCACATGACACAAGGCGGCCTGTCAAGCAGGGACGCCGTCAAGCAGGCCATGACCGAGGTGACGGGGCCGGTGATCGCGAGCGTGCTCGTCCTGTCCGCGGTGTTTGTGCCCGTTGGATTTCTTGGAGGCATCACGGGTGAATTGTACAAACAATTTGCGGTCACCATTGCGCTGTCCGTGCTCATCTCCGGGCTCGTGGCGCTGACGTTGAGTCCGGCCCTCTGCGCCACGGTGTTACAGTCCGGGCATCAGGCGAAGAACGGGGGGTGGAGATTGTTCAACCGATCGTTCGATTGGACGCAAACGTTCTACGTCGGAACGGTGGGACGCCTCCTTCCACGAGCCGGCATGGGTCTCGGCCTGTTTGCCGTTCTCATATTCGGCACGTGGGGGTTATTTGAGCGCGTCCCTGAAAGTTTCCTGCCGGATGAAGATCAAGGCTACTTCATTACCATCGTTCACCTGCCTGACGGGGCGTCGAAAGAGCGCACGCTCAACGTGGTTGAACAAGTCGAGCGGTACTTTCAGTCGATTCCCGAGGTGCATTCAACGGATACGCTGGTGGGCCAAAACTTTGTGTTCAATACCCGGGGCACGAATCAAGCCACGATGTTCATTCCGCTGCACGATTGGGACAAACGCCGGGCAGCCCGCCAACGGGCCCAGGCCTTGATCGGGGCGGCCTTTCAACAGTTTGCCGCAATCCCCGAAGCCCTGATTTTGGCGTTCAATCCTCCGGCGATCAGGGGCTTGGGCGCCACCGGGGGGTTTTCACTCCAGCTCCAGGACCCCAGTGGGGGCGATTTCGCCAAGCTTGCCGGGGTCGCGCAGGAATTCGTGACACAAGCCATGCAGCATCCCGCCATCGCCTTCGCGGGCACCAGCTTTCGAGTCAGGGCGCCTCGACTCTACGCCCACGTGGACCGGGCCCATGCCAAGGCTCTCGGGGTCCCGATTTCCGACGTGTTCGATACCATGCAGGCCTACTTTGGAAACTTGTACATCAATGATTTCGTCAAATTCGGTCGCGTGTATCGAGTCCAGACGGAAGCCCCCCCGCACTACCGTTCGACGCCGGAAGATATCAGGAAGCTCTACGTTCGCGCGCAGCATGGGGATGGATCGGCAAGCAGCATGATCCCCCTGAGTACGGTGGTCACCACCGAATTTACCAGCGGCCCTGATCCGGTCACCCATTTCAACGGCTTCAATACGGCCTTGGTGTTGGGAGGCGCGGCCCCGGGGTTCAGCTCGGGAGAAGCGCTTGCTGCCCTGGAACAAGTGGCGGATGAAATTGTGAGGCCACGGGGGTATACGATTGACTGGAGTGGCATGTCTTTTCACGAACGCAACGCGGGCGGGCAAACCATCATGGTGTTTGGCCTTGCGCTGCTCATGGTGTTCCTGGTGTTGGCTGCCTTATACGAAAGCTGGTCGATGCCGTTCGCGGTGCTCTTGGCCGTCCCGTTCGGCGTGTTCGGCGCCCTGAGCGCCGTGTGGGTGCGAGGCCTGGACAATGACATCTATTTTCAAATCGGTTTAGTGACCTTGATAGGCGTGGCCGCCAAGAATGCCATTTTGATCGTCGAATTTGCCAATAAACTCTACGAAGACGGACGCTCGCTGTCGGATGCGGCCCTCGCAGCGGCACGCCTGCGTTTTCGGCCTATCGTGATGACGTCCATGGCGTTTATCCTGGGCGTGGTTCCCCTGGTCGTCGCGTCCGGCGCCGGCGCGGCGAGCCGCCATTCCATAGGGACCGGCGTGTTCGGCGGGATGCTGGCCGCGACGTTTCTGGCCATCTTTTTCGTGCCGCTGTTCTTTGTGGTGATTCGAACACGCCTTGACCGGGGCGGCCGGTCTTTCCCGGATGACGCAGGAGTCGCAAATCCCGGCCGGCCGGAGCAGGGAGAATCCTGACGTGCGCGTGGTCCTCCCCGTCCTTCTCTCCGGCCTTGTCAGCGCATGCGCGCTCGGGCCTGACTACTCCCGACCCGCGGTTCACGTCTCGGAGAATTTTCGCATGAGTGAGGCGCCGACGTCCTTGCCTTCTCTGGCGAATCTTCCCTGGTGGGAGTTGTTAAAGGATCCGACACTGCAAGCACTTATCACCGTCGCCCTGGCGGAAAACAAAGACCTGAAACGGGCGGTATCGAGCATTGAGGAATTTGAGGCGAGACTGGCGGCCGCGCGCACCAGCTTTCTCCCGCAGGTGGCGGGCCACTCCAGATTGCCGGCACTGGGCCGCTTACGAGGCTTTCGTGCCGACGGCTTCCCCAGTGACTTCAGCTATTCCGTCCTGGGTGATGTGGCCTGGGAGCTGGACGTGTGGGGCCGCATCCGCCGATCAACGGAAGCCTCGCTTGCGGACCTCCTGGCCCACGAGGAAAACCGGCGGGCGGTGGTCCTGGCATTGGTCAGCGGGGTGGCTCAGGCCTATTTCGAGCTGCTGCAATTCGATATGCAATGGGATATTGCGAAACGTACGCTGCAATCCTGGGAAGAATCAGTCAGCATTGCCAGGGCCCGCCTCCGAGGGGGGATCACGTCCAAGTTGGATGCGGACCAATTCGAATCCGAACGGGCAAATGCCGCGGCGCGAGTGGCTGAATTTGAGCGCAGGACGAGTCAAAAGGAAAATGCGTTGAGCGTGTTACTTGGAAGAACGCCAACGAGTATCAAACGGGGAACGCTGTTGACGGAACAGACGATGCCGCCTGAGGTCCCGGCCGGACTGCCTTCGGAGTTGCTTCAGCGTCGTCCGGACATTGTGCAGGCGGAACAGGTTTTGGCCGCGGCCACGGCCCGAATCGGGGTCGCCAACGCGGCCCGATTCCCAAGCGTGACCTTGACGGGCATTCTTGGCGTAGCCAGTCCACGTTTATCGAATGTCTTGACGTCCGAAGCGACGTTCGGCGCCTCAGGTTTCAATGTCGTCGCCCCGCTGCTGAACGCCAACGCCCTGGGTTTTCAGCAAGACGCGGCCGAGGCGCAGGCCAGGCAGGCTCTTGCTCAATACGAACAAACCCTCCTGGTTGCTTTTCAGGAAGTCGAAAATGCGTTGGTGGCGGTTCATACCGTCCGCGAGCAGCGCCACGCCCAAATAGAACAGGTGGCGGCCTTACGTTCGGCCCTCCGGCTTGCCAGTTTACGGTACCGTGGCGGCGTGACAAGCTATATCGACGTGCTCATTGCCAAGCGGAATCTTTTCGACGCGGAATTATCGCTCACGGAAACCCATCGCCTGCACCTGGTCTCGGTGGTTCAACTGTATAAAGCGTTAGGGGGAGGGTGGTCGGCAAACGATTCGAGTGAACAACAGACTCTAAGCAGAACTGCTTTACCGACAAATAGAGCAAAGCAGGGAGACAGGGCGGCTTTGAGGGACCCTGATCGGGTCGGGGGTGACAGAAGAGAAGACCAGAGGCCGGGGTTAGCCGTAGGCGTAACCCGACAATGAGCTAAGCTAATCCGACTTACGGCTACTAAGATCCCTGATCAAGAATGTCGGGGACAGGCTGTGGGAACGAATCCAGTGCCTTATAAAACCCTCTCCCCATCGTGGGAGAGGGTAGGGTGAGGGGGCTGACCGGCCCGTTCCTCATGCCGCCCATTTTCCACTAGCAACTTGCAGAAATGAGGCATTAATGTAGACGGAGGACGATAGTCTCCTTATAATAAAACAACGACTCACAGGAGAAGAAAAACCGGATGATACAAGCCATCGCAGAACGGACGACCGAATTGGAGCAATTGTGCAGCCGCTACCACGTCCTGCGGCTGGAGGTGTTCGGCTCTGCGACTGACAGTCAGCGCTTCCGGTCGGACAGCGACCTTGACTTTCTCGTGGAGTTTCAGCCTTCTCCGCCCTGTGGGCATGCCAACGCCTATTTTGGCCTGCTTGAAGATCTGCAAGAAGTGTTTGGTCGGCCCGTTGATCTGGTTAGCGCCTCAGCCATCAAGAATCCGTACTTCCGGGAATCCGTAGAGGAGACCAAGGAACTGCTGTATGCAGCGTGAAGCCAGAAAGTATCTGTCTGACATACAGCAAGCTGTAACATTACTGGCTGAGTTTACTGCAGGAAAACAATTTTCTGATTACGAAGGCGATGCAATGCTGCGCGCAGCGGTGGAGCGCGAGTTCGAAATTATTGGCGTCGCTCTCTCGGAACTTGCGAATCTGGACAGAACGCTCGCCGCCCGCATCAGCGAATATCCCCGCATCATTGCTTTTCGGAACATCATCGCGCACGGATATGCTTATGTGGACAGTAGAACAGTATGGGATATCGTCCACACTAAAATCCCTATACTTGCACGTGAGGTCGAAGCGCTTCTGGAAGAAGCATGAGTGACTCGGAATCATCCCCTTTGTACTTAAAGACAAGCTTTTGGGCCGGTTCCATCTTCACATTGTTGTAGCAATTCAGAGCCGTCCTCCCAGGATCTTTCGACATTCCAATAATCACAAAATAGATGTCATATCGCTCGGGTGTCATGAGGAAGAACGGAGCAAATCGCATAGTCTAGCAATTGAATAATTTCTTAATGTGGAGTGACGGCAAAAGGTTAGGAGTCGTCTGGTAATGGTAAAGCGAATGTTCGTAGTTATTGTACTCGTAACCTTTATATTTCTTTCCCTACTAGCAGGTGAAAATTTGGAGAAACAGCAACTTCTATTTTGGTTGTTGGGTGGATTCATTTTAATCTTGATGGTTTTGGTTTGGGGTAATAAGCGAAAACAAAGAGCGCCTGAAGGGGAGGAAGAGAACGGCAGAGAAGGAAAGGATCCTGTTCCTGTAAAAAGTGAACAGGCAATGCCTGCTCTCACAAAAGATGCTCCTTATGTATCAGAACTAGCCAAGTATTACCGAGATTTCTTGGAAACTAGCTTTCATACGCGGAGGGAACCTAAACGAGCTATTCGATACAGAGATCAGAAAAACTATCTTTTAGGATTCAATGCAAAAAAATACGAACTATTCTCGGATAAGCTTTGGAGAACAATATTAAGTGACTTCCTGGCTACGGAGGAATTCAGAATATCAAGAGGGCAATTCGTTTCCAGGCTGCCGGGCCAGTTGCAACAACTTATCTTTAAACAGGTTGAAGGACTCGATGAAGACAAAATAAGGGGGCTAGAAGACGAGGCAATCGCGGCAATAAATAAAGCGGCAGATACCTATAAACTCCATCCTCTTGATGCGTCTGATTTTGCTCTGGCGGGCATCACCGATTCGATAAAGAAAAAGCTAGTAACTCCTTTTCTAGCTACCATGTCTGATGAACTAATCTCTCAATCATCATGGGGCGATGATATTATCGAGATAGTCGAAGATAGCGTAACAGATGCATTGATTTTTCCTTTAAGAGAGGAGATTCCCGATTTAGTGAATTCATTAATTGCAGGCGAAAGCATAAACGTTCAAGATCGTTTCACGGGAATATTTAATTTAGAATTTGCTAGATCAACCTTGATGACCTTTTTTAGCAACTTGTCTGTCAACGATCTGTATTTGGATATGCAGGAGCTAATGAGAAATGAGCGGCTCTTAGATAAACAGGAAATCTATCTCTATTTCTGTGACATTTCTTTCGATAAAAATAGATATCCCATTTTTTATATTCCTCTTCATTTAGACAAAATCCAGGAAACCATTAAGGTCACGTTTGATTCATCGGTTTTCATCAATAAAAAAGCCATTGATTACATTGTTCAGGAATTCAAGAAACTCCGAGAAAAAGCAGGAGCGCCAGAGCAAGCCTCGGAAAGGATTATATATTTGGAAGAGGAGGGTGCAGGGTTTCCCGAAAAGATTCAAAAGATATTGACGGATATTTTGGACTTCTTTGAATTAGGCGAGATTATTTTAACCAACCCTGTCTCTCAAATCGTAAAAGGCATGGGCGTGAGCGTATCAAATGCCTGTCATATATGCATTTTTGATAAATCTGATGAGGCGATCATTAATGACTACGAAGAAATTCTTGTAAGCCTAAAGACCCCCCAAGAGGTGACTGGCAATCGTTTTAGTTCCTTTGTGACACACTTTATTGAAGAAGAGCCTCTATCTTTCAAAGAAGAAGTAGAGAAGGATTGGGAAGATCTGCCTGCGACTTCAAAATTGGTCTACCAGTCACCCGTCCCTTTAAATGAAGAGCAACGGAAAATTCTAAGTGCTTTAAAAAGAGATGGATGTAAGTTTATTTCAGTCCAAGGCCCACCTGGAACCGGAAAGAGTCATGCCATAACCGCAGTATTATGTGATGCAATCTTAGGTGGAAAATCCGTCCTAATGCTTTCTGACAAGAAAGAAGCTCTTGATGTCGTTGAAGACAAAGTGACGGAGGTCATCAATTCTATCCGTTGGGGCGATGATTTCCAGAATCCTATCCTACGACTGGGAAAAGCAGGAAACACCTATGCCAAAATTCTGTCTCCAGATGCTATTGCAGGCATTGAAGAACATTATAGAGCCTTTCAGCAAACCGAGGGTGAAAGAGAAGAACAGATATTAAATATTGAGGCGGAAATTCGCGAGAACCTGGATGCATTAGGTGAGGGGTATAAAAATGTCAATTTAAGAAGCATAAAAGAATTTGTTTCCCTGGAAAAGGAGTTACAGGATGAAGAACGTCTGTTTATTAATGCTGACGAAATAAACGGCAAATCAAATGGAATTGGTACCCTGCAATTCCTCAAAAAACAATTCGACTGGTTCAACCTATATTTTGGAAACCAAGGAAAGTTTATTGATGTCCGGGAGATCATGCTTCAATTGGAGGTGCCGAATATAACCAGGGAAGCATTGGATTTATTCGTCACCTACTTAAGCATTGCCGTTGAGCTAAATGCTGAAATTAAGGTTGAAGATAAAAAAGGAAAATCTTTCAAGGCTCTTTCCCTCTTCAAACAATTTCATACTTCCCAACTTGGTGTCTTGGAGCATAAGTTAAGAGAATGCGATTCATTGAAAAGTTTTTTTCTGGCTAGTGTTCGAAAAAGAAATGAAATCCAAGAGTTGACAGAGTCATTTTTCGAAGATTTCTCGACTAACATGCGAAATTCTGTTTTGGACAATTATGAAACTTTGAATGCCGCATTTGACGTTTTTCAAAAAGCCATGAAGAAGAAACCAGTTCATTTGATCGGAACTGAAGAAGGTATAGATTACCTTAGAACAATTCATTGGCTCCTCGCTGAACGGCAAGTGGGGTTAAAACATATTGATCCTACTCATATCAATAAATTACGTGCATTTTTCACAACCATCGATGAGCTTGAACAGAATTATCCGAATACATTTCGAGAGTTAGGCATTCGGAAAGATGAAGTACGTTCTTATTATGAGAATAAATTGGCAACGCTCGATGAAACAAATTTTGACAAATTGATTAGCTATTTATCCCTTCATTTAAAGTACAGAGGTCTGTTTGAGGGGCTGCCCAAATTGGATTTTCATGAAAAGAAGAAACGGCTAGAGACCCTGATAACCCAGAGAATGGCTCACAGAATGGATGGTCAAGTTGTAAAATTTTCCCATGAAAGCAGAGCGACTGCTCAAGCCCTCAGAGGTATTATCAGAAAAAAACAAAAGTTCCCCAGAGAGGATTTTCCGAAATTAAAAGATGCTTTTCCATGTATCATCGCAGGCATTAGGGACTTTTCAGATTACATTCCTTTGGAGGTTGGACTTTTTGATATTGTGATAATTGATGAAGCCTCCCAGGTCAGTGTGGCCCAAGCACTTCCTGCCATAGTGAGAGGCAAAAAAGTCCTGGTTTTAGGAGATACCAAACAGTTCAGTAACTTACAGTCTAGCCTGGCTAAAAGTGAAGTCAATCAGGAGTACCTGAACAAGTTGAAAGAAGTATTCAGGGAAGCCGGTCAAGGCAAAATTTCTCAGTTAGAAAGATTAAAAAAACTGGATATACGGACTTCCATCTTGGAATTATTTGAAAGCATCGCCAATTGTCAGATTACTCTAGTAAAGCATTCAAGAGGGTATCGTGAGCATATTTCATATTCCAGTAAGCACTTTTATAATGGACGGTTACAAGCCTTAAAAATCAGGATGAAGCCAATATATGAAGTCTTAAAGATTGACGTTCTCGAACATGATGGAAAGACTGAAAAGTTCAAGAACACCAATCAATTGGAAATCGAAGCCATAAAAACCGAACTGAAGAAGTTAAAAGGCAGTGAGAGTGGCGGCACGATAGGCATCATTACGCCGTTTCATGACCAGCAGATACGAATAAGCGATGAAATAAATAGAATGCCGGATCGGGATTATTTCTTTGACCAAAGAAAACTGAAAATTATGACATTCGATACTTGCCAAGGCGAGGAAAGAGATACGGTGTTATATTCCATGGTTGCCAATCCATCTAAGGACAAGCTCAATTACATTTTCCCTAGAGATTTAACGCGCCGATTTTATGACGAAGAAGCAGGGAAAATAAAAGTTCAACGGTTGAATGTTGGGTTTAGCCGGGCCAGAGAGTGTATGCATTTTTTCCTCAGTAAACGAGAGGAAGAATTTAAAGGGGCAATTGGTGGTGCCCTTTTACATTTCAAGGAGGAATTAGAAGAAGGTCGAAACCTTCCCGAACCTCAGCATACGGATCCTGCGAGTCCAATGGAACCGAAAGTCTTGGAATGGATTAAAAGCACCAATTTTTTCCAAGAAAATCGGTCCTCCATTGAATTAAAAGCCCAGTTTCGGATTGGAGAATATCTCAAACAACTGGATAGAACATATAACCATCCCCTATACCGCACTGATTTCTTACTTTGGTACAAAAACTCTAAAAGGCAGGAATTCAAAATCATTATCGAATATGACGGGTTTCACCATTTTGTTGGAGCGAATGAATGGACTAATCAAGTTTATTATTCTGACAAAGACTTAGAAAGAGAAAAAACCCTGGAAAGCTATGGATATAAGTTTCTTAGATTGAATCGTTTCAATCTAGGGAAGGATCCTGTTGTAACACTGGATTATCGATTGCGTGACCTTACGGCACAGGATGGCTGGCTTGAGAGTCACGCGTGGCCGACTTGTCCATCATGACCGTCCGGGGGGAGGCCAGCTTGCTGGTCGATTAAGGAATTGCCGCCGAACTCTTGCGCCATGAGGCTGCCGATCACTTGATGGAGTCGGGTATTCACCTCTTCCTCCGAGACGTGATCGGGGACTTGGATGTTGAAAACAATTTGGACGTTTTTCATAAAAGTACGGACTCCCTCCTCATTGCGTGAATCGACGATTCTTCCCGTGTCGCATCTCCTTTTCAGGATTTGTACACTTCTTCATCGTTGGTTTGCAATGGTGCTGAATGAGAATACATGGTTCTTGCGAAGAGGTGAAGGATACTCCTCCCTCATTTTGTGAAGAATCATGTGACTTGTTTGTTCCCTTGTCGGCGTTGTCTTGCTATACTTTTTTCATGACGACGCCATGTCCTGGCTGCCGGTGTTCCGTTTCCCGGGACTCCAATCCATTTCATCCGTTTTGCTCGGAACGGTGCCGGGTCGTTGATCTCGGGGCCTGGCTCAATGCCGGCTATCGGATTCCCGAAGATCCCCAACAAGCCGAGTCTGTTCCAATCGACGACACACCTTCACAAGATCCGTAATTCCGAAGCGGGGAGTTTCATGGGAAAAATCATTACAGCCCAACGCAAGGAGAATCAGACGCAACTCGCGGAAAACTACATCCGCACTTATATTTTGTTTCCATCGGGACTGCTGGGCTTGTTGGCCATGATCATCGGCATCCTTGCGTTGGTGTACCAGTTATTCGTCGAGACCTACGATGAATGGACGTTTATCAAAAGTTCGGGCTTGATGCTGGCCGGCATTCTGCTCGGGTGGAGCCAGACGCGCTATCACCGTTATCTCTTTCGGGTGTTTCCCGAATTTTGGGCGAGTCGCATGCGGTCCTCCACCAGCCGGGGCGTGCAACGGCTCAAGAAAGTGAAAGTGTCGGCCGAAGTGGAGTTGCAGCATGCAGGCCGGAGTTTGGTGCCGGTGGCCTACACCTTGGGGATCGGGGGGTTGATCGGCCTGTCGGCGTGGAGCTTCAATTCCGGTTCTCTGGACTATATGGCAGCCTTTGCCTTGCCGTGGGCGGGATTTTTTTGGGGCAAGTTGTTTACCTGGCGATCGGTCATTCCTCCGTTGACGGCTAAAAAGTAAGCAGGAATTCTACCCTACCTAACCTCCCCTTACAAAGGGGAGGAAGTCAGACAACGACGATTGCTTGAGCCATCCGATTCCTCTCCTTTGTAAGGACGGGAACTTTTTCCGAAGAGGGAAAAGTTGGGAGGTAGAGAGGGAACATTCACGAGGTTGACTTCTTGGTTTTGCGAGTTTGGGATTTCTCGTCCTCCATGGCGGCAAGACGTTTTTCCAGAGTCGAGACCTGTTTGAACAGTTCGGGCAGACGTTGCACCAGGACGTGGGTGCGGAAAAAGGCCGTACGTTGCGTCGCCGGCCGCCCGGACATTGCAATACCCGGTTCCACGTTTTTTTCGATTCCCGCGCCTGCCGCGATCATGGCCTGATCCCCGATCGTGAGATGATCGATCAGGCCGGCTTGCCCTCCGATCATGACCCCTTTGCCGATGGACGTGCTGCCCGCGACGCCGACCTGAGCCACGATGATACCGTGTTCTCCCACGGTCACGTTATGCGCGATCTGGACCAGGTTGTCGATTTTGGTGCCCTGCTTGACGTGCGTTTGTCCGAACGTGGCCCGGTCAATCGTCACGTTGGCCCCGATTTCAACGTCGTCCTCAACCACCACGATGCCGCGTTGTGGGATCTTATGATGGCGGCCTTCGTGTTGAACGTACCCGAATCCATCGCTCCCGATGACGGCTCCGGCGTGGATGATGACCCGTGAGCCGATCCGGCATCCGTTCAGAATGCTTACGCTCGGATGCAGCACCGTGTCATCACCGAGAGTGACGTCCTCTCCCAAGAAGACGCCGGGGTAGATCGTCACCCGGTCCCCGATGGTCGTGCGATGGCCGATTGTGACGAAGGGTCCGATGGACACATCGCGGCCCAGACGCACGTCCGTGCCTTGAACAACGTGTTGGGCGATCCCCGTGGGAGAGGGTTGGGTGGTGAAAAACCCTGTGATTAACCGGACAAAATCGAACTGGGGTTGCGCCGAGACCAATTGTGCGCCGTTCAAATCGGGAAAATGTTGAGGGACGATGAAAGCCGAGGCTTTTGATCGGACGGCCTTTCCCATCAGTCGATGACTGGTCAGTAATGTCAGATCCCCTTGTGCCGCCTGTTCGAGACTATTGACGCCTGAAATACGAAGATCTGCCGGGCCGTGGAGTCGCGCATCGATGGCGCGGGCCAATTCGGTTATTGGATAGCCGTCAGACGTTTGAGGAGGCATGTCTTTTTCCCTTTGGAATTGAAAGCGTCAAACGTGAGACTCAAGTCTTGCAATGCGTTGCTCAGTACCGCACTTTCAGAAAAATATTGAGGCTGACGATGAGAAACATCACGCATGCAATCCAGGCTGCAACCACGGGAAGTAGCGCCCCGCTTTTTCCCAACGTCATGCCGACGGAATTCGTGGCCCAGAACAAGAAACTGATGCTTAAGGCCTGACCGATGCCTTTCCCGATGCTGGCCGTCCTGGTGCCGGTTTCGAGGAGTCCAATCGACACGCCCAGAATGGTCATGATCAACGGGACGCTCGCAAATGCCACCCGTCTCCAATAGTCGGCAAGAAATTTTGTGGCGTTCTGTTTCTCCAGGCGCAAGCGCTCGATGTGGGTGCCGAGTTGGTTCAACGTCATGTGTTCGGGCTCGAGGGCGTTCCAGGTCATCAGGTCAGCGGGCGTCAAGGACAACGCCAGGGGCAGGGTGGTCCATTGAATGGTCTCGACCCCGCCGTCCGGGTCGACCACCCGTTGAACGACGTCGTGCAAGGACCATTCGCCGTCCGTGTAAACGGCGCCGGTCGCCGTAAGGAATGCATCCAACGAGAATCGATTGTTCAACCTGTAGACCGTGACCGTGCGCAGCCACGTGCCGTCGGGATCGACTCGTTCAACGTGCATCAGCGAATGGTCATGAGTATGCACCCACAGATTCTCGCTTGTAAAAGAAAGCGGTTGTGGTTTTTTCTGGATCTTGACGGTTCGAAGGTATTCCGCCTTGGCATTGGCTAAGGGGATCACGACGGCCGTCAATCCCAGCAGGATGACGGTCACGAGGCCCGCGACCGCCAGGAACGGAATGGTAACGTGAACGAGGCTGACCCCACAACTTCTCATCGCGGTGATTTCGTGGTTCTTGTTCAGGAGTCCGATCGTGAGGAGGGAGGCCATGAGAACGGCAAAGGGCATGAGTTGAAAGGAAATGTCAGGGATTTTCAAGACGAAATACAGCAACATGGAGGACAAATCCGCATCGTGACGAAGAAACCTTCGCAATTTCTCGAAAAAATCGATCACCAGGTAGATTGTCACGAGCCCGGTGAGACACAAGGTCAGCAGGCCGAGATACTGTCGAACGATGTACCAGAATAAAATGCCCATGCTTGCCCTGCCTGTCCTGAGCGTAGCCGAAGGATGCGAAGTCGAAGGATCAGCGCCGGCTCGCCTGATAAAACAGAATCCACGTCATCAGGAGTAAAAGGACGTTGGGGAGCCAGGCTCCGGCAAACGGATGAAGGAGCAAGGCCGTGACGGAAAACTCTCCCAACACGTTCAGCAAATAATAGCCCACCATGATGAAAATTCCCAAGACAAATCCTCTCATGCGTCCGGTGCGTTTGGAGACGATCCCGACCGGCATACCCAGGACGCCGAGGATGAGTGTGGCCACGGGAAATCCCAGGTCTTTGTAGTATTCCATAAGGCGGCGAAGCATCCTGGTGTCCCGCCAGCCGGACTTATCCAATTCGGCCATGATGTGTTGGTAATCGGGCCGTTCGGGTTTTTTCACCGTGAACGCCGGGGCCAGATTCATCTTGAGATCATAGGTGGAAAACGCCACCTGATGATGTTGGGTGCCGTTCCTGGGAACCTGGTGAATCTCACCGTCATGTAAACGAATGCCGAACTGGTTGCGTTGCGGATTCTTGAGCATTTGAAAGGTTTGCGCGGTGATGATGATCTCTTGGGCCGGGTCTCGCTGATCCAGGATGAAAATGCCCGTGGCTTTCTCCCCGGGTTCGGGCGTGGGAACGAAAATCATCATGTCATCCATGGGTTCATTGAAGACGCCGCGTTCCAAGGCCAGGTTCAACTGGTCCTGGATCAGGCTGATGGCCAGTTTCTTCAGGGAAATCGACGACCAGGGTTGTCCCCATTGCGAAAGGAACAGGGTGCCCAGGAACACGAGCAACGAAAAGAAGAAGACGGGAACCGCGATCCTGAGCAGGCTCAGTCCGGCCGCTCGCATGGCGACCAGTTCCTTGTCGAAAGAAAATCGACTGAAGGTGGTGATCGAAGAGATCAGGCAGGCCATCGGCAGCGTCAGCACCAGGAAGGAGGGCATGAGATTGACGATAATCTTAAAGACGGCCAGAAGGCTGACCCCGTTGGTGACCAACAATTCCACCAGCCGTAACATCTCTTTGGTCAGGACGATGAAGCACAGGATGCCGAGGCTGATGGTGAACGGGACGAGGAGTTCTTTGAATATGTAGCGATCGAGAATCGTCATGGGCGTCGGTGCATGGCTTCTTCCCTTCCCCTCCTTTGTAAGGAGGGGCGAGGGGAGGGGACGAGAGAAGAGAGATCACGCAGGGCTGAGGATCATGATGTGGGCAGTCACTGATTTTGTCAACGCCTGTCCTGAGCGTAGCCGCGTGAAGTCGAAGGGAGCCTGCCGAAGGGCATCGGCGAACATTTGCAATTATGGAAACCTCTTTGCTTCAAGAGTGGAGTATGTTTTAATGGCGCTCCATCCGGCTGAAAAGACATGACCATGAACGCTCGCTCAGGACGCACGTCTGCCCCTGCTGATGGGGTAACCCGCAGACTCAAGAAAATTCGGCTGGTCGCCACGGACGTCGACGGGGTTCTGACCGACGGCGGCCTCTATTATTCGGACTCGGGTGAGCAAACCAAAAAATTCAACGTCTGGGACGGGTTGGGGTTGGTCCTGCTGAAGCAGGCCGGGTTGGTGACCGCTGTCGTCACCATGGACCAAACGCCGTTGGTCAAGGTCCGGGCCGCCAAACTCGGCATGACCGAAATTCACCAGGGCGTCAAGGATAAACTGGCGGTCCTGAAACAACTCGCCTCGAAATATGGTATCAAGCTTGAGGAAATCGCATACGTGGGAGACGACGTGCCGGATTTGCCCGCTCTCCGGGCGGTGGGATTTTCCGCCGCTCCCGCGAACGGCCGGGACCTGGTCCGGAAAAAGGTACGGTACGTGTGCAAGGCCAAGGGCGGTGAAGGCGCCGTCAGGGAAGTGGCCGATCTGATATTGGCCGCGCAAGGCTTGTCCGCGGCGTTCCTGGTCGAGCACGCCACATCAGACCGGGATGCGCGGTCGTGAGTTTTCCCCACTTGTTCCCGGTCAGTCTCGCCGGCGGGTAGCGGCACCCCTTCGTGAGTATCTTTCGAGAATATGACGTTCGTGGAGTCGTCGGGAAAGATTTGACGCCCGAGGTGGCGCAATCCATCGGTCGTGCCTATGGCACCATGGCTTGGCAGCGAGGCAGTCGAACGGTGGCTTTGGGACGGGATGGGCGTCTGACTTCGCCGGATCTCCGGGATCGGGTGCTTGCCGGCATCACGGCCACGGGAGTGAACGTCGTGGATATCGGGGTGTGCCCGACGCCGTTGCTCTACTTCGCCCTCTATGAATTGCCCGTCGACGGGGGAGTGATGGTCACCGGCAGTCATAATGCGGCTGAATACAACGGCTTCAAAATGTGCCTGGGCAAAATGGCCTTGCACGGCGAAGACATTCAGGAACTCAAGCGCCTGATCGAAGCCGGGGCGTATGCGTCCGGGTCGGGGACCGTATCCACGGCAACGGTAATTTCTCCCTACCTGCGGTATCTCAAGGACCATTTTGCCGGGGTTGATGGAACAGACATGCACGTGGTGGTCGATTGCGGAAACGGCGCCGCGAGCCTGGTGGCGAAAGCGGCGTTAGAGCAATTGGGCTGCCGCGTCACGGGGTTGTACGACGACCTCGACGGCCGTTTCCCCAATCATCATCCCGATCCCACCGTCATGGAGAATCTTCAGGATCTCATCCAGGCTGTCAAGCACCATCGAGCGGACGTCGGGATCGCCTACGACGGCGACGCGGACCGCATCGGGACCATCGACGAAAAAGGGAGTATTATTTGGGGAGACCACCTGCTCCTGATATTTGCACGGGATCTCTTGAAGGACAGACCTGGGAGTACGGTGATTTCCGACGCCAAAGCCTCCCAATGCCTGTACGAAGACATTCGGAAACGTGGAGGGAACGGCATCATGTGGAAGACGGGCCATTCCGTGATGAAAGCCAAGATGAAAGAAGAAGACGCCGCCCTGGCCGGGGAAATATCGGGGCATATGTTCTTCGCTGATCGCTATTTCGGGTACGACGATGCCATCTATGCCTCGTGCCGGTTAATTGAAATCCTGTCGAAAGCGCGGGCACCCTTTTCATCCCTGCTGGAGGATCTGCCGTCAACGGAGGTGACCCCGGAGATTCGTGTGGAGTGTCCGGACGACGAGAAGTTCCAGGTAGTCGAGACCATACGAAACCGGCTGGTCGAGGTGGCACGGCGGCCGCATTCGCCGAACGCCGGCAATGCAAACCCCGCGATTCGTGAAGTGATCACGTTCGACGGGGTGCGTGTCTGCTTCGACGACGGCTGGGGACTCATCCGCGCCTCCAACACGCAACCCGCGCTGGTCCTCCGCTTTGAAGCCACTACGGCCGAACGGTTGCAGGCCATTCGCACCTATCTGGAAGGGGAGTTGGAAGCCTGTACTCGGTCCGTCGCGCCATGAACCACCGGCATTCTCCTACTGTCATTCCCAACGCTTGTCCCCGACCCCGATCGGGGATCCAGGCGATCTATAAAGATCCAGAGTCTTTTCTTTGTCTTTGTAGCCGCGCGATCTTATCGCGCTTATTCCCTCTCCCAGTGGGAGAGGGAAGGGTGAGGGAGGAGAATTGCCGTTGTGACAGAAAACGTCACTGGAAGCCCAAAAACGGAAATTAATGTCAAAAAGATGACACAAAACATCTTTATGTCATCTTTAGTCATCTTTATGTCATTTTTATGGCACCTTTTGGTCGTGTGTCGGCCGGGTTAGCCCTTCGACTACGCTTCCTTCGACTTCAAGCGCGTTGCGCCTTACGCTCAGGACAGGCGTGGCGTAATCCGACGAGAGAACTGTGTCACGCCCGTTCCAAGGCATGACTGATCATCTGCTTCAGGCAATCGCTTTCGTCAAGAAAATAGACGCCGCGTTCTTTCCAGTCGTTACGGGAACTCACGGACCCGTCTATCAGGGAAGGCTGCGTGACGGAGAGGATGTAGGCGTGCAGGCGCACGTCGGGGTTGGTGCGGCGGATTTGCGTTTCGGTCGTCTTAATCTCGTGGTAGAGGCGGACTTTGCGGTGCTCACGCGTTCCGTAGCGGCTCAACCCCTTAGGATCGAGAAAAATAACGTGCTGGCAGGTATCGTCCTTCAACCAGACGATAAAGTCGGGATAGTAGGCGTAATCGTCGAAGAACGACACGCCCCTGCCGCGCGTCAGGTTGCGGATAAGGAACAACTCTTTGCCGTGCAAGCAGGGGTCGCGGCGCTCCGCCAGCGCGGCCAGTTTTTCAACCACATTCCTTTCATCCTTGTTCAGGTGGACTGGCTGAATCTTCACTTTGCTGTCCGGCCCGGCATACAGTAACGGCTTATAGGCATGAGCTTGCGTCATAATGACGCTGACGTTCAGATCACGGAAATCGCCTGCCCGAACGTTCGCGGCCAATTCACGAACGTCTTTTATCAATACGGGCTCGGTCACATCCACGGATAACTCATAGGCTTTGATATTGTTCGGATCTTGGTCGTCCAGCGTGACCACCTCGATCTTGTCGTGTTCCCATTGCCGCCGCTGCCTGCGCCAGAATTGATCGGCATATTCGGTGATGAGATCCAGCGCGATATCTTCGAGTTCCGCTATCTGCGGGAAGCCGATCACGGCCAAGCGTTCCGGCGGCATATACAGGTCATACCAATCGTCGCGTTCCAAAAGAGAGTCCACCGTGTCACGCTCAATGATCAGGTTGTGCCAGCCCCGTTGCTGCTTCCGCTTCAACAGCTTGTCGTACAGGCGCGTTCGATTGAAAAACGCGACCTGACCTGGCCGGAGTTTGACAGATTTTTTAGGCGCTGACTGTTCTGCCACAATGCCCGAGGACGCGACGGATTGCAGCCGTGAATACAGGTCCAGGGTGACGGGCTGTCCAGCGCCGGGACTTGGCAGGATGGGGCGCTTCGCGGAACGCGCGTATTGCACGTCCTCCTTGAGCCGGATCAACTTCAGATCCGTCTTTCTGGCGAAGTTCCAAGTGACGGGCAAACGAACCGTCTCCCGTTCGACACGCACGCCTTCCTTTTCCAAAAGAGCCCGAAAGGTCTGCATGTAGTTGGCCCGCAGGCCGAAGATATTCAGCGTTTCCAGATGGGCCAGTTCCGCGCTGCCCGTCGGCAATTCCGCTCCGCTTTTCTGATGGCGTTTCAGGCTCATGTTCCAGCCTTTCAAACGCACACCGCGCCCGAACATCTGGATGATCTCAGGCCCTTCTCCAACGCCGACGTGCATCAATCCCATGGTCGCCACGCGCCACGAGTTCCAGCCGGCAATGAAACGCCGTGCGCCAATGACAATATTCACCGGCGAATCACGTTTGTCCACGTCGGCAAAAAGCCGTTCGGCAAAACCGGCTTCTCGGGAAACCGCAATGTTCGGGTTAGCCATTTCCGTCAGCAATCTATACAAGGCTGCGGAATCACCGACGTTGACCACGCCAAAGACCGGCCCATCGCCGGCGTGCAGGTGCAACTCGCCCTCGCCCGCGGTCAGGTAGACCACGTGGAGTTGTCCCAAGCCATGAAACAGGGTGGTGCACAGGTCCGCATAGAGATCATCTGTGCCGCGTCCAGACACGTGTTCGGAAAGATACGCGAACTGGTCCCTGAAATAATCCTGCCCGCTTTCGTCGGTCAGGCCGGACCGCCCGTCCAGCAGTTGCCCGATCATGGCGCGGATCGCGTCGCCGTCCGCCAACACCCAGGCCAGGAAATTCAGGATGCTCGCGACATCGGACTGCGTTTCCTTATCCGCCTTGCCGGAGCCGGTCACCGTCTTACCCAGGAAGACCCAAAGCGGCTTGGTCACGTTGAAATCCGTCCAGGCCCCGGACTTGTCGCGCCAAATGCGGCATTGCTGATAGAAGGTCAGCAGACAGCCCAACAGGTACACGTTGCGGTTCCCGTCGGCCATGCCTTGGGGCAGGTTCGAGATGACGTAGTCCTTGCCGTAGCCGTCCTCGTGGAACCAGCGATAGGCGTAATCGAACAGCAGGCACTTTCCATAAGCGTCGCGGAGTACGTCGTCCTTGCCCGCGATTTGGTTAAAGGTGGCGGAATACTCGAAGGTGAAGCCGCCACGGGAGAGTTCCTTGCGGCGCTCGCGCCACACCTTACCCGATGCGCCCAAGTGTCCTTCGTCCACCAACACCAGGTTGTTGTCGCCGAAATCGCCCACGGCGATACGCTTGACACCCTTCTTTTCCGCCAGTTTGTTGAGGTCGATGATTTCAACGTGTGGGAACAGGTCGGCCCCGGCTTCGGCAGAAAACAGCCGCGAGGGCAGGCCGCTTGCCTGCAATTCCTTCTCATGTTGTACTGACATCTGTTCGTTGGGCGTCAGCAGGACGACGTTGTTGAGCCGCCCGCCCGAGGCAGCCAGATAGTGCCGGTATTGCAGGATATGGGCGTGCATGAGGAGGGTCTTGCCGGAGCCGGTCGCGCTCTGAAACGCAATGGTCCGCAGGTCATCGGGCGCGTAGTCCGGTATGTCCCGCATCAACCGGTGTGAGGCCCTTGTCCCGTTCAAGTCGGCGCAGAGCGCTTCGGGATCGTGGAAATACCTGTCCAGGTAGCGTTCGGTGAACAGCAGCGCGAGGTATTGGTAGGGCTTCCAGACACGGCCCTGTTCCGGGGTCATGCGCAGCTTGTAGCTATGCGCGACGACCTTGGCGTCGTATTGGGCCAGTTCCTCGGCCTGGACCTGTGCGGCTGACGAAAGATATAAAGCGCGGGCGTATTCGCTCTCACCACCGGCATCGAAGCCGGCCGGAACACCGCGCAGCCGGTCCAGCATGGTGCGCATGTCATCGTAACCAAACTCCCGGCAAATAAAGCGGTGCAGGACGAGGCGGTTTTGGAGAAGAGAGGTCCCGACCAGGCGACGACGCGGAGGCATCAGCGGGGCTCAGACAGCATGAGTTTCATGATTTCGTGGAAAAGCGAAATGGCGTTTACTGAAAATGTTGCCATGCCCGATTTTCCTTCTTCGTATTCCAGTCAGCCGCGAGAGTGTTTTCACTCAATTGAGCGCATTCGCCGGCACCTGATACGGCCTCTTGCCCCTGAACCCGTTGCTTAACAAACAGAAAAAAATCGTAGACTTCCTGCTGCGCCGCTTCCGGCAAGGCAGATAGATCGATTGATTTCATTGTTAATCCCTCCAGTTTCTGCAGGTCGGATTAGCCCTTCGACTACGCTCAGGACAGGCATGGCGTAATCCGACATGAGGCTACGGCGTCGGGTTACGCCTTCGGCTAACCCGACCTACGGTTTTTTATACATCTTGCAACCAAGGCAATCTACTTTCAAAAATTTCTAAAATTTCTTTGGCATTATCTTGAGATATATCATCGACTCTATAATTTTTAAAGAGATAACTATGAGATTGTTTCATGTCATATAGTGCCTGTTTGAATTTGGCACGATCATTTTCAGATAGACATACTATATGTTCACGTTCAGCGAAATCTAAATCATTCATAAACTCTTTTGTTGTCTCAAAAACGGCTGATTGTGCATTCTTATAAACACATTGG
>Ga0209021_1001469_pt1 | contig 23338 bp, 22 predicted proteins | sample PinacodermFT_FD_187299 | JGI IMG/M metagenome (GOLD analysis project Ga0209021, IMG submission 187299) | Host-associated microbial community of the marine sponge Aplysina aerophoba from Gulf of Piran - sponge pinacoderm, lysed by freeze-thaw... | ecosystem: Host-associated > Porifera > Sponge >... | reverse complement strand
TCCTTACTTCGGATCTCTCTATTCTCGATGTTAAGGATGACGCGATGGTCTGTCTCTGTACAGCCCTCTCTTTTACACCATCTTATGGGACACCACTCCCTCGGTATGCTAATTTGGGAGTTCGCGTATCCTGAAAAGGTAGTTCGTCACTCTGAAGTCTGGAATAGTCCATATAGGTACAAGGTATAATAATCCCGAAACTGACTCACTACCCTTGGAAAGCAATCTGAGGTTCGCACAGTGCAGTCCACGCACCCAAAACGCTTGAAAATGGTAGTCAACAGAGATGACATAGCCACCATCGGCAAGGCTATGTACGGAGAGACGCGGGCCGAGATGGAAGCCAGCGAATGGGAGCGCATTGTCGTCATAGATGTGAATAGCGGCAACTTCGTAGTCGCGGACGACGATTTGACAGCAACCACGCGCCTGTTCGAGCGTCGCCCGGATGCGCTTACTTGGGGTGAGCGCATCGGCTACCGCATCATACATCGCATGGGCTTTAGGGCAACTTACGGCGAGATTATGGATGTGAAGGATTTGATGGGTAGGGTGGAAAGTGAAATGTCCATCTAAATCCTTGAAATGCGCGAAGCAGACCGCAGATAGCCCCCTTCCCCACTCCCCGAAATCTCCCCCACGTATAAAACATTGATACAGCGGGCGAATGCGATACAATAGACTAATCGCCCGTCTATCCCATGTATCAGTGCCTGTCCCAGGAGATTTCACCCATGTTCAATCCCGTCGATACCAAGACCGATTTTGCCGCTATGGAGCGCGACATCCTTGAGTGGTGGGAGCGCAATGACATTCCCGCCAAGTATATGGCTCGCAACTCCGGGGCGGACAAGACTTTCTCGTTTATCGATGGGCCGATTACGGCGAATAACCCGATGGGCGTGCATCACGCATGGGGCAGGTCATATAAGGACATCTTCCTGCGATTCCGCGCGATGCAGGGCTACGACCAGCGCTACCAGAACGGCTTCGACGGGCAGGGCCTGTGGATCGAGGTGGAGGTGGAGAAGGAGCTTGGCTTCGGGTCGAAGCGCGACATCGAGGCGTTCGGCGTGGACAAGTTCGTTGACCTGTGCAAGCAGCGCGTTGACCGCTTCGCCGACATCATCTCGCAGCAGAGCATCCGGCTCGGCTACTGGATGGACTGGGACGACTCGTATCACACCAAGTCCGACGAGAACAACTACACGATCTGGCACTTCCTGAAGACGTGCCACCAGAAGGGCTGGCTGTACGAGGGGCGCGATGTGATGCCGTGGTGCCCGCGCTGCGGAACAGGGCTGTCTGAGCACGAGATCGTAACCGAGGGTTACAAGGAGATCGTGCATCCGGGCCTGTTCGTGAAGTTCCCGCTGCTGGACTCGGACGACAATGAGGCATTGTTGGTCTGGACGACTACGCCATGGACGCTGACGGCGAATGCGGCAGCTGCCGTGCATCCCGAAAAGACCTACATCAAGGTGCGGCAGGATGGGGAGACTCTGTATCTCATCAAGGAGTGCGAGCCTGTCCTGAAGGGCGAGTACGAGGTGCTGGGCGATGTGCCGGCAAGCACGCTGGTGGGAGCGCGCTACAGTGCGCCGTTCGCCGAACTCACCGCGCAGGAGGGCGTGGAGCACAGCGTCGTGGCGTGGGAAGAGGTGAGCGAGTCCGAGGGCACGGGCATCGTGCATATCGCGCCCGGCGCAGGTAAAGAGGACTTTGAGCTTGGCCAGGAGAACGACATCCCCGCCATCGCGCCGCTGGACGAGTACGGCGACTTCGTGGACGGCTTCGACTGGCTTACGGGGCAGAATGTCTATGACACGAACGACGCCATCTACGACAGCCTGAAGTCGAAGGGTGTTTTCTACAACCTCGAACGGTACTCGCACCGCTACCCGGTGTGCTGGCGCTGCGACTCGGAGCTGGTCTTCAGGCTGGTGGACGAGTGGTTCATCAGCATGGGCGAGAAGCACGAGAAGCCGCGCGAGGAGCTGACCGCCGACGAGAAGGCGAACAGCCTACGCTACCAGATCATGGATGTGGTGGACGACATCCGCTGGATCCCGGAGTTCGGCTACGCGCGCGAGCTCGACTGGCTGCGCAACATGGACGACTGGATGATCTCCAAGAAGCGATACTACGGCCTCGCGCTGCCCATCTACAAGTGCGGCGGCTGCGGCTGGTTCGACGTTATCGGCAGTGAGACCGAGCTTCAGGAACGATCCGTCGAAGGATGGGACGAGTACGAGGGCAACTCGCCGCATCGCCCGTGGGTTGACGCGGTGAAGATTCGCTGCGACGAGTGCGGTGAGGTCGTTGAGCGCATCGGGGATGTCGGCAACGCATGGCTGGACGCCGGCATCGTATCGTTCTCAACAATCCAGTACCGCCACGACCAGGACTACTGGCGCAAGTGGTTCCCCGCCGATTGGATTTCCGAGAGCTTCCCCGGCCAGTTCCGCAACTGGTTCTACTCGCTGCTTACGATGAGCACCGTGCTGGAGAGCACCGCGCCGTTCAGGTCGGTCTTCAGCTACGCGCTGATGCGTGACGAAAATGGCGAGGAGATGCACAAGAGCAAGGGCAACGCGATCTGGTTTGAGGACGCGGCGGAGCGCATGGGCGTAGATGCGATGCGCTGGGTGTTCCTGCGGCAGAACCCCGCGCTGAACGTCAACTTCGGCTTCCGCTCGGCAGACGAGGTGCGGCGACGGTTCATCATCCCGCTCTGGAATGTGTATTCGTTCTTCGTGACATACGCGAACATCGACCGCTACGATGCGACGGCAGAGGCGCCGCCGGTGTCGGAGCGCGCCGAGCTTGACCGCTGGATCCTGTCTGAGCTGAACCAGCTTGTCAGGGAAGTTACCGACGCATTCGAGAACTTCGACCCGGACAGGGCAGCGCGCAATGTCGAGGGCTTCGTCGAGTACCTGTCGAACTGGTATGTACGCCGCAGCCGTCGCCGCTTCTGGAAGGCGGGCATCCTCGCCGAGAACGCGGACGCCGACAAGCACGGCGCGTACGCCACGCTGTACGACTGCCTGCTCACGCTGGTAAAGCTCATCGCGCCGGTGATGCCGTTCATGACCGAGCAGATGTACGGCAACCTGACCAACGGAGAGAGCAAGGAAAGCATCCACCTAGATGACTTCCCTGTTGCGGATGAATCGCTGATTGACCAACGACTTTCGGACGCCACGCGGCTTGCGATGCGCCTGTCAAGCATGGGACGCGCAGCGCGCAGCAAGGCGGGCCTGAAAGTACGGCAGCCACTGGAACATGCGCTTGTCAGGCTGCGCTCGACGGACGAAGTTGCGCTGCTTTCCCAGGTCGCGCCGCAGGTGCAGGACGAGCTTAATGTGAAGCAGATCGAGCCTGTGACCGACGAGGGCGATGTGCTGGAGTACAAGGTGCAGCCAAACCTGCGGCTGCTCGGGCCGAAGTACGGCGCGGAGTTGCGGAACATCGTAGCCGCGCTGAACGATGCCAACCCCGCCGACATTCACCAGCAGGTGCGCTCAGGCAATCCCGTTGCGGTCAACGGCGTAGTGCTGGAGCCGGACGAGGTGCTGGTGGAGACGCTGGACAAGGACGGATACGCCGTCAGCAACGAGGGCGGCTACACGGTCGCCGTCAGCACGGAGGTCAGCGAGACTTTGCGCCTAGAAGGCGACGCGCGCGAGCTTGTACACGGCATCCAGAACATGCGCCGCTCGGCGGACTTCGACATCGCAGACCACATCGTCACGTACTACGAGAGCAGCCCCGAACTCGACGCAGTGATTGCCGCTCACAGCGACTACATCCGGCAGGAGACATTGTCGCAGGAGCTTGTGAGCCAGCCGCCCGTCGATGATGCCTACACCGAGACGCTGAAGGTGAACAGCATCGAGGCGACCGTTGGGGTGCGGCGGGCCCAGTAGTCTCAAAGTCCCCTGAGGGAGAAAGGGTCAGGGTGGGGATACAGGGTTGTCTTTCAGATATGATTGAAGTCGCAGAGTACACTGATGATAGGGGGCGAAAGCCATTCAGCAGATGGTTGCAAAGACTGGACACTATTGCTTCAGAAAGAGTAGCGACGGCTCTTATCCAAATGGAGCATGGCAACCTGTCCAATGTTAGAAGCGTTGGGCGCGGCGTATCGGAGTATCGCATACATTTCGGGCCGGGTTACAGAATCTATTTCGGAAGGGATGGCGATACTCTAATCATCCTGCTTGGCGGCGGTACGAAGAGTCGCCAGCACAGAGACATCGAGAATGCACGTATCCTATGGCAAGAGTACAGACGCCGCAAACAATAGGAGACACAGATATGCCGCTCACCAGACCTTACGACGATACGATACGAGAACGCGCGCAGTGTGACACCGAATTTCGTAGGTTGCTTCTAATAGGTGCAATCGAAAATCTCCTTGCCGGTGATGTTGCAGTGGGGAAAATCAGGCTACGGCACACTGTCAATTCCACCATCGGCTATGAAAAGCTTGGCGAGCTGATGGGCAAAACGCCCGAAGACATCAAGCGCATGTGCCATCCCGACTACGACACCAGCGTCAACGACCTGTTCGAGATAATCAAGCATGTGCAGCAGCACGAAGGCATTCGTCTTGAAGCGAAAGTCTGCTCCGGCAAACCTGACTGCGAGTCCGTTGCTCATGACGGGGTCCACGACGAGCCTGCCGAACCTGTTGAATCGGAGCAGCCTCTACACCCTGTCAGTCCGAGTTAGCACAGGGAACGACCCATGAACCTCTACATTCTCAGGCACGGCATTGCTGCCGACCGCAGCGCCGGATATGCAAACGACGAACTACGCCCACTAACCAGCAAGGGCATCAGGCGCATGCAGCGCGAAGCCGAGGGCATTAACGCCATCGGTGTTGCGCCGAACCTGATTATAAGCAGCACCTTGGTGCGCGCAATGCAGACGGCGGAGATAGTCCAGCAGGGGCTGAGCGAGCCACCACGAATGGTCACCTCGCGCTCGCTCGTGCCGGAGGCGCATCCGTCACAGATTCTCCGGGAACTTGCCGTTGGCCATTCGTCTTTGAGGAGCGTGATGGTCGTGGGGCACGAGCCGCACATGAGCAGCCTTGTCGCGTACATCCTGACAGGACAGGTCTCGTGGCTGATCGACATGAAGAAGGGCGCGCTGGTCAGCATCGACCTGTCGCCGTCGGGACGCGGGCGGCTGCTGTGGGCACTGGCTCCGAGGCAACTGAGGGCGCTTGCATAGCGAAGTCGCACATCCGCACCTTGACATAAATCGTCGCGAAATACAGGATAGAGGCGAATACCTATCAAGGAGGCAGACATGGCAGCATCACTAGCCTACACGGTGCGAAGCTACAGCACCGGCACACTGGGGCGGGCAATCTGCAACTCCCGCAACCACCACTGGGTCGCGGATGACTCGGGTGGCGAGGAGCTTGGCGCGGGCGAGTTCTTCCTTTCAGGGCTGTCGGCGTGCGCGGTGAATATGATCGAGCGCGTCGCTAGACAGGAAGAGAGGCCCCTGGACTGGATGGATGTGAGCGTGGAGGCGTACCGGGACACGGATGCGCCAGTCGGCGAGCGCTCGCTGTACGAGGACATCAAGGTCCACTTCCAGATGTGGGGAGTCAGCGACGAGGACGGCGAGTCTCTCGTGGACCATTGGAAACGCCATTGACCGATCTACGGCACGGTTGCGGTCGCAACCCCACAGACATCGGTCACAGCAGAGTTCACGGCGGATGAGCATCCGCGGTAGGTGACAGCGATTAGAAGGACTTAAAGGAATGGCGCTCGAAATGGGCGCCATTCTTAATTTAACAGTATCCGTTACTGTCAATAGTGTGATGGAAGGACGGTAAGCGCCAGCGGATCGGAACTGATTTCACAGTCCGAGCCCTTGATACGTGTCAAGAACTTGGCCTCTCCCGTTGAGAAATCTAGCGAAAGGGCGTTTCTCAGTATCGTCAAGCAACTCCAAGGCGTCCCACTTCCTGAGCAGGGTAAGGAGTACTTTGGCAGGCCGTTCTTCGCCAGTGGTCAGGAACACGATGCCCACTTTGTTGTCGACGATTGCCTGATGTTCAGATGGCACAGTCAGCATCTTCTTGTTGCAGCTGAGGACCAACATTCCCGCGTTTCCTGCCCATGCCAGCCATTCCACATCGGGCCTACCTCCCCATCCCTGCCGCACGAGAGCCCGCGCATCATATCCTACTGCTGTAAGGGCGGTGGGAACGCCGGTGCCGATGTCCTCATCACAGAGAAGAATCACGCGGCAATTCTGTCTCCGTACTGCAGCACCGTCTCAACGACATCGGTTTCCAGGTCCAGATCCTGGGCGATGAAGTTAATCTTGTGTCCGGCCTTCCACCGCTTGCGAATGGTCTGTACGGTAACACCTCTCCCTGCGACGGTCGGAATACCCGAACTGACGCGGGGATCAACGACGATGGGGTACTCTTTGCCTTGAGGGAACCACTTCGCGGCTAGATCGCCTTCATACTCAATTTGACGAATAGTCTCAAGGATAAGTCCAGGCAGAGACCACTGCGCTGGTGAATCGAGGGCTTGCAGACTTTCACCAGTATTCTCATCTTCTCGCCTTGCGATGATGTGCCCTCCGAGCGCTTCGAGACTCAGATGCGCGAAAGGGAATTCGACCTTCATATACTCCCTAGCATACAGATAAGCGGAATGTACGCTTCGATAGCGCACATTGTCCAACTTCCTGAGCCGCGCCGCCACAACGGTTTCAATTAGCTGAAGGAACGAAATCATTGAGTCCTGTGCAGCCCCGTCGGGAAACAAGGGAGGGATTTCATTTGCGTCTCTTGCCGTGTATCCGCGAAACCAGTTCTTGACGGTCGATGGTGACACTTTAGCTAGGCGCGCGGCTTCCCCGAAGGTGTACATCGGTTGAGTTCGCCATTTGTCAGCAAGGCCCGTCATTGCGACACCTCTTTGTATACCGCAATCTGAAATGGTGGGTTGATATTATCATAGCAGTTCCACTTCACACCAACCGCAGAGACTTTGAGCGTTTCAACTCCCACACCCCTACCCACTCACCACGAACCAGAAGTGGAAGTCCGCGCCCACGCACCTCACACCGGCTACCTTGCGTGTGCCGATGTTGTCCACGTTCAGGAGGCGGGCGTCGTCCACTGCGCCGCTCCAGGTCGGGTCCGCGCTTGCGGCGGCTTCGATGCTGCGCGCGCCCTGCGGCTCTATGAAGGCGTCCAGCGCCTCCTCCGCCTGCCGAGCGTCCGCCGCCGAGACGAGCACGTCCACGCGAATGCTGCCCCTGATTGCTCCACCACCCAGCGTCTCCACGGACTCGCGTGATTCCAGCCGCACGATTGCCGCCGGAAATTCATTTACTCTCTCCGGTTCGTACTCGAACACGCGCAGCCCTTCTATGGTTGACAGCGCGTCTGCCAACCCTCTCTTCGCTTCGCCAATCTCGTTTGCCATCACCACCTTCCTTTCCTGACAATCTCTGTATATCCTGTCAGCCCCCGTCAGAAGACGCCGAGCGCAGGCTTTCTGTATGGTGCGAGCAGCAGGCCGATGTCCGGGTCGATTCCAACACTGCCTGCCTGCCAGTCGTCCACGCCGCCGCGCGCGTCCTGCCACAGCTGCGCCGCAATCCGCAGCGCCGCTTCCGACACGGGCGCGGGATACTCGTAGATGTCTATCGGGCTGTCCTTGTCGATTGCGGCTGCCACCGTACCGTTCACCCCGCGCTCCACTGTCAGCGTCTCGCCGTCGCGCCCTCGCACATAGACCTGCTCATCTCCAATCAGCAGCGTATGCCCCGCTGCAAGCGTTGCCCCGCCGTTCTCAAGTGCAGACAGTTCAAGTGCCGTGGCAGCAGCATCAGCGGCAGCATCAACGAGCTGAGAGGCGCGGCGCAGACGCTTCCACCAGCCCCATACGCCGCTCACCTCAATATTGCCGCGACCCGGCGGGAAGCAAAGCCTGCCGCTCTTCGCGCCCGTTGCCAGCAGACGGGTGTACGGGCGCGAGTTGGAATTGCCCGGCGACGCGGGGTCGGCGTCATACGGCAGGAGCCGGTAGTCGTCTGCCGTCCATGTCGTGGGGAAGCCGCCATATCCGCGCTCATAGATTCGCACGCCCTCACTATCCACGCTGATAAGGTCCGGCACGCCGAGTGTCGCCGCACCGCTGCCGTCGAATCGCAGCGTAGCCTTTAGCGCGAAGAAGTGCCGGTTGCACCAGCGATCTATGACGCTGCTCGCCGCCTCTGCAAGTCCCAGCAGCCTGTCGTCGTTTGCCGTCCCGGTGATGTTCAGCGCGGCTTCGCTCTTGAGGGCGTCCAGGGTTATGTATGCGTGTGTCATCTTCAAGTACCTCTCAGTGGGTAACAGGATGGATAGGATTATCAGATTTTCCATCCTGACTATCCTGCCCACCCTGTTAGTCTCGTCTTTACGACAGATCGATGTTGTACTGCAGCCCGGTATGGGTCGCCGTGCTGCGCGTGCCGCTGCGCTCGGCCAAGGCGTGCCGGAAGCTGACCGTTACGACCGTCTGGCGCTTCTGGGTGTCACGGTCAACATCGATCATGAGCTGGCGGCGGAAGCCCTGCGCCCACTGCGTGCGGTTGACCAGCAGCAGTCGTCCCTTCGTGTTCGACGACGCGCCGTCCGTGACCTTGCCGTCCGCGTCCGCCAGCGGCATCTGCTCCGACACGATGACAGGTATCCCCTCGACCGCGCCCAGCATGCCGGTGAGCAGCGTCGCGTTTGGCCCCAGCTTGTCCATCGTCCTGAACTGCGATACTGACTGCACACGGATGAAGGTGTTCACATCCATAATCCAGGCAAGCTGCGAAGGCCTTGCACCGTACTTGCCCAGTTTCGCCCGCAGCTCGTTGAACATGTCGTCCGACACGACGGCGTTGTGGTTATTCGACTGGGAATTGTTGTCCACGAGCGGCAGGTGAAGGATGCCGTCATAGCCGAGCAGCCAGTGCGCCTTGCCTGAAGTGCTCGCGGAGATATTCGCGCCGTCCGCGTTGATGTTGTTCGTCGTGCTCTTGTCGGCGTTCAGGATGATGTCGTCCAGCACTTCGGCAACATTCCGAACCAGCCCGGCGCGAATCTCCGGCAGCATGGCGATCACGCCGTCCTCTTCCAGCGTGAAGCTGTACGGCACCTGCCCCACAAGCTCGAATGCGGTCAGAGTCGTCCTGCCGGTTGCGAGCGCGGTATCCGTGGTGGCGGTGTTCTCCGTGCCTGGGAAGAAGCTTACATCGCCGAGCTGACGCGGCACCTCGAACGGGTTGGACGGCATCGGGAATGTGGGGATGACCGGCGCGACCAGCGTCTGCAGGTTCACATCCTGCCACAGCTCGCGCGCTTCAAGCGTTGCCACAAGCTCGTCGCCGCTGCCCGCCGTCGTGCTGTCCATCGCGGCGCGCGTCATCGCGCCCAGAAGCTGGCGGCTGAACCCTTGGAACTGCCCTGTATCCTTCGAGTCCACGCTGAACCAGCGTTCCAGCCGGCGCTCCGCAGTCTGATGCGAAGCCTGAATGTCCGCCGGGGTGATGCTCCCTGCCAGCAGGCGCTTTGCCTCTTCAGCGCGATCGACCCACGCAGGACCGAAGCCTTCGCGCCGCTGCGAGTGGGCGAACCGCCGCACCAGCGCAAGATCGAGGATATCCATGCCGGCATAAGCGCCGGACGGGACGGTGGGCAGTGCGGCATCCTGCGCGTAGCTGCCGAGGGCGTTGCGCCTCACACTACGCTCGCGTTCCACGGCAGCATTCACGCTGCGGCTGATGCGCTCCGTCTCCTCGCGCAGCAGCCCGACCTCGCGGCTCACAGGCTCGAACCGCTCGCGCACGAACGAATTGATGTCCGCCAGGTCTTTCTTGATTGCTTCTATATCCGTAGTTGTCATTCCTTCTTCCTTTCCTCAAAGTCCCATTCACTTCATTCTGTGCATTGATGTCCTGTGTATTGATGCTCTGTGTATTAATGTCAATCTGCCGGAGGCGGACTTCGCAGCAACTCCCGCAGCTCGGCGGTCATCGTTCGGACCTCCGCGAACTCGACATCCTGCGGGTGGTCATCTATCAGCGAGTCGAGCATCCGCCGGTGCGTCTCTCGCAGTGCGTCCGGGTCGGCAGGTACGGAGACGATGGACCATTCCAGCAGTTCGGCGCGGATGTCGCGGATGCCGCCGCCGTCTGCGGGCCGGGTCTCGACGGGCAGCCAGCTTATGGACGCCGCCTGCAGGAAGCCCCTGTCCCAGGCGTTGCGGATGCGCTGGGCGAACGGGTCATCGTCGAGGAACTCGAACTCAGCGACGATGCCGCCGTCATCCGTGCGGCTGATGCTCAGCGTTCTGCCGATGGGCAAGCCACCCGACGGCGAGCGACCGGTGGAGTCGTGCGCCCACATCACGACGGGATTGCGGCGGTAGTTGTCGAACTGCAAGCCCGCAAGGTCAATCTCAGGGGCGGTGCGCGCCCTGTCGTTCGCGGCGATCACGACGCTGCGCCGCCTCGCATCCACCGCCTCGCGCCGCACGATGTCCATGCTCATCGACCGAACTCGCGTGTCCTGACCGTTGAAATGCTCCATAACAGCAAAAGCCCCCGATGCATGGGACCGTCTTCGGCCACGAAATCGGGGGCTTCTTCGCCCTCTGCGGAAGGCTCCGTCACGGAGCAGCTATTTGGCTATGTAAGTCAGCTATGCAAGAAAACTAGCACGGATGTTTTCTGTTGTCAAGGGTATTTCTCCTGCGGGCATTCTACTCCCTCGTCAACATCAGCGTATAAGTACCAGTGTTCCCGCTGCTGGAGTACGACGTTCCAATATCTACATAGTAGGTGCCCGGGCTGAAGTCCTGCTGAAGCGACTCGACAGGTACGGTCCTGCCGTCAGTATCCGCGTTGCCCGCGCTGTTCGCGATTCTCCAGATGCCGACGCCCTTTGGCCCGTCGCTTACCGCCAGCAAGTATGTGCCCTGTTCAGATATCTCGAACCTGAACACATCGCGGTCGTCCAGCGACTCCAGTCCCCAGATAGGCACGGCTTCCCCCTGACCCGCATCAAACCAGTCCCAGGGGTTCACATCGCGGTCGTCCATATCAACATCGGAATCGATGTTGGCTTTCACGGATTCCCCAGGACGCAGCACCAAGCCTGATTCAACATTGTGGTCGTCGGCGTGATCGTCCTCACGCACCGTGATTTCGTAGTGGCCGAGCAGGGTGCGGTCCTGGCTCCCCGCCCCTATTGCGATGTAGTAAGTGCCATCGTCGTCAGGCGTGAAGAACGCGCGCGCGAAGTTATTGATGAAGCCGCCTGCGTCGTGCTCGCCCAGCACCTGCTCGCCCTCTTCGTCCACAATCTCCAGTATGCTTGGGTCAATCAGGTGTCCCGCAACGTAGTCTATGGAGTAGGGAATCCCGTCGTCCCCGCGCAGTTCCAGCCTGTTCCTCAGCTCGATTATGTAGCTCTCGCCGGCATCGCCTTCGAAGCTGAACCAGTCTCTGCCGCCGTCCTTCTCAACGAGCTCGCCGTACAGCATGCCGCGCAGCCCGGAGTCTATGGACTTGGCGGACTTGGCCCACTCCGCAGGCTCCGGCGCGGGAGTTGGCGCGGGCGTTGGCGCGGGCGTTGGCTCCGGCGATGGCGTCGCTACGATGGGCGCGGGAGAATCCGGCGTCTCGTCATCATCATCATCATCTTCATCATCCGGCGGAACAGCCACAACCTTGTGGTCGCTATCATCATCGAGACCGTGGAAGAGCCGGTTCAGCCGCCCGCCGGGGGCAGTCTCAGCCCACAGGCCGCCGTTCCTCTGCTGCGGGTCATAGGTTATGCCCGTGCCGGGGCCACCGCCCTCAACGCTTATCCCATCTGCATCCGAGTCGTCCGCCGTCACCGTGTAGCCGAAGACCAATTCATCGCCGCCGTCTCCACTCAGCAACTCCGCAACCCTGCGGTTCTCGCCCACCTGTATATACAGGCCCGCATGGCCGGCATTCTCTCCGGTGTCCGGGTTAAGCGTGGTCACCGTGTCGGTGAAGTGCGCGGTAATCTCGATGACGTCCCCCGCGCCGTATGCCTCGACCGTATCGCCCGACTCCGTCGTGACTTCGCCCGGCTCAGAGGAGACCTCCAGGCTATAGATGCCCACACCGTCGTCGTCCACAATGGTAATCTCGCACTCACGTTCATTAACTTTGTTCCCTTTATCATTCGAATTGTTGAACTTGACCGTGAATGTCTCGTCGATTTCAGGGTAGTTGTCCTCCAGAGTGTGGAAGTTACGCCCCATCCTGCCCGACTCGGACTGCGACCCGTTGCTTGCCTGGCCCTCGGCATGGAGACGCTCGTAGTCTGTCTCGTCCGCGGTACCCGCTATCGTGTACCAGAACACGCGCATCTTCTCGTGGGGCCACTTGGAGTCGTACTTCTTGCGCACCTCAAGTCGGAAGTCCTCACCCTCCTCGACCAGCGTTTCGATGCACTTGATTTTCAGCCATGGCTCGCTACTCGCCCGTGCGGGTGCAGCATACGCCGTACGGCTCGTTGCCGGACCTCCCAGAAGTATCGCGAGGGCAACCGCCGCCATCACGCCCACCACGGCTAGCAGTCCAATTCGCCATCCCTTCGATGATTCCGTCCTCCCCAAAATTATCTGTGTCCCCTTCATCTCCCGTCTCCCTTCCGCCCTTCAAGGCCTGCCGCCGCCCAGTTTCGCCCTGTTTCGATTGACCAGTAATTCAGGCAGCCCTCTCCGCAGTTATATTTATAACTCTTTATGACAGTGCTCATTCAATATAGCAAAAGTAATACTATATGTATAGGGCGTCGCTTATAATTTCATTCGCCTTATCTATACTTATCAGCGATCATTGAAGGAACCCTGCGCGCGAAAAATCCGCAGGCTTGAAATGCCAAAACCCCGATGGTACACTCTTGCCCAATCTGCGAATCCCCCCAGAGCGCTTTCTTAACCACCTGCTATTCTCTCTTTCTCCGCAGCGCTGAACTAACAACCGAACAGCCCTTTGAATCCCTGCTATTGAAGCCTCACTGGCAACACCTGTACCGGCAATGTGACGCTGAAGCTATGTATGCCCTCGGCTGGAGGTTGAACCCATGAATATGGCGAAACTGGCGTTTGGACTATTAGCAGTAACACTCACCGCGCTTCTGATAGCGGCGTGTGGAGGTGCTGCGGCTCCACAAGCGGCTCCGGCGGCGCCCCAACAGGCAGCGCCCGCTCCCGCTCCGGCGGCTCCCGTTCCCGTAGCGCCCGCGCAACAGCCAGCGGCTCCGGCGGCTCCCGCTCCCGCAGCGCCCGCGCAACAGCCGGCAGTTCCCGCCATGGCTCCGCAGGCAGTCCCGACCGTTGCGATCGCGCCGATTGCACAGCAGCAGCGACCTGCACCCACACCCACCGGGCAGCAGGTGATCCCGGGCGGCATTCTCGTTCCGCTCGCAGGCTTCGACCTGGGCCACACCGACCCGCACCGTAACACCTCGGTCGCGGAGCTTTCGTACATGACCCACATCTACCCGGGCATCCTGCAGTACGACACGACCACATGGGTTGACATCGCCCCGGACCTCGCCGTGTCGTGGGAGGTGGATTCCACCGGCAAGGCGTACACCTTCAAGGTGCGCGAGGGCACGACATACAGCGACGGCTCTACCGTTTCCGCCGAGGATATGTCCTATTCGCTCAACCGCATGATCGATCGGCCCAACGACATCGCCATGCCGCGCTCCGGCTGCATACGCGGCTTCATGGAGAACGCGCAGGCGATCGACCCCACTACGCTTCGGGTCAACCTGAAAGACCCGGCGGTCGGCTTCCTCGGATGCGTCGCTTCGCCGTGGATTTCCATTCCGCCCAAGTCCATCCTCGAAGAGATTGACAGCGGCTCAGACCCCGGACGCGAACTTGAACTCGACGAAGTCATAGGCGCGGGTCCGTTCGTGCTGAAGAACTACCAGCGCGGAATATCCTTCGAGGTCGAGCGCAACGAGAACTACTACGACCAGCCGCGCCCGTATCTTGACGGCGTGCGCCATGTCGTCGTTACCGATCCCAGCTCCCGAGTCGCCGCGTTCCGCACGGGACACGCGCACAAGGAAGCGGTCTTCCCCGCATTCGGCGCGGACGACGATGTTGCCATCCGCGAGCAGATGGGTGACCAGCTATTCGTCAGCGAGACCGTCGGCTTCGGCGTCGGCGGCATTCACATCAACCTGCGAAACGCGCCATTCGACGATGTGCGCGTGCGCAAGGCGTTGCAGCTTGCCGTTGACCGCGAGGAGATGATCGAGCTGATTCACCCGTCGGGCGGCGAGGCGCAGTGCTACTACCCCTGCATCTTCGAGTGGATCTACTCGGTCGACGACTACATGCAGCTTCCCGGCTTCCGCTTCGACGGGCATCTCGACGACGTAGAAGAGGCAAAGCGCCTGCTCGCAGAGGCGGGATACCCCGACGGCTTCGATGCGACCATCACCTTCCGCAAGGTCGGACCGTACCCTGACTACTCGGCGATTGTCGCGCAGCAGTGGAAGGCTATCGGAGTTGACCTCACTCTGCGCCCGATGGAGAGTGCGGCGGGCTTCGCGGCATACCAGCAGGGCGACTTCGAGATCAACTGGCAGGGCACGGGCCTGAACTTCCTCGACCCGGACGCCGCCAACGACCTGCTATGGCTGCCCACCGCGGGCCGCAACTACCAGGGCTGGGAGAACGCCGAGTTCCTGGATCTATTCGACCAGGAGAAGCAGGAGGTTGACCAGGCGAAGCGCGGCGAGCTGCTGCGCCAGATGACCGACATCCTGCTAGACGAGGTGCCGTACATACCGGGCACGCAGGGCATCGGCTTCCACCTGCAGTACCGCTGCGTGAAGGGCTACACCCAGCCGCGCGCGCTTGGGCAGAACAACTACCGCTTCGACAAGGTATGGCTCGACCAGGAAGAGCCCTGCCGTTAATCACCGTCAATTGCCATTGGATTCGTCCTATCCCGCTTGCCTTCCCCCACCCCATCAGAAGGGGAAGGCCGGGATGGGGTGAAATCTATTCACTTATTCCTCACTCCTATTACTCGCCAAGCCTATTACTCGCCAAGAATGAAGCGATGCTCTCACAAGGGAAGTCTGACCGGTGCGTGCCTATGTAGTCCGTAGAGTGCTCCTGTTCTTCCCAACATTGATTGGGGTGTCCCTTGTCGTCTTCATCATCCTGCGCATCGTACCGGGCGACCCGGCGTTCATCATGCTCGCCGGCTACGAGGGCGAGGGCTCGTTCACTCAGGAGGAGCTGGAGCGGGTGCGCCGCCGTCTCGGTCTCGACGCTCCCATCTATATACAGTATGTCAAGTGGATCGCCAGCGCGGTGCAGCTCGACTTCGGCGATTCGTTCTTCACCAACCGCCCGATATGGGAAGAGGTGCGTCCACGCCTGCCCCTGACATTCCAGTTCGCGTTCATGGCGATATTCCTCGCGATAGCTTTCGCAGTGCCGATGGGGGTGATTTCCGCAACGCGACAGGACACCTGGATAGACTATTTCCTGCGTATCTTCGCGATCATCGGCCTTGCCATGCCCACTTTCTGGGTGGGCGCGCTGCTGCTGCTGTCGTTGTCGCTCTGGTTCAACTGGTTCCCGCCGCTCGGCTACACCGCGCCCTGGGTGGACCTGAAGACGAACTTCATACAGCTCATATTCCCGGCAGTCGCGCTCGCCTACTCCACCAACGCCGTCGCAGCACGCATGACGCGCTCGCAGATGCTCGAAGTGCTGCGCGAGGACTATGTACGCACAGCGATGGCGAAGGGACTCAGGGAGCGCGTCGTCGTATTCCGGCACGCGCTGAAGAACGCCGCGCTCCCCGTGCTGACGCTCTTCGGCGTGCAGTTCGGCTTCCTGCTGGGCGGCTCGGTCGTCATCGAGAGCGTCTTCAGCCTGCCGGGGATAGGACGCCTGCTGATTTTCGCCATCAACACGCGGGACTTCCCGATGGTGCAGTTCCTCGTGATGTTCATCGCTTTCATCTTCCTATCGGTAAACCTACTCGTGGACCTGCTGTACGGCTGGCTCGACCCGCGAATTCGCTATGAGTAACTGAGCACATTAGAAGCTGACCACCGAAGCACCGCCAAAGGCGACATAATGACCGACAAGTCAATGGAGACCGCCCTCGCCGTAGAGTTCGGCATGAGCAGGAGGCAAAGCCTGCTCATCCGCTCATGGTGGCTGGTGAAGTCCAAGCCGCTCGGCGCGATCGGCGGGTTGATTCTGGTCGTCGCAATCCTGCTGGCAATCTTCGCTCCGATCGTCAGCCCCTACGACCCTGAGATATCGGACAGAACCTCGCGGCTGACGCCTCCAGACCTGCGCCACTGGTTCGGCACGGACCACATCGCGCGCGATGTGTTCAGCAGGGTCATCTACGGCTCGCGCGTGTCGCTGCTCGTCGGCTTCATCGCGGTCGTTACCAGCAGCGTATTCGGCACCGCGCTCGGAGTGGCAAGCGCGTACTTCGGCAAGACGCTCGACCTGCTGCTGCAGCGCGTCGTGGACTCGCTGCAGGCGCTGCCCGGCCTTGTGCTTGCGCTCACGCTCATGGCGGCTATGGGACCGTCGCTGACCGCCGTCATCATCGCGATCACGACCGTGCGGATACCGGGCACGATCAGGACGGTGCGCTCCGTGGCGCTCAGCGTCAAGGCGAGCCAGTACTCGGAGGCGGCGCGCGCCATCGGCGCAAGCGACTGGCGCATCATGCTCCACCACATAACGCCCAACTGCATGGCGCCTGTCATCGTGGTTGGCTCGGCTGTGCTGGGCGGCGCAATCGTTACGGAGGCGAGCCTGAGCTTCCTCGGGCTTGGCGTGCCGCCAAACATCCCCACATGGGGCAACATGCTCGGGCAGTCGCAAGAGCGCTACATCGCAGCAGGCCCGTGGACGAGCGTCTTCCCCGGCCTAGCTCTCACCATCACCGCATTCGGCATCAACCTCCTCGGCGACGCCCTCCGCGATGTCCTCGACCCAAGGCTGCGGGGCAGCAGGTAGGGGCCGACCCGGGCGAGAATGGTAGTTGTGATTCGATAAAGTATGCTACGATATCGAAATACTGTCTGCCAGCTGGAGTATTGCAGAATCATTAATGACTGAGATATCCGCGATGGTGCAGCCATCCGGTGACAGAAGATGTATGAGGAGTGAGGCGATGGCAACTAGGGAGAAGGAGGGATCGGTAACGCTGGACAAAGAGCACGCCGCGTACGAAGCGCTGCGGGAAGAACTGGAACGAGACCGAAAGGGCGATTGGGTGATATTCCACGATGAGAAACTCATAGGGATATACGAGAATTTCCAGGACGCCGCGCAGGACGCGCTTGATAAGTACGGACTCGGTCCTTATCTGATTAAGCAGATAGGCGTGCCTGTCCCAGCCGTAAGGCCCTTCTTGCTCTACACGCCCGTCAATGAAGATGAGAGTTCACCTTGATTACGGCCGCCAAGAACTGATTCAACGCGGACCCACAATAGACGTGCTGTTGAGTATTGACGGCTCAAAATTACCAGACTTTCCCGACGACCAACGCAACGCTAACATGCCCGCCCTGATAGATACGGGAGCCACAGGCAATGCCATAGATGGAGCATTGGCTAATGCACTCCGCTTGCCCGTAATCGATTTGACTGACGTGTCCGGGATAGAAGGCACGGGCAGGCACCCCGTTCACTTGGCGCGCATCTATGTGCCATCGCTTGACCACACGATATTTGGCAGATTCACGTCTGTAAATCTGGGCGGAGGCGACCAACCTTATCTGGTGATTCTGGGGCGAACGTTCCTCGCAAATTTCAGCATGGCGTACATAGGGCAAACCGGAGATCTGATTCTGGACGAGGAGATACTAAGAACATAATCGTCTTATCAATGTTATTCTGAACTCATCAAAAAAGCCCACTCCTAAGTCGGAATGGGCTTTAATTATTATGATCCGAGGCCACATCAGATATTGAACTGCGGGTCGTCGTAGTTGTCGAGCTTGTTGTATATCTGAATGCGCCACCGCTGCGGATCAACCACCAGCAGCCGCGACTTCACCGGGTCGAACTCGACCGCCATCGGCAGCGCGAACCGCCATTCCGGTTCGAGACTGTATACCCGCCGCCGCGCCTTGTACACGTCCGGGTTGCTCAGCACATATTCGTGCTGCCACTTCGACAACTCCTGCGCGTCTCCCGTGAATGTCGTGATGTAGTTCCGGTCCGCGTCGTATGCCTGCACGCGGTTGTTCACCCAGTCGCAAACATAGATGTCGCCGTCGGGATCGACCGCAACATCGGTCGGGTGGTCGAACTGCGCCTCACCGTCGCCGTGCTCGCCGAGACTGAAGACGAAATCGCCGTCCGCGTCGAACTTCTGGATGCGGTGGTTCTTGTGGTCTGCCACATAGACGCAGCCGTCGGAGTCGGTGGTCAGCCCCCAGGGGGCGTTGAACTCGCCGTCGCCATCGCCGCGCTGCCCGAATGAATACAGTGGACTGCCGTACTTGTCCAGCTTCTGAATGCGGTGATTCAGCGCATCCGACACATAGACGTCGTCGTTGCCGTCTATCGTGATGCCGGACGGCCTGTTGAACTGGCCGGGCCCATCGCCTTGCTGGCCGAACGAGCGCAGGAACTCGCCGTCGGTGTCGAATACCAGGACGCGGTGCAGCCACTCGTCCGTGACATACACATTCTCATCGCTGTCCAGAGCGAGGTGTGCGGGCCATCTGAAATCGCTGCCGCCCTCGCCCGTGCTGCCGAACTGCGTCTGAATCTCCTCGTCGCCCGGCATCGTGCCGATGGAGAGCTTGGTGACATTGCTGCTGTTCGGACGTCGCAGCAGGACGAATACGTTGTCATCCCGCCCGACGGTCAGATTCAGCATGCCGGTAATCTGCCGGCCTCCCACCACATGGCTGAAGTCGTACACCCTGTCGGCAACTATTCTCGTCAGCATCAATTCCTCCCTGAGGTAAAGAAAATTCCCTTCCCCCTTGATGGGGGAAGGTTAGGATGGGGGTGAAATCCTGGTTATTCGAATGAGAACATCAAACCCCGACATTACGCGAACATGTACTCCCGCGTGGATACGATGAGCTGTAGTATCTCCGCAATCTCCTGCGCGGACTCGGCATCGGTCTTACCGTTGCCACCGCAGACGCCGTTCTGCTTCGCGTGCGCGACAAGCTCCGCCTTCGTGCCATCGTTGAACTGCAGCGGACCGAGCAGGTCGAGGCAGGCGTCCACAAGCGCCTCCGGTGACGACGCCTGAGCCTGAGCCTTGTCGATTAACTTGCGAATGCCCGGTCGGTGGAAGTCATTCACCATGTCGGCAACGAAGTTCGTCCGCTTCATCAGCGCGCCGCTGTTTATCCACTCCACGCCGGAGTGCCAGCCCTCGACGCTCGGCGGATTCAGCAGCTCCTGTCCCATGTATGTGATGTTGTTCGCCCACTCATAAATGTCGGGCGTGGGCAGTTCGGAATCTCCCGCCAGACGCAGCGTGCTGACAACCACCTCGGTCGGGTTCTTCACCTTGCGGAACTGAGCCGCCTTGAAGAAGTCCGAGTTGAGCAGCATCCGCAGCACTGCACGAATGTCGTAGTCCGTCTCCATTAGCGCCTTGGATAAGAAGTCGATGGCTTCCGGGTCGTTCGGCGGCGTTACGGGCCATGCGGGAACCTGCACCTCGTCCGCCACGAAGAAGCTGTACATGTGGCGGGCGACGAAGCGAGCCGTCGCGGGCTGCTTCAGGATGATGTCTATGATGTCCTCGCCGTTGAAGTTTCCCGTCTCGCCGAGGAACGTCTTGTCGCCATTGTCGTGGTCGTCTTCTTTGTACTCGAAGTACCAGTCCCACCTGCCCATGTGAAAGCGCGGCAGCTTCGGGGACATCGTCCAGCCGGTAAACGCCCGCGAGCACTCCCGCACATCGTCCTCGGTGTAGTTGCTCACGCCCATGCTGAACAGCTCTAGCAGCTCCCTGCCCCAGTTCTCGTTGACCGCGGTGGCGTGGTTCTCGTTGTTGTCCAGCCAGTAGATCATCGCCGGGCTCTTCGCCACTTCCAGGAGCAGGTCGCGGTACTTGCCCATGCCCTTCTCGCGGAACATGTCGATCATGTCCGTTATCTCGTCGTAGTGGTCAACCTTCGACACGCCGGTCGCGAAAATCTGGTGCCAGAACAGGCACATCTTCTCCTGCAGCGGCGCCCTCGTGTTGATCATACGCCACACCCAGCTCACCTGCCCGACGCCTCCGAGCGTGCCCGGCTTCCACTGCATGTGGTGGTAGCGCAGGAACTCGTAGATATCGACAGGCTCCTGCCGTTCGGGGTGCAGAAGATCTTCGACGGTCTCCTCGTACCCCACGGCAGTCCGCTCCTCCAGCTCTTCGCGTGAAGCGCCGAAGCCCGCGCGCCGCATAAGGTGCGCCATCATTGCAAGATCGCTGCTGCTCATCGTTGACCTCCCTGTCGTGGGCCTATTTGTGGCTCTGATCGGTGGCTCTGATTAGTGCCTTTGATAGTAGATGGGAGCGCCGCAATGGACGCCGGTACGGTGACTACAATAGTAAGAATAACGGTAACAATCGGGAGGGATGGTAGAGTCCATCCGCATGACCGCCATTATATGGCATGAAAGTTACGCATAGCAACGCGGCCCGCTTAATGCCTATCCCGGCTCTGTACAATAAGTCGCGTTTGTACAAAGCTAACATTCTGCACAGAAGTCTTGACTACAGAATACGATCTGCTTGGTTAGATTTGAAGTGGGTGACGATTCTCAGCGACCAACCTTTTCAATCGGCGAATATCGACTATAATTTACGGAGGAGCAACGCAGATGACTACATTTAACACAGTTGACGAACTGCTAGACATCCTGGATAAAGACCCGCGCCTTCTGGAGGCTGTGCGAATCAAGATTCTCACGGAGGAACTGATAAAGTTGCCTCACGATTTTGCCGAGTTCAAAGAGACGACGAACACGCGGTTCGACGGCATCGACACCCAGCTCAACGAACATGGCAAAAGGCTGGATGGCATCGACACGCGACTCGACGGCATCGACACACGGCTCGACGAACATGGCAGAAGACTGGATGGCATTGGCGGCAACGTCAGTGATCTGAAGGGCCATCACACAATCCAGGACGCTCGCACAAACGCCGCATTCATAGCGGGCGAGATGGAACTTGAATGGATTCGCACACTGGAACAGGTGGACGTCCTCCGCATCTGGCAGGCTGCCGAACGCGACAGACTGACAGGAGGAATATCCAGGAACGACAGAAGAAGTTTCTTGCACTCAGACATCGTGATTGATGCCCTCGATTCTCAGGGCAACGAGTGCTTCATTGCGGTAGAGGTGTCTTACACCGTCCAAGCCCGCGACATAGAACGCGCCATCCGAAACGCGAGTTACCTGGCGAGATTTACGGGCAAGCCGTCCTACATGGCAGTCACAGGCGTTTCAAAACTTGAAGAGGTCAACGACACTATAAGTGAGGAGAACCCACAGGCGTTTGATGACACCCGAGGATCCATAGTGTTCTGGCTGGAACGCCAAGACATAGGATCCCCTGACTAACCCGAACATGACCTGAACAGCTTAATCCAATTCCCCGCAGCAAGGTGGGGAATTTTCCTTTCCGAGAAAACCTCAGCCAGAAAGGAACGGCGCGTAAAGGAATTGTTGGGCAGAAGATGTCCAATTCTGTGCATACGCGACTTATTGTACAAAGTTGTACAAAGCCGCTTGTCCCTTATGATTATCCCCTGCTGAGCAAACGACTGGAAGGGGACGGAACGTGAATGGGATAGACGAAAAATTAGTTGCGCCTTGAATCCTGACCGAATTGCATTCTCCAGTCTTTAGAACGCACCCAGTGTTCAATTCATTGCCATCACGCGTGGCTCAGCCCGCCGTCTATGTACAGCGTCTCGCCGGTCATGTACGCCGAAGCGTCCGACGCAAGGTACACCGCCAGCAGCCCCACCTCCCGTAGTTCGCCCACGCGCCCCAGCGGTACGGTCGTCTTGGCGTTCTCCCGCGAAGCCGCTATTCGATCAGGCTCGCCCGTCTCCGGGTCCGGGAAGATACCCGGCGCGATGCAGTTCACCGTAACGCCGTACGGCGCCCACTCCAGCGCGAGCGTCTGCGTCAGCCGCGCCAGCCCCGCCTTCGCCGCCGAGTACACCAGCATCTCCGGCGAACCCTTGCGCGCCGCGAACCCGCTGATGTTGATGACGCGCCCGCTGCCCCGCTCAAGCATGTGCTGCCCCACCGCGCGGCACCCCATGAACGCTTCCGTCAGGTTGATGTCCAGCACAAACCGCCACTCCTCGTCCGTGATCGGCGTACCGTCCGAGCCGGGCGGCGGCACCAGCGGCTTGCGTATCGCGTCGCCCAGGTTATTCACCAGCACGTCTATGCGCCCCCACGCGTCCATCGCCGTGTCCACCGTGCGCTGCCAGTCGCCGGAATTCGTAGCGTCCGCCGTCAGCGGTAATATCGGATGCCCCGCAGCCTCCATCTCCTCCGCGAGCGGCGTCAGGTAGCGGTCGGTCAGCGATGTAACCATCACCTGCGCTCCTGCCTCCGCGAACACGCGCGCAATCCCCTTCCCTATCCCACGCGCCGCACCCGTCACTATCACCGTCTTACCCGTAACATCAAACTCACTCGGAAACATCGCCCACCTGCTTTCATCGCTAACGCCTATGCCATAAGTGCCACAATTCTACGCCACAAATCTCCTATCCCACAAAATCCCTTCATCCTGTCTTTGCTGTTAGCTCCGTCCCCGTTGCCCAATCTCCCGCTGCGTTGTAACCTAACGCCAAACCACAGTCCCCCGAAGCAAAAGGACAAAGCATGTCAACAGTCAGCATAGACCACATCGCAATGCCGACCGCCAATGCGGAGAATCTGATCGCCTTCTACAAGAAGCTCGGCTTCCACATCAACGACGAAGCCGAGTGGCGCGCGGGCACCGCGCACATCTTCTCCATACAGGTCGGCGACTCCAAGATCAACGTCCATCCCGAAGGCTACACCGCCGCCCTGCGCGGCCCGACGGCAGTGCCCGGCAGCGCGGACATCTGCTTCGTCTGGAACGGCACCGCATCCGACTGCGAGCAGATGCTCAACGACGCAGGCGTGGAGATCATCTCCGGCCCCGGCCCAAGGCGCGGCGCGCTCCGCCACAGGAACGCCGTCAGCCTCTACGCCCGCGACCCCGA
>Ga0209021_1001449_pt1 | contig 23708 bp, 12 predicted proteins | sample PinacodermFT_FD_187299 | JGI IMG/M metagenome (GOLD analysis project Ga0209021, IMG submission 187299) | Host-associated microbial community of the marine sponge Aplysina aerophoba from Gulf of Piran - sponge pinacoderm, lysed by freeze-thaw... | ecosystem: Host-associated > Porifera > Sponge >... | reverse complement strand
TCCGAGGGATAACTCAATGTCCTTGTCATTACAGGGCGTATTGACCAGTCCCCCGGCGGCACGGGTGCGCAGCCGGGTAAAAATAGTCAAGGCGCGTTCCAGATTGTCGGCTCCTCCCCGCAGCTCGAGAAGCCGCCCGAGTGTCAACTCAATATCTTTGTCATGACAGGGCGTGTTTTCCCGCCCTCCGGCCATCCGGGTGCGCAGTTGAGTAAAAATAGTCAAAGCCTTTTCCCTATTGTCCGCTCCCCCCATGAGCTGGAGATGTCGGCCAAGGGCCAGCTCAACTTCCTTGTCACTACAGGGGGTGTTTGCCTTTCCGGCGGCCGCCAGGATTCGCAGACGGGTAAAAATAGCCAGGGCCTTTGCCATATTGCCAGGTCCTCCCAGGAGCTGGAGATGTCGGCCAAAGGCCAGCTCAATTTCCTTGTCATTACAGGGGACGTTCACCCTTCCGCCTGCACTGCTGGTGCGCAGTTGGGTAAAGACCGCCCGGGCCTTTTCCATATTGTCTGCTCCCCCCATGAGCTGGAGATGTCTGCCAAGAGCCAGTTCAACATCCTTGTTGTTACAGGGGGTGTTTGCCCTTCCGGCAGCGGCCTGGGTACGCAGCCTGGTAAAGATAACCAGGGCCTTTTCCATATTGGCTGTCCCTCCCAGGAGCTGGAAATGCTTACCAAGAGTCAGTTCGATCTCCTTGTCGTTACAGGGAGTGTCCAGCCTTCCGCCAGCCATCCGGGTGCGCAGCCGGGTATATATGGCCAGGGCCTGTTGCAGATTGTCCGCTCCCCCCATGAGTTGGAGATGTCGGCCAAGGGCCAGCTCAATCTCCTTGTCATTACAGGGGGTGTTTACCCTTCCGGCGGCACTGTGGCTACGCAGCTGGGTAAAGATAGTCAGGGCCTGTTGCAGATTGTCCGCGCCGCCCATGAGCTGGAGATGCCGGCCAAGGGCCAGCTCAATTTCCTTGTCACCACAGGGAGTGTCTGGCCTTCCGGCAGCAGCCCGGGTGCGCAGTCGGGTAAAGATAACCAGGGCTTTTTCCAGATGTTGCGTTCTCCCCATTACCTGAAGGTGCCTGCCGAGGGTCAGCTCAATATCCTTGTCATTACAGGGGGTGTCTGTCTTTCCGGCAGCAGCCCGGGTGCGCAGCCGGGTAAAGATAACCAGGGCTTTTTCCAGATGTTGCGCCCTTCCCATGATCTGGAGTCCCATGATCTGGAGGTGCCTGCCAAGGGTCAGCTCAATATCCTTGTCATCACAGGGCGTGTTCAGCCGTCCCCCCGCATGCCGGGCGCGCAGCCTCGTATAGATGGCCAGGGCCTTTTCCAGATTGTCGGCTCCCCCCATGACCTGGAGAAGTCGGCCGAGGGTCAGTTCAATCTCCTTGTCATCACAGGGAGTGTCTACTCGTCCCCCTGCGGCCCGGGCGCGCAGCCGGGTAAAGATAGTCAAGGCCTTTGCCAGATTGTCTACCCCACCCATGAGCTGGAGATGTCTGCCAAGAGCCAGACCGTGTGCCTTGTGATCTTTGTGGGCCAGCTGGTGATTGACATAAAGATGCTGGAACAGCGGCAAAGCTTCATGGAAACAGCCCCTGGCTTGTAAAGCTCTGGCCTTGGCCATCACCAAGCCTTTGTCATTGCGTACTCTTGTTTCCTGGGAGTTGATGAAAGCAATACAGTCGTCAATTTTGTTCAGCGCAAACAAGGCTCTGGCTTTTAATCGAGACACCTGTATACCGAGCCAGGGATGTGCACGGTGTCTACCCCATAGAACTTCAGCAGCATCCAGAGCATGCCGGGGATTGGTGCGCAGCAAGCCAAAAGTCTTGTTGATGTCGTCTTGTTCAGTGCACGCGTGCCCTGGGTTGTGCCGGGAGGACCTTTGGCTCAGCGGTCGTTGTCCATAGCCTCTATCCTGCCGCTGGGCGAAAGAGCGTCCTTGGCCAGAAGCTGCGGCACTGTGCCCCGGCCGACGCTGTGTGCTGCGTAAAGAGGAGGCTTGGCCATAGCCCCTGCCTCTCCCACAATATCCTGATGGATTCATCGTGTTGACTTCCCTTGGCTGGCGTTGAAAGACGACGAAAAGGATGAATGCATTGGATGGCAAGAGAGCGGCGTTTGTTCAGAAATCTGTCAGGGCAGCAGACATGGCGGCCAGAGTCACAGCTGATGGATGTTTGTTACAGCAGCATGCGTCCCGGGAGCCAGGCCGTGAAAGTCATGTCTGGTCGGCAGGACACCCACAACAACAGGTCAGTGCGTGAAGGCATACTGCTGCCCGCGTGCAGTGCGCTGGCGCGACAGCAAGGCCAGCAGTTCCTGCTCCTGTGCGCGCCAGTGCTGATCTTTTTCCAGTCGTAGACGGCCGGGAGCAATGATATCGGCGGTAGCAAAGAGAAAATTTGCTGCGGTGCGCAACCTCCTCACATCCTCGTGTTGAATGCCGCGTTTTTTCAACTGGGCGTCCGGCCAGTATGACAACAAACGAATACAATGTGCCAGCTGACTGATGCAGGAAGCATTTATGAGCCCACCGGCCTCTATGGCAAGGACGGCAGACTTTATCGCCTGTGCCAGAAGTCTCAAGTGCCCGGCAGAAATGTTCAGGGTCCCAAAAAGTTCTGCGAAGCAACGAACGCTCAGAGACAAATGGGGTTCAAATCCTGGAAACTGGCGGGTTTCAATGCGCAGCGCATCAAACGCCGGCCAGTTTCTTCTCACTGTGGCCAAGGAGGCCAAAGCCAGTTCGATCTCCTTGTCATTACAGGGGGTGTCAGCCGTGCCTCCGGTTGCCCGGCAGCGCAGCCGCGTGTAGATGGCCCAGGCTTGTGTCAGACAGTGTTCGCCTCCCTTGATCTGAAGAAGCCGTCCCAGGCATAACTCAATGTCCTTGTCATTACAGGGCGTGTTGACCTTGCCGGCAGCGGCCCGGGTGCGCAGCCTCGTGTAGATAGCAAGGGCCCGTTCCAGATTGTCGGCTCCTCCCAGACGCTCGAGGTGTGCGCCGAGGGACAACTCAATGTCTTTGTCATTACAGGGCGTATTTTCTTGCCCTCCGGCCGCACGGGCACGCAGCCTCGTATAGATGGCCAGAGCCAGGTCCAGATTGTCCGCTCCCCCCATGAGCTGGAGATGTCTGCCAAGGGTCAGCTCAATTTCCTTGTCATCACAGGGCGTATCGACCTTGCCTGCGGCTTGAGTGCGCAGCCTCGTATAGATGGCCAGAGCCTGTTTCAGATTGTCTGCCCCCCCCCTGAGCTCAAGATGTCTGCCAAGGGTTAACTCAATATCCCTGTCATAACAGGGCGTGTTTTCCTGGCCTCCGGCCGCCTGGGCACGCAGCCTCGTAAAGATAGCCAGGGCCTGGTCCATATTGTCGGCTCCTCCCAGCAGCTGCAAATGCCTGCCAAAGGTCAGTTCGATGTCCTTGTCATGACAGGAGCTGTTGGTCCGCCCTCCGGCCGTCCGGGCACGCAGCCGCGTGTAGATGGCCAAAGCCTGTTTCATTTTGTCCGGCCCCCCCATGAGCTCGAGAAGTCTGCCAAGGGCCAGCTCAATATCCCTGTCATGACAGGGAGTGTCCATCCTTCCGGCCGCGCTGCCGGCGCGCAGCCGGGTAAAGATAGCCAGGGCCTTGTGCAGATTGTCGGCTCCCCCCATAAGCTGAAGATGTATACCGAGAGCCAATTCAATTGTCTTGTCATTACAGGGGGTGTTGGCCCGCCCGCCGGCAGCCAGGGTGCGAAGCCGGGTAAAGATAGCCAGGGCCTTGTCCAGATTGTCAGCGCCCCCCATGATCTGGAGATGTCGGCCAAGAGTCAGTTCAATTTCCTTGTCATCACAGGGGGTGTTCATCCTTCCGCCGGCACGCCGGGTGCGCAGTTGGGTAAAGATAGCCAGGGCCTTTTCCAGGTTGTCTGCTCCCCCCATAAGCTGGAGATGTCTGCCAAGAGTCAGTTCAATCTCCTTGTCATTACCGGGGGTGGTTGTCCGTCCTGCGGCCACGCGGGTGCGTAGCCGTGTGTAGATAGCCAGGGCCTTTTCCATATTGTCCGTTCCCCCCATGAGCTGGAGATGGCTGCCAAGGGTCAGCTCAATTTCCTTGTCATTACAGGGCGTGTTTATCCGTCCTCCCGCACTCCGGGTACGCAGCCTTGTATAGATGGCCAGGGCCTTTTCCAGATTGTCCGCGCCCCCCATGAGCTGGAAATGTCTGCCGAGCGTCAATTCAACCTCCTTGTCATTACAGGGGGTGTCTTCCCTTCCGCCAGCCATCAGGGTGCGCAGTCTGGTATAGATAGCCAGGGCCTTGTTCAAGTTGTCCAGCCCCCCCATGATCTGGAAATGTCTGCCAAGGGTCAGCTCAATTTCCTTGTCATCACAGGGGGTGTTTATCCGTCCTCCAGCGGTCCGGGTGCGCAGTCTGGTGTAGATGGCCAGGGCCTGCTGCAGATTGTCCTTTCCCCCCATGAGCTGGAGATGTCTGCCAAGCGACAGCTCAATATCCTTGTCATCACAGGGGGTGTTTATCTGTCCTCCAGCCGCCCGGGTGCGCAGCTGGGTAAAGATAGCCCGGGCTTTTTCCAGATTCTCTTCTCCCCCCATGCCCTGAAGAAGTCTGCCAAGGGCCAGGCCGTGTGTCTTGTGGTCTTTGTAGGCCAGCTGGTGCCTGGCATAGAGATGTTGGCACAGTGGCAAGGCTTCGTTGCAACAGCCCCTGGCTTGCAAAGCTCTGGCTTTGGCCAGCAACAAGCCCTTGTCATTGCGTACTCTCGTTTCCAGGGAGTTGATGAAAGCAATACAGTCGTCAATTTTTTTCAGTTGAAACAAGGCCCGCGCTTTTAATAGAGACACCTGTATACAGTAGGAGGGATGTGTACGGTGTCTGGCCCATAGAACTTCAGCGGCATCCAGAGCATCTCCTGGATTGGTGCGCAGCAAGCGGAAAGCCTTGTCGATGTCGTCTCGTTCAGTGCGCGAGTGGCCTGGGTAGTGGCGGGAGGACCTTTGGCTCAGCGGTCGCTGTTCATGGCCTCTATCCTGCCCCTGGGCGAAAGAGTGTCGTTGGCCAGAAGCTGCGGCACTGTGCCCCGGCCGACTCTGTGTGCTGCGTAAAGAGGAGGCTCGGCCATAGCCCCTGCCTCTCCCACAATATCCTGGTGGGTTCATAGTGTTGCCCCCTTTGCTGGCGATTGGGTGCCGGCGGTAGCTGGCGTTGAGAGAAGACGAAAAGGATGAGCGCATTGGATGGCCGAGAGAGGCGTTTGTTCAGAAGTCTGTCAGGGCAGCAGACATAGCGGTCAGTCGCAGATGATGGATGCTTGTTCTCGCTACCGGGTGTGTCCCGGGTACCAGGCAGTGGGTGCCAGGCCTGGTCGGCAGGTGACAGCCACAACAACAGGTCAGTGCGTCAAGGCATACTGCGCTCTCGTGCCCTGTGCTGGCGCGACAGTCTGGTCAGCAGTTCCTGCTCCTGTGCGCGCCAGCGCTGATCTTTTTCCATCCACTGACGGCTGGGAGCCATCTTGTTGGCCGTATCAAAGAGAAAGAGTGCTGCGGTTCTCATCCTTCTGACATCCTTGCGTTGAATGCCGCATTTTTTCAACAAGGCCTCCGGCCAGCATGGCAACAAACGAATACAATGCGCCAGCTGACTGATGCAGGAGGCATTCATGAACCCGCTTTTCTCCATCGCAATGACGGCAGACAGTATCGCTTTCCCCAGCAGCCTTGAGTGTGCGGGAGAAACGCCCTCTGTCTCCAGAAGCTCACGCAAGTAACGGATACTCTGACACAAATGCGGTTCAATTCCAGGGAAGCGGCGGGCTGCCAGTTGCAGCTCATCAAACGCTGGCCAGTTTCCCTGTTCTACGAAAACGGAGGCCAAAGCCAGTTCGATATCCCTGTCATCACAGGGCGTGTTGTGCCGCCCGCCGGTTGTTCGGGCGCGCAGTCTCGTATAGATGGCCAGGGCCTGTTCCAGATTCTGGTCGCCCCCCTTGAGCTGGAGAAGCCGCCCGAAGGACAACTCAATGTCCTTGTCATCACAGGGCGTATTGATCAGTCCCCCGGCAGCACGGGTGCGTAGTCTCGTATAGATGGCCAAGGCCTGTTCCAGATCCTGCGCATCCCCCTTGAGCTCATGAAACCGCCCGAGGGCCAGCTCAATGTCCTTGTCATCACAGGGCGTATTGATCAGTCCCCCGGCGGCACGGGTGCGCAGCCGGGTAAAAATAGTCAAGGCTCGCTCCAGATTATCGGCTCCTCCCTGCAGCTCAAAAATCAGCCCGAGTGACAACTCAATATCCCGGTCATGACAGGGCGTGTTTTCCCGCCCGCCGGCCGCCTGGGTACGCAGCCTCGTATAGATGGCCAAGGCCTTTGCCAGATTGTTTTCTCCCCCCATGAGCTGAAAACATCTACCAAGGGCCAACTCAATCGCCTTGTCATTACAGGGGGTGTTCATCCGTCCGCCCGCATGCCTGGTACGCAGCCGGGTAAAAATAGCCCGGGCCTTTCCCAGATTGTCTTCTCCCCCCAGAAGCTGGAGGTGTCGCCCAAGGGTCAGCTCAATATCCTTGTCATCGCAGGGGGTGTCCAGCCTTCCGGCGGCCCGGGCGCGCTGTCTGGTGTAGATAGCCCGGGCCTTTTCCAGATTGTCGCCTCCTCCCATCAGCTCCAGATGCCTGCCAAGGGCCAGCTCTACTTCCTTGTCATCACAGGGGGTGTTCCTCCGTCCTGGCGCATGCCAGGTGCGCAGCTGGGTAAAGACAGCCAGGGCCTTTTCCAGATTGGCAGCTCCCCCCATAAGCTGGAGATGTCTACCAAGGGCCAGCTCAATCTCCTTGTCATGACAGGGGGTGTTCATCCGTCCACCCGCATGCCAGCTACGCAGCTGGGTAAAGATAGCCAAGGCCTTTTGCAGATGGTCTGTCCCTCCCATGAGCTGGAGATGTCTGCCAAGGGTCAGCTCAATATCCTTGTCATTACAGGGGGTGTTGACCCTTCCGGCAGCCGTCCGGGTGCGCAATCTGGTGTAGATAGCCAGGGCCTTTTCCAGATTGTCGACTCCCCCCATGAGATGGAGCTGTCGGCCAAGGGCCAGGCCGTGTGTCTTGTGATCCTTGTAGGCCCGCTGGTGATTGACATAAAGATGCTGGAACAGCGGTAAAGCTTCACTGAAACAGCCCTTGGCTTGTAAAGCTCTGGCCCTGGTCATCAACAAGCTTTTGTCATTGCGTACTCTCGTCTCGAGGGAATTGATGAAAGCAATACAGGCGTCAATTTTGTGCAGCTTGAACAAGGCTCTGGCTTTTAATAGAGACACATGTACACACAGGGAGGGATGTGCATGGTTTCTACCCCATAGAACTTCAGCAGCATCCAGAGCACGTCCAGGATGGGTACGCAGCAAGATGAAAGCCTTGTCAAGGTCGTCTCGCTCAGTGCGCGAGTGCCTTGGGTCGTGTTGGCAGGACCTTTGACTCAACGGTCGCTGTCTATAGCCTCTCTCTTTCCCCTGGGCGAAAGCGTGTCCCTGGCCAGAAGCTGCGGCACAGTGCTCCGGCCGATTCTGCTTGCTGTCTGAAGAGGAGGCTCGGCCATAGCCCCTGCCTCTCCCACAATATCCTGATGGATTCACAGTGTTGATTCCCCTTGCCGGCGTTGATAGACGATGAAAAGGATGATTGCCTTGGATGGCAAGAGAGAGGCATTTGTTCAGAAGTCTGTCAGGGCAGCAGACATGGCGGTCAGTCACAGACGAAGGATGTCTGTCACAGCAGAGCCTGTCCAAAGAGGCAGAGCCTGGAAGCGAGTCTTGTCTTGCAGAGGAAAGCCTCAACCCAGGTCAGTGCGTCAACGGGTACTGCTGCGCATGTGTTTTATGCTGTCGTGACAACAAGGCCAGCAGCTCCTGTTCCCTTGCTCGCCAGCACTGATCTTTGGCCATTCGCTGACGGCAGGGGGCGATCTCACGGGACCTGGCAAACAGAAATTTTGCTGCGATACCCAATATCCTCACATCCTGGTGTTGAATATCCAGGCGTTGCAGCAGGACGTCCGGCCAGTACGACAACAAACGAACGCAATGCGCCAGCTGACTGATGCAGGAGGCATTCATGAACCCGCTTTTCTCCGTCGCAAGGACGGCAGAATGGATCGCTTTGCCAAGAAGCTTTGAGTGCGCGGGAGAAAGGCTCCGGGTCTCCAGAAGTTCACGCCAGTAGCGGACACTCGTACACAAATGCGGTTCAATTCCAGGGAAGCGGCGCGCTTCGAGTTGCAGCTCATCAAACCCTGCCCAGTTTCCTTTTTCGATGAAGAAGGAGGCCAAAGTCAGTTCAATCTCCCTGTCATTACAGGGCGTGTTTTCCCGCCCGCCGGCCGTTCGTGCCCGCAGTCTCGTGTAGATGGCGAAAGCCTGTTCCAGATTCTGCTCGCCCCCCTTGAGCTGGAGAAGCCGCCCGAGAGACAACTCAATGTTCTTGTTGCCACAGGGCGTATTGACCAGTCCCCCGGCGGCACGGGTGCGTAGCCGGGTGAAAATCGTCCAGGCCTGCTCCAGATTGTCGGCGCCGCCCCGCAGCTCGAGAAGCCGCCCGAGGGACAACTCAATCTCCTCGTCATGACAGGGCGTGTCGTCCCGCCCGCCGGCCGCCCGGGCACGCAGCCTCGTATAGATGGCCTGGGCCTGTTCCAGATTCTGCTCACTCCCCTTGCGCACGAGAAGCCGCCCGAGGGACAGCTCAATGTCCCCGTCATGACAGGGCGTATTGTCCCGCCCGCCGGTCGCCCGGGCACGCAGCCTCATATAGATGGCCTGGGCCTGCTCCAGATTCTGCTCACCCCCCTTGAGCTCAAGAAGCCGCGCGAGGGTCAACTCAATGTCCTTGTCATTACAGGGGGTATTCATCCTCCCGGCGGCACGGCTGCGCAGTCGGGTATAAATAGTCAAGGCTCGCTCCAGATTGTCGGCGCCTCCCTGCAGTTCGAACAGCCGCCCGAGTGTCAACTCAATATCTTTGTCATTACAGGGCGTATTTTTCTGCCCACCGGCCGCCTGGGCGCGAAGCCGGGTAAAGATAGCCAGGGCCTGTTCCAGATTGTCCGCGCCCCCCATGCGCTCGAGAGCTCTGCCAAGGGCCAGCTCAATCTCCTTGTCATTACAGGGGACGTTCACCTTTCCACCGGCACGGTTGGTGCGTAGTTGGGTAAAGATAGCCCGGGCCTTTTCCAGACGGTCTTCTCCTCCCATGAGCTGGAGATGTCTGCCATAGGCCAGCTCAATATCCTTGTCATTACAGGGCGTGTTGACCCTTCCGGCAGCCGTCCGGGTGCGCAGCCTCGTGTAGATAGCCAGAGATTTTTCCAGATTGTCTGTCCCCCCCATGAGCTCAAGAAGTCTGCCAAGGGCCAGCTCAATCTCCTTGTCATTACAGGGGGTGTTCATCCTTCCGGCAGCAGCCCGGGTACGCAGCCGGGTAAAGATAGCCAGGGCCTTTTCCAGATTGCCTTCTCCCCCCATGATTTGGCGATGTCTGCCAAGGCCCAGCTCAATCTCCCTGTCATTACAGGGGGTGTCTGTCAGCCCCCCGGCTGCCAGGGTGCGCAGTCTGGTATAGATAGCCAGGGCCTTGTCCAGATTGCCTTCTCCCCCCATGAGCTGGAGAAGCCGGGCAAGGGCCAGCTCAATCTCCTTGTCATTACAGTGCGTATTGACCCTTTCGGCAGCCGTCCGGGTGCGTAGCCTCGTGTAGATAGCCAGGGCTTTTTCCAGATTGTCTGTCCCTCCGATGAGCTGGAGAAGTCGGCCAAGGGCCAGGCCGTGTGACTTGTGATCTTTGTAACTGAGCTGGTGATTGACATAAAGGTGCTGGAATAGCGGCAAAGCTTCATGGAAACGGCCCCTGGCTTGTAAAGCGCGGGCTTTGGCCATCACCAGGCCTTTGTCATTGCGCACGCGCGTTTCCAGGGAATTGATGAAAGCAATACAGTCGTCAATTTTGTTCAGTTGAAACAAGGCTCTTGCTTTTAAAAGAAACACAGAGATACGGGGGCAGGGATATGCACTGTTTTGACTCAATAGAGCTTCAGCGGCAGCCAGAGCATGCCCGGGGTGGGTGCGCAGCAGGCTGAAGGCCTTTTTGATGCCGTCTTGTTCCGGTGCGTGCGCGTGCCCCAGGTTGTGCTGCCCCGGGTAGTGATGAGGGCGCCTTTGGCTCAGCGGTCGCTGTCTATAGCCTCTATCCTCCCCCCGGACGAAAGACTGGCGTTGGCCAGAAGCTGCGGCACTGTGCCCCGGCCGACTCTGTGTGCTGCGTAAAGAGGAGGCTCGGCCATTGCCCCTGCCTCTGCCACAATATCCTGGTGGATTCATAGTGTTGACTCCCCTTGCTGGCGATTGTGTGCCGGCGGCAGCTGGCGTTGAGAGACGACGAAAAAGATGAACGCATTGGATGGCAAGAGAGAGGCGTTTGTTCAGAAGTTTGTCAGGACAGCAGACATGGCGGCCAGAGTCACAGATGATGGAGGCTTGTCGCAGCAGAGCCTGTCCAAAGAGGCAGAGCCTGGAAGCGAGTCTTTTCCTGGAGATGAAGCCTCAACACAGGTCAGTGCGTCAACGGGTACTGCTGCGCATGTGTTTTGTGCTGTCGTGACAGTAAGGCCAGCAGTTCCTGTTCCTTTGTTCGCCAGCGCTGATCTTTGGCCATCAGCTGACGGCAGGGGGCGATCTCACGGGCCCTGGCAAACAGAAATTTTGTTGCGATAATCAATCTCCTTACATTCTGGTGTTGAATACCCAGGCGTTGCAGCAGGACGTCCGGCCAGTACGACAACAAACGCATGCAATGCGCCAGCTGACTGATGCAGGCGGCATTCATGAACCCGCTTTTCTCCGTCGCAAGGACGGCAGAATGGATCGCTTTGCCAAGAAGCTTTGAGTGCACGGGAGAAAGGCTCTGCGTCTCCAGCAGTTCATGCCAGTAGCGGACACTCGTACACAAATGCGGTTCAATGCCAGGGAAGTGGCGGGCTTCGAGTCGCAGCTCATCAAATGCTGCCCAGTTTCCCTTTTCGGTGAAGAAGGAGGCCAAAGTCAGTTCAATATCCCTGTCATGACAGGGCGTGTTGTCCCGCCCGCCGGCCGCTCGTGCTCGCAGTCTCGTATAGATGGCCTGGGCCTGTTCCAGATTCTGCCCGCCCCCCTTGAGCTGGAGAAGCCGCCCGAGGGACAACTCAATGTCCTTGTTATCACAGGGCGTATTGACCTGCCCCCCGGCGGCACGGGCGCGCAGCTGAGTGAAAATCGTCCAGGCCCGCTCCAGATTGTCGGCTCCGCCCCGCTGCTCGAGAAGCCGCCCGAGGGACAACTCAATTTCCGCGTCAGGACAGGGCGTGTTGTCCCGCCCGCCGGCCGCCCGGGCGCGCAGCCTCGTATAGATGGCCAGGGCCTTTTCCATATTGGCAGCTCCCCCCATGAGCTGGAGATGTCTGCCAAGGGCCAGTTCAATCTCCTTGTCATTACACGGGGTGTTCATCCATCCTTTTGCACTCTGGGTGCGCAGTTGGATCAAGATAGCCAGGGCCTTTTCCATATTGGCAGCTCCCCCCATGAGCTGGAGATGTCTGCCAAGGGCCAGTTCAATCTCCTTGTCATTACAGGGGGTGTTCATCCATCCTTTTGCACTCCGGGTGCGCAGTCGGGTCAGGATAGCCAGGGCCTTTTCCATATTGGCAGCTCCCCCCATGAGCTGGAGATGTCTGCCAAGGGCCAGTTCAACCTCCTTGTCATTACAGGGGGTGTCTGGCCTTCCGCCGGCCGCCTGAGTGCGCAGCCTCGTATAGATGGCCAAGGCCAGGTCCTGATTGCCCGCCCCTCCCATGAGCTGGAGATGTCTGCCAAGGGTCAGCTCAATCTCCTTGTCATTACAGGGGGTGTCTGGCCTTCCGCCGGCCGCCTGAGTGCGCAGCCTAGTATAGATAGCCAGGGCCTTTTTCAGATTGTCCGCTCCCCCCATGGCCTCGAGATGTCTGCCAAGAGTCAGCTCAATATCCTTGTCATCACAGGGGGTGTTCCTTCGTCCTCCGGCACGCCAGGTACGCAATCGGGTCAAGATAGCCAGGGCCTTTTCCAGATTGTCCACTCCCCCCATGAGCTGGAGAAGTCTGCCAAGGGTCAGCTCAATTTTCTTGTCATTACAGGGGGTGTTGGCCCTTCCGGCCGCCCGGGTGCGCAGCCTCGTAAAGATAGCCAGGGCCTTTGCCAGATTGTCTTCTCCCCCCATGAGCTCTAGATGTATGCCAAGGGCCAGCTCAATATCCGTGTCATCACAAGGCGTGTTGGCCCTTCCGGCCGCCCGGGTGCGCAGCCTCGTAAAGATAGCCAGGGTCTTTTCCAGATTGTCTACTCCTCCCATGAGCTGGAAATTTCTGCCAAGGGCCAGGCCGTGTGACTTGTGATCTTTGCAGGTCAGCTGGTGATTGACATAAAGATGCTGGAACAGCGGCAAAGCTTCATGGAAACAGCCCCTGGCTTGTAAAGCTCTGGCCTTGGTCATCAACAAGCCTTTGTCATGGCGTACTCTCGTTTCCAGGGCGTCGATGAAAGCGATACAGTCGTCAATTTTGTTCAGCGCAAACAAGGCCCTGGCTTTTAATCGAGACACATTTATACACAGGGAAGGATGGGCACGGTGTCTACCCCATAGAACTTCAGCAGCATCCAGAGCATCCCCTGGATGGGTGCGCAGCAAGCTGAAAGCCTTGTCGATGTCGTCTTTTTCAGTGCGAGTGTGCCCCGGGTAGTGCTGCCCTGGGTAGTGTTGAGAAGACCTTCGGCTCAGCGGTCGCTGTCTATAGTCTCTATCCTCCCCCTCCTCCCCCCGGGCGAAAGAGTGTCCTTGGCAAGGCGTAGAGGCGGCGTTCTCCAGATGATGCTGTTTGCCGCGTAGGGAGGAGGCATGTTGATAGCCCCCGCTGCTCTGGCAATACCCTGATGGATTCATAGTGTTGACACCCCTGGTTTCGATTCCGTGCCAGCAGGCCGCTGGTGTTGATGTTGAGAGAAGACGGGTGCCTTGGACTGCCATGGAGGGGCGTTGGTTCAGAAATTGGTCAGGCCAGCTGTCGCAGCCGCCAGAGGAACGGACCATGAATGCTTGTCGCAGCAGGGCCTGTCCAAAGAGGCAGAGACTGGAAGCGCGGCCTTTTCTTGTCGATAAAAGCCTCAATACAGGTCAGTGCGTCAACGGGTACTGCTGCGCGCGTGTTGTGCGCAGGTAGGCCAGCCGCTCCTGCTCCTGCGCGCGCCAGCGCTGATTTTTTTCCATCTGCTGACGGCTGGGAGCAATCTTGTTGGCCATGTCAAAGAGAAAGCGTGCTGCAGGTCTCAGCCTCCTTACAGCCTCGCGTTGCATGCCGCGTTCTTGCAACAGGGCCTGGGGCCAGCATGACAACAAACGCAGACAATGCGCCAGCTGACTGATGCAGGAGGCATTCATGAACCCGCTTCTCTCTATCGCAAGGACAGCCGTATGGATGGCTTTGCCAAGCAGCTTTGAGTGCGCGGGAGAAAGACTCTCTGGCTCCAGAAGTTCAGCCCAGTAGCGGACACTCAGACACAAATGGGTTTCAGCTCCAGGGAAGCTGCGGGCTTCGAGGCGCAGCTCATCAAATGCTGGCCAGTTTCCCTTCTGTATAAACAAGGAGGCCAGAGTCAGTTCAATATCCCTGTCATCACAGGGCGTGTTTTCCCGCCCGCCGGCCGCGCGGGTGCGCAGTCTCGTGTAGATGGCCAAGGCCTGTTCCAGATTCTGGTCGCCCTCCTTGAGCTGGAGAAGTCGCCCGAGGGACAACTCAATGTCCTTGTCATCACAGGGTGTATCGACCAGTCCCCCGGCGGCACGGGCGCGCAGCCGGGTAGAAATAGTCAAGGCCCGTTCCAGATTGTCGGCTCCTCCCCGCAGCGCGAGAAACCGTCCGAGTGACAACTCAACAGCCCTGTCATGACAGGGCGTGTTTTCCCGCCCGCCGGCCGCCCAGGCACGCAACCGCGTATAGATGGCCAAAGCCTGCTCCATATCCTGCTCATCTCCCTTGAGCTCAAGAAGCCGCCCGAGGGACAACTCAATGTCCTTGTCATCACAGGGGGCGTTCAGCCTTCCGGCGGCACGGGCGCGCAGCCTGGTGTAGATAGTCAAGGCCTTTTCCAGATTGTCGGCTCCTCCCCGCCGCTCGAGAACCCGCCCGAGTGTCAACTCAATATCCTTGTCATGACAGGGCGTGTTTTCCTGTCCTCCGGCCGCCTGGGCGCGCAGCCTTGTAAAGATAGCCAAGGCCTTTTCCAGCCGGTCTTCTCCTCCCATGAGCTCAAGGACCCTGCCAAGGGCCAGCTCAATATCCTTGTCATTACAGGGGGTGTTCACCCTTCCACCGGCACTGGCGGTGCGCAATTGGGTAAAGATAGCCAAGGCCTTTTCCAGTCTGTCTTCTCCCCCCATGAGCTGGAGATGTCTGCCAAGGGCCAGCTCGATCTCCTTGTCATCAGAGGGGACGTTCACCCTGCCGCCTGCACTGGCGGTGCGCAGTTGGGTAAAGATAGCCAGGGCCTTTTCCATATTGTCCGCTCCCCCCATGAGCTGGAGATGTCTGCCAAGGCCGAGTTCAATATCCTTGTTATTACAGGGGGTGTTTACCCTGCCGGCAGCCGCCTGGGTACGCAGCCGGGTAAAGATAGCCAGGGCCTTTTCCATATTGGCCGTCCCTCCCATGAGCTGAAAATGCTTGCCAAGAGTCAGTTCAATATTCTTGTCATTACAGGGAGTGTTTATGCTTCCGCCAGCCATCCGGGTGCGCAGCCCGGTAAAGATAGCCAGCGCCTGCCGCAGATTGTCCTCTCCCCCCATGAGCTCGAGGTGTCTGCCGAGGGCTATCTCAATTTCCTTGTCATGACAGGGGGTGTTTGCCCTTCCGGCTGCACGCCAGGTACGCAGCCGGGTAAAGATGGCCAGGGCCTGTTGCAGATTGTCCGCGCCGCCCATGAACTGGAGATGTCGGCCAAGAGCCAGCTCAATCTCCTTGTCATCACAGGGGGTGTCGGCCTGTCCCCCCGCAGCCCGGGTGCGCAGCCGGGTAAAGATCACCAGGGCTTTTTGCAGATGTTCTGCTCTCCCCATGACCTGGAAGTGCCTGCCAAGCGTCAGCTCAATATCCTTGTCATCACAGGGCGTGTTTTCCCGCCCTCCGGCCGCGCGAGTGCGTAGCCGTGTGTAGATAGCCAGGGCCTTTTCCAGATTGTCTTCTCCTCCCATGAGCTGAAGAAGTCTGCCAAGGGCCAGGCCGTGAGTCCTGTGGTCTTTGTAGGCCAGCTGGTGCCTGGTATAGAGATATTGGAAAACTGGCAAAGCTTCGTTGAAACAGCCCTTGGTTTGCAAAGCTCTGGCTTTGGCCATCAACAAGCCTTTGTCATTGCGCACGCGCGTTTCCAGGGAATTGATGAAAGCAATACAGTCGTCAAGTTTATGAAGCTGAAACAAGGCCCTTGCTTTGACAAGAAAGACAGGGATACGGGGGGAGGCATAGGTACTGTCTCTATCCAGCAGAGCTTCAGCAGCATCCAGAGCATCCCCTGGATGGGTGCGCAGCAAGCTGAAAGCTTTGTCGATGTCGTCTTGTTCAGTGCGAGTGAGCCCCGGGTAGTGTTGCCCTGGATACTGTTGCCCTGGATAGTGTTGCCCCGGGTAGTGCTGCCCCGGGTAGTGCTGCCCCGGGTAGTGTTGCCCTTGATAGTGCTGCCCCGGGTAGTGTTGCCCTGGATAGTGCTGCCCTGGATAGTGTTGCCCTGGATAGTGCTGCCCTGGATAGTGCTGCCCTGGATAGTGTTGCCCCGGGTAGTGCTGCCCTGGATAGTGTTGAGAGGACCTTTGGCTCAGCGGTCGCTGTCTATAGTCTCTATCCTCCCCCTGGGCGAAAGAGTGTCCTGGGCCAGAAGCAGAGGCGGCGTTCTCCAGATGATGCTGTTTGCCGCGTAAGGAAGAGGCATGTTGATAGCCCCCGCTGCTCTGGCAATACCCTGATGGATTCATAGTCTTGACACCCCTGGTTTCGATTCCGTGCCAGCAGGCCACTGGTGTTGCGGTTGAAAGGAAGACGGGTGCCTTGGACTGCCATGGAGAGGAGCTGGTTCAGATATTGGTCAGGCCAGCTGTCGCAGCCGCCAGAGGAACAGACAATGAATGCTTGTCGCAGCTGCCGGGCCTGTCCAAAAAGCAGGGAACGAGGCTGTTCTTGCCAATGAATGCGTCAGCACTGGTCAGTATGTCAACGGGTGTTGACGGTCTCGTGCAGCCTGCTGGCGTGACAGCAAAGCCCGCAGTTTTTGTTCCTTTGCTCGCCAGCGCTGATTTTTTTCCATGAGTTGACGACCGGGAGCAATCACCTCGGCGATATCAAAGAGAAATTTTGCTGCGGCCTGCAATCCCCTCACATCTTTATGTTGTATGCCACATTCTTTCAACAGGGCACCCGGCCAGCATGACAACATACGAAGACAATGTGCCAGCTGACTGATGCAGGACGCATTCATGACCCCACTCGCCTCTATGGCAAGGACGGCATACTTGAGTGCCTGTGCCAGAAGTCTCAAGTGCCTGGCAGCAATGTTGCAGGTTCCCAAAAGTTCAGCGTAGTAACGAACACTGAGGCACAAATCTGGTTCAAATCCTGGAAAACGGCGGGTTTCAATGCGCAGCGCATCAAACTCTGGCCAGTTTTCTCTTTCTATGGCCAGGACGGCCAAAGCCAGTTCAATCTCCTTGTCATTACAGGGGGTGCAAGCCTTGCCCCCGGCTGCCTGGGTGCGCAGCCGCGTGTAGATAGCCCAGGCTTGTTTCAGATGCTGCTCGCCTCCCTTGAGCTGATGAATCCGTCCGAGGCATAACTCAATGTCCTTGTCATCACAGGGCGTATTGACCTTGCCTGCTGCGGCCCGGGTGCGCAGCCTCGTGTAGATGGCAAGGGCCCGTTCCAGATTCTCGGCTCCTCCCCGAAGCTCGAGATTCCTGCCGAGGGACAACTCAATTTCTTTGTTGTTACAGGGCGTATTTTCCCGCCCTCCAGCCGCACGAGCGCGCAGCCTCGTATAGATGGCCAGGGCCTGGTCCTGATTGTCAGCCCCTCCCATGAGCTCGAGATGTCGGGCAATGGTGAGCTCAATTTCCTTGTCATCACAGGGCGTATCGACCTTGCCAGCAGCTTGAGCGCGCAGCCTCGTGTAGATAGCCAGAGCCTGTTCCAGATTGTCCGCACCCCCCCGAAGCTCAAGATGCCTGCCGAGGGTCAATTCAATATTCTTGTCATTGCAGGGCGTGTTTTTCTGGCCCCCGGCTGCCTGGGCGCGCAGCCTCGTAAAGATAGCCAGGGCCTGGTCCTGATTATCGGCTCCTCCCATCCGCTGCAAATGCCGGCCAAAGGTCAGTTCGATGTCCCTGTCATGACAGGAGGTGCCGGTCCCCCCTCTGGCCGTCCGGGAGCGTAGCCGTGCGTAGATGGCCGAGGCCTCTTTTATATTGTCCGGGCCCCCCATAAGCTCAAGATGTCTGCCCAGGGCCAGCTCAATCTCCTTGTCATGACAGGGTGTGTCTATCCTTCCGCCCGCGCTGTCGGTGCGCAGCCTCGTATAAATAGCCAGGGCCTTTTGCATATTGTCCTCGCCTCCCATGAGCTCAAGATGTCTTCCCAGAGCCAGTTCAATGGTCTTGTCATTACAGGGGGTGTTGGCCCTTCCGGCGGCAGCCAGGGTGCGAAGCTGGGTGAAAATCGTCAGGGCCTTGCTCATATTGTCCAGGCCACCCATGGCCTGGAGGTGTCGACCAAGAGCCAGCTCAATGTCCTTGTCATGGGAGGGGGTGTTCATCCGTCCTCCCGCACGCCAGGTACGCAGCCGGGTAAAAATGGCCAGGGCCAGGTCCTGATTGTCCTCGCCTCCCATGATCTTGAGATGTCTGCCAAGAGTCAGTTCAATATCCTTGTCATTACAGGGGGTATTTGTCCGTCCGCCGGCCGCGCGGGTGCGCAGCCTTGTAAAGATAGCCAGAGCCTTGTGCAGATTGTCCGCGCCCCCCATGAGCTGAAGATGTCTGCCGAGAGCCAATTCAACGTCCTTGTCATTACAGGGGGTGTTTTCACTGCCGCCGGCCATCAGGGTGCGCAGTCTCGTATAGATAGCCAGGGCCTTGTGCAGATTGGCCGCGCCCCCCATGCGCGCAAGATGTGTGCCGAGAGTCAATTCCACTTCCTTGTCATTACAGGGGGTGTTTTTCCTTCCGCCAGCCATCCGGGTGCGCAGGCTCGTATAGATAACCAGAGCCTTTTCCAGATTGCCCTCTCCTGCCATGATCTCGAGATGTCTGCCAAGGGACAGCTCAATATTCTTGTCATCACAGGGGGTGTTGATGCGTCCTCCAGCCGCCCGGGTGCGCAATCTGGTGTAGATAGCCAGGGCCTTTTCCAGATTGTCTGTTCCCCCCATGAGCTGGAGATGTCTGCCAAGGGTCAGTTCAATCTCCCTGTCATCACAGGGAGTGTTTATCTGTCCTCCCGCACTCCGGGCACGTAGCCGGGTAAAGATAGCCAGGGCCTGGTGCAGATTGTCTGCGCCCCCCATGAGCGCAAGATGTCTGCCGAGAGTCAATTCAACTTCCTTGTTGTTACAGGGGGTGTTCCCCCTTCCGCCTGCCAGCCGGGTGCGCAGGCTCGTATAGATAGCCAGGGCCTTTTCCAGATTGCCCGCTCCCCCCATGATCTGGAGATGTCTGCCAAGGGTCAGCTCAATATCCTTGTCATCACAGGGGGTGTTTACCCGTCCTCCCGCCGCCCGGGTGCGCAATCTGGTGTAGATAGCCTGGGCCTGCTGCAGGTTGTTCGCCCCTCCCATGATCTGGAGATGTCTGCCAAGGGTCAGCTCGATATCCTTGTCATTACAGGGGGTGTTTATCTGTCCTCCCGCCGTCAGGGTGCGCAGCCGGGTAAAGATCGTCAGGGCTTGGTCCAGATTGTCTGCTCCCCCCATGCGTTGGAGAAGCCGTCCAAGGCCCAGGCCGTGTACCTTGTGATCTTTGCAGGTCAGCTGGTGATTGACATACAGATGTTGGAACAGCCTCAAGGCTTCATCGAAGCAGCCCTTGTCTTCCAGGGCTCTGGCTTTGGTCATCAACATGCCTTTGTCATTGCGCACTCTCGTTTCCAGGGAGCTGATGAAAGCAATGCAGTCGTCAATTTTGCCCAGCTGCAACAAGCACCTCGCTTTTAACTGATAAATACGCAGACAGAGGGAACGGGAACGGGAGGCATCCTTGCTGTCCAGGAGAACCTCAGCTGTTGCCAGAGCGCGCTGAGGATGGGTGCGCAGCAGGCTAAAAGCCCTGCCAATCTCGTCTTGCTCGCGTGCGCGCGCCTGCTCCGGGTAGTGTCGGGGAGACCTTTGGCTCAGCGGCCGCTGTCTGGCGTCTCTATCCGCCCCCTGGAAGAAATAGCGTCCCTGGTCAGGCACAGAGGTGGAATGCCCCGGCTGAGGCTGTTTGCCGCGCAAGGAAGAGGCATGCCTGTAGTCACGGCTTCTCCCACAATACCCTGATGGATTCATAGTGTTGATGGCCCTTGCTCCGGTTCTGTGCCAGCAGTAGCTGGCGTTGAGAGGCGAGATGAGCGTGTTGGATGCTGATGGAGGGGAGTTGGTTCAGATATTGGTCGGGCCAGCTGTCGCAGCCGCCAGAGGAACAGACAATGAATGCTGGTCGCAGCTGCCGGGCCTGTCCCAAAAAGCAGGGAGCGAGGCTTTTGTGCTGGTGACAGCGTCAACAGGGGGCCGTGCGTCAACCGAGACTACTGCGCCGGCGTTGTTTGCATGAAATAGTGGGAAGCCAATTCATTGGCTTTCTGTTCCCACACAGCATCTTCAAAGAACGCCTTGGGTTTCACAAATCTCTCCCACCCCAAACAGCCAGGCAGGTGTTGTGTGGCCATTGCTTTGAAAAAGCCATCAAGTCGCCGACAGTAGACGCAGGATGCAAGCGCAGGGTATCGCACCAATATCCAATGTCATCAGAGCGGTTGTGCTCGTGCTTTGTGCTGCCGCAACAGCAAGGCCCGCAGTTCCTTCTCCTGCTCTCGCCAGTGCTGATCTTTTTCCATTCGCTGACGGCAGGGAGCAATCCTCTCGGCCATATTAAAGAGGAATTTTGCTGCGCTGTTCAATCGCCTCACATCCTGGCGTTGAATGCCTCGTTCTTGCAACAGGACGTCCGGCCAGCATGACAACACACGGATACAATGCGCCAGCTGACTGAGGCAGGAGGCATTCACGAACCCGCTTTTCTCCATGGCAATGACGCCAGAACGTATCGCGTTTCCCAGAAGCCTTGAGTGTACGCAAGCTATGTTTTTTTCCCCCAGAAGTTCACGCAAGTAACGGACGCTCAGACACAAATGTGGTTCAAATCCGGGGAAACGGCGAGCTTCGAGTCGCAGTTGATCAAACTCTGGCCAGTTTCCCCGCTCGGTAAAAAAGGCGGCTAAAGCCAACTCAATGTCCTTGTCATCACCGGGCGTGTGGTCCAGCCCACCTGCGGCCCGGGTATGCAGTCGGGTAAAGATAGCCAGGGCCTGTTCCAGATTGTCTTTCCCTCCCATAAGCGCAAAATGCTTGCCGAGTGTCAATTCAATATCCTTGTCATCACAGGGGGTGTTGGCTCTTGCGCCGGCGCGCGAAGCGCGCAGCCTTGTGTAGATGGCCAAGGCCTTTTCCATATTGTCTGCTCCCCCCCGTATCTGGAGATGTCTGGCAAGGATCAGCTCAATATCCTTGTCATTACAGGGGGTGTTCACCCATCCTCCCGCCGCCCGGGCGCGCAGCCTCGTATAGATAATCCTGGCCTTTTCCATATTCTCCGGGCCACCCATGCGCTGGAGACATATGCCAAGGGCCAGCTCAATCTCCTTGTCATCACAGGGGATGTTTGCCCTTCCGCCAGCGGCCCTGGTGCGCAGCCTTGTGTAGATAGCAAGAGCCTGTTGCAGATGGTCCTGGCCATCCATGATCTGGAGATGGCGGCCAAGGGTCAGCTCAATGTCCTTGTCATTACAGGGCGTGTTTACCCTTCCGCCGGCGGCCTGGGTGCGTAGCCTCGTATAGATAGCCAGGGCCTTTTCCAGATTGTTTATGCCCCCCATGCACTGCAGACACCTGCCGAGGGCCAGCTCAATGTCCTTGTCCTCACAGGGGGTGTCTTGCCTTCCGGCAGCCGCCCGGGTGCGCAGCCGGGTAAAGATAGCCAGGGCCTGTTGCAGATTGTCTTCTCCCCCCATGAACTGCCGATGTCTGCCAAGGGCCAGTTCAATCTCCTTGTCATTACAAGGGGTGCCCACCCGTCCCCCTGCCGCCCGGGTACGTAACCGGGTCAAGATAGCCAGGGCCTCTTCGCGATTGTCCGAGCCACCCAGGCTCTGGAGATTTCTGACAAGGCTCAGTCCGTACGTCTTGTGATCTTTGTCAGTCGCTCTGTAATTTGCGTAAAGATGTTGGAAAAGCGGTAAAGCTTCACTGAAACAGCCCTTGGCCTGTAAAGCTCTGGCTTTGGCCAGTAACAGGCTTCTTTCATTGCGCATCCTTGTTCCCTGGCAATCGATGAATGCAATGCAGTCGTCAATTCTGTTGAGGTGAAACAAGGCCCTGGTTTTTAACAGCACAACCTGGAAAAAGAGGGAGGGCTGTTGTGCTCTGCGGCTGTCCAATAGACCTTCAGCGGCATCCAGAGCACGCTGAGGATGGGGTTGCAGATAGCCGAAAGCGGTGCGAATTTCATCTTGTACCAGCACAGCGGTTCCAGTGCGCTCGTGCCAGGGCTTTTGTTCGTGTGTGTGAGGGTATGCCGGGTAGTGTTGGGGTGTGCGTTGGCGCAGGGGTTGCCGCCCATAACCTTTGCTTTTTCCCTGAGCGAAAGACTCTCTTTCGTCAGGTACACCAGAGTCAGGGCAGCCAGGGCCTCCCTGTCTGCGGCCTGGAAAAAACGTGCGGCTGTAACCTCTGTTCCCCCAGTTATATCCGGATGAATATGAATCCATTGTCTTGAGAGGCCTCGTTCAGATTGATGTCGGCAGGTCGCTTGCGCCGGGAACCTGCGGGAGACCTGGACCGCACTGTAGGCGAATCTGTTCCGGGGAAAGTCACAGCTGTGGACCTGGCTGTCAGGCCTGCTGTCAGGAGAAGCTTGCTTGCGCAGAGCATGTCCCGGGAGGGCGGGAAAAAAAGCAATGTTTTTGCCGCAGGTGGCAGGTGGCAGGTGCAGACAAAAGTACAGATGCCGGTGCCAACGGCAACAGCAGGGCTTGCGCCCTGTGTCGTTACGAGAGCAAGGCCAGCAGCGCCCGCTCCTTTGTGCGCCAGTGCTGATCTTTCTCCATCCGCTGACGGCAGGGAGCAATCATGTCGGCCGTATCAAAGAGAAATTTCGCAGCCGGGTTCAAGCTCTTCACATCTTTGCGTTGCATGCCGCGTTCGTTCAACAGGACATCCGGCCAGTACGACAACAAACGAATACAATGCGCCAGCTGACTGATGCAGGAGGCATTCATGAACCCGCTTTTTTCCATTGCAAGGACGGCAGATTGTATCGCTTTCCCCAGAAGCCTTGAGTGCGCAGGAGAACAGTTCTCTGTCTCCAGAAGTTCACGCCAGTAGCGGATGCTCAGACATAAATGCCGTTCAAATCCAGGAAAACCGTGGGCTTCGAATTGCAATGCATCAAACGCTGGCCAGTTTCCTTCCGCGATGTACAAGGTGGCCAAAGTCAGCTCAATGTCCTTGTCATTACCAAGTGTGTCTGGCTGTCCTCCGGCTGCCCGGGTGCGCAGTCTTGTCAAGATCGCCAAGGCTTTTTCCAGATTGTCCGGGCCTCCCATCTTTTCGAAAACTGTACCCAGGGCCAGTTCAACGTCTTTGTCATCACAGGGGGTGTTTTCCTGCCCGCCGACCGCACGAGCGCGCAGCCGGGTAAAGATGGCCAGCGCCTGTTCCAGATTTTTGACTCCCCCCATGAGCTGGAAATGTCTGCCAAGGGCCAGCTCAATGTCTTTTTCATTACAGGGGGTGTTCGCCCTTCCGGCCGCATGCCAGCTGCGCAGTTGGGTAAATATAGCCCCGGCCTTTTTCAGATTGTCGGCTCCTCCCATCAGCTGCAAATGGCGACCGAGGGCCAACTCAATGTCCTTGTCATTACAGGGGGTGTTTATCCGTCCCCCCGCATGCCGGATACGCAGCCGGGTAAAGATAACCAGAGCCTGTTGCAGATTGTCCGGGCCATCCATGATCTGGAGATGGCGGCCAAGGGCCAGCTCAATCTCCTTGTCATTACAGGGGGTATTGGCCCGCCCGCCAGCAGTTTGAGTGCGCAGCCGGGTAAAGATAACCAGAGCCTTTTCCAGATTGTCCGGTCCCCCCAGAAGCTGGAGACATCGGCCGAGGGCCAACTCAATGTCCTTGTCATTACAGGGGGTGTTTATCCGTCCACCCGCATGCCAGGTGCGCAGCCGGGCAAAGATAGTCATGGCCTGGTGCAGATTGTCCGGGCCACCCATGAGCTGGAGATGGCGGCCAAGTGCCAGCTCAATCTCCTTGTCATTACAGGGGGTATTGGCCCGCCCGCCAGC
>Ga0209021_1001443_pt1 | contig 23755 bp, 14 predicted proteins | sample PinacodermFT_FD_187299 | JGI IMG/M metagenome (GOLD analysis project Ga0209021, IMG submission 187299) | Host-associated microbial community of the marine sponge Aplysina aerophoba from Gulf of Piran - sponge pinacoderm, lysed by freeze-thaw... | ecosystem: Host-associated > Porifera > Sponge >... | reverse complement strand
TAGAAGGTGAAAGCGCGGTCATAGCCCTTGCCTCCCCCACAATAGCCTGATGGATTCATGGTGTTGATACCGTTCCGATTCCGTGTCTGCAGGCCGCTGGTGTTGAGCGACGACGAAAGCGTTGGATGGCAATGGAGAGGAGTTTGTTCCCCAATCAGTCAAAGCAGCAGACATGGCTGCCAAAGAAATGGACGGTGAATGCTTGTCGTCGCAGCAAGGCCTGTTCAGGGGGGGCGGGTGAGCCATGCCTTTCTGACAGGTGACAGCCGCCCTGCAGGTCAGTGCGTCACCCGCAACAGCAGAGCCCGGGCCCGGTCCTGCTGCGACAACAAGCTCAGCAGCACCCGCTCCCTGGCTCGCCAGCGCTGACCTTTTTCCACGCGCTGGCGGCAGGGAGTCACCAGCGCGGCCCTGTCAAAAAGAAATTTTGCGGCCGCGTTTAATCTCCTTGCTTGCCAGGGGGGAATGCCGCGTTCGTTCAACAGGGCGTCCGGCCAGTACGACAACAAACGAATACAATGCGCCAGCTGACTGATGCAGGATGCATTCATGAGTCCGCCGGCCTCTATGGCAAGGACGGCAGACTTTATCGCCTGTCCCAGCAGCCTTGAGTGCCCAGGAGAAATGTTCAGTGTTGCCAGCAGTTCATTGAAGTAGCGGATACTCAGCAACAAATGCGATTCAAATCCTGGCAAGCGGCGGGCTGCCAGTTGCAGCTTGTCAAACGCCGACCAGTTTTCCCTTTCGATGAACAAGCCGGCCACGGCCAGCTCAATATCTTTATCATGACAGGGCGCGTCTTCCCGTCCGCCGACCGCACGAGCGCGCAGTCTCGTATAGATGGCCAAGGCCTGTTCCAGATCCTGCTCGCTTCCCTTGAACACGAGAAGCCGCCCGAGTGTCAACTCAATATCCTTGTCATGACAGGGCGTGTTTTCACGTCCGCCGACCGCACGAGCGCGCAGTCTCGTATAAATGGCCAGGGCCTGTTCCAGATCCTGCGCGCTCCCCCTGAACTCAAGAGACCGCCCGATGGACAATTCAATGTCCTTGTCATCACAGGGCGTGCAAGCCTTGCCTCCGGCGGCACGGGTGCGCAGTCTCGTAAAGATAGCCAGGGATTTTTCCAGATGTTTTGCTCCCCCCAGTATCTGCAGGTGCCTGCCAAGGGTGAGTTCTATCTTCTTGTCATTACAGGGCGTGTTTACCCTTCCGCCTGCATGCCAGGTGCGCAGCCTTGTAAAGATCGCCAGGGCCTGTTGCAGATTGTCCGAGCCGCCCATAAGCTCGAGATGTCTGCCGAGAGCCAGCTCAATATCCTTGTCATCACAGGGGGTGTTCGGCCTGCCGCCTGCATGCCAGGCGCGCAGCCGGGTGAAGATATCCAGGGCCTGTTGCAGATTGTCCGGGCCGCCCATGAGCTGGAGATGTCGGCCAAGAGTCAGCTCAATATCCTTGTCACCACAGGAGGTGTCCGGTCCGGCAGCCATCCGGGTGCGCAGCCTTGCAAAGATAGCCAAGGCCTGTTGCAGATGGTCCGGGCCGCCCATGAGCGCAAGATGTCTGCCAAGGGCCAGCTCAATCTCCTTGTCATTACAGGGGGTGTCCGGCCTTCCGCCGGCATGCCAGGTGCGCAGCCGGGTAAAGATATCCAGGGCCTGTTGCAGATGGTCCCAGCCGCCCATGAGCTGGAGATGGCGGCCAAGGGTCAGCTCAATATCCTTGTCACCACAGGAGTTGTCCCGTCCGGCAGTCATCCGGGTGCGCAGCCTTGTAAAGATAGCAAGGGCCTGTTGCAGATTGTCCGCGCCGCCCATGAGCTGGAGATGGCGGCCAAGGGTCAGCTCAATATCCTTGTCATGACAGGGGGTGTCCCGTCCGGCAGCAGCCCGGGTGTGCAGCCGGGTAAAGATCGCCCGGGCCTTTTCCAGATTGTCCGCTCCCCCCATGAGCTGAAGGTGTCTGCCAAGGGTCAGCTCAATATCCTTGTCGTTGCAGGGGATGTTTACCCCTCCGGCGGCCTGGGTGCGCAGTCGGGTATAGATAGCAAGGGACTTTTCCATATTGGCAGTTCCTCCCAGGCGTTGTAAAAGTCTGCCAAGGCTCAGCTCAATCTCCTTGTCATCACAGGGCGTGTTCACCCTTCCGCCAGCCGTCCGGGTGCGAAGCTGGGTCAAGACCGCCCGGGCCTTTTCCAGATGGTCTGTTCCCCCCATGAGCTGAAGCAGCCGCCCAAGGCCCAGGCCGTGTGCCTTGTGATCTTTGTAGGCCACTTTGTGCTTGTCATAAAGGTGTTGCAAAAGTGGCAAGGCTGCATCGAAATAGCCCTTGGCTTGCAAGGCTCTGGCTTTGCTCATCAACAAGCTTTTTTCATATCGCATCCCAGGTTCCAGAGAATCGATAAAAGCAATGCAGGCGTCAGCTTTATCAAGTTGAAACAAGGCTCTGGCTTTTAATTGTGCAATCTGGATCGCGAAGCAAGACTGTGAACCCTGGCTGTTCAACAGCGCTGCCGCTGCCTCCAGAGCACGCTGAGGATGGGTTCGCAGATAGCCGAAAGCCGTGCGAATCTCCTCTTGTGTCAGCGCACTGGCGTCAGTGCCCTGGTATCGGCTCACTTGTCGCGGTGCCCGAGGATGCACCGGATAGTGCTTGCGCGGGTTCAGTGGTCGCTGGCCATAACCTGTGCGCTTTTCCTGGGTGAAAGCGCCTTGTGCGCCGGGAGCACCAGCGGCGGGGTGCCCAGGGTCACCCTGCCTGCCGCGTAAAGAAGGTGCACGATCATAGCCTCCGCGTTTCCCGCAATATCCTGATGGATTCATGGTTTTGACAAGCCTCGTTCCGATGGGCGCTGGCAGGCCACTTGCGCCGGGAATTGACGGGACATTGGACCGCAACGAAAGAAGATCTGTTCAGAAGTTGGTCCAGACTACGGACGCAGGTGTCAGACCCGCCAGGGATGGGGGACCCTGGCGGGACAGGAAGACAGGCACAAGAATGCCTTGCATGTCGGTGACAGCACCAGAGCCGGTCAGTGCGTCAACGCCAACAGCCGGGCCTGGGCCCGGTGCTGTCACGACAGCAAGGTCAGCAGCGCCCGCTCCCTGGCTCGCCAGCGCTGATCTTTTTCCATTCGCTGGCGGCAGGGAGCAATCATGTTGGTCGTATCAAAGAGAAATTTTGCGGCCGCGCGCAATCTCCTTACTTGCCTGGGTTGAATACCTCGTGCGTTCAGCAGGGCGTCCGGCCAGTACGACAACAACCGGATACAATGCGCCAGCTGACTGATGCAGGAGGCATTTATGAGTCCGCCGGCCTCTATGGCAAGGACGGCAGACTTTATCGTCTGTCCCAGAAGCCTTGAGTGCCCGGGAGCGATGTTGGGGGTTGCCAGCAGTTCCCGGAAATAACGAATACTCAGACACAAATGGGGTTCAAATCCTGGAAAAGAACGGGCTTCGAGTCGCAGTTCATCAAACTCTGGCCACATTTCCTTATCGGTAAGAAGGCCTGCCATGGCCACTTCAATATTCTTGTCATTACAGGGCGTGTTTGTGCGGCCTCCGGCGGCCCGGGTGCGCAGTCTCGTGTAGATGGCCCAGGCCTGTTCCAGATCCTGCTCGCGTCCCTTGAGTCGGAGCAGCCACCCGAGCGACAACTCAATGTCCTTGTCATCGCAGGGCGTATTGACCAGTCCACCGGCGGCACGGGTGCGCAGTTGGGTAAAGATAGTCAAGGCCCGCTCCAGATTGTTGGCTCCTCCCCGAAGCTCGATAAGCCGTCCGAGTGACAACTCAATCTCTTTGTCATGACAGGGCGTGCAAGCCTTGCCTCTGGCGGCACGGGTACGCAGCCTCGTATAGATGGCCAGGGCCTGTTCCAGATCCTGCTTACCCCCCTTGAGTTCAAGCAGCCGCCCGATGGACAACTCAATATCCTTGTCATTACAGGGCGTTTTTTCCCGCCCGCCGGCAGCCCGGGAGCGCAGCCTCGTAAAGATAGCCAAGGCCTGTTCCAGATTGTTCACGCCTCCCATGAGCTCAAGATGTCTGCCAAGGGTCAGTTCAATATCCTTGTCATTGCAGGGGGTGTCTGTGCTTCCGGCGGCCGCCTGGCTGCGCAGACTCGTAAAGATAGCCAGGGCCTTGTCCATATTGTCCTCCCCCCCCATAAGCTGGAGATGTCTGCCAAGGGTCAGTTCAATATCCTTGTCATGGCAGGGGGTGTTTGTCCTTCCGCCGGCCGCCCGGGCACGTAGCCTCGTATAGATAGCCAGAGACTTTTCGCTGTTGTCCGCTCCCCCCATGATTTCGAGCAGTCGGCCAAGGGCCAGTTCAATCTCCTTGTCATCACAGGGGACGTTCGCCCTGCCGGCCGCACGGGTGCGCAGCCTTGTAAAGATCGCCAGGGCCTTTTCCAGATTGTCGGCACCGCCCATGAGCTGGAGGTGCCTGCCAAGAGACAGCTCAATATCCTTGTCCTCACAGGGCGTGTTCACCCTTCCGGCAGCCGCCCGGGTGCGTAGCTGAGTAAAGATAGCCAGGGCTTTTGCCAGATTGTCGCAGCCCCCCACAAGCTGGAGATGGCGGCCAAGGGTCAGCTCAATAGCCTTGTCACGACAGGGAATGTTCGCCCGTCCCCCCGCAGCCCGGGTGCGCAGCCTCGTGTAGATGGCCAGGGCCTTGTCGAGATTGTCCGGCCCCCCCCTGATCTGGAAATGTCGGCCAAGGGTCAGCTCAATCTCCTTGTCCTGACAGGCAATGTTGATCCGTCCCCCCGCAGCCTGGCTACGCAGCCTCGTGTAGATAGCCAGGGCTTTTTCCAGATTGTCTGAGCCCCCCATGAGCTCGAGATGCCGGCCAAGGGTGAGTTCAATATCCTTGTCATCACAGGGAAGGTTCACCCGTCCTCCCGCAGCCCGGGTGCGCAGGCTCGTAAAGATAGCCAGGGCCTTTTCCAGATTGTTGGCGTTCCCCATGAGCTGGAGATGGCGGCCAAGGGTCAGCTCAATATCCTTGTCATTACAGGGGGTGTCCGCCCGTCCTCCCGCAGCCCGGGTGCGTAGCTGGGTGAAGACCGCCCGGGCCCTTTCCAGCTTGTCCGTGCCTCCCACCAGCTGAAGATGCCGGCCAAGGCCCAGACCCTGTACCTTGTGATCTTTGTAGGTCACTTTGTGCTTGTCATAAAGGTGTTGGAAAAGTGGCAAGGCTTCATCGAAACAGCCCTTGGCTTGCAAGGCTCTGGCTTTGCTCATCAACAAGCCTTTGTCATGCTGCACGCGCGTTTCAAGGGAGTTGATGAAAGCAATACAGGCGTCAATTTTGCCCAGCTGGAACAATGCCCGCGCTTTCAGCACAAACACAGAAACACAGGCAGAGGGATGTGCACTGTATTTATCCAGCAGAACTTCAGCTGCCGCCAGAGCACGCCAAGGCTTGGTGCGCAGCAGGGCAAAAGCCTGTCTGATGTCGTCTTGTTCCGACGCGTTCCCCCGCCCCGGGTAGCCTTGGGGAGACCTCTGACTCAGCGGTCTGTGTCTATACCTGCTATCCGCTGTCTGGGAGAAATAGCGGCGTTGGCCAGGCACAGAGGTGGCGTGCCCCGGCTGTGGCTGTTTGCCGACCAGGGAGGAGGCACGCTTATAGCCACTGCCTCTCCCACAATACCCTGATGGATTCATGGTGTTGATACCGTTGCGATTCTGTGCCAGAAGGCTCCTGATGGTGAGACAACGGACGCACGCACAGGACTGCAATGGCGAGGCCTTTGTTCGCCAATTGGTCAGGGCAGCAGACACGACCGCCAGAGGAACAAACGATGGATGTCTGTCGCAGCAGGGGCTCTTCCAGGAAGCGGGGCGTGGAAGCAAGGCGGCTCTTGCAGATGAAAGCCTCGCCATCGGTCAGTGCGTCAGCTGATTCCGCCGTCCCCGTGCAGTCTGCTGCCGTGACAGTTGAGCCAGCAGTTCCTGCTCCTTTGCTCGCCAGTGCTGGTCTTTTTCTGTTCGCTGACGGCTGGGAGCAATCATGTCAGCCGTGTCAAAGAGAAATTTCGCAACAGTGCTCAGCCTCCTCACATCTTTGTGTTGAATGCCTCGTTTGTTTAACAGGGCGTCCGGCCAGCACGACAACAAGCGAATACAATGCGCCAGCTGACTGATACAGGAGGCGTTCATGAGTCCGCTGGCCTCCATGGCAAGGACGGTAGACTGTATTGCCTGTCCCAGAAGTCTTGAGTGCCCGGAAGAAATGTTGAGGGTTGCCAGCAGTTCATGGAAGTAACGAATGCTCAGACATAAATGGGGTTCAAATCCTGGAAAAGGTCGGGTTTCGAGTCGCAGTTCATCAAACTCTGGCCACATTGCCCTGTCAACAAGAAGTCTGCCAAGAGCCAGTTCAATCTCCTTGTCATTACAGGGCGTGTTTTCCCGTCCGCCGGCCGCACGCGTGCGCAGCCTCGTGTAGATAGCCAGGGCCTTGTCCATATTGTCCTCTCCCCCCATGATCGCCAGAAGTCTGCCAAGCGCCAGTTCAATCTCCTTGTTATTACAGGGGGTGTTCACCCTTCCGCCGGCATGTAGGGTGCGCAGCCGGGTAAAGATAGCCAAGGCTTTTTCCAGGTTGTTTTTTCCCCCCATGAGCTGGAAATGTTTGCCAAGGGTCAGCTCAAGATCCTTGTCATCACAGGGCGTATTGATCCTTCCGGCAGCGGCACTGGTGCGCAGCCGGGTAAAGATAGCCAGGGCCTGTCGCAGATTGTTCTCTCCCCCCATAAGCTCGAGATGTCTGCCGAGGGCCAGCTCAATCTCCTTGTCAGTACAGGGGGTGTTCGCCCTTCCGCCTGCATGACAGCGGCGCAGCCGGGTAAAGATATCCAGGGCCTGTTGCAGATTGTCCGCGCCGCCCATGAGCTGGAGATGTCGGCCCAGGGCCAGCTCGATATCCTTGTCATTACAGGAGGTGTTCAGCCTTCCGCCTGCATGCCAGGTGCGCAGCCGGGTAAAGATATCCAGGGTCTTTTGCAGATTGTCTGCGCCGCCCATGAGCTGGAGATGTCGGCCCAGGGTCAGCTCAATATCCTTGTTGTCACCGGGGGTTTCCCGTCCGGCAGGCGCCCGGGTGCGAAGCTGGGAAAAGATAGCCAGGGCCTTCTCCATATTGTCTGCTCCCCCCATAAGCTGGAGATGCCGGCCAAGGTTGAGTTCAATATCCTTGTCATGACAGGGTGTGTGTGCCCGTCCGGCCGCCGCCCGGGTACGCAGCCGGATAAAGATGGCCCGGGCCTTTTCCATATTGGTTGTTCCCCCCAGCAGCTGGAGAAGTCTGCCAAGCGCCAGCTCAATATCCTTGTCACCACAGGGGGTGTCCGGCCTGCCGGCAGCAGCCCGGGTGCGCAGCCTTGTAAAGATCGCAAGGGCCTGTTGCAGATTGTCTTCTCCCCCCATGAGCTCGAGATGTCGGCCGAGGGTCAGCTCAATCTCCTTGTCATCACAGGGGGTGTTCACCTTTCCGCCGGCATGTAGGGTGCGCAGCCGGGTAAAGATAGCCAGGGCCTGTTGCAGATTGTCCGCGCCGCCCATGAGTACAAGATGTCGGCCAAGGGTCAGCTCAATATCCTTGTCATTACAAGGGGTGTTGGCACACTGCCCCCCGGTCGCCAGGCTGCGCAGCCTCGTATAGATAGCCAGGGCCTTTTCCATATTGGCAGCTCCCCCCATGCGCTGGAGATGTCGGCCAAGAGTCAGCTCAATATCCTTGTCACCACAGGGGGAGTCCTCCCTTCCGGTAGCTCTCAGGGTGCGCAGCCGGGTAAAGATAGCCAGGGCCTTTTGCAGATTGTCCTCCCCCCCCATGAGTTCGAGATGTCTGCCGAGGGCCAGTTCAATCTCCTTGTCATTACAGGGGGTGTTCACCCTTCCACCTGCATGCCGGGTTCGTAGCCGGGTAAAGATAACCAGGGCCTGTTCCAGCCTGCCTTTTCCCCCCATGGCCTGGAGACATCTGCCGAGGGCCAGTTCAATATTCTTGTCACAACAGGGCGTGTCCATCCGTCCTCCCGCTTCCCGGGTGCGAAGTTGCGTGTAAATGGCCAGAGCCTTGTCCAGATTGTCCGGGCCGCCCATGAGCTGGAGATGTCTGCCAAGGGGCAGCTCAATATCCTTGTCATTACAGGGGATATTTGCCAGGCCCCCGGCCGCCCGGGTGCGTAACCTTGTGTAGATAACCAGAACCTTTTCCATGTTGTCCGGGCCACCCATACACTGGAGAAGCCGCCCAAGGCCCAGGGCGTGAGCCTTGTGATCTTTGTAGGTCGCTATGTGTCTGGCATAAAGATGTTGGAACAGGGGCAAAGCTTTGTTGAAAAAGCCCCTGGATTGCAAAGCTCTGGCTTTGGTCATCAACAAGCTTTTGTCCTTTTGCAAGCGCGTTTCAAGGGAGTCGATGAAAGCAATGCAGTCGTCAGCTTTGTTGAGTTGGAACAAGGCTCTGGCTTTTAATTGTGCAATCTGGACCGCGAAGCAAGACTGTGAACCCTGTCTGTTCAACAGCACCTGGGCTGCCTCCAGAGCACGCTGAGGATGGGGCCGCAGATGGCCGAAAGCCGTGCGAATCTCCTCTTGTGTCAGCGCGCTGGAGGCAGTGCCCTGGTGTCGGCTCACTTGTCGCGGCGCCTGAGGATGCACTGGATAGTGTTGGCGTTGGTTCAGCGGTCGCTGGCCATGACCTTGGCGCTTTGCCTGGGTGACAGTACCTTGTGCGCCGGGAGCACCAGCGGCGGGGCGCCCAGGTTCACCCTGCCTGCCGCATAAAGAAGGTGCACGATCATAGCCTCCGCGTCTCCCGCAATATCCTGATGAATTCATGGTTTTGACAAGCCTCGTTCCGATAGGTGCTGGCAGGCCACTTGGGCCGGGAATTGACGGAGCATGGGACCGCAACAAAGAAGAATCTGTTCATAAGTTTGTCCAGGTTGCGGACGCAGGTGTCAGACCCGCCAGGGAGGGGGGACCCTTGCGCGACCTGGAGACAGGGAAAAGAATGCCTTTCATATCGGTGACAGCACCAGGACCGGTGAGTGCGTCAACGCACACAGCAGCTCTTGAGCCCTGTGCTGCTACGACAGCAAGGCCAGCAGGGCCCGTTCCTCGGCTCGCCAGCGCTCATTTTTTTCCTTTCGCTGACGCCAGGGGGCAATCTCGTCGGCCGTATCAAAGAGAAAGCTTGCTGCGGCGGCACATTTGCTCACATCTTGCGGTTGAAGGCCTCGTTTTTGCAGCAGCAGGTCCGGCCAGTACGACAACAAACGAATAGAGTGCGCCAGCTGACTGATGCAGGAGGCATTCATGAATCCGCCGGCCTCTATGGCAAGCACGGCAAACTTTATCGCCTTTCCCAGAAGTCCTGAGTGCCCAGGCGCAATCTTGAGGGTTCCCCCCAGTTCCCGGAAGTAACGAATACTCAGACACAAATGCGGTTCAAAGCCTGGAAAAAGGCGGGCTTCGAGTTGCAGTTCATCAAACTGCGGCCACATTTGCCTGTCAACAAGAAGACCCGCCCAGGCCAGCTCAATATCTTTGTCCTGGCAGGGCGTGTTTTTCCGTCCGCCGGCCGCCCGGGTGCGCAGCCGCGTAAAGATGGTCAAGGCCTGTTCCAGATCCTGCTCAGCTCCCCTGAGCTCAAGCAGCCGCCCGATGGCCAACTCAATGTCCTTGTCATCACAGGGCGTATTGACCTTGCCTGCTGCGGCACGGGTGCGCAGCCGGGTAAAGATAGCCAGAGCTTTGTCCAGATTGCTCCTTCCCCCCATGAGCTGGAGATGGCGGCCAAGGGTGAGTTCAATATCCTTGTCGTTGCAGGGGGTGTCTGTCCTTCCGCCGGCAACACGGGTGCGCAGCCTCGTAAAGATAGCCAGGGCCTTCTTCAGATTGCTTGTTCCTCCCATAAGCTGGAGGACTCTGCCGAGGGCCAGCTCAATCTCCTTGTCATGACAGGGGGTGTTTACCTTTCCGGCAGCATGGCTGGTACGCAGCCGGGTAAAGATCGCCAAGGCCTCCCTGTGGCCTGCTCCGCCCATAAGCTGGAGATGTCTGCCAAGGGCCAGTTCAATGTCCTTGTCATTGCAGGGGGTGTTTGCCCGGCCGCCGGCCGCCTGGGTACGCAGCCGGCGAAAGATAGCCTGGGCCTTTTCCAGATTGGCTTCTCCTCCCAGGAGCTGGAGGAGTCTGCCAAGAGTCAGCTCAATATCCTTGTCATTACACGGGGTGTCAGCCTTGCCTCCGGCTGCCCGGGTGCGCATTCGGGTAAAGATAGCCAGAGCCTGTTGCAGATTGTCCTCTCCCCCCATGAGCTCGAGATGTCTGCCGAGGCTCAGCTCAACCTCCTTGTCATTACAAGGGGTGTTTCCGCCTGCATGCCAAATGCGAAGGCGGGTAAAGATATCCAGGGCCTGTTGCATATTGTCCAGGCCGCCCATGAGCTGGAGATGTCGACCAAGGCTCAGCTCAATCTCCTTGTCACCACAGGGGGTGTTCTGCCTTCCGCCTGCATGCCAGGTGCGCAGCCTTGTAAAGACCGCCCGGGCCTGTTGCAGATTGGCCGGGCCGCCCATGAGTGCAAGATGGCGGCCAAGGGTCAGCTCAATATCCTTGTCATCACAGGGCGTGTTTTCCCTTCCGGCAGCCGCCCGGGTGCGCAGCCGGGTAAAAATCGTCAGGGCTTGTTGCAGATTGTCATCTCCCCCCATGAGCTGGAGAAGCCGTCCCAGGCCCAGGCCGTGTGCCTTGTGATCTTTGTAGGCCACCTGGTGTCTGACATAAAGATGTTGAAAAAGTGGCAAAGCTTCGTTGAAAAAGCCCCTGGTTTGTAAAGCTCTGGCTTTGGTCATCAACAGGGTTTTGTCATTGTGCGTTCTCGTGTCAAGGGAGTTGATGAAAGCAATGCAGTCGTCAATTTTTCCCAGCTGGAACAATGCTCTGGCTTTTAACTGACACACTGAGACACACAGGGAGGGAGCTGCACGGTACTTATCCAACAGAACTTCAGCAGCATCCAGAGATTGCCAAGGATTGGTACGCAGCAGTCTGAAAGCTTTGGTAATGTCCTCTGGTTCCGGTGCCCGAGCCTGCCTTGGGTAGTGTTGGGGCGACCTGCGGCTCAGCGGCCGCCGTCTATAACCACTATCCGCCCCCTGGGAGAAACAGTGTGGTTGGCCAGAAGCAGAGGTGGAGTGCCCCGGCTGAGGCTGTTTGCCGCGCAAGGAGAAGCTACGGCCGTAGCCTCTGCCTCTCCCACAATACCCTGATGGATTCATCGTTTTGATACCGTTGTGATTGTGTGTCAGCAGGCCGCAGCTGTCCAAAGGCGTCAAGCGCATTGGAATGCAATGGTGGGGATTTTGTTCAGAAAATGGTCAGAGCAGCAGACATGGCCGCCACAGGAACTGCCGATGAATGCTTGTCGTCGCAGCAGGGCCTGTCCAAAGAAACAGAGAACGCAAGCAAGGCTTTTCTGGCACAAGGCTTTTCTGGCACAAGGCTTTTCAGGCACAAGGCTTTTCTGGCACAAGGCTTTTCTGGCACAAGGCTTTTCAGGTCTGGCACAAGGCTTTTCAGGCACAAGGCTTTTCAGGCAGATGAAAGCGTCAGCACCGGTCAGTGCCTCAACGGATACGTCTTCTCTCGTGCCGTCTGGTGCCGCGACAGCAAGGTACGCAGTTCCTTCTCCCGGGCGCGCCAGCACTGGTCTTTCTCCTGTCGCTGACGGCAAGGGTCGATCTTGTTGGCCGTAGCAAAGAGGAATTTTGCTGCGTTGCCTAATCTTCTCACTGCCTCATGTTGAATGCCGCGTTCGCTCAACAGGGCGTCCGGCCAGCATGACAACAAACGAATACAATGCGCCAGCTGACTGATGCAGGAAGCATTCATGAACCCGCTTTCCTCCAGCGCAAGGACGGCAGAACGCATCGCTTTTCCCAGAAGCTTTGAGTGTGCGGGACGCAGGCTCCCTGTCTCCAGAAGCTCACGCAGGAAACGGACGCTCAGACACAAATGGGGTTCAAATCCAGGGAAACGCCGGGCCTCGAGTCGCAGTTCATCAAACGCTGGCCAGCTCCCCCTCTCGATGGCCAGGGAGGCCAAAGCCAGTTCAATTTCCTTGTCATTACAGGGTGTGTTTTCCCGCCCGCCGGCGGCCCGGACACGTAGCCTGGTAAAAATAGTCAAGGCCTGTTCCAGATTATGCTCGCCCCCTGTGAGCTGGAGAAGCCGCCCAAGTGACAACTCAATATCTTTGTCATGACAGGGCGTGCTTTCCCGCCCGCCGGCGGCCCGGACACGTAGCCTGGTAAAAATGGTCAAGGCCTGCTCCAGATCCTGCTTACCCCCTTTGAGCTGGAGAAGCCGTCCAAGAGACAGCTCAATTTCCTTGTCATCACAGGGGCTATTCACCCGTCCTCCGGCAGCCCGGGTGCGCAGCCTTGTAAAGATAGCCAGCGCCTGTTCCAGATTATGCTCGCCTCCTTTGAGCTGGAGACACCGCCCGAGGGACAACTCAATTTCCTTGTCATCACAGGGGGTATTCACCCGTCCTCCGGCGTGCCGGGTGCGCAGCCTTGTAAAGATCGCCCGGGCCTGTTCCAGATTATGCTCGCCCCCCTGGAGCTGGAGAAGCCGCCCGAGGGACAACTCAATTTCCTTGTCATCACAGGGGCTATTCACCCGTCCTCCGGCGTGCCGGGTGCGCAGCCTTGTAAAGACCGCCCGGGCCTGTTCCAGATTATGCTTGCCTCCCCGCAGCATGAGGTGCCGCCCGAGGCACAACTCAATTTCCTTGTCATCACAAGACGTATCAAGCCTTCCGGCGGCCCGGGCGCGCAGTTGGGTAAAGATGGTCAGAGCCTGTTCCAGATTGTCCGCTCCACCCTTGAGCTCAAGATATCTGGCGAGGGTCAACTCAATATCCTTGTCGTCACAGGGGGCGGGGTTCTGCGCACCGAGTGCCTGCGCACGCAGCCGGGTGACTATAGCCAAGCCCTTGTCCAGATTGTCGGCTCCTCCCATCAGCTGCAAATGCCTGCCAAGGGCCAGCTCAATCTCCTTGTCATTACAGGGGGTGTTCATTCGCCCTCCCGCCCTCGAGCTGCGCAGCCGGGTAAAGACCGCCAGGGCCTTTTCCAGATGGTCTTCTCCTCCCATTATCTGGAAAAGTCGGCCAAGAGCCAGCTCGATATCCTTGTCATCACAGGGCGTGTGCACCCTTCCGCCAGCGGCCTGGGTACGCAGTCGGGTAAAGATAGCCAGGGCCTTGTCCTGATTGTCCGAACCGCCCATGAGCTGGAGAAGTCTGCCAAGAGCCAGCTCAATATCCTTGTCATAACTGGGAGTGTTTGCCTGTCCAGAGGTTGCCCGGGCGCGCAATCTGGTGTAGATGGTCAAGGCCTTGTCGAGATTGTCTGCTCCGCCCATGAGCTGGAAGTGTCTGCCAAGGGCCAGCTCAATATGCTTGTCATGACAAGGCGTGTTTGCCTGTCCGGCGGCCGCCTGGGTGCGCAACCGGGTAAAGATGGCCAGGGCCTGGTCCATATTGTCCGCGCCCCCCATGGTCTGGAGAAGCAGGCCAAGGGCCAGCTCAATTTCTTTGTCGTTACAGGCAGTGTTGATCCGTCCCCCCGCACGCAAGGCGCGCAGCCGGGTAAAGATAGCCAGCGCTTTTTCCAGATTGCCAGCTCCCCCCATGAGCTGGAAATGTCGGCCAAGGGTCAGTTCAATAACCTTGTCATTGGAAGGGGTGTTTATACACTGCCCCCCGGTTGCCAGGGTACGCAGCCTCGTATAGATAGCCAGGCCCTTGTTCAGATTGTCCGCTCCCCCCATGATCTGGAAAAGTCGGCCAAGGGCCAGCTCAATCTCTTTGTCATTACAGGGCGTGTTTTCCCGCCCTCCGGCGTGCCGGGTGCGCAGCCGGGTAAAAATAGCCCGGGCCTTTTCTATATTTTCTGCTCCCCCCATGACCTGGAGATGTCTGCCAAGGGTGAGCTCAACAGCCTTGTCAGTGCAGGGGGTGTTGGGTCTTCCGGCCGCAGCCTGGGTGCGCAGCCGGGTAAAGATAGCCAGGGCCTTTTCCATATTGACTGCTCCGCCCATGAGCTGGAGATGTCGGCCAAGGGTCAGCTCAATCTCCCTGTCATTACAGGGGGTGTGCATGCGTCCCCCCGCACGCCAGGCGCGCAGTCGGGTGAGGATAGCCAGGGCCTGCTTGTGGCTTTTCGCGTCCCCCATGAGCTGGAGATGTCTGGCAAGGGTCAGCTCAATATCCTTGTCATAGCAGAGGCTGTTGGTCTTTCCGGCAGCGGCCAGGCGGTGCAACCGGGTAAAGATGGCCAGAGCCTTTTCCAGATTGTCTTTTCCTCCCATGACCTGGAGATGTCTGCCAAGGGTCAGCTCAACATCCTTGTCATCGCAGGGGGTGTTTATACTTCCCCCCGCACGCCGGGTGCGCAGCCGGGTAAAGATAGCAAGGGCTTTTTCCATATTGTCTGAGCCACCCAGGTGCTGGAGAAGCCGCCCAAGGCCCAGGGCGTGTGACTTGTGATCTTTGTAGGCCACTATGGGCCTGGCATAAAGGTGTTGGAAAAGCGGCAAGGCTTCATGGAAACAGCCCTTGTCTTGTAAGGCCCGGGCTTTGGTCATCAACACGCCTTTGTCATTCTGTACGCGCGTTTCAAGGGCGTTGATGAAAGCAATGCAGTCGTCAATTTTGCCCAGCTGAAGCAAGGCCCTCGCTTTTAACTGGAATATGCTGACACACAGGCAGGGATGTGCACTGTATGTATCCAACAGAACTTCAGCGGCCTCCAGAGCCTGCCCAGGATGGGTGCGCAACAAGCTGAAAGCCGCTCCAATGTTGTTTGGTTGCGGTGTGCAAGCCTGGCATGGGCAGTGTTGGGGGGGGCGTTGCATCAGCGTTCGCTGTCCATGACCGCTACTGTCCTGCTGCGTAAAAGAACCTGTTCTGCCAGGGGCACCTGCGGCGGGGCGCCCGGGCTGGCTTTGGCTGCCGCGCACAGGGGAGGTACGGCCATAGCTCCGGTTGCTCCCGTAATATCCTGATGGATTCATTGTGTTGACAAGCCTCGTGTCTGGTGGCGTCAGCAGGCAGCTCGCGCAGAGAGCCAATGGGGTGTTGGAGCGCAATAGAGAAGAATTTGTTCCGGGATTTGTCACAGCTGCGGATACAGCTGTCAGACCTGCTGAAAATGGATGCCGGCTTGCGTCGAGCATGTCCAAAGAGGCCGGGAGAAAAAGCAATGCCTCATCCTGCAAACGACAGAGCCAACACAGGTCAGTGCGTCAGCGCAAACAGCCGGACCTGGGGCGACGACAGCAAGGCCAGCAGGGCTCGCTCCCTGGCTCGCCAGCGCTGATCTTTTTCCATGCGCTGACGGAAGGGAACAGTCTGGTTGGCCAGACCAAAGAGGAATTTTGCTGCGGCGGCAAATTTCCTCACATCTTTCGCTTGAATGCCCCGGTTGTGCAGCAGGACGTCCGGCCAGCATGACAACAAGCGAATACAATGCGCCAGCTGACTGACGCAGGAGGCATTCGTGAATCCGCTTTCCTCCATCGCAAGGACGGCAGAACGCATCGCTTTCCCCCGAAGCCTTGCCTGTGCGCAAGGCATGCGCGTTGTCTCCAGAAGCTCACGCAAGAAACGGACACTCAGACATAAATGGGGTTCAAATCCCGGGAAGTGCCGGGCTTCGAGTCGCAGTTCATCAAACGCTGGCCAGCTTCCCCTCTCGATGGCCAGGGAGGCCAAAGCCAGCTCAATCTCCTTGTCATCACAGGGCGTGTTTTCCCGCCCCCCGGCCGCCCGGGTGCGCAACCGGGTAAAAATAGCCAGGGCCCTTTCCAGATTGGCAGTTCCCCCCATGAGCTCGAGAAGTCGGCCAAGGGCCAGGCCATGTGCCTTGTGATCTTGTAGGTCACCTGGTGCTTGACATAAAGATGTTGGAACAGCGCCAAAGCTTCACTGAACCCCCCCTGGATTGTAAAGCTCTGCCTTTGGCCATCAACAAGCCTTTGTCATGCTGCAGGCGCGTTTCAAGGGAGTTGATGAAAGCAATACAGTCGTCAATTCTGCCCAGCTGGAACAATGCCCGCGCTTTTAACACAAACACAGGGACGTAGGGGGAGGGATGGGCACTGTATTTATCCAGCAGGACTTCAGCTGCATCCAGAGCATCTCCTGGATTGGTGCGCAGCAGGCTGAAAGCTTTTTCAAGGTCGTCTGGTACCCGTGCGTGAGCCTGTCCCGGGCTGTGTCGCCAGGACCTTTGGCTCAGCTGTTGCTGGCGATAACCTCGCCCCTCCCCCTGGACGAAAACGTTTCGTTGGCACAGCGCAGCGGCGGAGGGCTCCAGCCGGCCCATGCCGGGTAAGGCGAAGGCAGGGTCGCAGCCCCTGCCTCTCCCACAATATCCTGATGGATTCATAGTGTTGATACCCTTGATGATTGTGTCAGCAGGCCGCAGCTGTTGAAAGGCGACAAGCGCATTGGAGTGCCATGCCGGCGATTGTGTTCAGAAAATGGTCAGTGCAGCAGACATGGCCGCCCCAGCAACTGCCGATGAATGCTTGTCGTCGCAGCAGGGCTTTTCTTGCAGATGAAAGCGTCAACACCGGTCAGAACCTCAACGGATGCTTGTTCCCTCGTGCAGTCTCTGGTGCCGCGACAGCAAGGTTTGCAGTTCCTGCTCCCTGGTTCGCCAGCACTGGTCTTTCTCCAGTCGCTGTCGGCAAGGGTCAATCTTGTTGGCCATAGCAAAGAGAAAATTGGCTGCGGTGCTTAATCCCCTCACTTTCTTGTGTTGCATGCCGCGTTCGCGCAACAGGGCGTCCGGCCAGCATGACAGCAACCGCATACAATGTGCCAGCTGACTGATGCAGGAGGCATTCATGAACCCGCTTTCCTCCATCGCAAGGACGGCAGAACGCATCGCTTTCCCCAGAAGCCTTGCCTGTGCGCAAGACATGCTCTCTGCTGTCTCCAGCAGTTCACGCCAGTAACGCAGACTCGTACACAAATGGGGTTCAAATCCCGGAAAGCGCCGGGCTTCGAGTCGCAGCTCATCAAACGCTGGCCAGTTTCCCCTCTCGATAGCCAGGGAGGCCAAAGCCAGCTCAATCTCCTTGTCATTACAGGGCGTGTTTTCCCGCTCGCCGGCGGCCCGGGTGCGCAGCCTTGTAAAGATAGCCTGGGCCTGTTCCAGATTGTTCTCACCCCCCATAAGCTCGAGGTGTCTGCCAAGGGCCAATTCAATCTCCTTGTCATTACAGGCAGTGTTTGTTCTTCCGGCAGCCCAGGTGCGTAGCCGGGTAAAAATCGCCAGGGCCTGTTGCAGTTTGTCCGAGCCGCCCATGAGTTCGAGATGTCTGCCAAGGGCCAATTCAATATCCTTGTCATTACAGGGCGTGTTTGTTCTTCCGGCCGCCGCCCGGGTGCGCAGCCTTGTAAAGATAGCCAGGGCCTGTTGCAGACTGTCATTTCCCCCCATGAGCTGGAGAAGTCTGCCAAGGGCCAGCTCAATCTCCTTGTCATGGCAGGGGGTGTTCATTTTTCCGGCGGCATGGTGGCTGCGCAGCCGGGTAAAGATCGTCAAGGCCTTCTTCAGGTTGTCTGCTCCCCCCATGAACTGGAGCTGTCGGCCAAGAGACAGCTCAATATCCTTGTCATTACAGGGGGTGTTTTCCCGTCCGGCGGCAGCCTGGGTGCGCAGCCGGATAAAAATAGCCAGAGCCTTTTCCATATTGGCTGTTCCTCCCAGGCGCTGGAAATGTCTGCCAAGAGTCAGCTCAATATCCTTGTCACCACAGGGGGTGTCTTCCCTGCCGGCAGCCATCCGGGTGCGCAGCCTTGTAAAGACCGCCCGGGCCTGTTGCAGATTGTCCTCTCCTCCCATGAGCTCGAGATGTCTGCCGAGGGCCAGCTCAATGTCCTTGTCATTACAGGGAGTGTTCATCTGCCCGGCTGCACTCCATGTGCGCAGCCTTGTAAAGATAGTCAGGGCCTTTTGCAGATTGTCCGGGCCGCCCAGGAGCTGGAAATGTCTGCCAAGAGTCAGCTCAATATCCTTGTCACCACAAGGGGCGTCCAGCTTTCCGCCAGCAGCCCGGGTGCGTAGTCTCGTAAAGATAGCCTCGGCTTTTTCCAGATGTTGTGCTCCCCCCAGTATCTGCAGGTGCCTGCCAAGGGTCAGTTCTATCTCCTTGTCATTACAGGGCGTGTCTACCCTGCCGCCGGCGGCCCGGCTGCGCAGGCGGGTGAAGATAGCCAAGGCCTGTTGCAGATTGTCCTCTCCCCTCATGAGCTGGAGAAGTATGCCGAGGGCCAGCTCAATATCCTTGTCATTACAGGGGGTGTTCACCCTGCCGCCGGCATGCAAGGTACGCAGGCGGGTAAAGATATCCAGGGCCTGTTGCAGATTGTCCGCGCCTCCCATGATCTGGAGATGCCTGCCAAGGGTCAGCTCAATGTTCTTGTCATCACAGGGGGTGTCCACCCGCCCGCCAGCAGCCCGGGTGCGCAGGTGCGTAAAGATAGCCATGGCCTTTTCCATATTGTCAGCTCCCCCCATGAGCTGAAGGTGTCTGCCAAGGGTGAGTTCAATCCCCTTGTCGTTACAGGGAGTGTTGGCCCTTCCGCCGGCCGCCTGGGTACGCAGCCGGGTATAGATAGTCAAGGCCTTTTCCATATTGGAAGCTCCTCCCAGGAGTTGGAAAAGTCTGCCAAGGCTCAGCTCAATCTCCTTGTCATCACAGGGCATGTTCTCCTTTCCGCCAGCCGTCCGGGTGCGCAGCTGGGTAAAGATAGCCAGGGCTTTTTCCAGATTATCCTTTCCCCCTCGCCTCTGAAAATGCCGACCAAGAGCCAGACCGTGCGCCTTGTTATCTTTGTAGCCCACCCGGTAATTGACATAAAGGTGTTGGAAAAGTGGCAAGGCCTCATCGACACTGCCCTTGGCTTGCAAGGCCCTGGCTTTGTTCAGCAACAAGCTTTTTTCATTTTGCATCCTTGGCCCCAGGGAATTGATGAAGGCAATGCAGTCGTCAGTTTTGTTGAGTTGAAACAAGGCTCTGGCTTTTAATCGTGCAATCTGGATAGCGAAGCAAGACTGTGAACCCTGTCTGTACAATAAAGCTTGGGCTGCCTCCAGAGCACGCTGGGGATGGGTTCGCAGATAGCCGAAAGCCGTGTGAATCTCCTCTTGTGTCAGCGCACTGGTGTCGGCGTCCTGGTGTCGGCTCACTTGTAGCGACGTCTGAGGAGACACCGGATACTGTTTGCGTTGGTTCAGCGGTCGCTGCCCATAATCTCTGCACTCTTCCTGGGTGGAAGCACCTTGTGCGCCGGGAGTACCAGCGGCGGGGCATCCAGGGTAACCCTGCCTGCCGTGTACAGACGGTGCGCGATCACACCCCTCGCGTCTCCCGCAATATCCTGATGGACTCATGTGACAAGCCTCGTTTCTGTGGGCGCCGGCAGGCTGCTTGCGCCGGGAATTGACGGGGCATTGGACCGCGATAAAGAAGAATCTGTTCAGAAATTGGTCCAGGCTGCGGACGCAGGCGTCAGACTCGCTGACAATGGGGTACCCCTGCGGGACAGGGATACAGGGACAGGAAGGCCTTTCATGTCGGTGACAGCACCAGGGCCGGTCAGTGCGTCTACGCAAACAGCCGGGCCTGGGCCCTGTGCTGCTACGACAGCAAGGCAGCAGTTCCTGCTCCCGGGTTCGCCGGTGCTGATCTTTATTCAGCGCGAGCCGGCAGGGGGAATCTCATGGGCCATGGCAAACAGAAATTTTGCTGCGGTGAAGAAGTGGCTCACATCTTTGGGGTGAAGGCCTCGTTTGTGTAACAGGACCTGCGGCCAACCCGACAGCAAACGTACACAGTGGGCCAGCTGGCTGACGCAGGAGGCATTCATGAATCCGCTGGCCTCTACCGCAAGAACGGCAGATAGCACCGCTTTCCCGAGGAGTCTGTGAGGCAGACATACTCACTGTCGCCAGCAGGCTTCTGAAGTACCGGATACTCAAACGCAAATACGGCTCAAATCCAGGGAAGTGGCTGCAGCCTGAAGCTGTCACCTGTGAGCGCCGCAGGAATCCCCGTCCTTCAGGACGGATGCCGGCTTGCATCGTGCATGTCCAAAGGGGCCGGGAGAATAGGCAATGACTCATCCTGCAAACGACAGGGCCAACACTAGTGTGTCAACTCAAGACAGCGGCCCCTGTACGGCCTGCTGCCGCCAATAACAGTGTCTGGCTGCGCCAGCAAGGCCAGCAGTTGCTGCTCCCTGGCGCGCCAGCGCTGGTCTTTTTCCATTCGCTGACGGCAAGGGGCAATCTTACTGGCCGTCTCAAAGAGAAAATTTGCAGCAGTGCTCAAACCCCTCACTTCTTTTCTTTGAAGGCCTCGTTCTTTCAACAGGACGTCCGGCCAGCATGACAACAAACGCACAGAGTGTGCCAGCTGACTGATGCAGGAGGCATTCATGAGTCCGCCGGCTTCTATGGCAAGAACGGCAAACTTTATCGCTTGTCCCAGCAGCCTGGAGTGTCCACGAAAAAGGTTCGGGGTGACCAGTAATTCACTGAAGTAACGGATACTCAGCAACAAATGAGGTTCAAATCCAGAGAGGCGGCGGGCTGCCAGTTGCAGCTTGTCAAACGCTGGCCAGTTTTCCCTCTCGATGTACAAGTAGGCCAAAGCCAGTTCAATCTCTTTGTCATTACAGGGGGTGTCAGCCCTGCCTCCGGCTGCCCGGGTGCGCAGCCGCGTGTAGATGGTCCATGCCTGTTCCAGATGATGCGCACCCCCTCTGGTCTGGAGATGTCGCCCGAGGGACAACTCAATTTCCTTGTCATGACAGGGCGTATTTTCCCGCCCGCCGGCAGCCCGGGCGCGCAGCCTCATATAGATAGCCTGGGCCTGTTCCAGATCCTGCTCGCCCCTCTTGAGCTCGAGAAGCCGCGCGAGGGACAACTCAATATCCTTGTCATCGCAGTACGCACCCATTCTTCCGGCAGCCCGGGCGCGCAGCCTTCTGGAAATGGTCAAGGCCCGTTCCAGATTGTCGGCTCCTGCCCGCAGCTCAAGATGCCTGGCGAGCGACAACTCAATTTCCTTGTCATTACAGGGCGTATTTTTCCGCCCGCCGGCAGCCCATGCGCGCAGCCTTATATAGATAGCCTGGGCCTGTTCCAGATTCTGCTCGCCCCCCTTGAGCTCAAGAAGCCGCCCGAGGGACAACTCAATATCCTTGTCATTACAGGGCGTGTTGATCTTTCCGGCGGCCCGGGTGCGCAGCTGCGTATAGATGGCCAGGGCCTTTTCCCTATGTTCTTCTCCCCCCATGCGCTGGAGATGTCTGCCGAGGGTCAACTCAATATCCTTGTCATAACAAGGCGTGTTTTCCTTTCCGGCGGCCGCCCGGGTGCGTAGCCGGGTAAAGATAGCCAGGGCCTTTTCCCTATTTTCTTCTCCCCCCATAAGCTGTAAATGTCTGCCGAGGGCCAGCTCAATCTCCTTGTCATCACAGGGGGTGTTTGCCCTGCCGGCGGCCGCCCGGGTGCGCAATCTGGTGTAGATAGTCAAGGCCTTGTCCAGATTGTCCGGGCCGCCGACAAGCTGGAGATGCCTGCCAAGAGCCAGCTCAATATGCTTGTCATGACAGGGGGTGTTCATCCGTCCTCCCGCACTCCAGCTGCGCAGTCGGGTAAAGATGGCCAAGGCCTGCTGCAGATTGTCCGCGCCCCCCATGATCTGGAGATGGTGGCCCAGAGCCAGCTCAATCTCCTTGTCATTACAGGGGGTGTTGCTCTGTCCTTGCGCACTGCCGGTGCGCAGTCGGGTAAAGATGGCCAGTGCCTTTTCCATGTTGCCAGCTCCCCCCATGAGCTGGAGATGTCTGCCAAGGGTCAGCTCAATATCCTTGTCATCACAGGGGGTGTTCATTCGTCCCCCCGCACGCCAGGTGCGCAGCCTCGTAAAGATAGCCAGGGCCTTTCCCATATTGTCAACTTCCCCCATGCGCTGGAGATGTCTGCCAAGGCTCAGCTCAATATCCTTGTCATTACAGGGGGTGTTCATCCGTCCCCCCGTACGCGAGCTGCGCAGCCGGGTATAGATAGCCAGGGCCTTTTCCAGATTGTCGGATCCCCCCATGAGCTGGAGAAGTCTGCCAAGGGTCAGCTCAATATCCTTGTCATCACAGGGGGTGTGCGCCCTTCCGGCCGCCGCCCGGGTGCGCAGCTGTGTAAAGATAGCCAGGGCCTTTTCCAGATTGTCGGATCCGCCCATGAGCTCAAGAAGTCGGCCAAGGGCCAGGCCGTGTGCCTTGTGATCTTTGTAGGTCAACTGGTGCTTGACATACAGATGTTGAAACAGCGGCAAAGCTTCACTGAAACAGCCCCTGGTTTGTAAAGCTCTGCCTTTGGCCATCAACAAGCTTTTGTCATGGCGCAGTCTCGTTTCAAGGGAATTGATGAAAGAAATACAGTCGTCAATTTTTCCCAGATGGAACAATGCCCGCGCTTTTAACACAAACACAGGGATACAGGGGGAGGGAAGTGCACTGTATTTATTCAACAGAACTTCAGCAGCATCCAGAGCCTTCTCAGGATTGGTGCGCAGCCAGCTGAAAGCCTTGCCAAAGTCGTCTTGTACCAGTGCGTGAGCCTGCTCCGGGTGGTGTCGGGGGGACCTTTGACTCAGCGGTCGCTGTCGATGTCGATAACCTCGCCTCTGCCCCTGGGCGACAGCGTCTGATTGGCACAGCGCAGCGCCGGAGTGCTCCAGCCGATTCATGCCGCGTAAGGAGAAGGCACGGCCGTAGCCCCGGCCTCTCCCACAATTCCCGGGTGGATTCATAGTGTCGATACCGTTCTATTCTGTGTCAGCAGGCCGCAGGTGTTTAAAGACGGCTGGCGCGTTGGAGTGCAATGGTGGGTGTTTTGTTCAGAAAATGGTCAGGGCAGCAGGCATGGCCGCCAGAGAAACTGACGATGGATGCGTGTTGCCGCAGCAGGACCTGTCCCAGGAAGAAGGCAATGGCAGTGATGTGCTGGTGGCCAGTGACAGCGGCGCTGAGTGCGTCCACGGCTACTGCAGGCTGCGTGCCCTGCTCTGCCGCGCCAGCATGGTCAGCAGTTGCTGCTCCCCGGTTCGCCAGTGCTGATCTTTATCCAGTCGCTGTCGGTAAGGGGCAGTCTTGTTGGCCGTATCAAAGAGAAATCTTGCAGCAGCGTTCAATCCCCTCACATCTTTGCGTTGAATGCCTCGTTGTTGCAGCAGGCCGTCTGGCCAGCACGACAACAACCGGACACAATGCGCCAGCTGACTGAGGCAGGAGGCATTCATGAGCCCGCCGCTCTCTATGGCAAGGACGGCAAACTTTATCGCCTGTCCCAGCAGCCTTGAGTGTCCAGACGAAATATTCAGGCTGGCCCGCAGTTCACTGAAATAACGAATACTCAGACACAAACGCGGTTCAAATCCGGGAAAGAGATGGGCATCAATGCGCAATTGATCAAACTGCGGCCAGAGTTGCATCTCGACAAGAAGGCCTGCCAAAGTCAGTTCAATCTCCTTGTGATTACACGGGGTGTCAGCCTTGCCTCCGGCCGCACGTCGGCGCAGCCGGGTGAAGATGTCCCTGGCCTGTTCCAGATGATGCTTGCCCCCCTTGAGCTG
>Ga0209021_1001439_pt1 | contig 23821 bp, 23 predicted proteins | sample PinacodermFT_FD_187299 | JGI IMG/M metagenome (GOLD analysis project Ga0209021, IMG submission 187299) | Host-associated microbial community of the marine sponge Aplysina aerophoba from Gulf of Piran - sponge pinacoderm, lysed by freeze-thaw... | ecosystem: Host-associated > Porifera > Sponge >... | reverse complement strand
ACCAAATCACTAATGATAAAGTGTCTTTTTTGCGTGACCGCCTCACTGTTGACGATAAAGGCTTCTGCCAATTCGGAACTGACTGGCTACAGCTGCACAGTACAGAACCACGTCAGTTCAGTCGATGTTAACAATGGTGCCATAACCACTTCAGATGCTTACAAAGGTATGACCTTTGAGTTCAGCACACTAACCGGACGTATAAGAGGGGAAATGGGCAGCCTCATCTTTGATTCGCGCCCAGTCTACGAGGGCGATCCCAATGCCAGGATAGAGCGTTTTGGCGCTCTTACCATTAATCGGTATACAGACGATCGCGGTACGTCTGTAAATTATTTCTATTTGCTGGGCGAAGAAAAAACGCGTCCGGGCTATGGTCGTGTGGCCAAAAACACTTATAACGACAGGAACTTTTATCTTTTCAAGAACGGAACTCCATTTTCCGGTACTTGTACACCGCTTTTTGGTGGCACCTGGTAATCGTCCGGGACCTGACAATTAACTGCCAGGCCACCTGATGGTGTGCCCCAGTATGGGCACACCATCATCAACCACCCCAAAAACTCCTTTTTCCTTCACCAACGATCAAATGATTCGCAAACAGCTTTTCATTTTTCAGCGAATGCATGGAAGAAAAAACAAAAAGGCTACATCCGTTCTCCATTCCTTTCTGTTTCTCTTCGCTTCAACATATATTCTGAACAAAGCGCAGGGCGTCTCAGCACCCTGTGCGAAAGTCATAATCCATTTCAATAACAGGCTGTTGCAGAAAATTCCCCTGCACATAGTGGGTCCCGGTACGCCACACCCGCGTCATCACAGAAGGATTTTCAATCCAGGGGACTATGGTTTTGCGTCCCATGACACGCAACTGATCGATCAACCGACGAAGCACTTTCTCCTGCTCCGGATCATCAGCCAGCGTCCGGGTCAGAGATCCGGCCAGCTTGATATAGTCCGTCGGGAAATCGCGAACAATATGCATGGCCTGAGCACTGCCGTCGAAATGGCACAGACTGGAGCCACAGCCTACAGTACGCAGCTGTCTGAGAAGAATCAGCACCTGTTGAGGAAAACGAACGATCTGCTCTTCAGCCAGCTGAAAAATCAACGAGGAGGGCTCAGCGCCTGCTTTTTCGAACAGAAACTTCAACCAGGCCGGCAAACGCTTGTCCTGCAAGCTCGCACTGCTGAGATGGATAAACAACCGGGTCGAGCTGCACTGCCGATGATGAACCTTCAGCCGTCTGAGGCTGTTCCATATCACCCACTTGTCGATCTGGACAGCAACAGGCATCAAATCGACATGATCGATGAACCGACCGGCATTGAGCACCTGCCCGTCCGGCTCGACCAAGCGTAACAAGACATCGTAATGCTCGTCATCCTGACTGTTTTTCAGGCCCGTGACCGCCTGAAACATCAACTGGAAGCGTTTGTTGTCCCAGGCCCGCTGCACCTTCTCCTGAATAGCCTGGCCCTGATCGCAGGGCGCCGCCTGAACAACAGGCGCTTGCTTACCATCCTGCTGCCGGTCAGAAGTCGCCGTCCGGCGGCTGTGTTTTTCTGCAGTATTCAGGACAAGGCTGGCAGGTCTGCCCAACTCCCTGCTCGCAATCCGCTGCAAAAGCTCCGCCTGACCGACAGCAACACAGTCGCTGACGCCCAGACGCATCCATTGCAGTCGGTCGGACACCTCCTCCGCCTCAGCCGCCAGAATGAAGGGCACCCTGCCCTTGTCAATCTTTGTACAAGACGGCAGAACTGCTTCCACTACACTGGCCGCATTCTTCGTACAGAGCGCAATCAGCAAACTCCAGCGCTTGTTGGGAAGAGCCTGCACAAACTCCTCCTGTGAGTGGACACGCACCGCCTGGCAACGCACATTTCCTGCCGGGGCAAACAGCCCAGACTCCGGCGCGCTGCCAGACAATAGATCAAGAACAAGAACCCAGGGGAGGCTATCACCAGCTGTTTGCATACAGACCCATCCACAACGGACTTAGACAATGAAATACCGGGACGCTACCCGGCCTGAAACAGGGAAACCGTCTTATTCAACGACCGCCCCAACAACTGTTGCCACCAGCCGCCGCCCCATTGGCATAGCGACTACCCAGACTGTCCATGTAAATACAGGTGCAATCCGCATCTGCTGCCTGGGAAGCCGCTGCTGTCGGCTGGGCAATCAAGGTAAAAGCATGAGTGCTGTCAGGATCACTGGTGGCGGTGGAGCAGTCCGTACCGTTCCAGAGACCGGTCACAGCAGACAGGGTGTAGAGCCCCTCCGGCGACAAATTGCCTCCCAGCTGGGTCTCTACATCTGTGTAGCGGCTCTGCTGAGCATACACACGCTCCTGGGCTGCGGCCATTCGTTGCAGCGCTACATGGGCATCGGAACGCCCTGCCCGCAACATATAATCACGCAAGGATGGCACCGCAAACGCCAGAATGATGCCCACAATAGCCACGGCTACCATCAACTCGACAAGAGAAAAGCCACGGGCATTATGTGCACGGCCAGACCACAACAGTGTAGCGACACCAGAATTCTTCATCGGGCTCTCCTTCGCCACCGAAGCCTCCCGCAGGAGGCCGGCTGATTCATTGCACATCAATCAATGGTGATCAATTTGACTCGTGAGAGAGGATGGTCCATGCACCTCAACGCGCGCCACCGCCTCGGGATCTGCACCATAGAGTGAAACCTCCATGTTTTCTATCAGCAGCAGCGGCCGGCTCAGACCTTGCCACACCATGACCGCATCCGGACTCACCATAAAGCTGTCGGCGTAACCTTGCAGCGACAAGCTGCCGGTCTGTCCATCAAAGGCAACAAGCGTGCCCCGTGCCAGACTCCTTTCTGTGGCCATCACGGGCATGGCCAGACTACACAAAACGCACAACACACCGGACAAAACAAAGGACCAGAATTTCATCAGCTTCCTCCCTGCAGGCCTTGTTCTTATTCGTCTCTCGTTAATTGACGCCAGGACTGCCGCCCCAGACTGGAAACTCCCGGATTTTCGTTGACACGACGTACGTTACCACTGGATGTACTGAGATATTTGCATTCGACACCGGCACCACAGTCGAGAACCGTTGGTCGCTGGACCACCCCGGACAACTCGATACCCGACGGGAACGGACAGACGCCAGCAGAACATACCTCGCCCGGCCCGGCGGCAAGCCCGCCGGATGCACTCCCATTTGAGTAGGCGGTATGGCTGTCCATGAAATCAAACTGCCGGTCGCCATTGAGATCAAAGGGAGGCTCGGACAGCAAGCCGCCATCAATGGCATCCAGCTCCATCAACCAACTGCGCCCTCCCCCTTCACACACTGTGGCCGAAGGCTGCAGAGTGGCAAAAACAATCCGCCCATTGCGCAAGACTGGCTCTGTGATCAGCCTTTCGCCACGGTTATTGCCCCCATAACTCAACAGCAGCCGCCAGCCTTTATGCGGTGCATCCTGGCCGCAACCCGTCCAGCAAATCGGATGATCGGAGCTGACCCGCAACCCGATCGGCTGATCCTGGCTGTCACGCTGGCCATCGCCATTGGTATCGCGCGGATACAGGATCAACTCCTGATCAATGGTCTGGGTCAACAGGTCAGCGTCGGTCACCGCCGTCTGCAAGGCACTGTCATCATCCCGGATGCCGTAAAAAGCCTGATCGGCTTGCCCCTCCGCACTGTTGTCGCCGGCTTCCAGGTACTTGCCGGTGCCAAAATAGATCATTCTCCCGCCCCGCGTGGGATGACGCCCCACTTGAGGCATCACTGTAACAGGACGTCCCGCTCCTGCCGCAAAGAGCGGTACGCCACCTGCCCCGGATTGAAAGGCCAGCCCCCACTGGCTGGCATCGGCCGAACGCAGATCGAACTTCCACAGATTGCCCAGCAGATCGCCGGCGTACACATAATCGCCGGTGCCATTGCCATCGATATCCACAACGGCAGGACTGGACAACCCGTTGCCAGACGCTGCATTGGTCGTCAGTCTGCCACCGCTTGCCAGCGGGCGTCCGGTTTCCGCATCCAGAACCAGCAAGCTGGCCCTGCCATCCTGGCTTCCATAGCCATTACCCAGAATCACGCCCCACTTCCCGTTATTGAGCTTGACTATGGAAGCACGACCCAGCGTGTATCCCAGCGACGTTTCTTCAGCTGACGACAGTTCCCAGCGCACGATAGACCCGGCCTTGCCCGCACTGAAGCCATCAGGGTCAGTAATATCCAGCGCGTAGATGCCCTTGCCCCCGGCCCCCAGGCCTCCCACCAACAAGCTTTTCCATGTGCAGGTTCCCGCCCCGGTACACAGATCGCCCACCGTGATATGCCCATCCACAAAATAACGATGGCTGTAATCCGGATCAGCCAGCTTGTACAGCTCGGGCACCACTGTTGCGGGAATAAAAGCCAGCTTTTCCTGACCGGAGGAACCTTCAAACGCGTGCAGCATGCCATCGTTGCCACCCACATAAATCATGGGATTGCGATCAGCATGGGCGGCCTTGAAAGCCCGGTAAGCATCGCTGGAATACAGAGGGCCGAAGGCCGACGGTGCGCCTACATACACAGGATCAGAATGAACAAGGTCGCCCAGAATGCCTTCACGCTGCCGGAACTGATAGGCACTGAAATTGCCGGCAGACGCACCGCGCAACCAGTCAATCAAGGCCGCTGTAAAGGCACCCGCATCACCGGAAGCGCCCAGTGGCGCCATGCCGGCCTCCAGCCAGCTCAGGTAGCGCGCTGACAGGTTACCCGCCGTGCCATGGTGAAACGGACGTCCGGTCACCGCCCCACCCGCCACCGGCTGGTCTGCGGTCAGTACCAGACGCGTCCCGGGCTTGAACGCGCTGCTTTCAAAGAAGCTGCTCGCTTTCCAGAGCGTATCCTGTGGCAGGATATCCTGTGTCTGCCCGGCCGGATCGTTCAGTGGCAAGGCCCAGAGATCACCCGTCCAGTGCCCACTGTTGAAGCGTGCCTGATACAAAAACGTATCCGTGTTGACACTCCCGGAGTTGGCTGCGACCGAAGAGGCTGTACCTGTACGCCGCTCCACCTCTGCCAGTGCATCCAGCAGCCCCTGGCTGATATCCTGCGGTGAACTGGCCGCAGCGAAAAGCCCCTTGCTGTTGAAGGCGGCGTGCCAGAGATCATCCACCTTGGCAGCATTGGTCGCGTAAGGATTGCCCCATGCGCCATTGATCGTGGGCGCCCTGCCGCCGAGCTCGGGCCAGCCATCGCCATCAAAGTCTCTCAGTGCCCCTCGCACACCAAAAGCCACACCGAAGGTGGATAAATGCTGCCAGGCCGGGGAGTCTGCGCCAAAAACTGGATTCCTGTCATCAAGATCGGGACGCAAGTCGGTCTCGTAGAAATAGCGCGCATGATCCGCCAGTGTAAAAGGATAACCGTCACCATCAACGTCTCCTATCGAACCAGAGTTGCGACCGTTCCAGAAGCCATCCGTAAAAAGCACAGAAAAATTCTGTTGGCAGCTGTGCTGGATGGGCGCCGGTCTGCCTGGCTGATCCGTAGTCTGCCGCAAATAGCTGCCTACCCCATTCAACCCTGCACGCAAAGGTGTGGGCAGCGCGCGCGGGTCATGTGCAAACAGTCTCGCCAGCAAATTGCTGTTATGGCTGGCCAGATCCCCTACAGGCGACCGCGCCAGCCAACCGGCGTTAATCAGTCCCAGCGCGTAACGGTAATGGGGCGCCTGCTCAATCACGCCGCTGACAGCGCTGTTGACAACAAATGAGCGTCGTCGATGGTATTGATACCAGTTGGCATAGTTCTGCTGGATCCTCCTGACTTCCGCTATTGCAGTAATACTCGGCCGTCGCACAACAGACGGCCTGATCTCGCTACCCTGCGGACGGAAAGCGACTGACCAGACGTCGATGGTGTGCGCCTGTATCTGATACAAGGTCAGAGAGTCCCAGGCATCAATAAGACCATTGCTGCCCGCACGGTAATTGAAGGCAAAAGGAGAGGGCGCCCTGCCAGAAAAGCCACTGTCGTCAATGGCAACAGCGTAGAAAGCACCCGTAAGATTGCGCCTCGAACCATACCCCCTCTCCGATGAGACGGGGTGAGAACGTGCTGCGGTGAAAGCAGCGTTGGGCAGCCACGCGCTCCATGGCCTGTATTCTCGGGCAGGGTCGAAATACATGACATTGGCATCACTCGAAAAGACACGCCAGTCCCCCAGGCCGAGCAGATCATTGAACGAATTCAGCGACCATACCGTCCTCTCCAGAGTCCCGCCATGAAGGCTCGAGGTGTCGAACGCGCTGTACACATTGTCGATGTTGGCGTACAGGTAAGGGAAATGCCTTGATCCGTAATAGTCGATCCTCGGCCAACCATCATCAAGAGGGTATGAAGTAGCCTGACAGGGATAACCCCTCTGCATATATTGGCAGTACCTGTAGTACGGCTTCATCAGCACTTCCCAATCCATGGAACCGGAATCATCCAGCATCAACATGACATTGGGTGCCACAGATCCTCCCAGAAACAAGGGGGTCTGCGCCGGTGAAAATCCCCCCGCCCCGGAGCTGCACAGCAACAGACTGAACAGACCGGCCCGCCCGATAACAGAAACACCGGGCAGAGCCCTTGCCCGGCACCATAACGCGCTTCGTTTGATCAGTGCCATCTCGCGACCTCCCTGTCAGTCCGCCTCAGTCAGCATGCCTCACAGCATACACACTCTGCACAATCGCCTCCGAGCGCACCTGATTGTCACGCTCAGCATTGCCTGCTGACAGCCAGTCGATATAGCCGGGGTCTGTGCCCCGGGATGTAACAAGATAATAGGTAATTCCACCAGGCTGGCGAGCGCCGACAACCAGGCTGTCAGAAACAAATCGCCACCGCTGCACGACAATCTTGACCGGATGCGCAGCAGTTCCCAGCGCAATCGTCTGCCAGTAGGCACTGTCAAAGTAATCGGCAGTGCCTGTTTCAAAGTGCATGCCAGCGGCCCCTGCCTGGGCGGCCACAGCCTGAGCGTCTTCGATGGATGACAGCAGGCTTTCTGCCGTGCGCAACCCCGTTTCCGCCAGTTGAAAGGCATAACTGCGATCCTGCATCCCCTTGCTCAACCGCGCATCAAAGGTCACTGTCTGTATGCTGCCTGTGCCCAGCAGGGTCAGCAGCAAAAGTACAACCATGGCTACAATGAGCGCAGCTCCCGACTGCTTTTCCCGCATGCCAGCCTCCTTGTTGTTGCTTGTTGCACGGCTTTATTGACCTGCGTTCAATGCCAGGCCCGACATCCTGTTCCTCAGGGTCACAGTGGTAGAAAAGGCGCGACGAATACGCCTGTCACCGGCATCTTCAGGCTGGTAAGAAACACCAAAATAAGTAAACCCTGTTCCCGGGCCACCACTGCTTTCCTCTTCACTTTCCACCAGCATATAAATGCGCACGCTCACAACATTTGCCCAGTCTTCCACATCAGCTGCGCTCAGGTAACGATCAGCCGATGGCCGGCTGTCTATATTTTCGCCGTACAGAAACTGAAGATTGAGGATGCCTGGCACCAGTTCCACGCCGGGTGCCGACACGCCATCGGAACCGATTTGCTTACGGTAAAGCGAAGGGCGACTCCTGCCGCTTGGGATCGCAAGGTAATAAGCCATAAAATCAAACATCACAGCCTGCGGCTGATCCATCGCTGTGAGCACACTCAGTGCCCCCAGATCCGTGCTGGCATCCAGATCCACAGCCCCTCCAGGTGAAAAGGAAACAGCCCTCACAGCCAGGTTGTATACGCAATCACTGATCAATAACACACGACTGGGATCAGACTCGGTGTTATCGGGAAAGCCAGACAGCGTGGCAGGATCGGCCTGAAGACGCAGGACCGGCGGCGCAACCGTGACAGAATCTATCCCCATAACATACGGAAGTGCCTTGCCAAGCAGAATCATGTCGCTGCTGGCAAGGACAGGCACGCCCAGGGGGCTGCCATTGGAGATACTCAACCCGTAGAGGTCGAGAGGTTCCCCGGGCAGCAGACCGCTCCCCTCACTACCACTCAACACTTGATCAGACCAGGCTTGTTGTTGAATGGCAGGAACCGCACTGAGAACAGAGGCGTCATCAGCACCGCAGCCGCTGTAGGCTGCAGCCCGTATATCTTCTGCCATCAGGGCCAGAGCCAGATGGCCACGGCTCTCCACATCCGATGCGCTTTGCTGGAATTGATAACTGAGCCGACTGCCCAGCAACACGGACAGCGCACCATACAAAAGAAAAACGCCTATGAGACTGGCTACCAGAAGTTCAATGAGGGTAGAGCCGCTCTGTGTACATCTGTGTCTTTGCTTCATAGGCGCACTCAAGGCTCAAAGGCCATAAAAAAATGCCCATCGGATGTCAAAGGGTCCGCAGTCAGCTCCAGTCTGCCATCCGGCCTTGCCCCCCGGTCCCACAACACGTGAATCATGTAAATTGAGCCCTGTCCATCACAGCGCGATGAAACAACAGTATCACTACTGCCTATGAAATCACCCGGATTGCGACTGGGTGTACTGTCCAGGCACACAACCCCGATCCCGCCCGGAAGACTGCTGCTGATATCCTGCTGCCACTCCCAGAGGTCATTGAGAGCCATCTGCGCTGGCGTACACCCCTGAGATGCAAGACAGTTCGATTGTGGGCCTGCAGGCGGCGAGCCCGACAGGACATAGGCGCCAATCCGGGCCCCATCCAGGTTGGCTCTCATGCGATCAGCCAGCCCCTGCACCAGCTCCAGAGCCCGACCATCCTGATGACTGCTCTGCTGGGCTCTGGTGCTTTCCAGCTGCAGGCCGGCTACCGCCAGCAGCCCCAGCGACAGGATAAACAAGGTGACAAGATTCTCGACCAGACTGAATCCGGGCGCCCTGCCGCCCCCCGGTTTCCAGCGGACAGGCCTTGAAAACAGGGCGGCACTATAGACTTTCTGCACTGCACTCTTCCCTCGCCTGATCAGGGTCAGACTGCCGGACACGCCCCCGGAAGACCAGGAGCTTGGCGGCATAGTAGATGCCGCTACCATCCTGTAGGCAAAACAACACAGAAGGATTCAAAGGATGGCTTCCGCCAGATCGTGTCATGCGGATGTACTGCAAGTATCCGGGCCCGGTGTTGCCTCTCAGCAGCATTCCCAGATCATCATCCAGCGCATCCTGCACTCTGAGAACCAGGTCATCAGCACCAACCGAAAGCGGATCGCCGTCATAGTCCACAAACACCAGCCATCCCTGCCTCCAGATGTCGGCCTCCTCGGCATCATCAGCCGCCGCCGTGTTGTCGCACTGCACACTGGCGAGCTGACGCGGACAGATCACAAGGTTCCGACCGCGCACCAGGGCTTCTGCACGTGCAAAAGTGACGAAACGCTGAAAAGAGTCAGCGGCGGACTCTGCCTGCTGGCGTTCAACAAACCGCACAAGGGAGGGCACCCCCGCTGTCACCAGCAGGGTGAAAACGGCGGTCACCACGAGCAACTCTATCAGGGTAAAACCCCACAGATCCTGACACCCTGGCCGTCTGAGTTTTTTTATTCTCACCAGACACCTCCCTGGCCCAGCCCATCACCCTCCTGTCAAAGACTAGCTGACAGACAGAGAGAATACCCGGAGGTGTGACGCTTTCGTGAAGAGGGGAACGCAGATAAAGGAGTAAGCGGCAGAATGAACAGAATGAAAGAGGACAGGCAACAAGGGGGAAACGCCCCCCGGCGCGGCTGGCACCGGCAGACAGCTTCAATCAGCCAGAGGCTCGACCAGCCACAGGAGCCAGCCCAACACCATCCACCAGCCCGTCTTTTACTGACTCTGCCGCACTGACAGACTCAAGTGCCACTTCAAATTCCAGGCTCTGGCCCGCCAGCGGATGATTAAAGTCAATCGTGACGTACTGTTCGTCCAGGGCACAGACAACACCCGGCAACTCGCCACCGCCCGGCGAGGCAAAACCAACCACCAGCCCTGTTTCCAGCGCCATGCCAGTCGAAAACCGTCGCCGTTGCAGCCGATGAACATTTTCAGCACGGTGCGCCCCGAACGCCTGCTCGGGAGATAGCTGGAATATACGACGAGTACCGGCCTCCATACTCAGCAGACAGCGCTCAAAACCGTCCGGCAAGGTACCATCACCAATCACAAGGGAAACGGGATCGCCGTCGAAAGTGCTGTCCACCAGTTCCCCGCTATTCAGCTTCAAGGCAAAATGCAGCCTGACCCGCGCCCCCTGCTCAGGCACGATGCCGCCATCTCCGACACTCATAGCAAGCCTTTCCTGTCTTTTCCTGTGGCAAACACACTCTGCTCCAACAACACCAACACAGCTCCCACGCTGATCCCCGCATCAGCCAGATTGAAAGTAGGGAAAAACCAGGAACTACCAAAATGAAAAAGAATAAAATCGACCACGTATCCCAGCTCCACCCGATCCTGAAGATTACCGAGAGCACCGCCGAGAATCAGCGCCAGGGCCACAGCCTGCAGTTTGCATCCCGTCTCCAACCTGGCCAGCCAGACTAACAGAAACAGGCTCATCCCGAGAGCGACAACAACAAAAAACCAGCGCTGCTGACCATCAAGCCCCGCGAGAAAGCCAAAGGCCGCGCCCGTATTGTAAGTTAGCGTCAGCCCAAAATAGCCGGGTACAAGAGACCGGTATTCTCCTGGAATAAAGTGGTGCACAATCCAGCCTTTGGTCCACTGGTCAGCCGCAACAAGCAGCCCACTCAAGAGGATGGACACCAAAAAAAGCAGCTTGCTGCGTGGCATGCGTATTCAACCAGTACAAAAGCCGTGTATTTTGTCCAGTATGTCCGGGTGGGTCAATTATTCGTTGCTCAGGAGCATGGCTTCCCCCCCCTACAGGTCAAGCGAAGCCTGGATTGCTGTATCTTTTCGCGCCAAGCCTGCACCTCACCAACTCATACATTCAGTCAGGCACTGACCAACCGCAAGAACCCTTGAGCCTACACTGAAGCTCTCCACAGCCCTTGCGCGTGAACACCTTGCCGCTGCAAGGGTGCATCTGGACAGCATGCCAGGACACGAAAACGGCAGACCGATCCGGGTGCAGGGGGCCGCACCCTGCAGCCGCTCCATGCCCTTTCTACAAAAGCCCTTTCTACAAAAGCAGAAATGAAACTCACTGCACGAAAAACAGCCCAGGCACCGCCGGACCCACTGTTACACGCGCCGGCCCCGACCGCCTTTTCACGCTCGCCCCCCCACAAAAGCAAGGTCACAACCGCCTGACTCCACCACAAGCCCCCATCCAAAGCAGACTCGCTCCCGCTGTGGAGCACTCTCTCGCCCTTTCCCGCTTTCAGCAGGTCCTACCAATCTTCATCGTCCTCACTATCCTCATCACTCTCCATCGCCCTCCTCCTGGCCTCCATATGTGTGCGCACATTCTCATCCACGCGCCCTCCCCTGCTCTCCGAAGCCGGTGCTGACGCAGCTTTCTGAGCAGATGCCCCCGGATTGACACCAGACCCGAGACCGACGCCTTCTCTCATCCCTATCTCTGCTGCGCTGCGCCGCTGTTCCACTTTATTGCGCAACTCCTGATTAAAGTCTGGCGCCGCCTGACTCGCTCTCGGAGCATTCCTCGCGCCTCCCACTTGACGTCCTGAGGAAGAACCTGCGAGCGGTGGCGATGCAACGGACGCGCCAGGCGGCGGAGGAGGCGGAGGAGGAGGCGGAGGAGGAGGCGCACCGGCCCGCATGGGAGGTGGTGGCGGTGGTGGCGGCGCACCAGCCTGCACGGGAGGAGGCGGCGGTGGCGATGACGGCCGTACACCAACCTGCACGCGAGATGGTGGCGGTGGCGATGACGGAGATGACGACACTCCAGACTGCATGGGCTGCGAGGGGGCCGATCCCAATCGCCGCTTTTCTACTTTCTTCCGCAACTCATCGGCAAAGTTTTGCGGCACCTGACTCGCCTTCGAAGTATTCCCCGCGCCTTTCCCCTGAAGTCCTGCCAAAGAGCCCGCAGACGATGGCTGTGCTGCGGGCGACATGGGTGGTGGAGGCGGCGGAGGCGGCGGAGGTGGTGGAGGTGGTGGAGGCGGCGATGCGGCGACAGGCGCAGAGACAGACACTGCGGACGGATTTATTCGCCCCTCTCCCGCCGGTGCAGCCTGTCCTGGCGCGTCTGCTTTGACTGCCGGCTCCCGCTGTGCGGCTCCCGGCTGGGGGGGCTTGCCTTTTTGGGCTATCGAAGCCAGCCATTCCTCCCGTGTTCGCTCGCCTTTGACGCCGCTCGCAACTCCCTTCTCTGCTCTTGCTTCCGCTGCCGGCTCGCGCTGTGCGGCTCGCGGCTGGGGGGGCTTGCCTTTTTGGGCTATCGAAGCCAGCCGTTCCTCTCGTGTTGGCTCGCTTTTGCCTCCGTTCGCAGCCTCTTGCTCTGCCTTTGCTTTCGCTGCCCGCGCTGCTTGCACCTCCGCTTTTATCTTTGCCGCTCGCTCCCATTGAGCAGCAGGTGGCGGGGGGGCTTGCCCTTTAGTGTGTTTCGCAGTCTCCTGCCTTTGTGCTGGCTGACCTTCCGCTCCCCGCGCAGCTTGCCCATGTCCCGTTTGCGCACAACCCTTCTCCGGATTCAGGGCATAGCTTTCGTAACCTTTATTGCCCCCTCTTTGCTCGTACCCCGCCAACTTCTTGATCAGAACATTCAGCCGAGCTCCAAACTTGGTCTTGGGAGGCTCCAAAGCCGCCCGGCGCGTTTCTCGAGTATCTTGATTTGTTATCGAAGAAACCGACCTTCGCATCCCATCAAGCAGGGCCGCTTTTCCGGAAGGTTTCTGTGACCCATGAGCCTGTTCCGCACCAAAGCTTCTATCAAACACAGGCGGGGGCAAACGAACCTCAGCCACACTGCACCTCCACAATCAACATGACGCAGCACTCCCACCGTCCCTCTATGACATCAAGCTACACGTCTTCACGACCAAAAACCGCCCTCTCGCTGCCGGGACACAGAACAGCTGGACGATTATAGTCGCTTACAAGCCACTGCATGAATCAGCGTTGAAAAAATGGCATCGAGGCCATCATATGCTGGAGCTTGCATCTCTCATACACACGCCCCTCCACACGCAACTTGCAAAGGAGGCTGGACAGAATCACACATACGAAAGCAGCCCCGTATTCACTGGCACAGCGCTCTGGCTGTACACTTCTACATCCCGCACCCCGTCACAGCACCAACATAAAGGCTTTTCATCGAAAATCAGAACCGTCGCGCACTGAGTTACAGGGGGACCTGACGCAACAGAGCCCCCTGCCGGGAAAAAGGCCGATTTATGATCGCTCAAGTGTCAGCCTGCCTCCCGCCGTTCCCAAACAACGAAAACGCCTTGCCCCCTCTATGTCCAACCCCTTCCAGTCTCGGATAGTCGGCATACAGCTTCTGAAAAAACACAGAATTTCAGTGTGCTGGTGCCTCACCTGTCACAAGCCGCCCCCGATTGTCAGCAGCCCTTGCTGCTTCGATAGTCCTGCTCAAGGGAACTGACCCAGACGAGGCCATTACAGCGCGACTGAGCGCCTCCTTCTCTTTCACTGCCGGACATGGACACAAAGTGCATGCCCATTCCGAGCGCTTTTTCGACAAACCGTTCGTCTCACCCTGTGCGCACTGAAGACTGCTTATAGACAGGGAAAACTTCAGTGGCACCACTGACCCCAGGCACAGGCGAGCAAACAAAGCCATGTCGAGGCTTCCCCCGGCCAGGATGCCTCAGGATTACAGGCACCCTGTCGATGCTTAAAGCCATGTGCTCCGGCCTGCTGCACAGCCAACCACCCTACCGGCCGAGCCTGCCCGAAAACGAGGCACACCACTCTCGCGCCCCCCCCCTGCCGTAATAACAGGATGGACATCTGACAAAACTAATCTCTCGAGTGGCATCAGCACTCCTGCTTGCTTGGATTCCGCAAGCAGCAAGACAGCTGACCGAATTTCATAACAGTTCGCTCACACCTTGCCCGTGGGACAACCTCCACTGCCGTACCAACAAACCAGACCCTGACACCGCAGGCAGGGGGCCTGTCCGGCAGCTGACTTGAGGGCGGATGCGCAAGAAGGCAGAAAGACTGGCAGCCATGACAGACGACCCGCTGCACTCCAATTCGGCGCAAACAGGGAGAGACTTTCAAGTTCTGTGCAGAATTCGTAACAAAATCAGTTGAGTTACTGTCTTCAATATCAACACCAACGGAACTTCACGGCACTGGAGGCTTCCAAGGAGTCCAGGCAGGCGGGAAAACGATGTCCTGCCGTAACATCATTGATCCCCGTAAGCACAGACGGGACAGGACCAGTCGGACCAGTCTTCTACAGAGAAAACAGGAAAGTCCGTCACAACTGAGCGGAGATCACCACACCGGGAAAAAAACCGGGGGAACAGGCACATGACGCTGACTATTCGACTGATTAAAACAAGGCGGGAGAAGCGCCTCTCCCAACAAGCTCTGGCCGATCTGATAGGTGTGTCCAGAAGCGCGTTGGCTCAGTGGGAAACAGATATGAGTCGTCCGAATCTGGATAATCTACGAAAGATAGCGGAGGTCATGGAAGTTTCCTTCGAATGGCTGGCCACAGGTCGCGGCAACCAGTATCTGACTGTAGATTCCAACCAGATCAGCGATGACAAGCTGGACGACGAAATTACTCGTCTGCTATCTCGCCTTCACACAGGCCACAAGAAGGCTCTTCTGAATGTCATTCGGGTAATGCACTGAGTGGCAGACGGAACCTGCAGGAAGAGGGGGGACCGAGAAGGACCGACAACAATGCTCCCGGACCCGGGACAGCTGCCCTGCGGCAGACTGCCCGGGAACAGGGCTTGACCTGCTGGTTACAGCTCGTCAAAAACGGTTCAGCGGCACAATGCGCAGCTTCCATTCATTAGGGTACAAGACGTAGCTCCTACTTGACGGAAGAGAAAACAAGAGCTTTCAGGCACCCCTTGCAGTTCACGCGCACCTTGCAGTTCACGCGCACCTTGACCTTGCCGTTCACGCGCAACAGTGCAGACAGCCCCTGCCATCAGCCTTGGGCCACGAAAGTGTTCAGCGCTGACTCCACCTCAGCCAAAACGGTTTCTGCCTGAGTCAAGAGTGCATCAGTTTCTGGCCCCAGATCGCCTTGCTGCCCATTTTCTTCCAGCTGTTGGCACAGGGCTTGCAGACCTTCGGCTCCCACGCTGGCACTGCTGGATTTGAGGCTGTGGGCCGCACGCCGAAAGGCTTCTGCATCCAAATCCGCAAGGGCCGTGCGCATAGTGCGCATCTGTGCTGGGCTGTCTTCTTTGTATAAGCCTATCAGCTCCAGCACGGTCTCCTGCCCCTCATCGCCCAGCATATCCACCAAGGCGTCCAGTACAGCACTGTTTATCGCTTCCATCGTCGGGATCCCTCCTCTTTGTCCCCACCTTGGTGCCAGCCAAGATCGGGCATCACTGTTGCTGTTTCTGTTGCTGTTTCTGTTGCTGTTTCTGTTGCTGTTTCTGTTGCTGTTTCTGTTGCTGTTTCTGTAGCTGTTTCTGTAGCTGTTTCTGTTCTTGTAGCTGTTGTATGCAGCTCCTGTAACCGCCGTCGTCCCTATCGCCTCTGTGGCCTCTGTTACTCTCTGCATCAAGCGTCAAGCGTCAAGCAGCACTGCCAACGACTTCAATTTGCACCAGAAAGCCCTCACACAAGGCCAGCTCTACAAAACAAAGCACACGAGCCCCAAACTCCCGGCTCTCAAAAGGAAAGCCTAGCCTCTCTCCAGCGGCAACAAGCTCCACTCTGCACTCTCCCGCCTCGGCAACGCTTCCCGGACTGGTGCCTGACAGCCATCCGGAAAGCCACACTCATGACGGAAAACCTCCCTGTGGCCAGGCCGGCTTCTTGTTTCATATTGATCCCGCCGCAATTCAATGCGCAACTCACCACGCAGCAGGGGACGACACTGCTCTGCCAACCGCAACCCCCTCCCCCCTGGCGCCACCACAACACAACCACGCGCCAGCAACTGTCGATAAACAGAACGCCAGCAGTCCGCACTCACGCCCCTTCCCAGAGCAAATATGGGAAGCCGGTCGTGCCCCCGCTCTTTGACCGGCTTGGTGGATCGCCCGCATAGCACGTTCACCAGATGTCCCACACCATAGGACTGCCCCGTACGGTACACAGCAGACAATGCCTTGCGGACACAGTCAGTCGCATCCCAGGTTCGAACCGGCTCAACACACAAGTCACAATGGCCGCACTGCTGGTTCAGTTCCTCACCAAAATAGCGCAGCAAGGCCTGCGTCCTACATCCCAGCTCTTCACAGAAAGCCAGCATCGCCCCCAACCGCCCATGCTCCCGCTGACACATCTGGTCACTGCTGTCTGGATGTGCCATAAGCTGATGGAGCAGCATCACATCCTGCAGGTCGTAGACCAACCAGGCCGTGGCCGGCAAACCATCTCGTCCCGCTCGACCAGTTTCCTGATAGTAGGCCTCAATGCTGCGCGGCAATCCCATGTGTGCCACAAAGCGCACATCCGGCTTGTCGACTCCCATACCAAAGGCGGTTGTCGCCACCATCACCTGCCCCGATCCCTCAAGAAAAAGCTCCTGATTACGTGTGCGCAGCGCAGTATCAAGACCCGCGTGATAGGCCAGCGCATCAACACCCTCTTCCTGCAGCCAAGCTGTCAACTCATCAACACGGCGACGGGACAAACAGTACACAATGCCCGACTGTCCCGCCTGCTCATCCCGCAGAAACTGCAACAGCTGGCGGCGCGCCTGCCGTTTGTGAACCAGCTGGTAAAAAATATTGTGGCGCTCGAAACTGCTGACGAACCAGGGGGCTTGTTGCAGCTGGAGCCGGGCGGCAATTTCTCGCCGGGTCCGCAGGTCTGCCGTAGCAGTCAATGCCACACGGGGCACTGTTGGCCAGCGCTCGCACAGCACAGACAGACGCAAATACTCCGGCCTGAAATCATGCCCCCACTGGGCTACGCAATGGGCCTCGTCTATAGCAAACAGTGCCAGCTGAATCTGTACCAGGGTAGCCAGCATGCGCGGTGCCAGCAGACGCTCTGGCGCCAGGTACAGCAACTTGCACTCTCCCGCAAGGACACTGGCGTACACGGCCTGCTGCGCCTCAAAGGACAGCCCGGAATGCAAGGCCATGGCCCGAATGCCCCTTTGCTGCAATTGGCTCACCTGGTCCTGCATCAATGAGATCAAAGGCGACACCACCACACCTGTGCCCGGGCGCATCAGGGCCGGCAGCTGGTAGCAGAGGCTCTTGCCACCGCCCGTCGGCATAAGAACCAGAGCGTGCCCACCCTGTAACAGCTGCTGAACAATGCTGCGCTGCTGGCCACGGAAGCCGCCGTAGCCAAACACATCAGCCAACACGCGCAATGCTGGATCTGACATAGGCTTACCACATAAAGATCAGGTCGAAGAGAAGTGGTGGAGTATAAACCCGCAGTCACAAATTGCGCGCCAGGATTGTACATAGATTGTAACAAGCCCCAGAATGGCATCCTGATTCATCCTCTATATCCTCGAATCCTCGAACTGGACCTCTACCATGAACTTCGATACGCAACTGGCCCACCACCCTCTCTTTCAAACACTGACCCGCAGCGCCCAGCTCGATGAAGAGAGTTGCGACGCAATCATGGGCCATGGTTTCCTGACAGCCCAGGTGATCAGTCCCTGCCCGGACACCCCCGAGGACATCGTCCAGACCCTGGTGACATCCCCTGCCGCTACAGAAGCTGAGACAGAGGCTCTCATCCAGTCAACGCGTCAGCTGCTCGTGACACTGGACGGCCAGTTCAATGACGAACACTCCCCCTTTACCTTGCCATCCGTCCCTGACACCGAGGCCTCCCTGCTGGAATCCCCACTGGCCGATTGGTGCACAGGCTTCATGGAAGTGCATATGACCCAGCAGGACGCCTGGCTCGAGCATAATGAAGACGCCGTGACAGAACTGCTGCTGCCTATCGCCACCCTGTCGGGCCTTTTTGCCGACGAGCCCCCCTTCAATAAATTGTCCGAACAACAGGATCTGCTGCGGAATATGGCTGATCAGCTGCCGGAGCTGCTGACCGAACTCTACCTGCTCATCAAGGGCCAGGAGCCCCTGCCGGAATAGCTTCCCTGTAACAGGGGACCTGTTGAGGGGGGCGGCAGTGCAACCCTCTCAATTCCTGTCAACCTCGCACCAGTGGATTATTTTTTTGCGCAGGAGCTGCACTATGGCTGTACGTGGTTCTTCCTCGCCTCCCGCTGGACCCATACCGCCAGCACCTCTGCCACCGCCGGATTCAGCCAGGGTCAGCCGAACCCCCACTGCAAAAAAGGGCGTGTGGCTGGCTCCCCGCCGAAACAACATACCAGCACCCTCAAAACACTCACCGGTACCCGCTTCTTCCTCCCTTGCAGGAAAACAAAGTCAGCGGCGAGGTCAGCGAAGAACACCTCCTTGTCATGCTGGATGCAAGCAGCTTCCCAGAATCCGTCTTTGCAGATCCTGGCGACGCGCCACCCCAAAACGCTACGACTTCAAAAACTGTAAAAAAGCCCTCCAGAGAACAGATGGTGCCTCATCCGGCAATGGCTGCCAGACGCCCTGCCGAAATCACAACAGCTCCACCGGTGCACAGCTTTTGTAAAGAGGCACATCACCCCATAAGACGCCTGATGGACAAAAGAGCAAAGCCAGGCGACAAAAGGGCGGCTGCCCTTGCAATCGCGTCAGGTCTTCTTGTCAACACAAAACCTTTGCGAGAACGGCCTGCACCTCCCCCAGCAGCACGACTGGCTGACTGATGCGCCCGGGTTGTTTTCGAATCTACCAGCCTGGTACTACCAGCAACTCAAAGACCCAAAGACCGCACATCACTGACGCCCGTGAGCGGGCACCGATGGCAGTGTAGATCGTTCAGTCTCTGATAGACTCTCTGGTAATGGATTTTCTCTTTGCAAAGGAACTGCACCATGGCGAACAACTCTTCTATATCCAGCGCCGCACCTCCACCACCTCCACCACCGCCGCCACTTCCCCAAAGTGCCCAGGGACCGGCCGCGACTCCCAAAGGCCGCGTAGCTACTGCAGTCGAACCGAAAAGCCATATATCACCACCCAATCCACACTCTTCACCTGTGACTTACCGTCCAGTACTGGAAAGAGTCGCCAGCAGCCAGGTCAGTCAGGATAAAGAGCGGAGATTGTCCTTCGACGAGACAAAGGCAGTGGTAGATAACGGCCTGGCACCGCAAGAAAGCACGCAACAGCAACCTGACGTAGCGCCCAGGCAAGCAGCCGCGTCACAGTCCGCACTCTTGACAGATGATCAGATCGATCAACTCTTTCGGCGCCAGGGCATCACTCCCCCACCACTAACTAACGAAGTTATCGCAGACAAGGGTCAGACGGCGCCCGGCAACCTTGTCAGTGTGCCGCGTAAAAAACACATTGGCAGGATTGCCGCAGCAGCGTCACTCACACGAACTGAAAGGGCCGCCAAGGTTATCCAGGAGAAGAGCAGCCTGATAAAAACGCAGGTTGAACAGCTCAAAGAAGAGCTCAACACCATCAGAGACCTGAAAAAACAGTTGGAAGAGGTGCTACCAGACCTCAGCAAAAACAACCTGAGGAAGGAGGCATCCCGAGCTATAAAAACGCTACAGACCGCTGAGCGGGACTACATGGCAGCCCTGGACGACTCTAAAAAGCTGCTATCCGGCAACCCCTCGAAGCAGAAGCTCGTCGCTCAGGCCAGGAAAAACCAGAAGGTGCTCAGCGAGCGTTGGGTTGATAAAAGAGAAGCGGTAAACCGGACTCTCCTCGAAACACAAGCACACCTGGCAAGGGCTCCAGAAGCGAAGGCTGAGATGACAGCGCAGCTTAAAGAACTCGGCACTGTTCACTATCAGATCAGCGACCAACTCCACGTATTGACAATTGCCGCAAAGAAACACCCGGACAAGTCCGTGAGAAAGCAGGCAAAACAAGCAGCCCAAAAGCTACAAGCGCTTGAGAAAGAGATAGGACAGTTACTGAGGGAAGGCCCACCCGCGAACACGCGGGATACACACTCAATGACATCAGTGACCGAAAAAAGCATGAGCCTTTCCCGGCGCGTAATGAATACTCTTATGCCACTGACCGGCAACTCACCCTCAGATGATATAGTGGATCTTAAACTCGCCAAATGCCATGCCATGGAGCTGGCCGTGCCGGATGTCGATCCGACATCCGGCATGCACACAGGGTTTTTTGACGCACTCGATAAAATGGAGGAGGGCCTGAACAACGCCTGGGGCAAAACAAACGACAGCGAGGAAAAAGAGTTCATTGACGACCAGCTGGAGACGCTCGCAATACTGAGGCAAGAGCTCCCGTCACCGGGAGCACCGGGAGCGCGGGCAGCCAATCAAGGGAAAGCCAATCAAACAGTGGACGCATTCAACCGTGCTATGGTCCTGCTATCGCTGGATGCCAAACAACACCTGCACAAGAGCACTCTCCCAGTCCCTTTTCCAGATTATTAGGAAGCACACCAGCCCTTACCGGTTGTGCCCCGCCAGGGGCGAGCCGGTAACCACGCGAGAAGCACCTGAGACAGAACAGACACGGGGCCCTGAGCAGATTACTGACTACTGAGGGTCCCCTCTGACCGACAGCAGCTTCCAGACAAGCGCCCCATCTCCGGCACAAAGCAGCCCAACATACTGGCACTGCGCACCAGCATAAACGCACAGAGTGCCAACCACAGCCCCTCGTTACCCATAAAACGCGTGCCATAGCCCAAGGGTATAAACACCAGACAGGTGGACAACAGCATGGTGCCCTGCATCAGACCAGTCAGACCAAGGCCAATAAAAACGCCATCCAACCAGAAGCAGATAACACCCAGCACAGGCAGTGCAACCAGAAAAGGGAGGAACTGAGCCGCCTGGGCTGCCAGACCGGGAATATCAGTCAAGAGGCGCAGCAAGGCCTCTCCCCCCAGGGCAGTAATCAGACTCAGCAGCACTGACAACAAGGTCGATGACAGCAATGTGGCCCAGAGCACACTCACCACCTGGCCTGGCCGACCGGCACCCAAGGCCCGCCCGACCAGGGCTTCGGCGGCAAAAGCAAAGCCATCCAGTACCTGGGACGACAAAAAAAAGAAATTCAACAACAAGGCATTGACTGCCAATACAGCCGCACCTTCGTGCGATCCCCAGAGCACAAAAAGCAGAAAAACAGATAACAGACACAGATTGCGCACCAACAGCTGGCGATTGACTGTCACGAGTACGGCCAGGCCAGAAAGGGTCACCGCTCCCGCCCAGCGCAAGCGTCCTGACAGCCCCCCGCACACCCGCCAGCACAGCACCAGCCCCAACCCCAGTGAAGCGTATTCTGCCAGCACACTGGCCAGGGCAACACCGGTCACTGTCATACCCAGTCCCACAACAAAAAACAGGTCCAGGACAATATTCAGCAGGTTCTGAAAGACCAGCAGCACCAGCGGAGCGCCCGCCCGCTGACAACCCAGCAGCCACCCCAGCACCACATAGTTGGCCAGCGTGGCCGGTGCGGCCAGCAGACGCACTGTGCAGTAGGGCATCACCCAGGGCTCAACGGCCACATCCGGCTTGAAGAACGGCACCAAGGCTGTCAACAGCGGGGTTGCGGTCAAGGACACAAGCCCCCCCAGCACCAGAGCCAGACTCAGAGACTGCACCAGCCAGTCCCGTGCTCGCTGGCCATCCTGTTTTCCCCAGGCACGCGACACCTCACCCGTTGTCCCCATGCGCAGAAAGCCAAAAATCCAGAGCAGCAGGTGCAGCAGGCTGGAACCTATGGCAACGGCCCCAAGAAAAGCCGTAGAAGACAGACGGCCCAACACGGCTGTATCAGCCAACCCCAGCAAGGTCGTCGAGATATTGGCCAGGATCACGGGCACAGCAAAGCGCCACACCTGCCCCTGCGCAGACAGGCTGCCTGGCGTCATGAGAAAGGACTCAGCCGCACGACCGGCACAGCGACCGGCACAGCGGCGGGCACAGCACGATCAGTCGGTCGGACGGCGCTGTAATGCAGATTGGGTTTCAGACAATATGCCTCGCAAGATGTTGTATTCCGACTGATCCGGACGGCTGCGCGCATACAGACAGCGCAACCGGGCCATGATGCGATCCGGATTACAACTTTTGAAAAAGCCCACCGCATCCAGCGTCTGACGCAAGTGGCGATAGTAATCTTCCATATGTTCGGAACAAACAGGACGCTCCCTGTCGCTGACAGATGCTTCTGCGGCCCCTTCACTCCCTGCCCCTGCTGCAACACGCAGTTCGTAGCTGATCACCTGCACCGCCGCCGCCAGATTCAACGAGCTGAAAGCCGGATCGGCCGGAATATGCACCTGACGGTGACACAGGGATAACTCCTCGTTGGTGAGTCCGCGATCTTCACGGCCAAACACCAGCGCCACCTGGCCCCGGGCCGCCTCACCAATGGCCTCGGCAGCCATGTCGCGCGGGTTGGCCAGTGGCAAGGATATGCCCCGCACCCTGGCGCTGGCACCTATCACCATTTCGCAATCAGCGACAGCCTCGGCAAGGCTTTCGACAACAACCGCCCTGTCCAGAAGATCGGTGGCACCGGATGCCAGCGCCCGTGCCTGGCCGGACGGAAAATCACAGGGACTGACCAGGTGCAGACAAGACAGGCCCATGGTCTTCATGGCCCGCGCCGCCGCACCTATGTTGCCCGGATGCGTGGTGCAGACAAGCACAATACGTATATTTGAGAAAGACATATCCAGAAGCAAAAGCAGCCCGTTGCGAACCGCATCCTGTAAAACCTGCGGCCGATTCTATCAGAAGCCCCTGGTGAGATAACCCCCGAACACAAAGAAAAGGCACAATAACAGGGCAAGCCCCCGCACTCAGGTTCAGCCCCCCGCGCCCGATTGTCCACCCGGAGCCCAGCTTTTTGCAAAACAAACTGCACCCGATGACAAACGAGTGGTACAATCGCGCCGCTTCAAAAGACTTCATATCGCACATACCGTAGACGCCACTATGCAACCGATGGTTAACATCGCCCTGCGTGCCGCACGCAAGGGCAGCGACATACTGACTCAAGGCTATGAGCAGCAGAACCTGGCTCGACTCAAAGGCAAGGAGGCCAGCGACTACGCAACAGAAGTGGCACGCGCCGCTGGCAAGGCAGTCGTCACCCTGCTGCAGAAGACCTATCCCGAGCACGGTTTTTTGTGCCGACAAACCGGCCACCAGCCCGGCAGGAATGAAGGCGAAGACTATCTGTGGATGGTGGACCCACTGGCAGGACGCATCAACTTCATACACGGCGTTCCGCTGTTCGCGCTGGCCATCGCCTGCCAGTACCGCAATCGTATTGAACACGCCCTGGTCCTTCACCCTGGCAGCGGCGAAGAGTTTACCGCCAGCCGCAACCGGGGAGCCACGCTCAGTCTGGGAGGCGCATCCGGTGGCAGCCGCTTGCGTGTCAGCAACCGCTCCACGATGGCCGGATCGGTTGTTGCCACAACCTGCGACGGGCAAGGCAAAGGCCCTCTGGCACTGCCCGGGCTTCTCTCCCGCCTGACCGAAGAAACCGACGGCATACGCTGCTCCGGATGCCCTACACTCGATATGGCCTGGGTCGCAGCGGGTCGCTACGACGGCTTTTGCGGAACGGGGCTGACATCATGGAACCTGGCCGCCTGCACCCTTGATCAAGGAGGCCGGCGGACTGGTC
>Ga0209021_1001436_pt1 | contig 23854 bp, 22 predicted proteins | sample PinacodermFT_FD_187299 | JGI IMG/M metagenome (GOLD analysis project Ga0209021, IMG submission 187299) | Host-associated microbial community of the marine sponge Aplysina aerophoba from Gulf of Piran - sponge pinacoderm, lysed by freeze-thaw... | ecosystem: Host-associated > Porifera > Sponge >... | reverse complement strand
GGGATTGTTGGAGATGTATCCGACGTTGTACTGGCTTTTGAGTTCTTCGGCGATCCGGTCGTAAACCGATTCCAGTTCGGCCAGCTCGGCCGGGAAGAACCATTGGCCACCGGTTTCCTCCGCCAGGTTCTTGAGGACGTGTTCGGCCTCCGAAAAACGCCGCCCCCGCCGGCGTGCGGTGTTCTGGAGCGAGATGGAGTAGATGACGACGTCGGTGTCCTTGGTCAGGTCGAGCACCTGTTCGAAGGTGACGAGCGAGCTGGTGTCCCGTCCGTCGGAGAGCAGGATGATGGCCTGCCGGCGGGCTTCCATCCGCTGGCGTTCGAGCGAGCGGAGCGAGATGTACATGGCGTTATGGAGCTTCGTCGTCCCGCCCGCCTGGGTCATCCGGATGGCCTGCTCGAGTTCGCCGTGGTCGTTCGTGAACTTCCGGAGGATGTGGGCGTTGCTCCCGAACTCGACCACCTGCGCCACGTCCTCGATCCGCAGGGTCCGGGTGAACCGGACCGCCGCTTCCTGGGCGAAATTCATCTTGTCCACCATGCTCGCCGAGGTGTCGAGCAACAGCACCATGCGGATGGGCAGGTCCTCCCGCGAGAAGGCCTCGATTTCCTGGAGGATGCCGTCCTCGTAGACCGAGAAGTCCTCCTCGATCAGGTCCGTGATGAACCGCTCGCGCGCGTCGGTGACGGTGACGTTGAGCGAGATCAGGTCCACCGTCACCCGGAACTGGTAGGCCTGCTGGACGAGTGGGCCCGCCGCCGCGGTCAGTCCGCAGAGAGCGAGCGCGAGGCTTCCGGCGGCCACAACTCCCCGCCAGCCCCCGAGGAGCTTTCGGCGAGGGGGGCGCTTCATGGGGAATCGCTATTCTGACGCAATTCCCGCGCCCGCTCCCGTGCCCTGCTTCGCTTCGCCGCCCGTGGCGGCAATCCGCCGCTGATGGCCGGGTCCTCCCCGTCGGGGCCGCGCGCCGCCGCGGGTTCGTCGCCCCTGTCCGCCGCGGTTCTCACGGCGAGCGACGGTTGCGCCGCGGGCGTCGTCCCCGACCGTTCCGGGGTCATTGCCCGGGAGACGCTCCAGGAACTCGGGTTCCGGATTGCCGACTCGGCGATCGTGCCCGACGAGGTGGAGGCGATCCGGGAACGGGTGGCCGCCTGGGCCGCATCGGGGATTCGCCTGGTGTTGACGACCGGAGGAACCGGGCTCGGACCCCGGGACCGCACGCCGGAAGCGATCATGCCTCTGCTGGATCGGGTACTGCCGGGTTATGGCGAACTGCTGCGATCCGACGGGCTTCGGGATACGCCCATGGCCGTGCTCTCGCGGAGCCTTGCCGGGAGCATCGGCGCCACCCTCGTGATCGTCCTCCCGGGAAGCCCGCGGGCCGTCGAAAGCGGGCTGTCGACGCTCGCTCCGACGATCCCCCACGCCCTGCAACTCCTGGCCGGAGACACCAGGCATTCCCGTTCCGTAAAGGCGCGTAACGATTGATATACTTGGCCAATTCTCCCGTGCCGCCCGCGGCATCCAACCCGTAGGCAGACTCCGAAAATGACACCCGAAGAACTGCAACTGCACGAAGCGAATCTCCTGGCCAAGAAGGCCGCCATCGAAAAACTCGTCCACACGCGCGCCTTCTCGCGGAGCCCGCCGCACGGAGATGACGGGGACCGCTCCATGGTCGCCAACGACGACGAGATCGTGATTCAGCTTCAGCAGAACGACGCGAAGCTGCTCCGCGCGATCGAGAAGGCGCTTGCCCGGATCAAGGCGGGCGACTTCGGCATCTGTTCCGACTGCGAAGAGGAGATCCCGCGCCTCCGGCTGGAGGCGGTTCCCTGGACGCGCGTCTGCGTCCCCTGCAAGGAACGGCAGTACTCCTGAAGTTCGTCCCCACGGGCGGTTAGCGGCCCCGGATGGATCTCGGTATCGCCGGGCGGGCCGCGGTCGTCGCCGCCGGAAGCCAGGGACTCGGCCGCGCCGTTGCCGAGGCGCTGGCCGCGGAGGGCGTCCGGGTCGCCATCGGAGCGCGGGGACGGGATGCGCTTGAAAGCACCGCCGCCGAGATTCGCGAGCGCCACGCCGTGGACGTCCTCTCGCACCAGGTCGATGTCGGCGATCCGGACGCGGCGTTCGGATTCGTGCGGGCCGCCGAGGAGCGCTTCGGCCAGGTGGACATCCTGGTGACGAACGCGGGCGGACCTCCCCCCACCCGCCTCCGCGACACCACCCCGGAGCAGTGGCGGGACGCGCTCGAGCAGAACCTGCTCTCCTGCGTGAACCTGGTGCGCGCGGCCCTTCCCGGGATGACCTCGCGCCGCTGGGGCCGAATCATCGCCATCGCCTCCGTCTCGGTGAAGCAGCCGGTGCCGGACATCATCCTGTCCAACACGGCGCGCTCCGGGATCGCCGGGTTCATGAAATCGCTCGCCAACGAGGCGGCGCCCCACGGAGTGCTCGCCAACGTTCTCTGTCCGGGGTACACGCGCACCGCCCGGCTTGTCGAGCTGGCGGACCACATCGCGGCGACGCGCGGCTGTTCGGTGGACGACGTGTATGCCGAGTGGTCAGCGGACATTCCGCAGGGCCGCGTCGGAGAACCCGAAGAGTTCGGCGCCGCCGCGGCGTTCCTCGCCTCCGAGCGAGCCAGCTACATCACCGGAACCGTGCTGGCCGTGGACGGCGGCCACATCAAGAGCGTCACCTGAGCTCCCCGGTCCGGAAACCCGGACGCGGCGGTCCAGTCACGCGGCCACGGTCGTGCGTGACTTCGGCGTCCTGCGTGAGCGGAAGATGCCCTCGCGATCATTGACTTCGAGGAGATGCCCGATCCAATCGATGTTGCAGCGCACCCGAGCGGACCAAGGGCGGTCTGACGTGGCCTACTCGCCGTCAACGAGCCGGTGACTGGCTTCCGCATTGAGGTCCAGGCCGTAGATCCGCTTCAGGTCCGCGATGACATTCAAGGAAGCCTCATCACGGAACGCTGATTTCCCTTCAAAAGCGTGGAGCACAATGCCTTCGAGGAGATCGCCGATTGACAGATCGTGGTACTCGGCTAACCCCTTGAGGACCTTGAGAATCCGCTTCTCGACGCGTATGCCGGTCTGCACGCGATCCACGGCCAGCTTGCCCTTGCCCCTCCTTGACACGGATCAGCGCCCCTTGAGATAGCCGTTGATCGCTTGCTCCCAATCTGTCAGGTCATTGGCGAACATGGCGTTGAGCGAGGCCTCGCTCAGCGCCACCCCCGCCTGCTCCAACGCGAGGAACTCGTAGGTGACGCGGGCTGATGTTTTCCCGGGATCAGCCTCGCGACAATCAATGGTGATCGTCCAGTAGCGCTTCGCGCCGAAGACGAGATATTGGATGTGGTGGGCCGCCGGATCGTATTCGTTGATCCTCCACACGAGGTCCGCCTCATCACCATGGCCAGCCGTTTTGAAGGTCATCCCTTGCTGGACAGTCCGGTCAACGGGATAGATGAATCTCGGCTGGAAATGGGGTGCCCACTTGGGCTCCTCGACGGGATTGAAGAGCGGGAAAACCTCGGCAATCGGCCCGTTGAGGTCGATCTCCGCGGTTCTGGACAATCTCTCGGCGCTGAATCCAGGGCCTTGCTCAACGGGTGCGTGCGCGCCGCGGTGCAGGTCATGCGCGTGCGTAACGCCATCGTTGCCGCACGCAGCCAGGATGGCCATTGCAGTCGCGGAGACGGTCGGTTGCATTGCTTTTTTCATCGTTGACTCCTTGGACGAGCTGGGATGTACCTAACACCGAAGTACATTAGTACCATCCGTGAATCAAACGCGGTGTCCGTGATCGGGCCGGTTCCGCTCGCGCCGCCGGAGGCTGGGCCGGACGTCGATGTTCCAAGCCGTCCCCGCGCCTCTTGCCAATCCGCGGTCCAGACCGTGGAGTCAGCCGGGAACCATCTCGAAGGGGTTCACCACCCGAGCGCCGAGCGGCGCGAAATGGCGCACGTTGCGAGTGAGAATCGTGAGGTCGCGGCTTGCTGCCGTGGCGGCGATGGCGAGGTCAGCGAAACCGGGGGAACCGCCCGTTCCACGTACCCGGTCCATGATCATTCCCGCGAGGCGCGCCTCGCGAAGGCCAAACGGAAGGATCCGGTCTCCGTACAGGTGGACGACGGCCTCAAGCCAATCGGCCAGGCGCCTGGCCCGGAGGTCCGCCCCGGTGCGCTTCAGCTTGGCGATCCCCTCGCACACTTCGGCCACGGTAACTGCCGAAAGGAACAGCTCATCGGAGTGTGCATCCATCCACCGCTCCCAAGCCACGGGCCGCTCCCGGGGTCCGGGTGCGCCGGTCGAAAGGATGTTCGTATCGACCAGATACACCGGCTACAGAACGATAGGTCGCGGTGGCCTCGCGTCCCTGGGCGGCAGGTCGCCATCTGCCAGGCCGGACGCGACCAACAGACGGCCGAAGGAGGGGACGCTCCGGAGCCGTTCCCACTCTGCAACTCCGAGGAGGACGGCGCGCGGTTGCCCGCGGCGGGTGATGACCGCGCCCTCTCCGTGCGCCGCTCCTTCAACGAGAGCGGACAACGTGGCCTTGGCTTCGCGCAACTGAACCGTTCGCATGTGATCTCCCAAAGGAACCAATGTAGTCATCTTAGCAGCCTGCGGACACCGGCCTCAGTGGCGAGACAACGATGCGCGGGTCCTGCCGCGCATCTCGCGAGGCAGGAAAAAGCGGGGAGGCCGTCCCCGTGCTTCCCGACCCTACATCCGCGCCCTACGAGGGAGCAGGGATGGGCTCCTGCGTCTGCGCGCGGCGGACTTCGGGCGCCGCGGCAGCGGCCGCGACCCCCTGGAGACGCCGCTCGAGACCCTCTCCCACGTTGACCTAAAGGCCCCGATCCGGTACCTTCCGCGCGCCGTCCGTTCCCGTACCTCAGGAGTGCTTAGTACGCTGCCTTGAACTCCCTGCTCTGGCTCATCCCGGTCATCCCCGGGTTGGGTGCGGCCATCAACGGGCTCTTCGGGAAACGCCTCGGAAAGCGGCTCAGTGGCCTGCTCGCCTGCGGGTCCGTGGCCGCGTCCTTCCTGATCGCGCTGGGCTTCTTCTTCACGGTCTTCCTCGCCGAGGGCGGGGCGTCCGCAAGGGTCGAGCAGTCCCTCTTCTCCTGGATCCCCAGCATGGGAGTGGACTGGGCCTACCGCCTCGATTCGCTCTCGATGCTGATGACCCTGGTGGTCACCGGGATCGGCCTGCTGATCCACATCTACTCGCTCGGCTACATGAGCCACGACGCGGGTTTCAGCCGGTTCTTCAGCTATCTGAACCTGTTCACCTTCTTCATGCTGAACCTGGTTCTGGGCGCGAACATGCTGCTCCTGTTCATCGGCTGGGAGGGCGTGGGGCTCTGCTCGTACCTGCTCATCGGTTTCTGGTTCGAGCGGCCGGCGGCGGCGGCGGCGGGGAAGAAGGCGTTCATCGTGAACCGGATCGGGGACGCCGGCTTCATCATGGCCGTGTTCTTGACCTTCGTCACCTTCGGGACGCTCGACTTCTACGGGGTGATGGGTCAGATCTCCGCCTCGGAGATGCATGGCGGAGTGCTGACGGCCATCGGGGTGCTGCTCTTCGTCGGCGCGGCCGGCAAGTCGGCGCAGATTCCCCTCTACGTCTGGCTGCCGGACGCGATGGAAGGACCCACTCCGGTCTCCGCCCTGATCCACGCGGCGACCATGGTGACCGCGGGCGTCTACATGGTGGCCCGCAGCGGCGTTCTCTTCTCGCACGCTCCGGCGGCAATGGCGCTCGTGGCCACGATCGGCGCGCTGACGGCCATCTTCGCGGCGTCCATCGCGCTCTTCCAGACGGACATCAAGAAGGTCCTCGCCTACTCGACCGTCTCGCAACTCGGTTACATGTTCCTGGGCGCGGGCGTCGGGGCCTTCGCGGCGGCGATCTTCCACCTGATGACCCACGCCTTCTTCAAGGCGTGCCTCTTCCTCGGTTCCGGCAGCGTGATCCACACCATGGAGCACGCCGAGCACGCCTCCGGCGGGCGCCGCCACTACACCGAGATGCAGGACATGCGGAACATGGGCGGCCTCGCCCGCTACATGCCCAGAACCGCGTACACGTTCATGATCGCCACCGTGGCGATCGCGGGCATTCCGCCGCTCGCCGGGTTCTTCAGCAAGGACGAGATCCTCTGGAAGACTTTTGAGGGTGGCCACCTCGCTCTCTGGGGGCTCGCCGCGGCGGCGGCGGCGATGACCGCCTTCTACATGAGCCGGCAGGTCATCATGACGTTCTGGGGCGAGTTCCGGGGCGGCGCGGCGATGGAGAAGCATCTCCATGAATCCGTGCCCTCGATGACCATCCCGTTGATCATCCTCGCGGCCGGCTCGGTGGTCGCGGGCTTCGTCGGTGTCCCGGCGGCGCTCGGCGGCGCCAACCGCATCGAGCATTTCCTCGAGCCCGCCATCTACGCCGGCGGCCACGGCCCGGCCCCGATCCCCCACGCGTCCTACGCGGTGGAATATGCCCTCATGGCACTTTCCGTAGCGCTGGCGGCGGCCGGGATCTTCTACGCCTACCGCCGCTACTGGGCGGGCCCCACGCGGGACTCGGCGCTCGCCGGCAGCCGCACCTACCGGACGCTGCTCAACAAGTACTACGTGGACGAGATTTACGACGCGACCGCCGTCCAGGGCACGGTGCGCGGCGGCGAGGGTCTCTACCGCTTCGATCAGAAGGTCGTGGACGGCACCGTGAACGGCTCGGCGTCGCTCACCCGGCTCTTCGGCGACCTTTCCGATCTGAGCGACCAGAACCTCGTGGACCGGGCCGTCAACCTGGTCGGCGAAATCCTGGCCGCCGCCTCCACGCGGTTCCGGCGGCTCCAGACCGGGCTGTTCCAGAACTACGCCCTCCTCATGCTGTTCGCCGTGGTCCTGCTCGCCGGGGCTCTCACCCTTTGGAACTGACAGCCCGTGGCGAAAGCGCCCCGCCCGAGCCGCGTAATGTCCCGCGCCACGAAGGTGGCGGAGCGGATACGGGCGGGGCACTTTCGCCACGGGCTGGTGGAGGGATTCGCCGCGCGAATTCCTCCACCATCTTTCGCGGGGAAGGGGAAACGCCCTCCCCGCACCCCTCCCCCCGCGGCGCTGTGCGCCGCGAATGGGCGTCATCAGAGTTTCACCACCGGCGGTTGCGTACCCGCCTGCGCCACTAGCTCCGGATAAAACGAATGTTCGAGAACAACCCCTTCAACTTCCCGATCCTCTCGCTGGTGGTCTTCTTCCCGGCGATTGCGGCGCTCTTCATCCTGTTTTTCGTCAAGAAGACCGACGAAAACCGGGTCCGGTGGCTCGCGAACGGCGCGGCGCTCATCGGATTCCTGATCTCGCTGCCGCTGTGGTTCGCGTTCGACGCGGCAGGACCGCAGTTCCAGTTCGGGGAGCGCTACGAGTGGATTCCGAGCATCGGCGTCGAATACAACCTCGGACTCGACGGAATCAGCCTGCTGCTGGTCCTGATGACCACCCTGCTCGGCTTCATTGCCATCCTGTCCTCCTGGAAAGGCGTCACCGAGCGGGTCAAGCAGTACTACATCTTCCTCCTGTTCCTCCAGACGGGAATGCTCGGGGTCTTCGTTTCCCTCGACTTCTTCCTGTTCTATGTGTTCTGGGAAGTGATGCTGGTCCCGATGTACTTCCTGATCGGGGTCTGGGGCGGGCCAAGGAAGCTCTACGCGGCAATCAAGTTCTTCCTCTACACCCTGGTGGGCAGCGTGCTGATGCTGCTCGGCATCCTGGCCCTCTACTTCGCCCACCACGGGGCGACCGGCGAATACACCTTCGACCTGCTCCGGCTGATGGAGACGTCCTACGCCTCCGGCCTCCAGTTCTGGGTGTTCCTGGCCTTCTTCATCGGATTCGCGATCAAGGTCCCGATGTTCCCCTTCCACACCTGGCTGCCGGACGCTCACGTCGAGGCGCCCACCGCCGGCTCGGTCATCCTGGCCGGGGTGCTGCTGAAGATGGGGACCTACGGGTTCGTGCGGTTCTCGATTCCGCTGCTGCCGGAAGCCAGCCGGGAGGCGGTGTGGTGGGTGGCCACCCTCGCGATCATCGGGATCATCTACGGCGCGCTGGTGGCGCTGGTCCAGAAGGACTGGAAGAGCCTTGTCGCCTATAGCTCCGTAAGCCACCTCGGTTTCGTGATGCTCGGAGTCTTCGCGCTGAACACGCTGGGGCTCGAGGGCGGCATCCTCCAGATGATCAACCACGGGCTCTCCACCGGGGGACTCTTCCTGCTCGTCGGCATCATGTACGAGCAGCGCCACACCCGCGAAATCGCCGCCTACGGCGGGATCGCCAAGGTGGTGCCCAAGTACGCCGCGCTCTTCCTGATCATCGCGCTCGCCTCCATGGGGCTTCCCATGCTGAACGGCTTCATCGGCGAGTTCCTGATCCTCCAGGGCATCTTCCAGGTGGACTGGGTGTACGCCGCGTTCGCCGTCTCCGGAATCGTGCTCGGCGCCGCCTACCTGCTCTGGCTCTACCAGCGGGTCATGTTCGGCAAGCTGGACAAGGAAGAGAACCGGGGGCTCGCCGACCTGACCAGCCGCGAAAACGCCACCCTGGTCCCGATCGTCGCGCTCTGCATCTTCATCGGCGTCTATCCCAAGCCGTTCCTCGAGAAGCTCGCGGTCCCGGTGGCCGCCATCGTCGAGCGGGTCTCGCCCGAGAGCGCCCAGACGGCCGAAGCGCCGCCGCTGCCGGCCGAGATCGAGGAACAGCTCCGGGACAGCGCCGTCCCGAGCGATAACTGACATCGCTGCCCGACCGCCGCGGGCGGGGGATTACCGCCGGTGACCCCGGAGCCTCCGGTCGCGCCGCGCGCCCGGATGCTGACCCTGCTCAGCCTCGGGTTTTCGGTGCCGATGGCGATCGTGCTCGGCGGCGGCGCCGGCTGGCTGCTCGACCGCTGGCTCGGGACCGCGCCCTGGCTTTTCCTGGTTTTCCTGGGCCTCGGCATCGTTGCCGGCCTCCGCAACGTGGTTCGCGCCGCGTCGGCGGTGGCGGAGAACGATCCCCCGCCTGAGGATTCGGGGGGAGAACGCTGATGGCCAACCCGGATGGACGGGTGGAAGCCGGCCGAGAGGTCCGTCTGACCCGGCGGGCGCTCACCCTCGCCGCCGCCGCCGCCCTCGTCGGCCTCACGTTCGGCCCCCGGATCGGGCTCTCGGTGCTGGGCGGGGCGACCGTCTCCATGCTCAACATCCTCGTCCTCCGCCGCGTGGTCGGGGGTCTGAGCGGAATCCAGTCCGCCCGCTCGGCGATCGCGCTGGCTGCGCTTACCGGAGTTCGTTATCTCTTGCTCGGCGGCGTCCTGGTTGCGATAATTGCCGTCTGGAACGCCGACGTGATCGGCGTCGTGTGCGGGTTGGGCGCGCCGAACCTGGCCGTCCTGCTGGAACTGCGGAACGGGGGCTTCACGGCCCTTCGTACACCGCCAGCCTCTCCTCCCCCGGATGACCCGGAGGACAGGGAGAACCTCAGCCAAGGCGCCTGACCGCTCGTTCGCCCTGCCAGACCATGGAAATCCACCACTACTCAGCCTTCACGCACCTGATCGAGGAGTGGTTCCACGTTCATCCGCCGGATCACATCGTGATGGCGGTCTTCGTGGCGATTGTGCTCTCCGGCTTCGCGATCTTCTTCCGCCGCCGCATCTCGGTGGAGAACCCGGGCCGGCTCCAATTGATCCTCGAGGCGCTGGTCGGGGGCCTGCTGTCGCTGCTGCGCGAAAACGTCGGGGCGAAGGGGCGCCGGTTCCTGGGGCTGGTAGGCACGCTGGCGCTGTTCATCTGGTTCAGCAACCTGTTCGGGCTGGTGCCCTACTTCTCATCCCCCACCGTGAGCATCAACATGCCGGTGGGATGCGCCATCGTCGCGTTCCTCTACTACAACTACCAGGGGATCCGGGCCCACGGAGCGAAGAAGTACTTCGCCCACTTCCTCGGGCCGAGTCCCTGGCTCGCGGTCGTGATGCTGCCGATCGAAATCATCAGCCATCTCAGCCGCATCCTTTCGCTTTCGGTCCGGCTCTTCGGGAACATCTTCGGTGAAGAGCTGGTCGTCGTGGTGTTCGCGTTCCTGATCCCCTTCGTGGTGCCCGTCCCGATGATGGCGTTCGGCGTCTTCGGCAGCACCCTCCAGGCCTTCGTCTTCACCATGCTCACCGTCATCTATCTCGGCGGCGCGGTCGCCGCCGAGGAGCACTGATCCAAGGAGAAACCATCGTGTCCAACAAGTTTCGGACGACCCTGCTGGCCGTCTTCGGCGTTCTCGCCGCTTCCCCGGTCTTCGCCCAGGGAGGCTGGGATCCGGTAGTCAGCCAGTGGGCGCTGATTGCAGCGGGTGGCGCGATCGCCATCGCCGCCGCCTTTGGCGCTACCGCGCAGGGACGCGCGGTGGTCGGAGCCTGCGAAAGCCTCGCCCGGAACCCCGGCGCCGCTCCGCAGATCCGCTTCTCGCTGCTCCTTGGTCTGGTGCTGATCGAGTCGCTCGTCATCTACGCATTCGTCACCGCGCTGATCATCTTCTTCGTTCTCTGGAACGGCTGAGCCCGATCTGGAGCGGAACGGGGAACCCCGTTCCGCACCAGTCGGACTTAGCTCGGAGCGCCGGCCTCCGGCCGGCATCGACCGCCGGGAGGCGGTCGAAACCGCCCGCGCCACCCTTCGGTACCGCCCACACGGCTCGGAGCGCCGGCCTCCGGCCGGCATCGACCGCCGAGAGGCGGTCGAAACCGCCCGCGCCACCCTTTGGTACCGCCCTCACAGCGGATGCGGTTGGCCTCCAGGCTGGCACGCGGCCTGTAAGGCTGCCGGGACGGAGACCCTGTTCATCATGGCGATCCCCCTCCGCGAGCAACACCAGTCCCCCCGGTCGTGTACGGTGAACCCATGGTCCGCCCGTTCCGGTGGGACTCCGAGCGCCGGGTCCTCCAACTCCTGGACCAGCGCCGGCTCCCGTTCGAAAAAGTGTGGATCGAGTGCGCCAGGGCGGATGAGGTGGCCAACGCCATCCGCGACATGGCGATCCGGGGAGCGCCCGCCATCGGAATCGCGGCCGCCTATGCGGTGGTGCTCGGGTTCGCTCGCGGCGCTGATTCCGGTACCGAGGCCGGACGGTTCGATCGCCTGGCCGCCGCGCTCCTGAACACCCGGCCAACCGCCGTCAACCTGCGCGCCGCTCTCACCCGCATGCGGTCCCGGCTCGAGTCGGTGCTCTCCGCGCCGGCCGCCGATCTGCTTGGTGAACTCGAAGTCGAGGCCGACCGAATCGCTGCCGAAGACCTGGCAGCGAACCGCCGCCTGGGCGCGCTCGGCGCCGGCCTGCTGTCACCGGCGGACAGAGCGGCCCGCATCCTGACCCACTGCAACGCGGGGAGCCTCGCCACCTCGGGGTACGGGACCGCGCTCGGGATCGTGCGGGCGATTGCCGAGTCCGGCCGCCCGGTGGAGGTGTTCGCTCCCGAGACCCGGCCCTATCTTCAGGGCGCAAGGCTCACGGCGTGGGAACTCAAGGAAGACGGCATTCCGGTCACCCTCGTCACCGACGGGATGGTCGGCTCCCTCCTCGCCGGCGCGAGAATGGACGCGGTCGTTGTGGGAGCCGACCGGATCGCGGCCAACGGAGACTCCGCCAACAAGATCGGCACCTACCAGGCGGCGGTTCTGGCGAAGGAACACGGCGTCCCTTTCGTGGTCGCGGCGCCCTTTTCGAGTGTGGATCTGGAAACGCCAACCGGTGCGGAGATTCCCATCGAGCAACGCGATCCCGAGGAAATCGTCAAGATCGCCGGAACCCGAATCGCGCCGGAAGGCGTTCGGGTCTGGAACCCGGCCTTTGACGTGACTCCCGCCCGCTACATCACCGCCATCGTCACGGAACGCGGCGTCGCCCGTCCACCGTTCCCTGCTTCACTGGGAGACCTCGCCACTCTGCATGCTTGATGAGTGCATTCTGCTAACATAGAGGAATCAGAACGCTGTGGAGGTGTTGTCATGGGCAGCCTTACGATCCGAAATCTCGATGACGAGGTGATCCGGGCGCTGAAGGCGGAGGCCAAGGCGAACGACCGTTCGATGGAGGCCGAGGCCCGGCGCGCGTTGACGGAGCGGTTCGACCGGATCCAGCGCATGGTGGAGCTTCGGAAGCGCACCGATGCGCTTTCCCGGCTCACCGAGGGCACTCCGCAGACGGATAGCGTCGTACTGCTGCGCGAAGACCGAACGACCCCGAAGGAGAAGTCGATTGCTGAACTCCTCGCTTGCCACGTTGGGGCCTTGAAAGAACTGCGCGCGCGCAGAGTGCTGAGAACGGAGAACAATCCGACCGGCGATCTCGCGGAGTACCTGTTCTGCGCCGCCTACGGGTGGGAATTGGACTCCGTAAAGGCGCTTGATGCGAGAGACACGGACGGCAAGCGCTACCAGATCAAGGGACGCCGTCTCACTGGTCACAATCGTTCTCGGCTACTGTCGCCAATCCGCGATCCCAACGGGTTCGACATCCTTGCCGCGGTGCTGTTCCACGAGAATTACCGTGTGATGCGGGCGGCGCTGATCCCGGTCGGTGTCGTTCGCGACCGTGCCAAATTCGACCGCCACACCAACAGCCACACGTTCCGCCTGCTGGACGAGGTGTGGGACCAGCCCGATGTCATCGACGCCACGCATCAACTCCAGCTACAGGAAGCCCACTACTGTTGATGCGGGATCTACGATGCCAGCGGAGTGTGGTTGCACATTGACGCAGCACGCTTACGACCGCCTGTTCGGCGCCGCTCCCTGAAAACCATGCTGATCCTCGGGATCGAGACCTCCTGCGACGAAACCTCGGCGGCAGTCGTCGAGGACGGCCGGCGCATCCTCTCGAACGTCGTGTCTTCACAGGTCGCCCACCACGCGGCCTTCGGCGGCGTGGTGCCCGAGATCGCTTCCCGGCAGCACCTCCTGAACCTGTCGCCGGTGGTGCGGCAAGCGCTCCGTGACGCCGATGCCGGCCTCGATGACATCGGGGCGGTCGCGGTCACGAACGGTCCGGGGCTCATCGGGGCCCTGCTGGCCGGCGTTTCCTTTGCGAAGGCGTTCGCGTTCGCCCGCGGCATTCCACTCGTCGGGGTGGACCACATCGAGGGACACATTCGCGCCTGCTACCTGGAAGGCGGCGAGGTTCCCCATCCGGCGCTCGCCCTCGTGGTCTCCGGGGGGCACACGAACCTCTTCCTGCTCGAAGCCGAGAGCTCCTATCGGCTGCTCGGCAAGACGCGCGACGACGCGGCCGGCGAGGCCTACGACAAGCTCGCCAAGCGGCTCGGACTCGGCTATCCGGGCGGGCCGATCCTCGACCGGCTCGCACAGCGGGGCCAGGCGAGCCGCCATCTGCTGTCGCTGCCGCACTTCTCCGACGGCGCGAAGCTCGATTTCAGCTTCTCGGGCCTGAAGACCCAGGTCCTCCGGCTCATCGAGCAGGAGGGCATCGAGCCGCTGGCCGACGGCGAAGATCCGTTCGACCGGGAAGACCTCCGTGACCTGGCCGCCAGCTTTCAGTCGGCGGTCGTCCGCGCCCTGCGCCGTTCGGTGGATCGGGCGCTCGGCCTGTTCGAGGCGAAGGCGGTGCTGCTGACGGGCGGGGTCGCCGCCAACTCGGCCCTGCGCGCCGACTTCAAGGCGCTCGGCCAGGAGCGCGGCCTGCCCGTCTTCTATCCGAGCATCGCCCTCTCCACCGACAACGCCGCCATGATCGCGGCCGCCGGCCACCTGGCGCTCCTCCGGGGAGAGACCGCGGGTCCGGACCTCACCGCCGACACCGAACTGCGGCTCGGCGAGACCGGGCCGCGCCGCTCCCGCCGCCACCGGTGATCGTGGAATCCCGCGACGGCCGGCCCCATCCCAACCGGGTCACGGCCGTCTACCGGGTCGAGCCGGGCGCGGTCCCGCCCGAGGAACTGGCCCGTCTCATCGCGATCGAGCAGACCGTCGAGATTCCCGAGGCGCTCATTCCGCCGGGGCGGATCCGTGACGAAATCGTCGGGAGGGTCGAGTCGATCACTCCGGATCCCGGCGCTCCGGACGCGAACCGCATCACGATCAGCTACGGAGCCGAGCTGGCGTCCGACCTCTTCGGGCTCCTCGCGGTAGCGATCGGCAACGCGCCGATGTACGGCGGGGTGCGGCTCGTTGATCTGCGGCCCCCACAGGCGTTGCTCGAGGCCCTCCCCGGTCCCAACCACGGCGTGGAGGGAGTGCGGCGGGCGTGCGGAGTGCTGGGACGGCCGCTGCTCGCCACCGCGCTCAAACCGCAGGGCTCGACGGTCCCCGAACTCGCGGCGATCGGGGAAGCATTCGCCCGCGGCGGCGGCGACCTGGTGAAGGACGACCAGAACCTCACCGATCCCTTCGAGGCCTTCCGCTCCCGGGTGCTCGCGTGCGCCGAGGCCGTGGACCGCGGCAACCAGGCGACCGGCCGGAAGTGCCTCTACCTCCCGCACGCGGGCGCCCCCGCCGAGGAACTCGAACGTTACGTCGAGTTCGTCGCCGAGGCCGGGCTTCCCGGGGTCCTCGTCTGCCCGATGATCACCGGCCTCGACGCCGTGCGCGCGGTGGCGGAGCGGTATCCGCTGATCTTCATGGGGCATCCCTCCCTGACGGGGGTCTATACCCACGCCCCCGGGCACGGGGTCGCCCACGGTGTTCTGCTGGGGACCCTGTTCCGGCTGGCCGGCGCCGACATCTCGGTGTTCCCGGACGCGGGCGGGCGCTTTCAGTACACCGAAGCCGCCTGCGTGGAGATCACGAGCCGCCTTCGCGAGCCGCTCGGCGGGCTCCGTCCCGCGTGGCCGGCGCCCGCCGGCGGGATGGGACCCGGCGATGTCGGCCGCATCTGCGAGACCTACGGCCCGGACACGGTGCTGCTGATCGGAGGGGCCCTCCTTGGCCATCCGGAGGGAATCGAAGCGGGAACCCGCGAGATTCTCGAGGGGATTCGCGAGGTCCACCCCGAGGTATCAATGCAGCCCGCGGAGACGCCCCGGTCTTCGCTGCCGGAGCCAAGACGGCTCGCCTTCCGGAAGGACTGGAACTGGGAGGGCCGGGACAGTTCGCCCTACAAGGACGCCCGCGACCTGGCCTTCCGGGGGGTTCGCCGCGTGGAACTCGTGGGCAGGTTCGGGGAGCGTACGCGCTCCGACCTCCGCTACTTCGAGGTCGAACCGGGTGGCCACACGAGCCTGGAGAAGCATGTGCACACGCACGTCGTCATCGGGGCCAGAGGAGAGGGAGTACTTCTGCTCGGGGGTCGCCGACTGCCGCTCCGCCCACTCGATGTCGCCTGCGTCGGCCCCCTCGAGGCCCACCAGTTGCGGAACGAGACGGCCGAGCCCTTCGGGTTCTTCTGCGTGGTGGACCACGACCGCGACCGCCCCATGCGGGCGCAGTAGGCGGAAGGGGGCGCCGCCGGCGTCAACCGGCGAGCGCCACCGCGGCGGCGAGTTCCGCCGCCCGGGCTCCTGAATCGGTGGCGGTATCCGCGGTCGCCAGAAGCTGGCGCATCGCCGCGATGTCCCCCTCGTACTCCCGGAGGCGACGCTCGTGGCTCGCCCTCGTCTTGATGACCACGAGGGTGTAGGGACGACCGCGCTTTTCCGTCCGGTGGCGGAGATCGAGACCACTCCGGTCAATGTGATCCGTCACATGATTCCGGTCCCACTGCGCCGCGCGGATGCGGTGCTCGGTGGCCTCGGGGTCCTCGCCGAACCGCCGCAACGCTTCGCAGCGGTTGCAGTCGCAGCGCAGGGCGCCGACCGGCAGCGTCCAGTCCGAGGGCGTCCTGGGCGGGGAAGGGCTCCGGGACAGCAGGAAATCGGTGCTCCGCCGCCACAGCGCCGTGAACGCCGGGCTGCCGGCGGCGTCCGCGGGCCACCGAGCGTGCAGTTCCCGAAGAAGCTGCGGAAGCGTCCGGTCCGGCGCCACCCGCCCGGGCTCGGCGAGGAAGAAGTTGGTGGCGGTTTCCGCGTCTTTCTCCAGCCCGAATTGCCACACCAGCCCATAGAGGTTTCGCAGCAGGCCGGGGGCCAGGGGAGCCGGTTTCCGGGCCAGCCGGAAGCCTCTCCCGTCTTCCCCGGCCGTCGCCGTGGCGATGGTCGGCACTGCGGCACAGGCCTCCCTCACGGCCGTTCGTAGCGTCTCTCTCCAACCCGGGTCTGTCGATTCGTCCAGCAGGCCGCGCAGTTCCCACAGCAATTCGAGCGTCGCCGCCGGCTGATCCGCAAGGCGGCTTCGGATCAACTGCACCACGACACCGCGCATTCGTTCGCCGCCAAGTTCAGCCGCCGCGGCCGTCACCGCCCCTTCGAGGGCGCTCCAGTAGCGGGGCGCGATGACCTCCGTCAAGAACTTGACGGTCGCTTCGGAGCTGCCGATGGAACGCAGCAGGTCCAGGACTGCGCTCGTCTGGCGCGCCCAGCCTTCGTCGGCGGGAGACACCCACACCGGATCGGGCCATACCGCCGCGAGTTGCCCCGCCAGTTCGCGCGTCCCCACGGGGACGGGGTGGCCCGCCGACTCGCGCTCCCGCTCCGCCGCCAGGAAGGCGAGGATCGTGTCGGCGCCCGCGGGTGCGAGGACCTCGAGAGTCGCCTCGCGGGGCCACATGACGAGCGCGGCGCTGCGGTAGAGGCGATCCACCGTTGCGCCGCCGTTCCCGGTCGCCTCGAACAGGCGCTGCGAGTCCGGCCGGTCCAGATCGAGCCGGCCGGCGGGCATCAACTCACCCGGACGGATTCGCAGTTTCCCGTAGTCGGGCGCCGCGCCGTCCGGAGCTGTCAAGCCGTCCAGCCAGCAGCCGAACGTATCCGTCTCGATGACCTCGAAATCGTCCTCGTCCGGGTCGTCATCGTCGTAGACATGCCCGTACGCCATGACGGAGTCCGTCTGCTCGGCGTGCAGGATTGCGGTGAACATCGCACAGCCCGTCCGCTCGGCGGCAGCGGCCAGCACTTCCCCGACCGCGGCGTCCACGTTCTTCAGGCTGTCGAAGGCGAGGCCGGCTTCGCTGTAGTCGTGTTCCAGGACCCAGACCAGCTTGCGGCCGGCGTCGCCCTCGCGGCAGCGCTTCCCGAGTTCCTCGGCCACCGCGGCAACCCGGTCGCGGTGATCCGGGGCGTTGGCCGGGACCTGCACCTTCTCCTTGCGGATCAGGTTGTACACCAGGGCGATCCGGTATCCGTCCGTCACCGGCCGGATCTCGTGCTCGCAGTCCGCGTAGAAGGCCGCGTGGATGAGTTGGGAGGGTTCGTCCGTCTGCATGGCCACGACCTGTTCCCGCCCGTGGTGACGCACCACGAGATCGCCGCCGCTTCCGCCGGCGGGAAGCGCGACGACCAGGGTGGCGACCATGCGGTCCGTCTTCTCGGTGTCCCGGTGGGGGGCGAAGAAGCCGCCCCGCTCATAGATCAGCAGCTTGTAGAGCTCGGCCGTGATCGCCGCCGGGGGGAATCCGAGGCCTGCGGCTGTTTCCGCCTCGATCTGCTCGAGGGTCTGCCGCCAGGTCCTCCCTTCGATCCGGATGGAACGCGGGTCCACCTGCCAGCAGTTGCGGACGGAGGCGTCGTAGAGGGTTTCCTGGCCGCGGCCGTAGGGCGCCCGCTCCGCGGTGGCGATCAGCGCCCTTGCCTGGGCGTCCGGGACGGGAAACGAGAGCATCGGCGTCTCGCCGACGACGATGCGCGGCATGGGGACGAGCAACCGTCCCTCGGTGCAGAACCCGCCCGGCCGGTTCACCGCTTCGAGGAGCGCCACCAACCGGCTCAGGTGCTCGTCAAACCGCAGATCCTCGTAGATATCCATGGCAGGTGGTTCCTCGTTCCGTGTTTGCGGTGTCCGGGGGCCGAAGAGTATGCCGAGCCGAGCCGGTCCGTGGCGCCTTGAACCCGGGGTGGAGGGTTCCGGCGCCCCCGTCCTTCAGTCTCCGGGGCGCGGGTCCGCGCCGTTCATGACGGATTCAGCGCGTCCATGAACCCTCGAAACCGCGCAAGGTCGCGCGTCACCAGCGGATGGGCCTGGCGCAGCTTGACCACGAGAAAGTCCAGGCGATCCCAGTCGTATTCCAATTCGAAGTAGTAGCGCTTGAAGTGGCGAAACCGGAGTAGTTCCAGGAGTGGGGCAAAGGCAGCCTCGGATATCGCCGCCGCCCGCACGCCCTCGACGTCCAGCGTCATCTTCTGCAACAGATCCTGATGCCAGCGTTCGGGGCCGAGGCGGTTCTCGAAGTGCTGCGAGATCCGCAGGAAGATCGTCTCGACGCAGGTGTAGTAGTTCTCCAACAGGCCGGCGATGATCAGCGCGGACACCGGCGTCCTGCCGAGCCGGTTGATCTCGTCGGCGAGCGCCTTCTCCAGCGTGTCGTGAACCGCACCAAGTCGCTGCTGGTGCAACCTGACGGCGGCCGTGAGTTCAGCGATCGCGGCGTTCATGGACCACCGCGCCCCGCGAGCGGATGCGCTCGGCGATGTCCTCCGGCACCTTCTCCAACTCGATCACGTCAACCGGAAGGTTCGTTCCGTCCATCGCGATGCCGAGGGTCCGGAAGAACTCGGCGGGCCCGGACAGCCCCTCGACCGCGAGGTCAATGTCCGAGATCTCGCTGAAGCGCGGCCGGTCGAGCAGCGATCCCCACTGGTAGATGCGGCGCGGGTTCACCTGTTCCGCGATCGCCGCGACGATCGCGTCCGCGTCCCGGGTGGCCTGCTCGAAGCGCGCGTCAATCCGCGCCTCCCGCCTTCGTTCCTTCTCGGCCTGGAACGCCCGCGCCCGCTCCAAATCCACACCGAACCCGCTGTCCATCGGGGCCGAGTATAGAGCGGGCTCAGTCCCCGACTTCCTCCGCCAGCTCCCGAAACCGGCAGAACGCGTTGGCGAGCCGCATCTGGTGCGGGGTCCTGCATTCGGGGAAAAAGAGTTCCGGGCTCGCGACCACGACCGCGAGGCAGCGGGCGCGCGAACTCGCCACGTTCAACCGGTTCAGCGAATACAGGAAATCCATGCCGCGCGGGGCGGCGTCCGGCGTCGAGGTCGCCATCGAGTAGAAGACCACCGGGGCCTCCCGGCCCTGGAACCTGTCCACGGTTCCCACCCGGGCCCGTCCGTCGAGGCGCTCGGCGAGGAGGTCCACCTGGGCGTTGTAGGGCGCCACGACCAGGATGTGTTTGGGGCTGATCCGCCGGGTTACCCCGTCGGCGTCGGTCCAGGAGGCCGAAGCGAGCAGACCGGCGACGAGCGACGCGATGCGGTCGGCCTCCTCCCGCGATTCGCGCTGGTTGCCGTTGTGCTCCACGGGGACGAACCGAAGCCCGGCGCCGGGGATGGGACCTCCGGCGATCACCTGGCGCTCCAGTCCGGGCCGCGACCGCAGGCGGTCCTCGTAGAAGAGTTCCGAGGTGAACCGGCAGATGTCCGGGTGCATCCGCCAGGTGCGCCCGAGGAAGAGGCCGCGTTCCGGCGGAATCGTCTTCTCCTCACCGAGCAGGTGGCCGAGCGCCGAGGCGGAGGACCCCTCCGGGTGGATCCCCTGGGTGACCTGATCGAGCTGCCGCGGATCTCCCAGCAACACGATACTCGCTGCGGCGGGCGCGGAGGCGAGCGCCGCAGCGAGCGAGAACTGGCCGGCCTCGTCCACCACCAGCACATCCACCGCGTCCTGCATGTCCTCCCGCGCCCAGACCCAGGTCGTGCCCGCGATCACCCGGACCTCGGGGTTCCCGGCAGCGGCGACCGCGTTCCCGGAACCCGCCTTCACCTCGATGCGCGGATCGGCGCAGCCCGCGTGAGGAGCGATCTGAACGCCCTGGAACGCAACGCCCTCCGCGTCCGCTGCGGCGCAGACCTGGTCGAGCAGGTTGGTGATGACCTGGTGGCTCTGCGCGGTCACTCCCACCCGCCGGCCAGCCGCGAGCAGCGCAGTGACAACGCGGGCGCCGAGGAAGGTCTTGCCGCTGCCCGGAGGCCCCTGCACCGGGAGCACTTCCCGATCGAGGGCGAGCGCGACACGTTGGGCGGCGGCAACGAGGTCTGCTCCGGGCCGCACCGGAGAGGTCCCGGCGGCGCCGCCGCGCGGCGGGATTCGCCGCAGCAGATCGAACGCCGCGCGCCGCGGGCTGTCGTCGGGGAACCCGCCGCCGGCAACCAATTCGCCGAGCCGGAACAGGGAAGCGCGCATCGTCCCGGTGGGCAGGACGCCGATCGGGACCAGCGCCGGCGGGTGGGGTTGCCGCACCTTGTCCCTGCTGCGCTTCAGGGTCAGCGCGGCCTCGGAGACATCGAACACTTCGCCCGGCGACGCCCCCGTCGAGGGGTCCCGCACGTCCGTGCCGATCTCGATTCCGTGTTCCTGCGGCGGAAACCGGTAGCGATGCAGTACCGATCGCTTTTCGGGGCCGAGGTCGGCGTCGAAGCGCAGGCTGCCGAGCGTCGTCCGTTCCTCGACGAGTTCGGTGGCGTCCAGCCCGCAGAGGTGGAAGAACTCCCACCACGCCGACTTGTCTTCCCGCCGGTAGTAGTCGAGGAGATGGCCCAGGAGCCGCCGCGCTTCGGCTTCGGATGCCGTGCCGCCGGAAACCAGGCGGGCCACCAGGTCTTCGACCCGGGCCGCGGCTTCCGTCTGCTCCTGTTCCTTCTCCGGCGCAATCTCGACCGACGGTCGACTCCAGGGGCCGCCCTCGCCGGTGAGTTCGCGGCGGAGGTCCTCGAGCCAGGCGTGGAGCGCGAGAGTGGACAGGCAGTCCTCGCGGTTGTAGCGCTGGATGACCTGCAAGTCGGCCGCCCGCGGGGCGTCGCCGGAATCCAGCGCGGCGTCCATGCGGGCGCGCGCCCGGTTGGATTCCACGAGGTCCTGCTTCCGGACGAACGCGTAGAAGCGCTCCATCTCCTTGATGGAGTAACTCTCCACGGACGCCACGAGGCCCTGGCGGACCACCTGCAGCAGGTCCACGAACACCCGGCGGCGCAGGAGCGCGTCCATCGCGTCCTCACGGCTGGCGTAGCGGCTCATCAGCCGCTTCAGCGCCCCGGTCTCGTAGCCCCCGTAGTGGAAGACGTGGAGATCGGGGAACCGTTCCCGGCGCTCGGCCAACAGGTCCATGAAGGACTCGAACACGTCACGCTCGCCGCCGCGGTCGAAGGCCCACCGTTCCTCGTAGCGCCCGTTCCGATCCACGAACCCGAACAGGTATTCGAGCCCGCCGTCCGCCGTCGGCCGGGAGCTTTCGATGTCGAAGAACAGGTCGCCGCCGGAAGGCTCGGGGAGCGCCAGCAAACCCCGGCCCTCCTCCGGCGGTGCGGTCAGCTCATGAAAGGGCCGGTCCAACTCGCGTCCGGTCAACTGCGCCCTCGCCTGGCGCTGGATGCGCTTGAGCGAGGCGGGCTGCACCCCGTCGAGCGGCGGGTCCAGGGGAAGCGTCAGTCCGGCGAGGGACGCGAGGGTCGTGACGCCCCGTTGCTCCAGGCGCCTTCGCTGATGGCGCGAGGCGCCGGCAACCAGCGAGAGGTGGTCGTCGGTTCGGCGCCGGTCAAGGCAGACGTGATTCCAGTCGCAGCGGGGACACAGGTCCACGGGTTCGGGATAGGTCGGCCCCGGGTCCGCGCAGTGCTCCTCGAACTGCTTGCGGAGCGCGCGCTCGAAGGCCGCGAAGTCGGCGACGCGGAACGACTCCAGGTCGCCGGCGCCGCCGAGCGCGAGGTGCATGGCGGACGCCCCGTTCCCTGCGCCTGCGCCAGGAGCCACGAATAGACGGCGATCTGGAGGACGGCGTCCGCTTTCGCGACCGCCGCGAGCTTGGCGTCCACCACCTCGTAGGACCAGTTCCCGAGGTCGCTCGGCGAGTCCACCCGGACCAGGAAGTCGGGGTAGCCGCTCCAGGCGCCGCGGCCCAGCCGTCCCTGGGCGATCAACTCCATCCCGCGGCGCATCGCATCGCGAGTTCGCTGTTTCCGCTCGGCGAAACCCCCGGCAGCGCCGATCGTTTCGGTGGCGAGCCCGGCCGCCCGATACCGTTCCAGAATCCGGGCCTCGTGCTCCCGCCCGGCTTCGGCCAGCGCGTCCCGGCGGGGGTCCTCGAAGACATGAGGTGCGGGCGTGTCGCCCAGGGCGACGCCCCGGGTCAGGCTCGTCAGGCGCCGGCAGCCGAGGAACCGGCTGAGGTCGGTGGGGGCGAAGGACAGCCCGCCGCTTCGTGCGCGCATCGGCGGGCGAGTCTATGGACCGGTCGGCCCCGCCGCCCCCGGCGGTTCCCAGAGGCGACGGATCGGCGCCGCGTACAACCGCTCGCCGAAGCGGGCGCTGGTCTCGCCGTCGTAGAGCACCACCCCGCCCGCGAAACGGTCCCCCACGGCGTTCGCCAGCTTGCGCAGCCCCCGGAAGTCGCGTCCCCTCACCGTGGACGACGCCTTGACCTCGACTCCGGCCAACGTCCCGCCCCCCCGCTCGATGACCAGGTCCACCTCGACGCCGTCCCGATCGCGGAAGTGGAACAGCCCGGCCGGCTCGTCGCGCCAATCCGCCTGGCGTTTCAACTCCTGGAAGACGAAGGTCTCGAGGAGGTGCCCCAGCAGCGACCGGTCCCGGTTCATCGCGTCAGCGCCGACTCCGAGCAGCGAGCACGCCAGGCCGGTGTCGCCGAAGTGGAGCTTGGGTGTCTTCACGAGGCGGCTCGCGCGATCGCTCCGCCACGCGGGGAGACGCTCCAGCAGGAAGACCCGCTCCAGCAGCATCAGGTAGCTCCGGATCGTGGGACGCGTGAGTTGGAAGGGCGATGCCAGATCGTTCACGTTGAAGAGCCCCGCGGTCTGCGCGGCGGCGAGCCCGAGCAGCCGGGGGATCGCCTCCAGCGCCCCGATCCGGGCCAGGTCGCGGACGTCGCGTTCCACCAGCGCCGCCACGTAGTCGCGGTGCCAGCGTCCCCGGCGAGGCTCGGTCGGCAGGGCGAGCGCTGACGGATACCCCCCGGCGGCGATCCGCGCGGCCAGTTCGGGTCCCAGCCGCTTGCTGGGCGACATCGGGAAACCGCTCCCGAAGAGACAGTCGAGGAAATCGGGAACCCGTCCCGCGAGTTCGGCCTGCGACAGCGGGTGGAGTCTCACGACCTGCAGGCGCCCCGCCAGCGAGTCCGAGAGCCGGGGAAGGAGCAGCACCTGGGCCGAGCCCGCCATCAGGAAGCGGCCGGGAACCCGCCTCCGGTCGATTTCGGTCTTCAGGGCCCGGAACAGCGAGGGAGTTCGCTGCACCTCGTCGAGAATCACCCGTTCGGGCAGATCGGCGGCGAAGCCCAGCGGGTCCGCCTCGGCGGCGTCCCGCAGGGTGTCGTCGTCGAGGTTGCGATAGGCGTATCCGCGGTCCTGCCCGAACCGCCGGGCGAGCGTCGTCTTGCCGGATTGCCGGGGTCCGTGGATCAGGACCGCCGGTGAGTCCTCCAGGGCTTGTTCGAGTCGGGGCGTGACAAACCGGGGGTAGATGGTGCGCCGGGTCATCGGCAGATTGTAAACTTCGCCGTCGTCCAAGTGAAAACCAGACCGCCGGCAGAATGAAAATATAACCGTCGGCAGAACGAAGCCGAAGAGTCGGCGAACCGAAATGCAGGCCGACAGCAGCCGGGGCTGGGCGGACGCCGTCCGGGTCGCCCGGCGTCTTGACAGCCTGTGGCAAAACCCGCGCGGCGTTCGACGGGCGATCCATCCCGGCTGAACCGTCCCCCCACCGGGAGAAACACCCATGCGCGTGTCCTCCTGCGCACCCCGCCCGGCATGAAA
>Ga0209021_1001430_pt1 | contig 23904 bp, 14 predicted proteins | sample PinacodermFT_FD_187299 | JGI IMG/M metagenome (GOLD analysis project Ga0209021, IMG submission 187299) | Host-associated microbial community of the marine sponge Aplysina aerophoba from Gulf of Piran - sponge pinacoderm, lysed by freeze-thaw... | ecosystem: Host-associated > Porifera > Sponge >... | reverse complement strand
AGGAGAGCCGGCTGCGGTGGTGGAAGGGGCCGGTGGTGAGCTGCCGCGGCGAGCCCCCCTCGGCGGGGACCACGAAGATCTGGCTGTAGCCGTCCTCGAGATATCCCACGCCGTCGGCGCGGTAGATCATCTTGCGGATGACCTTCGCCGCCGGCGCCCAGTTCGCATCCGCGGGCTTGGCGGGGAGTTCCACGTAGGGGGCCGACGGCTCGGGCACGAGCATGGAGAACGCCAGCCAGCGTCCGTCGGGGGACCAGGTGAGGTTCGACGGCGAACGGGGAAGCTGGGTGAGCCGCGCGGTCTGCCCGGTATCCATCCAGCGGACGTGGATTTGCGCCGAGCGGTCCTCAGGCAATGTCCCCGAGGACACGTAGGCAAGTCGGTCTTCGTCCGGAGACCACCGCGGCGAACGCTCGTCGCCCCCGCTCTCTCCGGCGGTCAGGGCCCGATGATCGGAGCCGTCCGCGTTCACGATCCACAGGCGGGATCGCTGGCGGTCCACCAGGATGTCCATGGAATTCCGGACGTACGCCACCCGCGAGCCGTCAGGGGAGATCTGCGGGTCCGTGGCGAGTTCGAGGCCGAACACATCCTGGAGCTGGAGGATGGCGCGGGCGTCATCCTGCGCCGGCCGAGAAGCCAACGCCGGCGCGGCCGCTACCCAGCCGGCGGCGAGCAGGACGGCCCACCGGCTGCTGGAAGAGAAATGCCGGGGGAGTGGACTGGTCATTCGGCAACCCTATCCAAACCGCCGGCCCCGTGGCCACGGCGCTCCGGCAGGACACCAGGCGCCTCCCACACGTCGGAGGGCCACGGCGAGCCGCAATCGCCAGGCGGGTTGCCGACCGCGTTAGTGACAGGAGCTCGCGGTGTCTGACCCCGGTATTGACGGGAGCTTCCCAGTATCCGATACCGGTAGTAACAGAAGCTCGGGGCAGCCGATGCCGCTAGTGACGGGAGCACCGGGTACCGGACGCCGGTTTCCGCACGAGATGTCTGGCGGCCGACCGCGCTAATGACAGGAGCCCGGGGGGCCGGACCGATAGTGACATGACCTCCCCGGCATCCGACCGCGTTAATGACAGGAGCTCCGGCACCGGCGGTGCCAATGACGGGATATTGGACTCCTCCCCGACCTCGCGCACTTCCGATGAATGTAGAACCTGACCAGGAAACGCCTGAGCCCAATCGTCGCCCAATGGGGCGTAGAGCGCCGTTACCCAAAAGGCGTCAACCACCCGGAGCAGGCCTACCGGCCGAAGGCCGCCGCTCCCGATGAGCGGTCGCGCTCGAGGGTCCCGCGCGCGGCGCCAGCGAGGACTGGAGACCTTCTACTCTCCTGACAAAGGAGGTAGAGGGGCTAGGCGTCCGTCCCGCTCCCGTTGACCCACTTGACCGACACGGAGCCCGTCGCCGTTATGGCGGTCGAGACCAGGATTCGGATTGCGATCCCCTTGACACGAGACCGTCAACGGACAGAATGAAAATGGCAGGAAACGATGTTCCTTGACGACCGAGCCGGACACCGCCGCGTAGCTGTAGATATGGAGGCACGCCATGGAGTGGTCTGAGGTTCAGAGCCGCATCAAAGCGGGCGAAGGCCGGACGGTGGAGTTCAAGGCCGGATTCGATACCGGCAAGATCGGGCCGGCGGTGTGCGGGTTCGCCAACACCGATGGCGGGATCGTGGTTCTCGGCGTCGGCGATTCTGGCGACCTCGTAAGGATCGCACGGGATCCGGATGCGGTTCACGAACGGCTGACGGCCTTCCTCAGCGACGGGTTCAACTTCCCGGTGACGGCGCGCTGTGGACGCCATCGGACCCCCAAGGGCTGGGTGCACTGGATCCACGTACTGCGCCAGCGAAATCCGGAACCGATGTTGTACCGGGACGTGGCCTGGGTGCGGCGGGAGCGAGGCAGTGTCCGGGCTTCACCGAGCGAGCTCCAGGAGCTGAACAACTTCTTCGGCTTCGTGATGACCGAGGATCAGGTCGTCCGGAGCGCCGGGATCGAGGATCTCGACGAGGAGTTCTTCCGCCGCTATCTGCGCAAGCAGGGATTCGGTGCGCGGCGGGTCCGGGGGCCCGACATTGTTTCCGACTACAGAAACTTCAGGGTGGTACGGGATGTTGAGGGGCGACCGTATCCCACGCTGTTCGGCCTGCTCGCGTTCGGTCGGGAACCGCAGCGGTTCCCCAACATGCCCGCCCTGCTGGTTCGGAACACCGCCTACGAGACCGATCGGCGCGGTCCCCGCGTCGCACTCGCCACGGACGCCACCGGACGGCTTGACGAGCAGGTGAACCAGTCGGTCAATTGGGCGCGGACTTTCGGACGGCGCGAGTTTCACGGCGAGGTGCGGCGCCGCGACCTCCAGGTGATCCCCGTCGAGGCCCTCCGCGAAGCCGTGGTGAACGCGGTGGTCCACAGGAGCTATGCGATCACGGGTTCGCCGATCCTCGTAGATGTCTTTCCGAGCCGCGTCGAAATCACCAGCCCGGGGACGCTGCCGAACGGCATGACCCTGGACATGGTCCGCCGCGGTGGGATCACCCGAACGCGGAACGAGGCCATTGCCCACTATGGGTCCTCCGCCGGGTTGATGGAGCACCGGGGGATGGGCTGGCTCGCCATCGAAGACGCGATGCATGACTTCAACGGCACGGAGCCGCAGATCGAGGAGGACCGCGAGACGGCGTGGGTGAGAGTCACGCTGGACCTGCGGCCCGCGAACACAGCGTGAACCTCCTCCCTGCCACAGCGCGCGCCGAGACGCCGATCGCGTGCCTGGTCGGGCGGGTCCGAGAGCGCGGCGCGGTGCCGGACGGGGAGGCCCGGCCGGCGCCGATCCTCTGGACGGACCCCGGCAAGGACTGGTCGGGAATCCTGGGCCTGCTGCGGGATCGGCTTCCCGAACTACTCGTGCTCGATCACGACCGGTACCACCCGGATGCACGGACCGGACCGGCCATCTGGCTACGGTGCGTGGTGGACGGGCCCCTGAGGGATGAGCGATGCGGCGCGCCCCGCATCCCGATCCTCTAACCCGGATTTCTCATACTCCCACCGGGCGGCGGATCGAGGATTCTTGCAACCCGTTGATTCAGCGCGGGTACCGCGAGCTGCGGTGGCCCCCGACCGACGGGACGACGTGTCGCCTCGGAGCGCCGGCCTCTGGCCGGCATCGCTCCGCGCCAGCGGAGCGAAACCGCACATCGCTGCTCCCCCCGGATGGCGCCCGCACTCGGCACGCCCTTCTTCCTTGGTGGCAACGTGCGTTTCGTTTCGCTTCGCTCCGCGATGCCGGCTGGAAGCCGGCGCTCCGAGGGCCCGACGGAGACCGCCCTGACGGCTCAGACACCGCTTCAACGGGGGCTTCAGGTATGAGAAATACGGGCTAATAGGGCAAGCCTGACATCCGGGGCCCTGAACGGCGGCGGAATCACGGTGAGCTACGAGAAGAAACTCCGGATGGCGTAACAGCACCGCAGGTTGGGTTCGTCGGCCTCTTGGCCGGCACCCTCCTCGCCAAATTCAGGTGCGATCGGCAGCCCCGATCGCTCACACCGCGGCGAGCGGGCCGTTCTATCTGATCGAATACATGTTCGCCGGCAAACTTGCCGGCGAATACTTGACCATCGGTAGACGCACTGCTACCTTGTGCCTCTCATGCCCGACGCGGTCACTCCCCTAACCATCCCGACGGCCTTCACGGGGTGGCGGGAACCACAGGAGCCTCCTCCCAGCGCCGAACGGGCCGGTTTCCGCTTCGGCGGACGCGGTTCGCATAGTAGCCGCACGATCATGCTCGCAGAACTTCGGGAACTCTTCGACGCACTCCCCGTGGATGCGGACCAAGGCGCCTACTCCGAGGCGGTCGTGGCCGACAACGCCCTCGGCAAAGCAACCGCCGCCTCGCGCCATCACTCCCGTCAGCGCCTTCGGGAACTCTACGGATGCGACCCCCGCCTCCCGATCTTCCGCATCCTCCGCCGGCTGTGGTCTCTCGACGAGCCGGGACGACCCCTTCTTGCACTGCTGGCTGCGCTGGCCCGCGACCCCGTCCTGCGCGCCACCGCGCCCCCTGTCCTGTCCCTCCCCGTCGGCGCCGAACTCGTTCGCTCGACGTTCATCGAAGTTGTCCGCGCAGGCACCGGCGACCGTTTCAAGGAGGCCGTGCTCGACAAGATTGCCCGGAACTCCGCGAGTTCCTGGTCGCAGTCCGGCCACCTCCAGGGCCGGATGCGGAAACTGCGCCGCCGCGTCGAACCAACGCCGGGCTCGCTCGCGTTCGCGGTCTGGCTGGGCGTCCAGGAGGGGATCGGCGGGCCAGCGCTCCTCGCTTCCCGATGGGCGCAACTCCTCGACAGCAGCCCGGACGGACTCACTGAAGTCGCGCGCCGGGCGCGCCGGCTCGGCCTGATCGAGCTCCACATCGGCGGAGGCGTCTTCGAGATGTCGGCGGACGCGCTCGATCCGTGGAGGGGCCGGCGATGAGAAACCGGCTGGAAGAACTCGTGCGGCGCTATGAGCGCCACGTCATCGCGCCGTGGTCGAAGACGCTCCCGGGAGCCCAACGCGTCGTCTTTGTCGTCTATCCGGAGGATCTGGAACGGACGCTGCGCGCCCGGATCGGGGAATTCCGGCAGGTCACCGAGGCCGCCGAGCGCGGCTGGCGGCGGACGGACGCCACCCGCTGGTTCGCCGAGTGGCTCGCCGACGACGAGTATCGCAAGGAGTGGTTCGCGGACCCGGACCTCCTCGCCCCCAAGTTGGAGGAGGAGTTCCCGCGTTTCGCCGCAGACCGGCTCGCGGGCGCGCTCGCCGATTCGGACGAGACCGGCGTGGTCGCGCTGACCGGGGTCGCTTCGCTCTACGGGTTCCTCCGGGTCTCGAACCTGATCCGCAATGTGGAGCCGGAGATCCGTGGCCGGCTGGTGGTCTTCTTCCCTGGCACGAAGGACGGGACGAACTACCGGCTGCTGAACGCCCGCGACGGCTGGAACTATCTGGCGCAGGCGATCACCCTGCACGACGGGAGCTGAACTTGCCCAAGATCCACGAACTTCTCGAACGCGACCCCCGGACCAGCGTCCTGGCGAACAAGGGACAGGCCCGCATCGCGGACGCCGCCGAATCCGCGCTCGACGGCGAGGACCGCGCCGAGCTCGAAACCTTCGTCTGCGACGGCCGTTTTGCCGACGGCCTCCAACGCATCCTCGAACGATTCCTCGCCGATATCGGCGGCAAACGGCAGGAAGCCGCCTGGGTCAGCGGCTTCTTCGGGAGCGGCAAGTCGCACCTCCTCAAGATGCTCGCCCACCTTTGGACGAACCTTACATTCCACGACGGGGCCACGGCCCGTGCTCTCGTCCCGGGCGGGCTGCCCCCGGAAATCCGCGCGTCGTTCACGGAACTGGACACCCGAGCCCGCCGGACCGGGAAGCCGCCCTTCGCCGCCGCAGGGACTCTGCTCGGCGGCAACGAGCGGGTCCGCAGCGCAGTGCTCCAGATCCTCCTCCGCGCCCGCGACCTGCCGACCGGGATTCCCCAGGCGCGCTTCTGCTTCTGGCTGCGCGACGAGGGGATTCTCGACGCGGTACGGGCCGCAGTCGAAGAGGGCGAGAGCGGGCGGGACTGGCGGCAGGAACTCAACAACTTCCTCGTGAGCGGCCGGATCGCCGACGCCCTCCTCGAGGTCAGCCCCAACTTCGCCGCGGGGCCCCGGGATGTCCGGAAACAACTCGCTGCGCAGTTTCCCCCCATCAGACACGATCTAACCACCGAGGAGTTCGTGGACCTCGCGAAGAAGGCGCTCTCGCCGGACGACGTGCTCCCCCTCACAGTGCTCGTCCTCGACGAGGCGCAGCAGTACATCGGCGAGTCGGGAGAACGCTCGGCGGTGTTCACCGAGGTCGCCGAGGCGATCCAGACGGAGTTCGACACCCGGGTGGCGCTGGTTGCCTCCGGCCAGTCATCGCTCTCCTCCCAGACCTCGGCGCTCCAGAAGCTGCGCGACCGCTTCCGGATCAAGGTCGAGTTGACGGACGCCGACGTGGAGGTCGTGACGCGCAAGGTCCTGCTTGCCAAGAAGCCCACCGCCGACGCCCCGGTCCGCGCGATGTTTGAGAACCACGAGGGCGAGGTCGCACGCCATCTTCGGGACACGGCCATCGGTCCGGTGGGCGCCGACCGCGCCGACCGCGTCAAGGATTACCCGCTGCTCGGCGCCCGCCGGCGGTTTTGGGAAGCCAGCCTGCGGGCGGTGGACGCCGAGGGCGCGCGGAGCCAGCTCCGGTCCCAGCTCTCCATCCTGCACAACGCGATCGCGCGGCTCGCCAGCCGCGAACTCGGGGCGGTGATCCCGGCGAGCGACCTCTTCCAGGAAGTGTCTTCGGACCTCGTGAACTCAGGGGTGCTCCTGAACGAGATCCACACCCGCATCCAGCGGCTTGACGACGGCACACCCCGTGGATGGTTGCGGCGCGATCTCGTGGGCCTCGTCTTCCTGATCGGGAAACTGCCCCGCGAGGCGGCGGTGGACACCGGCGTGCGCGCGGACGCCATGACGCTGGCCGACCTGCTCGTCGGGGATCTGACCGGCGATTCGGGCCCGTTCCGGCAGCAGGTCGCGGACGCCCTCGCAGCGCTTGCGGAAGAGCGGGTGCTGATGAAGGTCGGCGTCGAGTACCGCATCCAGACGAATGAGGGCGCTGAGTGGGACGGCGACTACCAGCGGCAGGCAGCCGCCGTCGGGGCCGACGAAGCCACCATTGGCGCCGAGCGCGACCGTCTCTTCGGCGCGGCGGTCGAGGCGGCGCGTTCGGCGGCGCAGAGGCAACTGCGGCACGGCGCCTCGAAGGAATCCCGCTCGCTCCTCCTCCACCGCTCCGGCGAGCCGCCGGCAGCGGATGGCCGCTCCGTCGCGGTCTGGCTGCGCGATGGCTGGCAGGTCGCCGCCGGAGAGTTCGACCGGCAGGCGCGGGCCGCCGGGACCCACGATCCGACGCTCCACGTCCACATCCCCCGGCGCGACGCCGACGACCTTCGCAAGCGCATCGTGGCGGCGCTCGCCGCACAGCGGGTCCTGGACCACCGGGGCGTTCCACACACCGATGCCGGCCGGGAAGCGCGCGAAAGCATGAAGAGCCGCCTCGCCGAGGCGGAGGAAGGTCGCGACGGCATCGTCGCCGGACTGCTGCGGGCGGCGCGGGTCCTCCAGGGCGGCGGCGCCGATGTATTCGGCGATGATCTGCAGGACCGGATCCGCAAGGGCGCGGAAGCTTCGCTCGCCCGCCTGTTCCCCCGCTTCCCGGACGGCGACCACGCTGCTTGGAGCGTCGCGATCCGGCGCGCGGTCGAGCGGTCCGAGACCCCCTTCGCACCGCTCGGCTGGGATCGGGACGCCGCGGATCACCCCGTGGCCCGGGAAGTCATGGCCACAGTCGGGGCGGGAGCCCGCGGGACCGAGGTCCACCGGACCCTGGCCGCATCGCCCTTCGGCTGGCCACGCGACGCGGTGGACGCCGCGCTGATCGCGCTCCATGGCGCCGGGCGTCTACGCGCCACCAGGAACGGCGAGCCGGTCGCGCCCGGCGGCCTGAACCAGACCGGCGTCAAAATGGCGGTCTTCCGCCCGGAGCAGGTTGTGTTGACGGTCGGGCAAAAGCTCGCCATCCGCGGTCTGCTCACCCGGGCGGGGATCCAGGCTGCCCGCGACGCGGAGCACCAAGGTGTCGGGCAGTTCCTCGCGGCACTGCGCGACCTCGGCGCGCGGGCGGGGGGCGAGCCCCCGTTCCCCGCCCGGCCGGCGTCGTCGCTGCTCGACGACCTGATCCAGCAGACGGGAAACGAGCAGCTCCTCGCCGTCCACGACTACCGGGAAGAGCTTGAACGCCTGTGGGCGGACTGGACGGCTCTCGCGGACCGTGCCGCGCCGCGCCAGGCGCAGTGGGAGATGACGACGGCTCTCTGGCGTCACGCCACCGACCTGCCCATCGCGGAAGAGGCAGGGCCGGAACTCGAAGCAATCCAGACCGAGCGGTCACTGTTGGATGAAACGGACCGCGTGGCTCCGCAAGCCGCGAGACTCGCGGCCGCGCTCCGTGAGGAGGTCACCACCTTGCGTGAGGGGCTTGACGTAGCCGTCCGTGAAGCTGCACAGGAATTGAGCGCCGACCCGAACTGGACGCAGCTCGATCCGGTGCAGCAGGAGACCATCCTCCGGAAGCACAGCCTCACGCCACCCGTGCCCCTCGACGTCTCGACCGACGAAGCGCTGCGCCGCACGCTCGACGGGCGGTCCCTGTCGGCATGGCGCGCGGAAGCCGACGCAGTACCGACCCGCCTCATTCGGGCGCGCGCGGCAGCGGCAGGGTGTGCCGCTCCGACTGCGCTGGAAGCCGACGGCGCGACCCCCACGGCAGTCACCCTGCGCCGCACTACGCTGATCGACGAGCAAGCTGTCCGGCAATGGTTGGGCGAAACCGAAGACGACCTGCTTCATGCGGTCCGGAACGGCCCAGTGGTCATCACGTAAGACTTTGGAGCGAGTCACATGAGTTGGCACGACGACAAGACAGCCGTCCAACAGGAGATCACCGATCTCTTGACGAAGATCACCGCGCTCAACGCGGAAGACCTAGCTCGGACGGCAGAGCTCGGCAAAAAACTCAGTTATGAGTCCGGTGTGCCTTTGTTCAAGGCCATCATTGACTTCTTCCGACGATTCGGCCAAGCGAAGATCTCGTTCCTATCTCTAGATCTTCTCAACGAAGTCCGCAACGCATGCCAAGAGGTCAACAACTGTTTTGACAACATCCGTACCGTTGATTTGACGGACTTGGGAAACCCAGCAGCGGCACGCGACGGCCACATAGCAGAACTCGATAACGCGTTTGGTAACAGACTTACTTTCCTTGCGCCTCTCATTGCAGCATCAGGCCACGAGAGTCTAAGCCTCCGCGAGAAGGAAAAGGAAGTCGAACGGCTGATGGCCGAACTCCACGAGAAGAGTTCCGATGCGGAAGAACAGAAGAACGCGATCCTCACATCTATGCGCTCGACCCTCCAAGAGGTACAGGAGGCTGCAGCGAAGGTAGGCGTGGCGAAGCACGCGGTGCACTTCGACAAGGAAGCGAAGCAATACGAGGAATCGAGCACAACGTGGCTCAGGAGGACGGTTGGTACGGCCGCTCTGGCTCTCGCGGTTACGGCAGTATTCGCGTGGCATGCGTGGACTGCTAGCCCCGACATCGGACAGACCGTTCAGATCGCAGTCTCAAAGATTGCGATTCTGGCGGTCCTGTACGCCGGAATGCTCTGGTCGGCACGTATCTACCGTTCCGAAAGGCACAACTGGACCGTCAATCGGCACCGCTGCAACGCATTGTTGTCGTTCGAGACGTTCGTTGCTGCATCCACCGATGGCGCCACGAAGAACGCCGTGTTGCTTCAGGCCACAGAAAGTATCTTCGGGCATCAACCGTCCGGTTTCTCTGACAAGGCTCAAGAATCAGGGGCACCCAAGATCCTCGAGATCTTCCGTGGTCTCTCTGGGAGAACACCGGAATGACCGAGATGCCTGAATCTGATCGTTTCCGGCCCCTGACGGTTGAGCCCCGCGACGGGTACCGCATCTGGCTGCGCTACGCCGACGGTGTCCAAGAGGAAGTGGAACCTTCGCACCTTGTCGGTCGCGGGGTCTTTGCCGCATGGCGGGCTCCGGCCTTTTTCGCCGGAGTCCACATCGCCGCCGGGGACGGAATCGCTTGGAGCGAGAAACTGGATCTCTGTCCGGACGCCCTCTATCTCCAGATCACGGGCAAATCTCCGGAGGACATCTGGCCTGCGCTGAGGGAGCGGGAGGAGGGTCCCGACGCGACATCCTGCACGGAGGGAACGGTGGCCTCCATGACGGAGGTCTCCCGGTTCCACGGCATCGTCATCCGCATCCACGCCGAAAACCACGACTCGGCGCACGTTCACGCACGCTACGGCGAAGCCGAGGCCGCGATCGGCATTCGCCGCTTCGAGCTCTTGCACGGGTGGTTGCCGCCTACGGCGCTCGGTCTCGTAGTCGAGTGGATGGCTCGCCATCAAGACGAGTTGCTCGCGGCGTGGGAGCGGGCGCAGTGGGACGAGACATCGGCGAAGATCGCGCCGCTCGATTGACGGGTCGGAAACGGAGAAGCAACCAGTGAGCGGGGCGCTGGATCGGGAGCTTCGGAACGGGCTCGCGAAGGCCATTCGGGCGGCGCGGCGGATCGCGGAGTCCGGGGCGGAGGCGGCACTCGGAGCGCTCCGGGTCGGCGCGAAGGACGCGGACACGGCCATGTCCGAGGAAGAGCGGCTGCTCCGGCGGAGGCTGCGGGCGCACGGGCGGGCGCTCGGAGACCGACGGCGAGAGGACGGGCAGGAAACCAACCGGCTAGCGCACGAGGTGGCCTACGAGCACTGGCATCGGATGCTCTTCGCCCGGTTCCTCGCGGAGAACGAGTTGCTGATCGAACCCGAGTCCGGGCAACCCCTTTCGCTCGAAGAGTGCCGCGAGTTGGCACGAGAGCGGAACGAGGACCCGTGGGGGATGGTCGGACGATTCGCCGAGCGGATGTTGCCGCTGATCTTCCGGCCCGACGATCCATCCCTCGCCGTGCGTCTTCCGCCGGAGGCGCAGCAGGCGCTTGAACAGACACTCGACAACCTTCCGGCCGCAGTGTTCCGGGCTGACGATGCACTCGGCTGGACCTACCAGTTCTGGCAGACCGACCAGAAGAATGACGTGAACCAGAGCGGAACGAAGATCGGAGCGGACGAACTTCCCGCGGTCACCCAGCTCTTCACCGAGCGCTACATGGTGCGCTTCCTGTTCCACAACACCGTCGGCGCGTGGCGGGCGGGGAAGCTGCTGGCGCTCCGCCGGGAACTCGCGGAGCGCGCGGACGGGGAGGCGGCCCTGTGGAACGTCGTCCGACTGGAAAACGCCGGCGGTTACGAGTTCGACTACCTCCGCTTCGTCCGCGACTCTCCCGATGAAGACGCGGAGCGGCCCGGGCGGTGGAAGCCCGCGGCCGGAGACTTCGCTGATTGGCCGCGCCGGGCCGCGGACCTCAAGATCCTCGATCCCTGCTGCGGGAGCGGGCACTTCCTCGTCGAGGGGCTGCACCTCTTCGTCCGGTTGCGGATGGAGGAAGACGATCTGCCGCTCGAAGAGGCGATCTCCGCCGTACTGCGCGACAACCTCCACGGCCTGGAGATCGACCCGCGCTGCGCTCAGATCGCCGCGTTTGCGGTGGCATTCGCAGCCTGGAAGCTGGCGGACCGGGTGATCGAGCTTCCGCCCTTGAACATCGCCTGCTCCGGCCTCGCGCCGAACGCGACGAAGGAAGAGTGGATGCTGTTGGCGGAGAGGACGGCGGCGACCGCGGGATCGGCGCCGCGCAAGGACCTCTTCGAGCGGCGAGAGACCTTGCAGTCGAGCGCCCTCCGCGAGACGTTCGGCGCCCTCCACGACCTGTTCGCGCAAGCGCCGACGCTCGGCTCGCTACTTGATCCGCGTGCGGCGGGTGCCAGTGTATTCGCGGCGCGGTTCGATTCGGTGCGACCACTCGTCGAGTCGGTGCTCCATGAGTCGGACGTTTCACCGGACGCGAGGGAACGAGCCGTCGCCGCCGCCGGCATGGTGCGGGCGGCGACCCTGCTCGCGGAGGGGTACTCGCTGGTCATCACGAACGTTCCCTATCTGGCGCGGGGTCGGCAGGGCGTGACACTGCGAGCCTTCGCCGGGAAAAACTACCGGGCTTCGAAGGGTGACTTGGCGACGATGTTCGTGGAGCGTGCGTTCGCCTGGCTCGGACAACACGGTGCTCAAGCCTTCGTCGTTCCGCAGAACTGGCTGTTCCTGAAGACCTACCGGAAGCTGCGAGAGAATTTGCTGGGCTGGCGGCGATGGTGCTTCGTGGCGCGTCTAGGGGCCGGGGCGTTCGAGACCATCGGAGGCCATGTCGTAAACGTTGCGATGACGATCTTCTCTGCAGACCGACCGGACGACGGGACAGAGTTCGCCGGCCTCGATGTCTCCGCACCCCGAGGCCAAACACCGATCCCCGCCGACCAGAAGGCCCGGCTTCTTCCCAATACGGAAGTTCGGGTACTGAATCAGAAAGATCAGCTCCAGAACCGCGGAGTCCGTGTGACACTGACTCCCGCACTGCGGGGAGCACTCCTGGCCCACTATGGGCGCGGGTTCGTGGGGATGATTGCCAACGACGCGCCTGCTTCGGTCCGGACGTTCTGGGAGTTTCAACGAGGTGGCGCCGATTTCGGTGCGCCGTGGGTCTTTCAACAGGGCACGGTTCGCGAAACCCTCCACTACGGCGGCAGAGAACGCGTTCTGAGATGGGACGATTCAGGTTCGGAAGGATTCATGCGGACCTACGGATTCCGGGGAAAGCCCGTGTGGAAGAAGCGCGGTGTCGTCGTTTCTCAGATGGGGAATCTCCCGGTCACGCTTTACACCGGCGAGCGATTTGACAACAACGCCGGCGTCATCGGACCGCTGGCCAGTGATGTACTTCCCGCAGTCTGGTGTTTCCAGTCTTCACCCGACTACCGTCGCGCAGTCTGGGAACTCGATCAGACACTCAAAGTGACAAACGCCACGCTCGTGGACGTACCTTTCGATCTTGAGCACTGGAAGAAAGTCGCCGCGGAGCGCTACCCAAACGGCCTCCCCGAGCCCTACTCCGACGACTCCACCCAATGGATCTTCCACGGCCACCCCTGCGGCAGCGTCGTCTGGGACCCCGAAGCGAAGCGCACGGCGGAAGGCCCAACCCGCGCCGACGGTACGGTGTTACAGGTCGCCGTCGCCCGGCTACTCGGTTACCGCTGGCCCGCCGAACGCGATCCCGACCTACGCCTTGCCGATGAAGCCCGCGCGCTGATTCGCCGCACCCTCTCCCTCTCGTCCTTCGCCGACGAGGATGGGATCGTCTGCCTCCCGGCGGTCCGAGGCGAAGCGCCGGCCGCCGACCGTCTCCGCCCTCTTCTCGCCGCGGCCTACGGCGACGATTGGTCTGGCCAAATCGAACACCGCTTACTTACGGCGGCGACGCCCGGCCCAAAACCCGCCGCCACTCTCGACGACTGGCTCCGCCACCACTTCTTCGAAGGGCACTGCCGCCTCTTCCACGAACGCCCCTTCGTCTGGCACATCTGGGACGGCCTCCCGGATGGCTTTGCAGCGCTCGTCAACTACCACCGCCTCGCCGGGCCGAACGGGAAGGGCCGCCGCACGCTGGAATCCCTGACGCACAGCTACCTCGGCGACTGGATCGAACGCCAGGGCGCCGCGCAGCGCCAGGAAATCCCCGGCGCCGACGCCCGCCTCGCTGCCGCGCTTGAACTGAAGACCCAACTCGAAGCTATCCTCACGGGCGCTCCGCCCCTCGACCTCTTCATCCGCTGGAAGCCGCTTCACGAACAGCCCATCGGGTGGGAACCCGACATCAACGACGGCGTCCGCCTGAACATCCGCCCGTTCCTCCGCGCCGAACTCCGCAAGGGGGGCAAGAAGGGAGCCGGAATCCTCCGCGCCAAGCCGAACATCCGGTGGACGAAGGACCGCGGCGAGGAGCCCCAGCACCTCAAGCCGAAACGGAAAGGCGACGACCCCGAAGAGTACCGCCCGAAGACCGACTACCCCTGGTTCTGGTCCTGCCCCGGCGAGGGAACGCAGCAGGACCGCACCGACTTCCCAGGCGGCCTCAGTTTCGATGGTGCCCGCTGGAACGACCTCCACTACACCACGGCTGTCAAACGCGCCGCCCGAAACCAACATGAGATCAGGTCCCAAGCGACGTCCCCTCCCAACCAGTTGGATCGGGTGGAAGCTGAACGATGAGCGCAGTACATCGTCGCTTCCAACCGAGGCGAAGGGCCGCTTCCCTCCGGTCGGAGGTGGCCGTATTCCGGAGATGGGCACTCTGGACGCCGTCAAATAATCGCTACAGGAGGGAAACGGAATGAACACCGAGCACGTAGGCGCCCGATGGTGGAGGTTCGACTTTCATACCCACACCCCCGCGTCCATGGACTACGGCAAGGGGCCCGATCACGAGGCCCTCAAACAGACATCGCCGAAAGACTGGCTGCTCGATTTCATGCGGGCCAAGATCGACTGCGTTGCCATTACCGATCACAACACCGGAGCGTGGGTTGACGGGTTGAAGGAGGCTTACAGCAGTCTCGCCGACGAGAGGCCGAGGGAGTTTCATCCCCTCTTTCTCTTCCCTGGAGTGGAGATCACCATGAATGGCGGGGCGCATATGTTGGCGATCCTCGACTCGACAAAATCTGAATCCGATATCGACGCTCTTCTGGGGGCCGTCGGTTTCCCATCTGCCAACCGTGGCACATCGGATGCCTGCTCGGAGAAATCCCCTCAGGAGGTCGCCCGGATCATCCGTGCGCACGAGGGGTTAGCGATTCCGGCCCACGCCGACTTGGAAAAGGGCGTCCTCCGATCGTTGCAGGGCGTCACGTTGCAGGCACTACTCACCGACGGAAACCTCGCTGCGATCGAGCTCGTTGACACCGAGTTCGACAAACCGGCGATCTACGAGCAGAGTCGAGTGGAACTAGCGGACGTCATTGGTTCCGATTGCCATCGCCGCTCGGGAGCCGCTGGGCAGCGCTTTCCCGGAAGTCACTTCACGTGGATCAAGATGGGGCCACCTGCCCTCGACGGCCTGCGACTCGCCTTGATGGATGGCTGTCCACTGTCAGTGCAGCGACATGATTCAGTTCTCGATCCGAACGCGTTTTCTCACTTGGTAGTTGAGGGACTCGCAATCAAAGAGGCCCAGTACGCCGGACGTCCAACACCGCTTCACGTCGGTTTCAGTCCCTGGATGTCCACGTTGATTGGCGGGCGGGGAACCGGCAAGTCCACAGTGATCGAGATGCTCCGGATGTGCCTCCGTCGTGACAACGAGATCCCGGTCGATCTCCGCCGGGAATTCGACAACTTCGCCTCCGTGCCGACCCGGCGCGGCGGACGCGGAGCGCTCACCGAAAACGCGGTTGTCGTCGCGTCCCTCCTCAAGGACGGGAGACGGCTTCGGGTCTCATGGCGCCAAAGCGGTGAAGGGCCGGCTATCGAACAAGAAGCTGAGAACGGCGAATGGGGAGTAAGCCCGGGAGAGGTGGCGGAGCGATTCCCGATACGGGTTCTGAGCCAGAAGCAAGTCTTCGCCCTCGCCAACGATCCAAACGCGCTCCTTCAACTCGTTGACGATGCTCCCGAGGTCGACCGTCGAGGCCGAAACGCAAACTGGAACGAAACGACGGCGCGATATCTGAGGCTTCGCAGTCAAGCACGGGAACTCGCTGCACGACTAGAGGAGCGGGCTCGGCTCGAGGGCCAGCTGGCGGACACAAAGCGGCAGCTTGCCGTGTTCGAGGAAGGCGGGCACCGTGACCTCCTGTTGCGCTACCAACGCTTGACCCGGCAGCGGCAGATCCTGCTCGATCGCGCTCAGGAACTGGAGTCCGGAGTCAGTCTGATTCGCAAGGCTGGCGAGGACGTCGCGCCATCTGATGTGCCCAGTCCTGAATTCGAAGACTCCGAGGCATCCTCTTCGGACGCCAGTGGCTTAGCCCTATTGGAGAGCGCGGCTAGCAAACAGCGAGCGGTGTCAACGGTGTTGCGTGAACGCGCGACCGAGTTCGAAGACTTTCGAAAGAAGTGGCTTCGCAATGTGGGGGCCTCCGAGTGGAAGACCGATAGAGACCGCACAGCCGCACAGTACGAGGCGTTGGAGACCCGGCTTCGTAGTGAAGGGGTTTCCGATCCGAGTGCCTACGGATCTCTTGTCCGGAAGCGGCGGCTCCTGGAGAAGCAACTCGCTGACTTGGAGGCCACTGAACGTCGAAGGACGAAGCTCGAAGAACAAGCTGGACGGGCTCTCAGAGATCTCGAAGAACAGCGTCGGCAACTATCGGAAGCGCGAATTGCCTTCCTTTCGACAGTAGTCGGCGAAAACCGTTTCGTTCGAATCGATGTGACCGTGTTTGGAGAAAGCGCCCGCGCTGCAGAGCAATCGTTCCGGGACTGCCTCGGGCGTCAGGACGGCGCCTTTGGCGACGCGATTCTTAACGAAGAGCAGAATTCCGGTGTCTTGGCCGAACTCTACGCCGATCTGCCAGAAGAGCTTCCTGAGCGGTCCGCGGAGTTCTGTCACCGCGTGCGCCAACTCAAGGATGCGCTCACCGCGACTCGTAGAGGAGGTGCCGGAACACCCGGCCGCAAGAGATTCGAGGACTATGTCCGTCAGATGAGACCAGAACAGATGGATCGTCTGTACGTCTGGTGGCCGGAGGACGGACTGCGGATGCACTACAAGGAAAGCACAACGGGAAGATTCGTCCCCTTGACCCGGGGTTCCCCCGGGCAGAAATCTGCGGCAGTCCTCGCCTTTCTTCTATCACACGGAGCGGAGCCAATCGTCCTCGACCAGCCTGAGGACGATCTTGACAATCACTTGATTTACGATCTGATCGTCCAACAGCTCCGGGAGAACAAGACCCGCCGCCAAGTTATCGTCGCCACACACAACCCGAATATCGTCGTTAACGGTGATGCTGAACAGGTCATCGCCATGGATCACCTCGGCGGTCAGTGCATCGTCGCACCGGAAGGCACCGGCACTCTGTCGGACATCGGCGTTCGTGAAGAGGTTTGTCGAGTCATGGAAGGTGGTAGGAGGGCGTTCGAGCGGCGGTACAGGCGGTTGAAGGAGGAGACCTCCGATGCATGACGCCACCGACCGCCTCCTTGCACGGATTCCCCTTGGAGAGGATGGTTTCTTCGAATGCAAGGAAGTCTTCTTCTCCGGGGAGAAGATGAAGGCACCGAAGAGTCAAGAGATTGCCGACGAGATGGCCGCATTTGCGAACTCGCATGGTGGCACGCTGGTCTTCGGTGTACAGGACCAGACGTGGGAAATCGTAGGGATTGCCGCGGGACGACTGCATGACGTCGTTCGGCGGATCATGGAAGCCGCCCGGGATCAGGTGTCTCCATCGCTCGCTCCGGAGATCGAGTGCCACAGCCTTCCGAATACGCTTGGAGAGATTCGAAATGTAGTTCGGGTGGGGGTCGAACAGAGCCAATTTGTTCACCGTAGCCCCGGGGGCTTTCTTAGACGGGTAGGAGACTCGCGGACCCAGATTCCGATGGAAGCCCTCACGCGTCTCGTCCAGCATCGGAGTCACGCGGGGCTCTTGCAGTTTGACGAGGAATTCGTGGCTCGAATCAGTTTTGGCGATCTCGATCCCGCACTCATAAGCCGATTTCGGACCGACCAAACATCGGACGACAGCGAAACGTTGGCCATCAAGCTTGGGATGGCACGCCGTGGCGAAAGCGGGGTTGTACGCCCTACGGTGGCCGGTGTTCTTCTCGGCTGCCAAACACCCACGGACACCATGCCAAACGCCTTCATTCAGGCTGTGGCCTACCGAGGTCGCGAGGTCGTCGCCTCATCCGACATGAAGAACTACCAGCTCGACGCCAAGGATTTCGCGGGTCCACTGGACACCCAAGTCGAGGGGACCTGCCGCTTCGTGGCCGCGAATCAGCGTGTCCGGGCGAGCAAGGAGTTAGGTCGTACGGACGAGCCACAGTATGACATGCCTGCGATCTTCGAGGCAGTCGTCAACGCCGTTGCTCACCGGGACTACTCGATGGCGCTGTCGCATATCCGCCTTCGCATGTTCGCGGACCGTATCGAATTGAATAGCCCCGGTGCGCTGCCGAACACGATGGAGATCGACATGCTGCCGTACCGACAGGCAGGCAGAAATCCCGGAATCGCCAGCCTGCTTGCCAAATGCTCCGTACCCGACGGCATCCCCGGACTCCGCACACAGCGCACGACTCTTATGGATCGGCGCGGTGAAGGAGTTCAGGTGATCCTGCGGAATAGCGAAGCCCTCGCTGGACGACGGCCGCGATACGAGATGCTGGGTGAGTCAGAACTTCGCCTCACGATCTTCGCTGCTGAGCCGGATAGGCGCGACGGATCGTGAACCTGCTGCCCGCCACCACGCGCGCGGAAACACCCCTCGCCTACCTCGTCGAGCGGGTGCGGGCGCGGGGGGCGGTCCGCGACGGGGAGGAGCGGCCGGCAGCGATTCTGTGGACGGATCCTGGCGGCGACTGGTCAGGAATCCTCAACCTGTTGCGGGACCGACTCCCGGAACTGCTCGTGCTCGGCGACGAGTACGAGCCGCAATCGCGGACCGGACCAGCGATCTGGCTGCGGTGCGTCGTGGACGGCGCTCTCGACGACGCCCCGGATCTCGTACACCGTATCCCGATCCTCTACCTGCCCGGCGTCGCCCGGCAGGACCTTCGCGCCGGAGACGACTGCCCGGATCGCGTCAAACCGCTCGTCGAACTCCTCCACCGGGGCGTGGCATGGCACCACCAAAACGGCCGGGACTGGACCGCGAGCGCGCTCCTCGGTTCTCCCGAGGGAATGGGACTCGAACTCGCTAACGACCGGCAGACGGCGGCCTCCCTTCACGCCGCGCTGGGAGAAGTGGCGCTCACCAAGCTGCCCCTGCTCCGGGGGCGACGGCTGGAAGCCGACGACTTCGACCGGCTGATGGTGGACGATCTGCCGCAGAACCTGCTCCGCTGGCTCGGCGAGCCCAGCGAGACCCGCTCCCGGCTCGGAGGCCGGTGGAACCCGTTCCGCAACCGGTGCCGCGACGAACTGGAGTTCGACCCCGAGAGCGGCTCGCACTTCACCGCCGGCCAGCGCCTTGCCGGGGGCGAGGGGACCTGGGCGTCCGTCTGGGCGCGGTACGCCGACTCCCCGAAGCGGTTTCCGGGAGTCGAGGATCTGCTCCGGCGCTGTCAGCCGAGAGGCCAACTCTTGACCAGCGACCCGTCGCGCTGGCCTAACGAGAACGACCGCCTGGAGTCCGCGTTGCGCGACGCGCTGCGGAAGGTGACGGACTTGACCCACAGGAAAGCGTGCGACGAAGTGGCGCGACTCGAGGCGTGGCACGGAAAGCGGCGGGCCTGGGTCTGGTCGCGTCTCGGCCGATCGCCGTTAGCGGGCGCGCTGGAGTCGCTCGCCCGGCTCGCCGCCGCCGTCCGATCGCCGCTCGGAGGCAACACTCCGGACGACGTGGCGGCGGCGTACCGCGAGCGCGGCTGGCAGGCCGACGCGGCCGCATGGGAAACCCTTGCCGGAGTCGGCGTTTCGGAAGCGGTGGTGGTCGCCGGCGCAGTGCGCCATCTGCTGGAGCCATGGCTCGAAGACTCGGCGCTGGCGTTCCAGAGAGCCGTACGTGACGCGCCGCTTCCCGGGTCGACGCAGCAGCCCGTCGTGAGGGCGGCGGAGGACGGCGTGGTGTTCTTCGTGGACGGATTGCGCTACGACCTCGGCCGGCGACTTGTCGGGCGTCTTGAGGAGCGCGGCCTCCGCGTGGACATCAAGTCTCGGTGGGCCGCGCTCCCGACCGTGACCGCGACGGCGAAACCCGCGATCAGCCCGGTCGCCGGGGACATCGAGGGGACGACTCTCGGTGCGGACTTCGCTCCCCACTTCGCCGCGAGCGGAAATCCGGTGAATGCCCAGCGGCTTCGTGACGCCCTCGAAGAGCAGGGCTACCAGATCCTCGGCCGGGGCGAATTCGACGCGCCCCGCTGCGCGGCGGCACGGGGATGGGCCGAAGTCGGAACGATCGACAAGGCCGGACACGGGGAACAGGACGAGCTGCCGCGCCGGCTACCGAAGGAACTCGACGACCTCGCTGACCGGATCGCCGGGCTACTGCAAAGCGGCTGGCGCTCAGTCCGGATCGTGACCGACCACGGCTGGCTGTTCCTGCCGGGAGGGCTGCCGAAGGCCGCGCTGCCGAAGCACCTGACGGAGAGCCGGTGGGCGCGCAGCGCGGTGCTCTCGGGATCGGGGGCGCCCGGAGTCCCGTGCGGTCGTTGGCACTGGAACCCGGCCGAAGAGTTCGCGACCTCTCCGGGCACCGCCTGCTTCAACAAGTCCGAGGCCTTCGCCCATGGCGGCCTCAGCATTCAGGAATGCTTGACGCCGGACATTCTGGTCGAACGCGAGCCGGGGGCGGCACCAGTGGCCATCGAATCAGTGACCTGGGTGCGCTTCCGCTGCAACGTGGAGGTTTCCGGCGGGGGAGAGGGACGGAGAGCCGACCTGCTCCTCGGCGACCCGGCTGGGGAGTCCGTCGCCCAAACCGCAAAACCGGTGGACAAGGACGGCTCAGCCAGCCTCGTCCTCGCGGACGACGAGCACGACGGCGCGGCGCTAGTGGTCGTCGTCAAGGACGCCGACGGACGGGTGCTCGCCTTCCGGGAAACCCAGGTGGGAGAGACATCGTGAACGAGACCGCCAAAGGGCCGAGCCGGATGGACGCATTGGACCACCTCGGCGCCGCCGCATTCCCGGGATATCTGGTGCGGAAGGACCTCGTCCGCCGCTACGCGCAGCAGTTCCCCGTCCCGACCTACGTCGTCGAGTTCCTGCTGGGCCGGTTCTGCGCCAGCACCGATGAAACCGAGATCCAGGAAGGGCTCCAGATCGTCGAGAGCCAGCTTCGGGGACGGACGGTGCGCGCCTCCGACCGGGAGAAGTTCCGCTCCGACGCGCGCGAGAAGGGGTCGGTGCGGCTCATTGACCTGGTCCGCGCCCGGCTCGACGCGCGGCGCGATCGCTACCTCGTCGAACTCCCGAGCCTCGGCGAGCGGCACGTGGGGATCGAGGCGAAGACGGTGCTCGACAACCAGCGGATGCTCACCGACGGGTTCTACGCGGAGGTGACGCTCGCCTATGACGCGCTGGCGGCCCAGGAATCCCGCGGCGAACCGTTCCGGATCACGGCCCTGCGCCCGATCCAGATGTCCGATCCCGACGTGCTGGACCGGCTGGGCGAAGGCCGCCGCCGTTTCTCCACTGACGAATGGCGCGACTTCCTGATCCGCTCCGTGGGACTGGAAACCACCGCCCTCGACGAGCGCTCGAAGGGCGTCGTTCTGCTGCGGATGGCCCCGTTCGTGGAACCCAACTTCAACCTCGTCGAGCTCGGACCGCGCGGGACCGGGAAGAGCCATCTCTACCAGCAGATCTCGCCCTACTCCCACCTGATCTCCGGGGGGAAGGCGACCGTGGCCAAGATGTTCGTGAACATGGCGAACGGCCAGCGCGGGCTGGTGTGCAGCTACGACGTGGTGTGTTTTGACGAAGTGTCCGGCATCTCCTTCGACCAGAAGGACGGCGCGAACATCATGAAGGGTTACATGGCGTCCGGCGAGTTCAGCCGAGGCAAGGAGAGCATCCGCGCGCGAGGCGGGATCGTCATGGTCGGAAACTTCGATTTGGACCTCGAAGCGCAGCAGCGGATCGGGCATCTGCTGAGCCCCCTGCCCCGCGAAATGCGCGATGACACCGCGTTCCACGACCGCATCCACGCCTACGTCCCCGGTTGGGATTTCCCGAAGCTGAACCCGGAGGAGCACCTCACGGACCGGTTCGGGCTGGTCAGCGACTTTCTGAGCGAGTGCTGGACGAAGCTGCGGGACTCGCCACGGGTTTCCGCGCTCCACGGCCGGGCCTACTGGGGCGGCGCGCTCAGTGGACGCGACCAGGAAGCCGTGAACAAGACCTGCTCGGCGCTGGTGAAACTGCTGTTCCCCGACGAGGAGATGGAGATTCCGGACGAAGATCTGGAAGGGATCGTTCGGTTAGCGCTCGAAGCGCGCCGTCGAGTCAAGGAGCAGCAGAAACGGTGCCTCAAGAGCGAGTTCCGGAACACGCATTTCTCGTTCACCCTCGGCGCGGACGGGATCGAGCAGTTCGTCGGCACTCCGGAACTGCGGAGTGACGACGCGATTGACGGAGACCCCCTGCCCCCGGGTCAGATTTGGGCAGTCGGTCCCGGAACGGCGGAAGGCGGAGCCGGGCTCTACCGGATCGAGGCTGCGGTCGGCCCCGGCAGCGGGGCGCGGATTCTGAACCATCCGGTGCCACCCGCGTTCCGTGAGAGCGTCCGGGTGGGCGAGCAGAACCTCTATGCGCAGGCGAAGCGGCTGGTCGGCGACCGGGACGCAAGAGCGCACGAGTACCAGCTCCAACTCCGCCCTTACGATGCCGACCGGTCCGGGGCCGGACTCGGACTCCCCGTGCTCGTGTCGCTCGTCGGGGGCCTGTTGGAGCGCAGCGTCCGCGGAGGCGCCATCCTGGTGGGAGCACTGAACCTCGGCGGCTCGGTCGAGCGGCTGCCGAAGCCCGTCGAGATCGCCGAACTCGCGGTAGAGCGTAAGGCGTCCGTGCTGCTGATGCCGGTCTCAGCCCGTCGGGACCTCTTTGACCTCCCGGACGACCTCTGGACGCGGATCAACATCGAGTTCTATGCCGACGCGGTGGACGCCGCCTTCAAGGCGCTCGTGGAATAACCGCAACGGCAGTGAAGCGCCATGCCGCCAGCCAGATACCTTGTTCTCGCCAAGAAATCGTTGGCTGCGTCGCTTGCCGCCATCGAGATTTACAACAAGCCGAGTTTCAGCTATCGCGAGGAGACCTTCGCTATCCTCATGATCAATGCTTGGGAGCTGCTTCTTAAGGCGCGAATCATTCAGAAGACAGGAGGCAAATGGCAGTCTGTCTATGTTCAGGAATCCAGGCGGAACAAGGACGGCACGAAGAGCGCGCGAAAGACATTCCAGCGCAACCGTTCCGGACAGCCTATGACCGTAGGTCTCGACCGTGCGGCGAACATTGTCAGCGGATATGGAAACAACGGCATTGATCAGCCATGTATTGCCAATCTTCGCCTGCTGCAAAGCATCCGGGACAGCGCCATCCATCTCTACAACGTCGAAGCGGACTTAGCGTTTCGAATCTATAGAATCGGATCAGCAGCACTCAGGAATTTCGTTACGGCATATGAAGATTGGTTCGGCTCCGATCTCAATCGTTACAACCTCTACTTGCTCCCCATTGCCTTCCGACCGCCGTCCGATGTGGTAGTGAGCCCTCGGGCAGTGCGCCAACCAGAAGTTGCGATGCGTCTGATGAAGGAGATGGCGGAGGCGGAAAATCAGAATCCGGCCACCTCCTCTAGCCGATTCGATGTGGCGATACAGGTTGAACTCAACTACCGCCGCACAACGGACTCACACGGTATTCCGGTTCGGAAGGATTCAACGGACCCCTCCTCCATCCAGGTAACCTGGACTGAGGAACAAGTGCGGACACGATATCCATGGGACTACCACGAATTGACATCTCGCATCGCGTCACGGTACATCGATTTCGTGCGGAACAAGAGGTATTACCGGATAAAGAAATGCCTGGAAAAGGATGATTCCCTTTGCCATGTGCGGTACCTTGATCCAGAAAAGAAGAGTGGAGGGAACAAGAAGTTCTATAGCACAAGCATCCTTTCACACTTCGATCAACACTACACACGAAAGCAATAGCGCGCGCTGGCGTCAAACTCCCGGTCGCAAGCCGTTTCAGTCGCGCAGCGGTAACGGGTAACTGGACTCGAAGCTACCCACTGCGACACAGCATACTGGGGGATAACGTAGCTCCCAACCACGTCGCGGGCTGTCATCACCGCTGGCTTCGCGCGTCCGCGCGATGCCTACCGGAGGCCGGCGGTCCGCTTCCATGCCCGCTTCAGACAAGATTGCGGTTCGTGGTTTCGCGGCCCTTGGGGCCGCGATGCCGGCCAGAGGCCGGCGCTCCGAACCCTACTCGCCCACCAGGGCGTTGAAGAACAGCTTGAAGGTGCCGTGGGTCTGGGCCCGGTGCTGCGCGCGGAAGCCGATCATCACGATCTGCCCCTCCCC
>Ga0209021_1001423_pt1 | contig 23992 bp, 15 predicted proteins | sample PinacodermFT_FD_187299 | JGI IMG/M metagenome (GOLD analysis project Ga0209021, IMG submission 187299) | Host-associated microbial community of the marine sponge Aplysina aerophoba from Gulf of Piran - sponge pinacoderm, lysed by freeze-thaw... | ecosystem: Host-associated > Porifera > Sponge >... | reverse complement strand
TCCAAGCCGTTTTGGCGGTGAAGGCGATGTGCCTGGTGCGGTTCCGCGACGCTGCGCGCCGTTCGGTGCGTCCAGGCTGTCACCTGCTGGACAAACCACTGCGACAGAGTGGGTTACGACCCATTGCGGTCCGCCCCGGGCCGTGAGTATGAGAAATCCGGGCTACACGTAGAGGAGGAAGCCCTTGGCGGGTTGGCCGGTGGCGCGCTGCACCGCCCGGACGTAGAGGCTCACCTGGCGGAGATAGCGGGCCTGACTGGCTTGGAATTCGGCATCGCCCGGCGGTCGCGAGTCTGTCTTGAAGTCCAGGACCGTCCAGGCGCCCTCCTTTTCCACCTGATAGACGAGATCGGCCACTCCCTCCACCAGTATCGGGCCCGGAGCCGCGGGGAGCGCGGCGTCCGCCGCCGCCTCGAAAGCTACCGCCTCCAACGCCGAGGCGGTTTCCGGTGCGTCGCCCGGGGCCCCGTTTCCGCCGGCGGTGTTCGCCGCCGCTTCAATGTGGAGAAGTGGCAGTTCCCGGTAGCACACCCCGTGTTCTTCGGCCTGCCGGGCCCCCGCGAGCAACGGGTGGCCGAACGCGGCGGCAACCGCGCGAGCGGCAGCCGGGGCAAGTTCGTCCGGTAGTTCGGTTTCCCGGGCGGCCCGCGCCGCCTCGGCTCCGATCGCGGGCTCCGGCGCGTCGAGCGGAATCCGCTCAAGGACCCGGTGGACAAGTTCCCCGAACGCCGCGCCCGCGGGACGCCCGGGTTCGGGCGGCAGGCGTTCGATGTCCACCGGCTCGGCGGCGGCCTCCGCCGCGGCCCATGCCGTCGCCGGAGCTGCTCTGCGGGTTGGAACGCATCCTGCTCCAAGGGCCTGCTCCCGGCGGGCGAGGAAGGCCGCTTCGGCCGCCTTCCCCCGCTCGTGCGCACCATCGTCGCCGTCCGTCCGCAGCAGATCCCATAGCGGGCCGCCCTTTGGCCGCTTCCCCGGCACCCCCGGCGGACCCGCTTCGCTCGCCCGCGCTGTGATTCCACTGCGTCCGAGCTGTGGCTTCAGGCCCGCGGCTACCGGGGCGAGCAGGCTTTCCGCCGGGAAATCCCCCTCGGCCACCGGCGCCGCCAGCAAGTCCCGCGCGCGGGTCATCGCGACATACAGGAGCCGGTCCAGTTCCGCGAGGTCCTCAGCCGCCTCGGCCGGCGTTCCCTCGATGAGGTCCCAGGGGACGATTCCGGCTCCGAGATCACAGGCGTAGAGCCCTTTCTCCGCGTTCACGACGCGACTCGCCCGTCCCTTCCGCTGGGCGGCGCCGTCGCAGAGCACCACGACCGGAAACTCGAGTCCCTTGGCGGCATGCGTGGTCATGATCCGCACTCCGCTGACGTCGTCGTCGATGGCGTGCGCCGACCCCGCGTCCGGATTCTCCGCTTCCGTGGCGAGTTGTTCCACGAAGGCCCGAAACGAGAGTCCCCCGCGCGACTCGAAGGCGCGCGCCGCCTCCGCCAGCCGCCGCAGATTCGAGAGCACCTGATCCGATGAGTTCCAGAATGCGAGGCCCGTCTCCGCGCGGTGCTTTCCGAGAAGCTGCTGGAGCGTCACTGCGATCGGCTGGTGGGTGCGGCGCCGGTGGAGATCGTAGAGGAAGGTGAGCGCGTCCCGGACGGTCCGGTCAATCGCCCGGCCCGGCGCCGAGTCGTCGTCCAGCTCCAGCCGCCACGCCCGGGCCGGCCGCAGACGAATCTCCGGATGGCGTTCCCGGAAGAGGAACAGATCCTGATCCTGAATTGCGAACAGTGGCCCCCGGAGCGTCGCGTAAACGCTCAATTCGTCTTCGGGGAACTCGACGGCGGTCAGCGCCGCCCGCAGGAATGACAGTTCGGCGCTCCCGATATAGGTCTCGACGGCCGCCAGCGAGTGCGCGATGCCGAGGTCCTGAAGGGCATCGGCATAGGGTTGGGGCACGAGTCCGCGGTAACTCCGAAAACGCCGGAAGAGCAAACAGATGTCGCTCGGTTTCACTCGCCGCGTTGCGCTCCTGCCAGCGGCAGAAACCTCGAAGCCGCTGTCGAGGAGGCCGCCGACGAAACCGGCCACCGCCCTCGGTTCCTGCTCTTCGAGTTGCCTGGCGTAGGGAGCGTGTCCCAGCGGGATGGCCGCAAGCGCGGGTCCCGGCATTGCATCCCGGGAAGGATGGAGTGGCACGTAATCCACCTGCCGGGTGAGTGCTCCGAGTCCCCGGCCCGCTTCGAATTCCGGCTCCAGGACTCTGTTCACGAAGTCGCAGATCCCGGGTACCGAACGGAAGTTCGTGGTCAGCCGCACCTCGGTGGCGCCGTGCTCGAGCAGGCGCTCCTTGACTCCGAGGTAGTGGGCCACGTCGGCACGCCGAAACCGGTAGATGGACTGTTTGGGATCCCCGACCAGACAGAGTCGGCCGGGACGCGGAACCGCCTTCCGCCAGTCCCCGTCAGCCGGCTCCTCGGCGGTGAGCAGCAGGACGATCTCCGTCTGTAGCGGGTCGGTGTCCTGGTACTCGTCCACCACGATGTGTCGAAACCGCCCGGCGATTTCCTGGCGGACCTCCGCGTGATGCCGCAGCAGGCTCCGCGTCTTGAGCAGCAGGTCGTCGAAATCCAGGAGACCCGCCTTTTGTTTGGCGCTCTCGTAGTCGTCGACCAGTCCTCGCAGATCCTCCCGCAGGAGTGCGGCGAGGTCGGCGTTGCTCTGCTGCTGGAACGCGGCCAGCCGGGCCTGAAAGCCGTCGCGCCACTTGCGGGTGTGGGGGAAGCCGGGCGGAGTGCGCCCGCCGTACGACGGAACCCTCAGAGCGGCAAGGGCCTGCTCCAGCCAATCGAGATCTCTTCCGCCGGCGGCTTCCCGGACGCGGACCTCGCGGCCGAGATCCGCGGCCGCGGCGAGGGAGCGAATCAGCCAGTTGGGCCGCGCTCCCGGCGGGTCCTTCGGGAGGGACCGGTAGAGGTCCTCGATCATGAAGAGCGAGGGAATCGGATCGCTGTCCTGGCCACCGGGTTGATCCAACAGGTCCTGCACGGCGCCGCCCGGATCCCAATCCCGCTGGTTCCAGGGTGCGTCGAGCGACCGGTAGTCCAGGAGCCGCAGGCCGGCATCGCGGAGGATGTCGAGCGGACTCACGGAAGGACTCCGGCTGCGGCGCAGCAGGCGGGCGATTCCCTTGCCCGGGCTCTGGAGTTGCCGGTCCAGGAAACGGCGAAAGACCCGGTCGAAGAATGCCCGCTGTTCGGCTTCCGTCAGGAGCCGAAAGTCGGGATCCACCCCGGCTTCGATCGGGCGTTCCCGCAGAATGGTGGCGCAAAATGCATGGATCGTTCCGATGGCGGCCTCTTCGAGTTGAGAGAGCGCCGTTTCGAGCCGCGGTCCCGCGGCCGCGCCCCGCCCGGTCGCCCGATCCTCGATCCGCGACTCGAGGCCCTGCCGGATCCGGAGCCGCAGTTCTCCCGCGGCTTTCTCGGTGAAGGTGATCGCGGCGATCTCGCCGATCCGGGCAGCGCCGGTGGCCACCATCTCGACCACCCTCCCGACCACCGATGTGGTCTTCCCGGTGCCGGCGGCGGCCTCCACGATCAGGGTGGTGTCGTGGTCGGTGCGGATGCGGTCCCGCGCCGCCGCGTCAGCAAGTGCGCTCATGGAAGATTGCGGATCTGGACGACCTCGTCGAGGGCGGCGGCAAACCCTGCTCGTGCTTTCGTCCGTCCGTACCCGGCGGGCCGCGGGCCGCACACCGGCAGGTAGTCGCAGTAGTCGCAGACCCGGTAGGTGACGCCGGGGTTCGGCAGCGCCGGAAAACGCCCGCCCGCGACCGCACGGTCGAGCCCGGCGACGAAAGACTCGAAGACCGCCCGCGATTGCTCGCTCGCGGCGTCCACCACGGTTGCCAGGTACGCGCCACGGATGGTGGCGTAGTAGAGCCGGCCGGAAGCCGCCGGGGACCCCGTCAGCGCCTCGTAGGCGAGGGCATAGAGCAGAGGCTGGAGCGCTCGGCCACCAAAGAGGATGCTCTGGTTCTCGGTGGTCTCGATCGAGGCCTTCCCGGTCTTGTAGTCGGTGATCTGCACGGTCCCGTCGCGGAGGCGCTCGACCACGTCGATCGAGCCGTGGAGCCGGAGCCCGCCGGGAAGCACCGCCGCATCGGTCCGGCTGGCCGGGTCGGCGGGCTGCCTGGCTCCCATCCCGAAGGTGAGTTCGTTCGCCAGGGGCACTCGCCCGGTGTTGGCGTGCCGGTGCAGGAAACCCCGCAGGTCCCCGAGCAGTCCGTCCATCTGGTCCTGCCAGATCCGGTCGATCGCGGGCGCTACCCGCTCCCGCACCTCGGCTTCGACCCGCCAGAAGATCTTCGTCAGCAGGTCGAGGGCTTCGTCAAGGCGCTCCTTCGAAAGCGGCGCCAACCCGCGCTCGCGGAACTCGCGTCCGAGGTGAAAGAACACCTCGTGCAGGAGGGAACCGCGGGTCAGCGGGTCGAGGTGGATCAATGCCTCGGGGCGTTCGATGGGCCTGAGCCGGACGAGGTTCTTGAGGAAGAACTGGTAGGGACAGGTGGCGTAGGCCTCGAGACCGGTCACGGAGAAGGACCGGTTCCCGGGCCGGTGACGTTCGAGCGCCTCCAGCGCGGTCTCATCGGGGTTGAGGAAGCCGTCGGGCGACTGCCACTTCCACTGCTGGCGCATGTACTCCTGGCGCAGGGCCCGCGCGAGGCCCGGGTCGGAGAGCAGATAGGCCGCGGTTCCGGGGCTTCCGGTGCGGGCCTCCGGCCGCCCGAGCGCCCCCGCGACCTGCGCGAGATCGTACTCGCGGGAGTCGATCGCGAAGGATGCGTCGCGCGGCGCGCGTATTCCGCGCACCACCTTGCTCTCCCGGCCCGCCTGGGAACGAATCTCGGCGAGGGTCGGGATCTTTCCGAGACCTGCCCGGAAGGCTTCCGCCAGGTAGTAGGACGGGACCTGGGGACGCCCCTCGACGAGATTCAGCGAGGAGTAGCTGAGGATGAGCTTCCGGGTGGCGGCGCCCACGGCGATGCGCAGCCGGAGCCGCTCACGCTCGACGAGGTCGGTGCGCACCGGCATGTCCGGCGAGAGCGCCTGGCGCTGGCGGTCGAGGAGCATGGGGTCCTCGCGAAGCACCCGAGGGAATGCCCGCTCGGAGAGTCCGGGGACCGCGACCACGTCGAAGGTGAGGCCGCGCGCCGCCTCGATGGGTCCCACCCAGACCCGTCCGTAGCGGCCCCCCCGCGAGCGCGTGATCACTTCGGCGAGCCGCCGCGAGAGGCTTTCCCGCACCTCGTCGAGCGTGACCTCGCTCACGTCGCGCATGGGATTCGTTTCCGCCAGGCAGTCGATGACGCCTTCGGGGTGGAGAAGCGCGGCGCGCGCCAGATCCTCCAGTTGGCGCGCCCATTCGGAATAGCGCGCGTGCGGCGAAGGGAAGGCAGCAAGCCGGCGCAGGATGGGCAGGGCGGTTTCGGTCAGCCGGCGGAGATCCGCACGGCGCTGGCGAACGTGCTCCCGCCTCCCCTCGTCTTCCTCCGCCTCCAGGTCCTGGCGCAACCGGTCGTCGAAGCGCGCGAGCCGCCGCTCCCAGCGCTCGAGCCCGCCGATGACCTCGGAATCCAGGATGAGCCGTTCCCAGCGGCGAGGGGCCACAAACCCCGCGTTCTCCGTCCCGCCTGCTTCCTCGCGATCGGCCTCGCGAACTCTCGTTGGCGAGGCCGGTGTTTCCCCGAGCGAGAGGTACTCTGCGAACCGCGAGGCGGAGAGGCCCTCCCGCGCGCAGTCCAGGAGGACCAGGAAGGCGCGCCCCGCCGGGTGAGGCCGCCGGGCGCCGGCTTCGAAGAAGGCGGGAACTCGAGCGCGCTCGAAGGCCTCCTGAAACGACGGCGCCTGACTGGCGGGCTCGGAAAGGAGGACGGCCATCCGATCGAAGGGGACGCCCTCGGTTGCCTCGGCGAGAAACGCGCGGGCGTGCTCGATGGCCTCCGCCGCGGTTCCGGGCGCGGCGATCACGCTCAGTCCGCGACGCTCGCGGGCGGGGTGCGGCCGCCGGGTGACAAACAGCTGGCGCTGCGCCGAAGTCACTGCATCGCCGGGAAGTTCATCTGCCAGGCTTTCCTCGGCCGGCAGCGGTACGGCTCCGAGCGTGCGAGCCGCCGTTTCGGTCGCCTGGTCTCCCTCCGGCAGCGTCAGGAACACCTGGGGAGCGGCTTCCGCCAGCGTTCTCGCGAAACGGCGGGTCGCCCTGCCCGCGAGCGGTATGTCGAGCAGGAGCAGCGGCAACCCCACCGGGGGCGCGGCGCCGCCTTCAATCCCGCGGACGGCGGCAGCGAAGGTCTCGGCCCGGTCCGCGAGTCCGATCTCGGCGAGCGATGCGAGGTAGTCGGCGTAGAGGACTCCGAGGGACTCTTCGACGGCCGCTACCCGCTCCCCACCCAAATCCGCGAGCCGCAGCTCATCGAAGGTGGAGGCGAGCCGGACCGCCAGTCCAGGGCCTTCGGAGGCCTCCCGGAAGCGTCCGAGCTCTCCCCGCCGGCGGGCCCGGTGGATGACCCGCACGACCGCTGCGAGCCGTGCGGCCGGGGTGAGCGGTTTGAGTCCACGGGCCGCCAGTTCGGGCCGGGCGAGCCGCTGGGCGAGCACCAACAGGCCGAAGCGATAAGCGCCCAGGAGCCCTCCGCCGGCGCCTTCCGCCTCCGCGGTTTCGTGGACGAGACGGTCCGCGGCGTGGCGACTGGGGGCGACGACGAGGAAAGGACGCCGCTTCCCGAGTCCTTCGAGGAACCGGCGCGCGGCTGCGATTCGCACCTCCGCCCGCGGACTCTTGACGAATCGCTTCTGCACGGTCCTCGTCATCGGCTTGTGGAGAACCTCTCATCGCGTGCTCGCGGCGCGGCGCGCCGCGGGGGAGGGGCGTGGAGAGGGGCCCCCTCCCCGCGAAAGACGATGGCGCAGATCGCCGGGCGATCTGCGCCACCAACCTGTAGGGAAAGCGCCCTGCACGGGAACCTTCGTGGAATTTCGGGAGGGTTCCACACCGCGGTCCGTGCGGGGTTCTTTCCCACAGGCAACTATAGGACCGAACGCGACAAATCCCGTCGCCCGGACCGGTTGCGGCGCCGCCTCCGACTTACCGGATCCGGGTTTCGTTGGAATGCAGTCTCGGGGCCAGGCGGTAGGAAATCAGGGGATCGCGCAGTTGCGAGCACTCCGGAGACCCGAGTCCCTGCCGGGCCACTCCGGGCCCAGGACCTTTGGGAGGGCGCCCATTGCCGGGGGGGAGCTATTTCCCGCCACGCAGAACGAGGACGGCGTCGTCACCCAGGCTGTAGAGGGCGGGGACGATGAGCAGGGTGACGAGCGTAGCGAACGCGACCCCGAACGCGAGCGAGGCGGCCATCGGAATGAGGAACTGCGCCTGGATGCTCCGCTCCGCGAGCAGCGGGGCGAGCCCGGCGCAGGTGGTCACCGAGGTCAGGACGATGGGCCGGAAGCGGAGGGGCCCGGCCTCGGGAACCGCTTCGCGGGTGGACACGCCGGCACGGCGCGCCCGATTGATGAAGTGGAGCAGAACCAGGGCATCGTTCACCACGATCCCGACGAGCGGGACCATCCCGAAGAAGCTGGGCATGGAAAGTTCGGCCCCCATGACGACGTGGCCGAAGACGGCGCCCGCGAGGCCGAATGGCGCCGCCGCCATGATGACGAAGGGCTGGGTGCAGGAGGAGAGCGGGACGGCGAGCAGGGCGTAGATCAGGATCAGCGCGAACACCAGGTGCCGGCTCAGGGCTTCGAGGGTTTCCGCCTGGTCGCCGGCAAGGCCGACGATTTCGAAACGAAGGTCGGGAAACCGCTCCTCGAGTTCCGCAAGCCTTCGACTGCGGAGATCACCCAGCAAGGCGCCCGGAGAGGCTACGGCGGGATCCACGCTGGCGTGGACCGTGACCGCGCGGCGGCCGTCCACGCGGCGGATCGCGGCCAGCCTCTCCGTGCGGGCGATCTCCGCGACCGCGTCGATGGGCGCGACGGCCCTATCCAGCCGCCGCACGCGCATTCCGGTAACGCTCTCCGGGTGGCTTCGCTGGCTGGCGGGATAACGCAGGAGGATGCGGATCTCGTCCGAGCCCCGCTGGATCCGCTGGATTTCCTCACCATGGAAGGCCTGGCGGAGCTGCCTTCCGAATGCGGCCGCGCCCACTCCGATGCCCGCTCCGCCGGAGCGGACGCGCGCCACCAGTTCCGGAGCGCTCCCTTCAAGATCATCGGTAACCGTGACGACTCCGCGGTACTCGCGCAGCAAGGCGTGGAGCGCTGCCGAACCCTCCCGCAGCCTCTCCATCCCGTGGCCGCTGATTCGGACCGACGTGTCCGCTCCCTCTCCCGGGAATGAGGTCACGATCGTGACCTCGGCGCCGTGCGGGAGCGAAACGGCTCGCGCGCGCAGGCGGTCGCCAATCTCGCGGGTGGTGAAGCCGCTCCGATGCTCAGGGGGGATGAGTTCCAGCACCACCGGACCGATCGTCGTCCCCGAGCCGGCGTCCGCCCCTCCGAACACGCCGCCGCTTGGGTCGGCGGCGAGCCGTTGTCCCAGGATGGTGGTCAGGTTCTTCTGCGGGTCCAACCCGTGATCCCGCTGGATCTCTTCGCGGATCCGGGCGACGGCGGCTTCGAGTTCCGCGATGACTTCGGCGGTGGCGCCGGCTGGAGAACCCGGCGGGAGGGAAACCTGGGCGGTCACCAGGTCGCTGTCAAACGGCGGCGTCGGCTCTACCGGGACCCAACCTCCGCGTACCAGTCCCGCGGCCAGGGCCAGCGCGGAGATCCCCAGGGCGAGGGTCGCGAGCCGGTTCCGGAGGGACCAGGAGAGGGCCGGGCGGTACCAGGTGTCCAGGGTCCAGCCCAGGGCGCCCTGCACAGCGGCCCGAATGCGCGCCAGCCGGGTGCTCCCGCGGACCCCGAGTCCGCCGTGGGCAAGGTGATGGGGCAGGATCCAGGCGGCCTCCGGGAGCGAGAAGGCAAGCACCGGGATCACGATTCGGGGAAGCGTTCCCATGAGTTCGCCCCGGATTCCCGGCAGGCCAAGGAGCGGTGCGAACGCGGCGATGGTGGTCAGGACGCCGAAGACCGCCGGGAAGAGCACCTGCCGGACTCCCCGGACGGCTGCCGCTTCGGGGCCGGCATCCCCGGCGGAGGCGTGGCGTTCGACGTTCTCCCCGACGATGATGGCGTCGTCCACCACGATCCCCAGGGTCAGGATGAACCCGAACAGGCCGATCATGTTCACCGTGACCCCGAGCCCCGGCATCATCAGGAAGGCGCCGAAGAACGTCACCGGAAGCCCGGCTGCGGTCCAGACCGCGAGCCGGCTCGACAGGGTGAAGAAGAGGACGAGAAAGATCAGCGCCAAACCCTGAAGCCCGTTCCGGACCAGTAGGTCCATACGGCTTTCGAAGAGCAGTCACGCGTCGAACCAGGGACGGACCGAGAGCCCTTGGGGCAGGGTGCCTTCGATCGCGCGGATCTCGGTGTGGACGGCGTTCGCGGTGTCGAGGAGGCGCGCTCCGGCAGCCAACATCACTTCGAGCAGGACCGCGGGTTCGCCGTTCATCCGGGCCGCCCGCTCCACATCGGCGAAGCCGTCGGAAACCGTCGCCACGTCTCCGACGCGGACCAGCCCGCCCCCGGGAGAGGCGATCAGCGGAATCCGGGCGAAGTCCGCCGCGGTCAGCGCCTCCGCCTCGGTGTTCAGCCGCAGCTCTCCGCTGGGGGAGCGAATCGCGCCGCCCGGGACGTCCGCCGAGCCGCGGCGGATGGCCGCGGCAACTTCGTCGAAGGTCAAACCAAAGCGGGTGAGCAGCTCCTCCGCCGCCTCGATCGAGATCTCGTAGTCGCGTCCGGTGACGATTTCCACCCGGGCCACCCCCGGGATGGGGGCCAGCGCGTCCCGGACGCGGTGAGCGGCCTCCGTGAGCGTGCGCTCGCCGGCGTCGCCGTGCACCGCGATCCGCAGCAGGAAGCGGTTCGGGGTGACCTCCGAGATCACCGGCTCCTCGGCGTCGTCCGGTAACGTGGTCAAGGATTCGACCCGCTCCCGAACCGCGTCCCTCACGCTGCGGAAGTCGGCCCAACGCTCGACTTCGACAGTGACCACGCCGAGCCCCGCGGTCGCCACCGACGCGAGCTCCTTGACGCCCGAGACGTCGCGGAGGGCCTCTTCCAGCCCCGGCAGAACGCCGTCCTCGACAACTTCGGCGCCGGCCCCGGGGAAGACGGTCCGGATGGTCAGGGCCGAGGACCGCGTCTCCGGGATCATCTCCTGCGGGATCCCGGAGGCGGCGAGCAGGCCGCCCAACGAGATCCCGAAGAGCAGGAGATTCGCCGCTACCCGGTTCCTGACGAACCAGGGAATGACGCCGGCGAGCGGGTGCGGGCCCAGGGGCGGCGAGGGGGCGCCCATCGAGGTTCCCCCTCTTCCGGGCTACGCCCCGCTTCGCCCGCCGGGGACCGTAAGGGAGTCGGCTGCGAGGCTGTAGAGGACCGGAACCAGCAGCAGCGTGACGAGCGTGGCGAAGGCGACGCCGAAGGCCAGTGAGGCCGCCATCGGGATGAGGAGCTGCGCCTGAACGCTCCGCTCCGCGAGGAGCGGCGCCAGTCCCGCGCAGGTGGTCACCGAAGTGAGGATGATGGGCCGGAACCGCAGCGGCCCCGCCGCCAGCGCCGCTTCCCGGACGGGCATGCCTGCGCGGCGGTTCCGGTTGATGAAGTCCAGCAGCACGAGGGCGTCGTTCACCACGATCCCGACCAGGGGGACCATCCCGAAGAAGCTGGTGATGGAGAACTCCACCCCCATGACCATGTGGCCGAACACCGCGCCGGCGAGACCGAACGGCACCGCCGCCATGATCACGAACGGCTGCGTCCAGGAGGAAAGGGGGACCGCAAGCAGCCCGTAGATCAGTATCAGCGCGAAGAGCAGGTGGGTGCGGAGCGCCTCCAGGGTCTCGGCCTGTTCGCCCGCCAATCCGACCAGGTCGAAACGGAGGTCCGGGAATTCCTCCCGCAGTTGGGGAAGCCCCCGGCTCTGAACGTCGGCAAGCAAGGCCCCGGCGGAGGCGACGTCCGGGTCCACGCTCGCGTGGACGGTGACCGCCCGCCCGTCATCCACCCGGCGGATCGCCGCCAGTTTCTCCGTCCGGCCGATCTCCGCCACTTCGCCGATGGGCGCCACCCGTCCGTCGGCACGCCGCACGCGCATGCCCGTCACGTTCTCGGGAAGGGCGCGCTCGGCCTGCGGATAGCGCAGCAAAACCCGGATTTCATCGCGTCCGCGCTGGATGCGCTGGACTTCCTCGCCATGGAACGCCTGCCGGATCTGCCGGCCGAACTCGCCCGCCGCAATACCGATCCCGGCGCCGCCGGAGCGGACCCGCGCCACGAGTTCCGGGGCGCCGGGGTCCAGGTCGTCCTTGAGGAAAACGACTCCCTGGTACTCGCCGATCAATGACTGGAGGGCCGCTGAACCCTCCTCCAGCCGCTCCATCCGGCGGCCGCTGATCCGTATCGAAATGTCCGCTTCCTCCCCCAGCAGCGAGGTGAGAATCGTCGCTTCGCCGCCGTGCGGGAGGGCGGCGGTAAGCGCCCGGAGGCGATCGCCGATTTCGCGGGTCGTAAAGCCCACCCTTTCTTCCGCGGGGATCAACTCCAGTACGAGCTGTCCGGTCGTCGTCCCCGAGCTGGCCGCGGCTCCGCCGATCGCCCCTCCCGGCCCGAAGGGGAGCCGCTGACCCACGAGGGACGTGAGGTTCTTCTGCGGATCCACGCCGTGCTCGGCGCGAACGTCCCCGCGGACGCGGGTGATCGCGTCCTCGACTCCCGCCACCACTTCCGCGGTGGCGTCGGCCGGCGAGCCGGGCGGAAGGGAGACCTGCACGGTGATTGCGTCGCTGTCGAACGGCGGCGTGGTTTCCACCGGAATCCAGCCGCCACCCAGCAGTCCCAGCGCCAGCGCCAGCGACGCGACGCCGAGGGCGACCGTGGCCAGCCGGTTTTCGAGGGACCAGCCCAGCGCGGGGCGATAGAGGGTGTCTATCGACCAGTCGAGGGCACCCTGGAATCCTGCCCGGATCCGTGCGAGCCGGATACTGGGCCGGACGCGCAGACCGCCGTGCGCCATGTGGTGGGGGAGGATCCAGGCCGCGTCGAGCAGAGAAAAGGCGAGCACCGGGATCACGATGCGCGGCAGCGTCCCCATCAGTTCACCCCAGATTCCGGGCAGACCGAGAAGGGGCGCGAACGCGGCCATCGTGGTGAGGACCCCGAAGGCTGCCGGAAAGAGCACCTGCCGCACGCCCCGCACGGCCGCCGCCTCGATCCCCACCCGGGCTCCCGAGACGTGACGCTGCACGTTTTCTCCGACCACGATGGCGTCGTCCACCACGATCCCCAGCGTCAGGATGAACCCGAACAGGCTGAACATGTTCACCGTCACGCCGAGCCCCGGCATCATCAGGAAGGCGCCGAAGAAGGCGACCGGGAGGCCGGCGGCAGTCCAGACCGCGAGCCGGCTCGACAGCGTGAAGAACAACACGAGGAAGATGAGAGCGAGCCCCTGAATTCCGTTCCGGACCAGGACGTCCATGCGGCTGTCGAACAGGCGCCAGGCATCGAACCAGGGGCTAACGGAGAGCCCGGCGGGCAGGCTCCGCTCGAGTGAGCTCAGCTCGGCGTGGACCGTGTCCGCGGTCTCCAGCAGCCGCGCCCCGGCAGCCAGCATCACCTCCATGAACACCGCGGGCTCCCCGTTCATCCGCGCCTCGCGTTCCACGTCGGCGAAGCCGTCGGTGACTGCCGCCACGTCCCCGATGCGGACCAGCCCGCCGCCGGGGGAGGCGATCAGCGGAATCCGGGCGAAGTCCTCGCCGGTCAGCGCCTCCGCCTCGGTGCTCACCCGCACCTCGCCACTGGCGGAACGGATCGCCCCGCCCGGGATGTCCGCCGATCCGCGCCGGATCGCTGCCGCGACCTGGTCGAAGGTGAGCCCGAACCGGGTGAGGACATCCTCCGAAATCTCGATCGAGATCTCATAGTCCCTTCCGGTGGCGACCAGCACGCGGGCCACCCCCGGGAGGGGGGTGAGCGCGTCCCGGACCCGGTGAGCCGCTTCGGTGAGCGTGCGTTCGTCCGCCTCTCCGTGGACCGCGATCCGGAGCAGGAGCCGCTCGACGGCGACCTCCGAGATCACCGGCTCTTCGGCGTCCGCCGGCAGGGTGGTCAGCGATTCCACCCTTTCGCGGACCTCGTCGCTCACGCTCCGGAAGTCGGCCCACCGCTCGACTTCAACTGTGAGGAGGCCGAGTCCCTCGGTCGCGATGGCGTTGATTTCCTTCACGCCCGAGACGTCCCGGAGCGCCTCCTCCAGGCCAAGGAGGACGCTGTCCTCGACGACCTCGGCGCCGGCCCCCGGGAAGACGGTCCTGATGGTCAGGGCGGAGGACTGGGTCTCGGGGATCATCTCCTGCGGAATGCCGCCGAGGGTCAGGAGACCGCCGAGCGAGATCCCGAGCAGCAGGAGGTTCGCCGCCACCCGGTTCCGGACGAACCAGGCGATCACGCCCCGGGAGGGTTCGCCCGCCGGGAGGGAAGAGGGTGCGTCCAAGAGCGCGGTCCCGTACCCGACCTAGGTTCTCACTCGGGTTCCGTGCCGGCCGGCGTTTCGGCGGCCGTTTCCCCGACCATCGCCACCCGCACTTCCATTCCCTCGGTGACGATCGCCGGTGGGTTCGTTACCACCCGCTCCCCGTCGAGAAGCCCGGAACGAACGAGCACATCCCCATCTCCCGTGGACCAGAACGCGTCCACGTCGCGAATCCGGACCCGGTCCTCACCGTCCACCACCAGCACCCGGCCGTCCTCCCGGAACGCGCTTCGCGGAACGACGGCCACGTCCTGATACTCGCGGCCCTCGATCTCGGCCCGGACGAACATCCCCGCCACCAGCGGCGGACGTCCCTGAGGTCCTTTCCCGTACGGGTCCCTTACCTCGATCACCGCCGGGAAGAATCGCGTGGCCGGATCGACCTCGCCCCCCATCCGCACCAGGCGTCCCTCCCAGCTCCAGGTCGTCGCGGCCAGCGCCGGGCCCAGCACGGCCGTCAACCTCGCCCGGGGGCCGCCGCCCGCGGAGGTTCCCCCGAACGGGAGATCCACCAGCTCGAGCGCGGCATCCGGAAGCGATACCCGCGTCTCCGCCACGTCCACCGACAGCAGTTCAGCCAGCGGGACCCCGGGTGCGGTCCACTCTCCCACCTCCGCATTGCGGGCGCCCACCAGACCGGCGTGCGGCGCCCGTACCTCCGTCTTCTCAAGTTCCCGTTCCGCCCGCTTCAGGGACGCTTCCGCCGCCGCTACCCCAGCCCGGGCCGCCGCGAGTTGCGGCACCCGGAGAGCCAGCGGGTCCGGCTCGGTTCCCTCTTCGCTCCATTCTTCTTCCGCCAACTGCGCCAGGCCTTCCTCCGACTGGAGCCGCAGTTCCGCCTGAGCCAACTGGCTGCGCGCCGTCTCGACCGCCTGCTCATACGCCAGGGATTCGATCCGGAACAGCGGCGCACCCTCGTCGACGCGGGCCCCGTCCCGGAGGCCGGAAGCTGCCCACACCACCTGGCCGGCCACTTCGGCCGAAACCGTGGTCCGGCGCGAAGGACGCACCGTTCCGTCCGCCCGGACCGTCACCCGCTGCGGCCCCACCCGGACCACGGTCGCCCGCACCTCGGGCAGCACCATTTCGATCTCCTGCGCCTCCGGCGTGGGGCCGAGGGCTACCAGGAGAGCCATCAGCGCTCCCGACAAGACCAGTATAGGAATGAACAGAAACTTCCGCATCACCTCTCTCCGGTGTCCGCCATCTCGTCGTTACTCGTGCGCTCGAAGCCGCCTCCGAGCGCCAGCGACAGGTTCACCCGGTTGTCCAGCCGCGCCCGCACCTGCGACAGATGCGCCGACTCCGCCAGCAGGACTCCGCGCTGCGCTTCCAACTCCATCAGCCGGGTGCCGAAGCCTCCCCGACGCTGGCTGGCCGTTCGCGAGAGCGCCCGGCGGCTCGCTTCCAGTGCCTCCGCGGAACGCGACTCCACCTCCCGAAGCGCCTCTTCCGCCGCGAGCGCCGCCTCCACCTCCTGGTAGGCCGTCAGCACCGTCCGCGCGTAGACCGCCAGCGCCTCGCGGTCCCGCGCCTCCTCCTGGCGGATCTGCGCCCGGATCCGCCCTCCCTGGAAGACCGGTGCGGCGATGCGCGCGATCAGGCTCCACACCGAGAAGTCCCCGTTCACGAGCTGCCGCAACCGCGTTGACGCCGTGCCGACCGAGCTGGTCAGCGGAAACTGGGGATATCGCGCCCGCCGCGCCATTTCGGTGAACTCCCTGGACATCGCGAGGCGCCGCTCCGCGCCCGCCACGTCCGGACGCCGGGAGATGAGATCCGCCGGCGCGTCCCCCGGAACCGGACTCCAGCCGGAAGGCAGGCCGCGTCCGAGTTCCCAGTCCGGTCCGGGTTCTCCGTCGGGATAGTCGGTGAAGAGGACTTCCAGACCTCGCACCGCCGCAGAGCGCGCCTGCCGCCGGCTCGCGGCCGTCGCCTGCGCGTCCGCGAACCGGGCTTCGGCGGCATCGACCTCGGCGAGCGTCGCCTCTCCGATGCGCGCCCGCTCACGCGTCCACCGCACCGTCTCTTCCTGACTCGCCGCGATTGCCTCGGCGACGCGCGCCTGCTCCCGGGCCTCGACCGCCAGGAAGTAGAGGCGGGCCGCCTGACCTGCCAGCGAGACCCGCGCTCCCGCCACCTCGGCGACCGCCGCCTCCATCACGGCGTTCGCGGCCCGCGCCCGCGGTGTCGCCGCGCGCCAGAGGTTCGCTTCCCAGGTCAGGTCCAATGAAAGGCCGTATCGCGCGAAGTCTGCGGTGAGCACGTCGTCCTCCCCGCCGATTCCGGGAATCGGTAACCCGACGGACTCCGCGATGTCCGAGATCGGGAGCCCGATGAAGGCCTGCCGCGCCTGCAGCCGGTCAACGCCCGTTCCCACCTGAGGATAGAGCGCGCTCCTCGCTATCCCGGCGTCCGCAGCCGCCTGGGCGAGGCGCGCCGCCGCCTCCCGAAGCGTGAGGTTGCCCGAGAGGGCCCGCTCCACGACCCCGTCGAGCGCCGGGTCCCCAAACGTCTTCCACCAGTCTGCAGCCGGTGTTCCGGCGAGCTCCAATGCGGCTGGCGCGGCCGGTTCGGGCGCGAACCCGACCTCCGGATCCGCGACTGGCGCCCGAAGACCACCGCAACCGCTGGCTGCCAGGCAGACGGCGGCCCAGCGAATCGCCGCTCTTCCGGCCATACGCATCCCGGGGTGAGTGTATTCGCTCGGATCGGGCCGGGAACAGGTGTCCGCCCCTGTTGAAGGGCGGCTTCCGCTCGCGTACGATCCTGACCCCAAATTGCGGTACCTCTTGGGCCCTGGTCCGTACCGACGGAGGCTTTCATGAATCACACGACCTTCCATTCGGCGTTTCGCCTTCCTCGAGGCCTGTGGCGCCGGCTCATCCCGGTTGCGGCCGTTGGGTTGATCGCCCTCCTTGCCGCCTCTCATGCCTTTGCCCAGGATGAAGCGCCCCTGAACCGCCGGGAGGTTTCCCGCGCCATCGACATCGCCGAGGATCATCTCGAGGACGCCGAACGCGCGCTGCGCGACGAGGACGCGGAAGCGGCGCAGGCCGCGTACAGCCAGGCCGGCGGCCTGTTCCTTCGGATCTTGCAGGACCATCCCTATCGCCGGGACATCCGCATGAGACTCGGCCGCATCTACCTCCAGTTCGAAGAGTGGGAAAACGTCGCGGGCGCCTTCGAAGAGGCCCTGAAGACGGATCCGCCGGGCGACGACGAGGATGTGGACGGCTGGGCGATCGAGAATGTCGAGGACGCCGGCGAGGTCCTCGAAGCCTGGACCGCCTTGACCACCGCCTTCGGGATGATGGAGAACGATCTCAAGGTCATCGAGGCCGGGCGGAAGGTCATCGAACTGAATCCCAGCCCGCCGGCGAGCACCTTCGTGGCGATTGGATCCAGCATGGCCCGGCAGGGTCAGTTCGAGGACGCCTCCGCAATGGCCCGCCGCGCTCTCGAACTCGAACCCGACAGCGCCATGGCGCACTCGACGCTCGGCCAGGCTTCCGCCGCCGGCGGCGACCTGGCGGCGGCCGAGAGTTCGTTCCAGCGCGCCGTCGAACTCGACCCGAATACCCCCCGCGCCCATGCGGGGCTCGCGGACATCTACTACGCCCGGGAGGACTTTCAGGCGGCCGTGGACGCGGCGAGCGCCGCGCTCGACCTGAACGACCAGTTGACGGCGGCCTACGGGATCCGGGGCCTCGCGAACAACGCCCTCGGCAATTCGGCCGAGGCCCAGGGTGACTTGTCCATGGCGGTGACCGTGAACCCCGACGATCCGGCGGCGAACCTCGCGTTCGCCCAGGTTTACGAGGCGCTGGAGAACCGGGGCCAGGCGATGAGCTACTACCGCAAGGTCACGACTCTCGCCAACTCTCCGCCGGCTTCCCGGGTGGCCGCCCACGTCGCGCTCGGGCGTTTCGCCATCCAGGACCTGAACTTCGACGATGCCGTCACCGAGATGAACGCGGCGGTCGCGGCCGACCCGAACTCGGCCGAGGCCAAGGCGGGACTCGGAATGGCGGGCCACGCGAGCGCCAAGGCGAAGCGCCAGGCGCAGGACGTAGCCGGGGCCCTGATCGCGGCGGAAGCGGCGGTCGCCGCCGATTCCGAGAATGCGGTGTATCAGGTCGAATACGGCATTGCGCTGACCCTGAACCAGCGGGTGGCCGAGGCGCTGCCGGTGCTGGAGGCGGCTCTTCCCAACTTTCCTGCCGACGGGAACATGGACGACGCCGCGGTCGGCCACTGGGCGCTTGGACAGGCCTACATGGCGTCGCAGAACTTCGCCGGGGCGGAGACCCAGTTTGCGGAAGCGACGCAGAGGATGGACAGTTGGGGAGCGCCGTTCCAGATGCTGGCGTGGGCCCATACCGCCCAGATCGCCTACGGCCCCTGCCGGCTCAAGGATGCCGCGTTCGGAGAACGGATGCAGGCGGCCCAAGTGGGCTGTCCCGCGACCGATGCGGACTACGAGCGGGTGGCCGCCGCCGCTGCCGAGTACGAGAAGGCCGTGGCCCTCGGGGTTCAGGATCCGGTTCTCGCGGAGCGGCTCGCCGTGCTCCAGGAGGTCAGGAACCAAGTCGCCGAATGACGGCCCGGGGTAGCAGCCAAGGCCCAGACGGCGCCCCGGACATCAAGGGGCTGCTTTCCCGCGTCGCGGGGCAGCAGCCCCGGATGGAGGAAATGCTCGGTCGGTTCGTCCGGATCGAATCGCCCACTGACGATCCCGAAGCGACCGCCCGGATGGGCGATGAGGCGGCCTTCGCGCTCACCGGCGCCGGAAACTCGTTCCTGAACGAAGCCACGGCCCTCCGCGTGGCCGGGACGGACGGCAAACCGCCGCGCGGGCCGCATCTGCTGGTAAGGGTTCCGGGGCAGGCCGCTGCGGAAAAACCGCTGCTGCTCCTCGGTCATCTCGACACCGTCTGGCCGCACGGCACCCTGGAAGAGATTCCCTTCCGGATCGAGGATGGAGTGGCCCGCGGACCAGGTGTCTACGACATGAAGGCGGGTCTGGTCCAGACGATCTGGGCGCTTCGGATTCTCGACCGCGCGGGGCGCCGGCCCCGCCGGCCGCTCACGATCCTCTGGAACACGGATGAGGAGGCAGGGAGCGCTTCGAGCCGGAAACTCATCGAAGCGGAAGCGGCCGAGGCTGCCGCCTGCCTGGTGATGGAGCCCTCGCTCCCCGGCGGCGGCGCCAAGACGGCCCGCCGGGGTGTCGGAATCCTTCGCGTGACGGTCCGGGGACGCGCCGCTCACGCGGGCCTCGATCCGGAGCGCGGGATCAACGCGATCACCGAACTTGCGGGCATCGTCACCCGCGCCGCCGCTCTCTCGGCGCCGGAGCGCGGCGTCACCGTGAACGTGGGATTGATCCGGGGCGGTTCGCGAACCAACGTGGTCCCCGCGGAGGCGTCGGCGGACGTGGACATCCGGATGGACGATCCGGAATCCGGTGCGCGGCTCATCGAAGCGCTCCGGAGCCTCGCTGCGAAACACCCCGAAGCCCGGGTGGAATGGACGGGCGGCGTGAACCGGCCGGCGCTGGTTCGCGACGACGGGGTCGTCGAGCTTCACGAAAGGGCGCGGCGGCTGGCGGCGGAACTGGACTGGGAGCTCGGTGAGGGATCGGCCGGCGGCGGTTCGGACGGCAACATCGTGGCCGGACTCGGCGTGCCGGTGCTCGACGGCCTCGGACCGCTCGGAGACGGCGCTCACGCTCGCCACGAGCAGGTCGTGACCGCCGACCTGCCGCGCCGCGCCGCGCTCCTGGCCGCGCTGCTGCTCGAACTCTGACGAGCGGGGTCGACCTCAGGGTCGGCGCACCTTCTTCAATGAGACAGGATCTGGCTCAGGAAGAGCTTCGTCCGCTCGTCTGACGGATTCGAGAAGAACTGCTTCGGGGGCAGGCACTCGACGATGCTGCCCTCGTCCATGAAGGCCACCCGGTCGGCGACGGTGCGGGCGAAGCCCATTTCGTGGGTGACCACGATCATCGTCATTCCGCTCTCGGCAAGGTCGTTCATCACGTCGAGAACCTCCTTGATCATCACGGGATCCAGCGCGGAGGTGGGTTCGTCGAACAGCATGACCCGGGGCTGCATGCAGAGGGACCGGGCAATCGCCGCCCGCTGCTGCTGCCCGCCCGAGAGCTGGCCGGGATGTTTCCCGGCCTGTTCCGGAATCCGAACCCGGTTGAGGAATTCCAGGGCGCGATCCCGGGCCTCCGCCGCGGTCATCCCGAGCACCCGGGTGGGGCCCAGCATGCAGTTCTCGAGCACGGTGAGGTGCGGAAAGAGATTGAACTCCTGAAACACCATGCCGATCTCGCGACGGACCTGGGCCAGGTCCGTCGCGTCCGGACCCAGTTCCCGGCCGGCGAAAACGATGCGCCCCTCCTGATGCTCCTCCAGCCGGTTGATGCACCTGATCAGCGTGGACTTGCCCGATCCGGAGGGACCGCAGATCACGATGCGCTCGCGCTCGGCGACCTGGAGATTCACGTTGCGCAGAACCTGGAAGTCGCCGAACCACTTGCTGACCCCTTCGATCTGGATGAGGGTTGCTCGGGAAGTCATGCGCGCCGGGGGTTCACGTCCGAGCCATCGCCGCGCGCTTTTCGAGACGGTCGAACGCCAGCGAGAGGAAGTAGCACAGGCAGAAGTAGAGGCCGGCCACGGTGATCCACACCTCGAAGACGCGGGTCGTCGAGACCGCGGTTTCCATCGCCAGGAAGGAGAGTTCCTGGATCGAGATCAGCGACAGGATCGAAGAGTCCTTTACCAGGGTGATGAACTGTCCGGCGAGCGGTGGAATCACCCGGCGAATGGCCTGCGGGAGGATTACGCGGCGCCAGAGTTGCCACCGGGAGAGCCCGATGCTGAGTCCGGCTTCCGTCTGGGTTCCTGGAATCGATTGGATCCCGGCGCGCACGATCTCGGTCATGTAGGCGCCCTGGAACATGGCGAGGCAGATGACCCCGGAAATCACGTTGGGGATCAGGGAGGCCGGCCCGAACACCAGTTCCAGCGAGCGAAGCCTGGCCGGCGACGCTCCCCGCACCAGGTCTTCAACACCGAGGAGCGGCATGATCTGGCTGCTGATGAAGAAATAGAAGATGAAGATGAAGACGAGCGGCGGGATGTTCCGGATCAGTTCGACGTAGGTCCGGCTCAGCAGCCGCGGGAGCAGGCGCCCCGCGGTCCGCATGACGCCGAAGACGGCGCCGAACAGCGCCGCCGGAATCAGGCTCAGGAGCGCCAGGCGGATCGTGGTGAAAAACCCCCGCATCAGCAGATTCGGGATCCAGCGCTGTGCCTCGTCGTCCCACCGGTAGAGGAAGTGCGGGATGACGCTCCAGTCCCAGCGATACTCGAGCACCGAGTCCACCCGGTAGACGACGTAGGCCACCGCGGCAAGCGCCGCCGTCAGGACCGCTGCGTCAATCCAGCCGAGGCGAGCCCTGTTTCGTCCGGGAATCACTACTGCGAAGCGCTCCCGGGCCGCACGTCGTCGATCCAGTTGGTCGTCTTGAACCAGTAGTCGTACCGCTCCGGGAGCCAGCCGTTCGTGGTGTTGACCCGGATCCAGTTGGAGAAGAAATTCAAGGCGTCCGGATCGCCCTTGCGCAGCCCGAAGGCCTCGTCGCCCTGCGAAAGGTTGTCGGTCGTCGGCAGAACGAGCAGCTCCGGGTGGCGGTCCGCCCACTCCACCGGTTTCGGGTAGGAGGACATGATGGCGTGTGCGTTGCCGTTCAGCACCTCCTGAAGGGCCTGGATGTCATCGTCGAAGGGGCGCACCGTCGCCTTCGGGAACAGGCGGGTGACGTCGTTGCAGGCGGTGGCGCCGCGGCGGCAGGTGAGGGTCACTTCCTCGCTGTCGTAGCCGTCCGGCCACGCCCGGTCTCGGGTCAGTTCCCGGTTGGCTGCGATCCCCATGCCGGAGTGGGCATACGGGATGGTGAAGTTGATCGTCAGGTTCCGCTGGGGGCGAATGCTCAGCCCGCCGATGATCACGTCGAACTTGCCGGCGATCAGGGCCGGGATGATGCCGTCCCAGGAGGTAGGCACGAACTCGACCGCCACTCCCATGTCGGCGGCTACCTTCGTGGCCACGTCCACTTCAAACCCCACGAGGTCGCCGCTGCGGTCACGCATCGCCCACGGCTCGAACGTCGAGACGCCCACTTTCAGCGCCCCGCGGCGCTGGATCGTCTCGATGACGCTCTCGGTCGTGCGTTCGGGCGGGGCGCACTGGAGCTGGACTCCGGCGGCGCATCCGAGCGCCAGCAGAAAGGGCAGGGCCCGGCGTGATCCGATGCCGTCGCGACTCATTCCGTTTTCCTTGCTTTCGGGGCGGGGTAGCCCCGTGAGTCTCAGGTGCTGACGCGGTGCTCCAGACGAGTCGCGAAAGCGGAGAGGACCACGGTGAACGCCAGGTAGATGGCCGCCACCGTGATCCAGATCTCGAAACTGAGGAACGTCTCCGCGATGATGTTGCGGGCCTCGGTGGTGAGGTCGAACACGGCGATGACGCTGACGATCGCCGAGTTCCGGATCAGCGAAATCACGATCCCCGTGAGGGGAGGGAGCATCAAGGGTATTGCCTGCGGGAGGATCACGGACCGGTAGAGTTCGATCCGGGTCAGGCCGAGGCTGGCTCCCGCTTCCCATTGTCCGCGCCGGACGGCCAGGATGCCGGCCCGGATGACTTCGCCGGCAAAGGCACCCTCGAAGACCGACAACGCCAGCACTCCGACCCAGAAACGGTCAAGGCCGAGGATCGGTCCGAGAACGAAGTAGAAGAGGTAGATCTGGATCAGCAGCGGCGTACTGCGAACCACTTCCAGGTACGACTTGGCGAGGATGCGTCCCGAGAAAGAATCCGAAAGACGCAGGAGCGCTGCCGTCAGTCCGATCGCCAGGGTGAGGAGGACGCTCCAGCCGGTCAACTCCAGCGTAACCAGGAGCCCGCGGGCGAGCGGGCCCCAGATGAGTTCACCGTCCGCAATTTCGGCGATGTAGGCCGGAATTCGATACCACTGCCAGTTGTAGCCCATACGCATCGCGCCGGATACCGCGAGCCCGAGCAGAGCGCCGACGAATACCGCGAACTGAAGGACTTCGAACCACGGCCGGTTCCAGAAACGGCCGCCACGGACTTCCCGCGGCGGAGGGCGGGATCTCCGGGCGGCGGCGTTCGCGGGCATTCCTTCAGGTTCTCTCTGCGCGGGGCCGTCAATCCGTCCGGGCAGCGCGTGGGTCGGAATCCGGCAGGAGCCGCGGAACGATACTCAAGATAACGGGCACGAACGCGCCGTCCGGCGCCTGGTCCGGTCGCCCCTTCTCCTCTAAGCGGGCGTCTACCCGGTTGTGGAGGGAACCCGGGGAGTGGCCATAATTCCCGCCATGAGCGAACTTGCCAGCCGAACCTGTGTTCCCTGCCGTGGCGGGGTGCCCCCCATGGAGGCGTCCGAGGTCGAGCGTTATCTCGGGAAGGTCAACGGATGGGGACACACCGGCCATCACCGGATCTCGCGCACGTTCGTCTTCCCCGATTTCGTGGGGGCGCTCGGCTTCGCCAACCGGATTGGCGAGATCGCCGAAGCGGAAGGACACCATCCCGACCTGCTGGTCGGCTGGGGACGAGTGGAAGTGACGATCTGGACCCACAAGGTGAACGGGCTCACCGAGAGCGACTTCATTCTCGCGGCCAAGATCGACGAACTGACTTAGGAACGTCCCGCTTCGGCGTTCACCGTACCCGTCCAGCGTCGGGATCGGCATGTCTGAAGGGTTGACTTCGGGACCCCGAAAGTGGTACTCACGCACGACTGCGTGTCGTTCAACTGGAAGGAAGGACAGCACGTCCCACGAAGCAAGACGGATATCTGGAGGACAAGATGGCACAAAGAGTACTTGTAGGCGTAGGCACGTTGATCGGGCTCCTGATGGGTTTCGCACCCGGCATGGTCCCGATGGCCTCGCTGCTGATGGTGGTCATCGGCGTCGTGTACGCGGTGATGAACGTGGATGCCGAGGACGCCACGACCTATCTGGTGATCGCGATCGCCGTCGGCGGCATGACCGGCGCCGACGTACTGAGCCACATTCCCGGCGTGGGCATGCAGCTCGACATGGCGTTCGACGCCCTCGCAACGGCCATGTGGGCCGGCGCGGCCGCCGTGGTCGCGACGCGGCTCTTCAACCGCATCAAGGGCTGACGACAACGGGCCGGCGGCGCCACCGGCGCCGCCGGCCACCGGCGCGGTAGGCCGCCG
>Ga0209021_1001409_pt1 | contig 24118 bp, 21 predicted proteins | sample PinacodermFT_FD_187299 | JGI IMG/M metagenome (GOLD analysis project Ga0209021, IMG submission 187299) | Host-associated microbial community of the marine sponge Aplysina aerophoba from Gulf of Piran - sponge pinacoderm, lysed by freeze-thaw... | ecosystem: Host-associated > Porifera > Sponge >... | reverse complement strand
CTTCTTTCATCGCGCCGAGAAACGCAGCATCGACCATGCCGCGCGTCTCCTCCGTAAGCGGCGCCGTCAGCACCACGACATCGGCTTCCGGCAGCGCGCGGGCGAGGTCCGACGGCGCGATCGTCGCATCGGCCGGTTCGTCACCGACGGGACGGCGGCGCACGCCGGTCACATGGGCATCGAAGCCTCGCGCGCGCCGCGCCACCTCGCAGCCGATATGGCCCATGCCGACCACCAGCCAGCGCGTGTCCGACAGTTCCCGGAATTCGAGCCGGCTCCACTGCCGGCTTCGCTGCTGCGCGCGGCGGCGGGCGAGCGGGTGGAACGCCTCGATCACGCCGGCCAGCACATAGTCGGCGACCGCGGGCCCGGCGGCGTTGCTGTTGCAGATCGCGGCGCCGCCCTCCGCCAGCGCCGGGAAGATCGGTGCGTCATAGCCCGCGCCGCCGGATTGCAGCCAGCGCAGGGTGCCGGCATGGCGCAGCACGCCGAAGAAAGCGCGCACCGGCCCGCTCATATAGAGGCCGGAGGAGGCATAGGCGGCCGCCGGATTCACGGCGCGCCGGTCGATTGCGGCGCCGTCCGCGCCGTGCGCCGCCCTGTCGTCGTCCATCACGGCGATATCGAGGCCGGGAAAGGCCCGGAGCCTGCCGGCAAGGCGCTCATAGTCGGGCCGATAGAGAAGCAGGCGCATCGGGGCCGTCCCTGGATTGCTGCAGGCTGCGCTTCTACGACGCCCCAGGGACGCCCTCGCCAATGAAGCGCCGGACAGGGTAGCATCCGGCCCGGAACGACTCCAAGAACGGCAGGAAACCGGCCATGAACTGGCAGCCCGAACTCGACGAATTGCGCCGCCGCGAAGCCTTCGCGCTCAAGCTCGGCGGCGAGATGCGCGTCAAGCGCCAGCGCGATGGCGGGCGGCTCAATGTCCGCGAGCGGATCGCGGCGCTGGTCGACGACGGCAGCTTCCACGAGCTCGGCGCCATCGCCGGGCTGGCGAGCTATGACGGCCGCAACGATCTCGAACATCTGCTGCCGTCCAATTTCGTCTTCGGGCGTGCGCGGCTCGACGGGCGCCCTGTGGTCGTCGGCGGCGACGATTTCACCGTGCGCGGCGGCTCGGCCGACGCCACCATCAAGGAAAAGCACATCATGTGCGAGCAGATGGCGAACCAGCTTCGCCTGCCGCTGGTGCGCATGGTGGAGGGCTCGGGCGGCGGCGGCTCGGTCAAGACCATCGAGACCGAGGGCCGCTCGAACGTGCCCGGCGTCAAGGGCTGGGAATGGGTGGTCGAGAACATGGGCACGGTGCCGCGCGTGGCGCTCGGGCTTGGCTCGGTTGCGGGGCTCGGCGCAGCGCACCTGGCGGCGGCGCATTTCTCCGTGCTGGTCAAGGAGCAGGCGGCGCTCTTCGTCGCCGGCCCGCCCGTGGTCGAGCGCCTCGGCGAGAAGCTCGACAAGCAGGAACTCGGCGGCTGGAAGATCCATGCCCGCAACGGCGCCATCGACTATGCGGCCGACAGCGAGGAGCACGCCTTCGACCTTGCGCGCCGGTTCCTCTCCTACCTGCCCTCCTCCATCGACAGCCTGGCCGATCAGGGCCCGCAGACCGACGACCCCGACCGGCGCGAGGACTGGCTGATCGAAGCCGTGCCGCGAGACCGGCGCAAGGTCTATCGCGTGCGCCCGATCGTCGAGGCGGTAGTGGACCGGGGCAGCTTCTTCGAGTTCGGGCGGGAATGGGGCCGGTCGGTCGCCACCGGCTTCGCGCGGCTTGACGGCTGGCCCGTGGCGGTGATGGCGTCGGACCCCTATTTCTTCGGCGGCGGCTGGACGGCGGACGCGTGCCGCAAGGTGCGCCGCTTCGTCGATCTCGCCCAGACCTTCCACCTGCCGATGGTCTATCTGGTCGATTGCCCCGGCTTCCTGATCGGCTCGAAATCCGAGCGCGAGGCGACGATCCGCTACGGCGTCGAGGCGATGTCGGCGATCTGGCAGACGACCATCCCCTGGTGCGCGGTCATCCTGCGCAATGTCTTCGGCGTGGCGGGCGCGGCGCACCAGAACGGCGGGCGGCTCTCCTACCGCTATGCCTGGCCCTCCGGTTTCTGGGGCTCGCTGCCGCTGGAGGGCGGCATCGAGGCGGCTTACCGGGCGGACCTCGACGCTGCCGAGGACCCGGACGCCAAGCTTGCCGAGATCGAGGACCGGCTGGAGAAGCTGCGCTCGCCTTTCCGCTCGGCGGAGAGCTTCTGGATCGAGGAGATCGTGGACCCGCGCAACACCCGCCCGCTGCTGTGCGAGTTCGCCAACCTGTCCGCCCCGCTCCGGGAAACCGGCCCCAGCTATTTCCGCATGCGGCCATGAGGCCGGCGAGTCCCGGCGGAGCGGGTCGCGCGAGCCACTCGACCATGCATGAAGCGGGACCGGGACCGGAAGTCAATACGCTGTATTGACAATGGGCCGGCGGTCGTCCAGTTGTTACGGGCCATGAACGCCGGGAACAAGTCCGAACAGCTTCAGATCCGTATCGGCCCGGCAGACAAGGCGCGCATTCGCGATCGGGCAGCCGAGGCCGGCATGACTGTCTCGGACTGGGTGCTGCGTCAGGCGCTTCCGCCCCTCGAGCAGCAATTCCGTGCAAGTGTGGAGGCGCTTGCCGCGAATCCGGACAAGCGCCCATTCGCGTTCGCCGCAATTCACGATTTTCTGGATGGGCTTACCGGCAGCGAATTGGCGCAATCGGTGTCGAATCCCCCGGGAGTCGATTTGCCTCCCTTCGAAGCGAATTACCTGGCCGCGATGATCGAATATGCGGCCGCGTCGAAAGGCGTGTCCCTCCCGCGCTGGACAAGCGCCGTTCCTCCGCTGCCGGAGCCCTGGTTCGGAACCTCGCTCAGGAGTTTGCGGCTGCATCTGCTGACCCGGTCGCCTCCGCCGTTCCGGCGCCGGAACCTGTTCATCGATTCTTCCATCGGACAGCGCGCCTAGTGGAACTGTTCAAGCAGGACATCGAAAAACTCTTCGAGCGCTTGAACATCGAACTCGAGCGCTCCGGAATCGTCGGCGAGATCTATCTGGTCGGGGGCGCGGTCATGTGCCTCGTATTCGACGCGCGCGCTTCGACCAAGGATGTGGACGCCTTTTTCCGGCCGGCAAAAGAGTTGCGAGCTGCGTCGCGCCGCATCGCGCTGGGGACCCCTTTGCACGAAGACTGGCTCAACGATGCCGTCAAGGGATTCTTGAGCGACCGCGGCGAATTCCACCCCTATATGGAGCGTTCGCATCTTCGGGTCCTGACGGCGGCTCCAGAATATCTCCTGGCAATGAAATGTATGGCAATGCGCATCGGAGAGGAGTTTCACGACGAGCAGGACGTGCGCTTTCTCTTGCGCGCTCTCAACGTTGCGAAACTCGACGCTGCGCTTGAGACGGTGGGGCGATATTATCCGGTGGAAAGGCTGCCGCAGAAAACGCTTTATGCGCTCGAGGAAATGCTTACCGCTCCCCCGGGCGAATAGCCCTGTGGCCGTCGGATGTAGCGAGTTCCCGTTTGCGCTTATACCGTACCGGCCGGGATCGAAGAACGGCTGGAAGAGGCCGTGCGAGCGTTGAACCGTAACCCCACAAGCAATAATATGGGTACCTGTGCTTCATGATATAGGAGTATGGGATGAAGACCACCGTGGAGATTTCCGACGGCCTTGCCGAGGAGGTGAAGGCCTATATTGCGCGGGAAGGCGTGACCTTCCGCTCGGTGGTCGAGCGGGGGTTGCGCGAGGTCCTGCGCGCAGGAGAAAGGGAACCGGAACCGTTCGTGTTGCGGGACGCCAGCGTTCGCGGCCGGGGGTTGCAGGAAGCCTTCCGGGGCGCGGGCTGGGAACGCATCCGGGGCGCCGCCTATGAAGGGCGGGGGAGTTGATCGCCGTCGACACGCACGTGGTAGACATTATTAACTCATTGTAATAACACATCTTTTTCCCTTGCCACAAAATCCGAAAGCGTTTAGGCAGCGATTGCGGCTCAACTACCCGCGCATTTTCGGACCCTCTCCACGCCTCCCTGTCGAAACCGCCCCACGCTGGTCACCGTCATCGATCCAGGCTCCGCGATTGTCCGTCGGGCTCGACTGCGTCCGCACAAATCGGATCCACCCAAGACGAGCGCGGCGACAACAACTGGAAGCCATCGAGGCATCCCGCTAGGAACACATGGGGCGCTTTCCGCTCCCCGCGTCGGCGTGGTGGGCCAACTACTATCGGCCACCGCGGGACAACATGACCATACTCTTCAAGCGTCATCGCGATGCGCCGGATCAACAAGATCTCGCTGAGCAGTGCCGGCACGAAATAGTTATCTGGCATAACCACTCGGCGTTCAACGGCTACTCCTCGTGATGCGTGTCCGTTGGCCCCCTGGGTCCGGCGCGCTACGGCGCAAGCCCTCTACTGAGGCTTCGCGCTGGGCCCGGGTCGGGGCCCGCACCCAACCAGCGCCCTGCTCTGAGTCAAGGGCGAGCACCTGATCCAAGTGGTCCGTGAATAGAGTGTCCACGAAAGCGGATCCAACTCCGCCCCATCCACATCGCAACCTGTCGCTCGGCTAGCCCAGTCGTGGCAATCTACGGCCTTCCGGATCAACCTCAGCGATGTCGGCCTGCCCATGCCAACCTCAGAACCGTTCCAGCCCAGCGAGCTCGAATTCTCCCGTTTTCTCGCCGAGCTACTCTCAGCCCACCCGCAGTATTCCGATGTCCTCACCGAGCCGCGAGTCGACCGCCGTCTTCGACCTGATCTATCCGCCAACCGACACCTGGATCGCGGTACACAACGCTTGGTGATTGAAGTGAAGAGCGCCCCATTCGTGCGCGCCAGCCGGATCGAATCGACAGTTGCACAGATCGACACCTACCGGATCGCAGGGTCATTCGACGCAGCCGCACTGGCATTTCCCGGGCGGATTCGGGAACGTGATCGCGCCATGTTCCAAGCCGCCCAGATCGAGATCTGGGACCTCGACTACATCGCCGCGACCTTCTCTCATCAAATCCGACACCTCCCTTCCTCCCCGCTCACTCGACTCTACTCCCAAGCTGAGCTGCCTCGACCCCGATCGGAAACCGACGCATGCATTCAGCGTCTACGCAACTGTCCTCCAGGCGCGGTCGACTGGGTCAGCTTCCAAACGATCGTTAAGGATGCGCTCGAGATGTTGTTCGTACCACCTCTCGGGCGGCCCATCTGGGAGTCTGCTGACAGAACTGGAGCCAACCGACGTGACATCATCCTCCCGAACTACGCCTTCGACGGTTTTTGGAAGTACATGCGCGAAACATACAAAGCTGACTACATTTTAGTCGACGCCAAGAACCTCAAGGGTCCGATCACCAAGGCACATGCTCTCCAAATCGCGAACTACCTCAAGCCCGACGGCGCCGGCATGTTCGGCATCATCGCCGCAAGAAACGGCGCAAACGCCTCATGCGAGCAGACCATACGCGAGCAGTGGACTGCCTACCGAAAGATGATCATCCTGCTCTCCGACGACGACATCGAAGACATGCTGCGCACCAAAGGCTCCAACGGCAGTCCGGAGGAGCTACTCGGCACCGTCATCCAAGACTTTAGACTATCAATCTAGCGGATGGTCCGCCCGTCCCTCCACCCCATCACACCCAAGCATCACGGGCACATGCATCACATGTGCGGCATCCGCCGCGGCCATTGACGAGACCTACGCCAGCCTCCTTCCGAGCGCCTCGACATCGTGCCGGCGCAGTTACGGGTTATCGTCACCGTGCCGCCCGATACGCCTGCGGAACCTGCGAGCGGGGCGGCGTTCCGGGCGTCGGCGCCAGCCCAGCTGATCGAGGGCGGCCTGCCGACCGAGGGCGCAATCGCCCACATGCTCGTCTCGTAATACGCCGATCACTGCACCATGTATCGCCTATCGGCGATCTACGCTCGTTCCGGCCTCGATCTGGACCGCTCGATGCTGGCCTGCAGGGTCGGGAAGGCGGCGTTCCATCTCAGGCCGGTCTTTAACCAGTTGGCGGCGCATCTCAAACGCTCGCCTGAGCTGTTCATGGACGAGACCCGGGCGCCGGTGCTCAATCCGGGCCGCAGCAGTTCAGCCGAGCGGCGTCTCGCCGAACGGCAGGCACGCAGCGCGCCCCTGGTCGAAGCCTTCGGCGAATGGCTGAAGCAGCAGCGCGCCCGCGTCTCGCCCAAGTCCCGGCTCATCGACAAGCTCGCCTATATCGCCCGCCACAGGGTCGGGCTCCAGCTGTTCCCTGCCGACGGCCGCGTCGAGATGGACAGCAACAATGTCGAAAACCTGATCCGCCCTGTTACCCTAAATCGGAAAAACGCGTGTTCGCGGGTCACGACCAAGGCGCCGCAGCGTGGGGCTGGATCGCTTCGCCGATCGAGCCGGCGAATCTGAACGGCGTCAACACCCACGCTTGCCTCAGGGCGAGCCTCGAAGCAATCGCCGCCGGACATCCGAACAACCACCTGGGTGAGCTCCTGCCCTCGAACTTCGACGGTCCGTCAAGCTGACAAACCGGGTTGGGCGCTCGTGCCTGCTTACAACCAACCAGGCGCGAAGCGCCACCAGCACGACCTCGATTCCGGCGTTGATGACAGCGACAGCATGCCCGCAATTTCGAGACAAATTGCGCTATTTTGACACATCATGTCTTGACAACTAGGTCAAATTGCCCTATATTCTGCCCCATGCAATAATGTACACATTGTAGGAGGTGTCAGATGAACGGTGAAGACGCTCGAGCGCTACGGCATCGGACCGGTATGTCTCAAGCCGGATTTGCCGAGGCCATCGGCATCTCAAGAGAAACAGTAGGGCGACTGGAACGCGGTTCTGAACAGATTGATCGACGTACTGAGCTCGCAATGCGATTCATTGTCGAGAATGGCCCCCTCACAACAAAGTCCCTGCGCGAGATTCACAAGAATGTCGCAGACATCTTGGACGAAGCAGCGGTTACGGGACGGGTTTCTTCCAGATCAGCATCTATGATGCGGAGTTCCGCTGGCGAATGGATCGCCGCTAGGGGGAGCGAAGTAGGTTTGGCCCTAATTCGTAGGGCGCAGGCTACCGTCGGATGGCTTAACTCAATGAATGATGACGATCCAAGTCGCGCTATGACTTCTTTTGAGCTTCACCAGCTGAAGCTAACTTGGCCGGCTCTCGCCGACAGTCTCTAGTTGCGGCGGAGCGCAGGGACGAATCTATGTACGACTGGCATGGCAAGACGCTCTACACGACTGTGCCGCTCCCGAAAGCACCGGCATTCAGACCCGACCCAGTAGGAGGCGCCGGCTCTATGAGCGCTCCACGGGATTACAGGATAGGACCGGAGAGAGAGGTGGTGGGTAAGACAGCGCGGGGGTCGAAATGGCGGATAGAGCGCGGCACCGGCTGACGAGGAAGACGGTCGACGCGAACCGTATCCGTACCGGCAACATCGGTACGGAGGGACCATGGGAATGCGTATCCTGCGCCGTACGGATGGTGCCTGTAGCATGCGGCGCCGGAAGATTTGATGTCTCGGCACATTTTCGAGCGAAAGAACGGCATCGGAGGAATTGCGACGAGGACGGCCGGATAGTTGTAACCGCCCCCGGGCGCCGTCGGCAGATCGAAGGGGCAGGGTCCGCTGAGGGTGGCATGCCCCGGCGGCTGCGCCTTCTTGAGCCTAGGCCGCAGCGGCCCGTTCCGGGGACGAACACAGAGGCGGCCGAATCCACTAGGGATGTCCATGTAGGCCATGGGCGTAACGATGGCGGCGGCCAACACAGGCCGAATGCGAGGACCGTGGCTCGGGTCGCGCAGGCATACTGCGATAATCCCTCGCTTAGGCATCGGAGCCTAAATGTCGATGGCTGCGAGGGCGACACCTACGCGACATGCATTCGGCAGTTGCGGAACGGCCCTCCAGATGACCGGCTCACTGGAGGCATCCTCTTTGCACCAATCCGTTTCCGGGGAGTCGAGTTCGGCCAGGGCAACATCCTCCTCAGACTGGACCGGTGGCGGGTATGTAACGCCGCCAATGGCGGTGGATGGATGCGCCGGGAGTACTATCACATCAAGTTTGAGACCGAGAATTGGCCGGACCGTACGAAAATCCGTTTCAGGAACGAGTTGACCGAGTGGTTGGCCGCTCAGGAGGCGAATTATCGTGGAGGCTGGAAGAAGAATGTCTATATCTTTTTTCTCGGGAGGGTACTGCAGGATGCAGCGCAGATCGTGGTAGATCGATACCAGTATTTCGACTTCTTGGAACTCGACAAAGATCGGATTGGGACGCTCTAAATGTCAACAATTGGTCTTCACTCAGTCGACACCCGTGTTTCCGCCACGCCAATCGTGCCGTTCCAATCAGTGTTGGCCTTTTAACTGGTGTTTCGCAAATGTATACGCAGCGACCATCCGTGCCAACTCAAAATCCTCACTCTGGCGCCTTAAGTCTGTCCTCATGTGCAACTATCGCTAGCCGCACCTGACGAGCTATGGCTTCTGCGAACACGCACGGAAGTGCGTTTCCGACAATTTCGCAGGCCCGCTCGAAGTGCGGCGTCTCGAATCGATAATCCGGAGGAAACGTCTGCAACAATGCAGCCTCTCTGAGCGATATCGTCCGGGCCTTTTCAGGATGGCCAAACCTGCCCTTGCTGAGAGTCGTGCAACCTGCTGTGATGGTTCCCGACGGCTCGTCCCAAACCATTCTGCCGTATACATTCGAGAAGCCCTTGTAGCCGTTGCGATGGCAGGGAACACGTAGGTCATTTGGAAAATCTCTCCAGTTGCCGCCCGGTCGAGACAGCTTGAGGCGTTCCACATTTGCTTGAGAAAGCTGCCGAACGACATGCCAGTCGAAGGCCTGTGCGCCTCCCCTCTCTTTGGCCTCGGGAAAAGTAACAGGTTCGTCCATTCCCGAGATGGTGTCGCGGACCGTTCTCCACATCGCCTTACCGTCGACGCCCATCTTGCAGTGTGTCGCTTCGGGCATCGATATAGAAAAGCCCAGTCCCGCAAGCATGACGAGTCTACGCCGCCGCTGTGGGACGCCGTAGTCGGCAACCTGCAAAATCCGCCAATTAGTCTCGTAACCCAAGTTCTGGAGCTGCTCCAGAAGGGCGTCGAATAGCGGCAGGCCTTTTTTTGCCAGACCCGGGACATTCTCCATCATGATCGCCTTGGGACGGATCTCGTCGGCGAGTCTACCAACTTCCCCAACTAGGGAGTTTCGTTCGTCTTCTTTGCGCCACTTGGACGTAAGGCTCGAGAATCCTTGACAGGGTGGGCAGGCCGCAAGGGCGTCGATCTTCCCTTCGACCAAAGAATCCAGCATGGAACCGGTGACTGTGCGCACATCCTGGCGGAAGACCTGCACCGTTGGATGGTTGGCCTTGAAGGTAGCCGCTGCGTGCGGTTCCACCTCGACGGCAGCCACAGTGTTGAATCCAGCTTCTCTCAGGCCGACCGCGAGACCGCCCCCGCCGGAGAAGATTTCTACTGCGGTATGCCTCTCTCCGTTCATTTGCTGACTGCCAGTTGCTTTTGCCTCTCCGCCTCGGCCAGGAACTCCTGGTGCATGTGCTCTGTCCTTCGGAGGAACCCGCTCCAGGTAATGTGTTCGACGGTCCTGTCGGCCTTGTAGGAGCTGAAGGCCCGCAGTTGTGATCCGCTCAGTCCGATTACGTCGCACACCAATGTGACCGTGAAACTCTTGAAAATGCGTTTGAACTCCTCATGACCCTGGAGGTTGAGGAAACGGTCCATCTGGTCGATGTAGAGCTGGATACGGTCCCATTCGTCGTTTTCCAGCTTGTGTTTGGGCCGCTTGATCTCAATGATTTGAAGCCCGAAGTCGTCAGCGGATAGGACGAAATCGGGCCGCTTGCGCTCAGCATCCTTCTCAAACGGCTCCAAATTAATCTGAATTCCGGTTTGCTCTTCGAAGTACTTCTCGAACTCCGATTTGAGGGTGGAGAGCTGCTGGTTTGACGTAATTGGCGACCAAAGCGGGTTCACCAGCCAAGGCGCCTCCTCTATGGAGTCTTGGAGCGCCTGTTCGAGGGTCTCCCCCTTATCCTTCAGTTCTATGATCCGCTCGATGACCTTCACGCGCTTCTCGGCGATCATGCCGTAGGACGACAATTCGGCGACTCTCGCGGTGCGAAGGATCGTCGCCATTACCGCTATCGCTGCCTCTTCCTCGCTGGCCGCGCGCTTCAGCGCGTCGTCCAGGATGACGTGAGGTCCGAGCGCCAGGCTGTACTGGACGAGCGAGTTGACGTACGCCTCATCCTTGGCCTCCGCGGGACGCAGACGCTCGCCCATCAGACGCGCCAACTCCAGCGTTTTCTCGCGTATGTCCTTCCAACGGTCCCCTGGGTAGGCTTCCGCGACCCTTTTCAGAACTTGGCCCGTCTCAAGGAACTCTTCCCAGACCTTCTTCTTCTCTGGCTCGCGCGACCGAGTTCCGACCAAGGCGACGATGCCTTGTCCCCAACGTTCGAACTCACTGCCGAGTCCATCGGACCAGAGGATGTCCCGGCGGTCCGTCTGGATTAGGTCCTCTTCTTCGTCCAGCCAATCCGCGTGAAGCTCTCCGACGAGATAGGTGCGCACGCTGTGCTCACCCGTGAAGCCAGACTTGCGGTTGAATACCGCCGTCTGGGCAGCGATTTTCCCGCGGCAGTAGATTCGGATCCCCGCCATCAGGTCGTCTCTGTAGGACTCCCTCGCATAGGCGACCCAGCCCGTCACCGGATAGAAATTCCCATTTGCCGAGATGAATCCGGCGGCAGCGCCAGGAACATCGTTCCCCGCCTCATCGATCGCGGTGAACTCGCCTTGCCGTGAAGGATCGACGGCTTCCGTTGTGGGGCCGCTGAGGACGATCTTAGTGTTGGGCATGGTGGCGATGTCAAAGTCGCCCACGACCCACTCGCGACCGTCGGTGCCGGGCGCCTTGGTCGTGTCCACGAGCTTGATCTTCCAATTTGCCGAAGCGACGCCGAAGCGTTGCGCGAGCTGGCGGGAGAAGGTCTTCATGTCCGGCACTTGCCGCCGGTTGAATTCACGCAGGACTATCTTTGTGCCTGCCTCCGGTTGGACGGTCTCGTCAAGTGGGCCGACTTCCGGCTCATAGCTTCCATCCTCATCCGTCAGGATTTCGCTCCGCCGCATTATGAAGTGAGCAGTCTTGTAGCCACGTACCGGCATGCCGTCTTCGTCATTTCCGTCGATCTCGTCGCCTCCCGAGGAGATCACCTCCAGCTCCTCGCAGATGCCAAACGGCGCGAGTTTCCCCACCCCCTTGCGCCCCATCACACGCCTGTTGAACCTCGGCGTTCGATCGCCGCGCTTTGGATCCTTCCGACGCTCACTCCCGACCGTCAGATAGAACGGATTCACGACATCGGGCTGCATCCCATGCCCCTTGTCGTGCACCGTGATGGCATATCCGCTGTCGGAAACGATCCCCTTGGACAGCGAGGCGAGGGTAACGCCCATCGGCGCCTCCACCGTGACCTCTTCGGCGTCTGCGTCGTAGCCATTGGCCACGAGCTCGGCGATGACCGCAGAAACCTTGTCGTACAATTTCACACCGAGCTTATCGACGGTCATTCTCGAGATGGTCATGCGGTACTTGCCGCGCTCACCACTCGATCCCGTCTCCGCAGTCGTATGTTCCGCCGTCATTCTTGCCCTCTCCCGCGGCGACCAGCCACCTCCTCATCCGTCATGTCAAACCCGACGGAGCGCAACGCTTCCAGAACGATCGTCCTCTTGGTCCGGCCGGTCTGGGCTGCACGCACATCGAGCTCCCGCTTTACTCGCCGCGGGACGGTCACCTGTAGCGGGACCTCATCGGTCGTGTCGCTTCGTTGTGCTGGCATATCGCGTCCCCTTCATGAAAACAGCATTTCATGATCGGCGGATCGGTGGAAGGGCCATCTGAAGCCCTACTGGTAGCTGTTGCGCGCCATGTTGACGCGATAGGCTGAGCAAATCGGTACCTTCCCCGCGATGAATGTGGTTTGGTTGGTGCGGAGCAACGACGGACCTCTTCACAATCGCCGGCGTCGCTCGCCCTTGATCCGCCTCGTGGCCATTCCAGAGAAGTGTGGAGTGTCGGAGGCCAAATCGCTCCGGCCGCACCCTGACCCAAACGGTTGACGTTCAGGGCCCGTGACAGCCGGGCAGCGGTGACCGCTCTCCAATCCCGGGGATGCGACCGAACGAGCACACCTACCCCGATGCTTGCCGGGTTTGCCGGCTCACGAGCTTCGTCCCTCATTCTCAGTCCTCTTCCTCCGCGCGACGCCGGCTCGACGCGATCCCGGACAGGATTATCTCATCGAGTTCCGGCTCGTCCCATCTCCAGGCCTCGGCCAGCGCCCGATCCATCATCGCCAGGAAGTGCAGGTCGTCCGCCTTAGCCTGGAACGTGTACAGACGATTGACCACCTGACGCATCAGGCGGCCCATCTCCTGGTCTCCGATGCGCGACACCTCCGGCCAGGGAATCTCTCGGCCGTTCGCGTCGATCACGATTACATCGGTGAAGTCTCCGGTCCGGCTGACCGGCTCGATCCCGGCGTGAAGGTCCTCGAGCATGGTGTTGCGAACGCACATCATCGCCATCGACTTCGAGATGCTCGCGATCAGTGCTTGCTCGTCCTCGTTCACCGTCCGTCTCCCTCTTCCGCGTTCACCAACGACGCGGTCTTGTCTGGCGATTCGCGCCACACCTCCAGGCTCGCAGCCTGGACACGCCCATCCGATCACCTACCCGGGCTGAAGGTTATTCGGGGTTCCGCACCTCGTATAGACGAACCCGCCAATCCGTTGGCGACCTGACTGGCTCCGAGCCGCTGCGCCGTTCATCCGCATAGCGATTCACCATCGCCCGGGCACCGGCATGCCCCCCTCCGGAGACCGGGACCCGCCACAGAAATCCACCGAGCCGGAAGGAGGCGGAGTCCCGTGGGGGCGGGACAGGCCGCACGGGGCCGAGCGAGGCGCCGCGCACCTCATCCCGAACACGCCATTCAGACGGGGCCCCACGCCATGTCCGATTCCGCCATCCCCATCCCTCGTGAGTGCCGGAAGTTGATTCGTGGCGGGGCACTGGTCGCGATCAACTCCTCGGGCGGCAAGGACAGCCAGGCGATGACGATTCTACTCTCGCGCATCGTTCCCCGAGACCAGCTCGTTGTGGTTCACGCGCCTCTCGGCGAGGTCGATTGGCCCGGCACAGTGGCGCATGTCGAGGCGACGATTCCGGCGGGTGTCCCCTTCATTATGGCTCGGGTCACCTCGGGCAAGACCCTCCTCGACCGAATCGAGGAGCGCGGCATGTTCCCGTCCAGTTCCGCCAGGTGGTGTACTTCCGATGCGAAGAGGTCGCCGATCGAGCGGGAGCTCCGCCGCTACCTGAAAGCCAATCCGAGGTTCCGCGGCCTCATCGTCAGCGCCATGGGCATGCGCGCAGCGGAAAGCCCGACTCGCTCGAAACTCGCCCCCTGGAAGCGCAATTCCCGCAACAGCAAGGCCGGGCGGGAGTGGTTCGACTGGCTGCCGATCCACGCCCTCGAAACGCCGGACGTGTTCCGCATCATCCGCGAGGCCGGTCAGACACCGCACTGGGCCTATGCCGCCGGCATGTCGAGGGTGAGCTGCAGCTTCTGCATCCTGGCCTCGCGTGCAGATCTGCGCCGCGCGGCCGAACTTCGTCCGGACCTTTATGCGCGCTACGCGGCCCTGGAGCGACGCATCGGCCACACACTGTCGCCGTCACGCAAACCTCTGCCCGAATTGACCGGCATCCCCGTCGATCCGGCCAGGGCTTCGTTGTCCCCGACGCGCGGCATTCGCGACCGCAATGCCGCCGGACGGCAGGTCACCTCACTGACGGGGTAGCGGCGCTCCGTACCGGGCCGCTTCCCAGACCGCGCGGCTCGCCGGATGGCGGCGCATCCAGTCGCGGTAGCCGTCCATCTTGCGCTTCCAGTCGATCTCGTCGCCCACGTATTCGCCGGTCTCGTCGATCACGCCGCACTCGAGTTCCGCCGCGGTCAGGTGCCACCACATGTCGACGTCGGCTGCGAGTTGCTCCTCGCCGATGCCGTCATGCGCCAACCGCTTCGCGGTGACGGCGCGCGCGACGGCCTCAATGTTGTCGCTCCAGCTTGCCATGCCCGCAAAGTAACGCCGCCTCCGCGGACGCTGCAACCCGTCCGTCAACATCCATCCAGCCGCTCCATCCGGGACCACTCCCGCCGTTGCCCGCCGCGCCGCCGACGGTCGCGCGCCCGTGGCCAACCCCCGTTCCGTCATCCGGCCAGCCGCATGCCGTCCAGCCGCCCGGAGAAGAGGCAAGCCCGGGCGGGGTCGACGGCCGGGCCCCAGGAGGGAGCGCCCGCGCCGCGTTCCCGCCATTTGGAGCACGCCCATGACCCAACCCGACACCATCTCCGCGGACTACACGCTGCGCCCGAGCGAGCTCGCCTCGGTCCTCGCCCTGCTCGTCGAGGCCCGCCAGCCGTGTATTGTCTGGGGCCCGCCCGGGGCGGCGAAGTCGATGATCGCCCAGCAGGTCGCGGCAGACGCCAGCCGCCGCTATGTCGATGTCCGTGCGCTCCTTCTCGACCCCGTGGATCTGCGTGGAATCCCCTGGCGCGACGGCGCCGACCGCACGCGCTGGGCGCCGCCGGCGTTCCTGCCGCCGTCGGACGACACGGGGCGCTGGCTCATCAACCTCGAGGAGCTGCCGTCCGCCGTGCCGATGGTGCAGGCCGCGCTCTATCAGTTGGTGCTGGACCGCAAGGTCGGCGAGTACGAGCTCCCCGAGGGTGCCTCGCTCATCGCCTGCGGCAACCGCGAGACCGACCGCGGCGTCGTCCATCGCATGCCCACTCCGCTCGCCTCGCGCTTCGTCCATCTCGACATCCGGGTCGATGCCCGGGACTGGTGCAACTGGGGGGCGGCCAACGGCATCGCGCCCGAGGTGCTGTTCTTCATCGAGTACGAGCAGGACCTGCTGCACCAGTTCGACCCGCAGTCGAAGGAGCGCGCCTTCCCCTGTCCGCGGACCTGGGAGTTCGCGAGCAACATCGTCCGCCACCGAAACGGCCTCGACCCGGAAGCCGAGCGGGCGCTGTTTCGCGGCACCGTCGGCGAGGCCGCCGCGGTCGAGTTCGCGGCGTTCCTCAAGGTCTGGCGCGAGCTCCCGCACCCGAGGGCCGTCGTCAACGACCCCGAGAACGCGGATATCCCGAAGAACGCGAGCGCGCTGATGGCGCTCTGCGGGGCCCTCTACAAGCTCGCCTCCGACGTCAACTTCGACGCCATCGTCACCTACGCGACGCGGCTCCGGCGCGAGGTCGGCGAATCGCTCGTCGGCGCGTGTGTGCGCCGGGAGCCCGCCCTCCAGCGCTCGCCCGGCTTCATCCGCTGGGCCGCGGCCAAGACCCAGTGAAGGAGGCTCTCATGGTCTGGCGCATCACCTACTACCCCGCGGGCGACGCCCCTTCGCGCGACTACGCGGTGCGGGCGCCGAGCCTCGAGGCGGCGAAGTGCAAGCTCGCCGCCGCCATCAACGTCCCCGTGTGGACGCTCCGGTAATCGACAGGAGGAACCCATGGATCTCAATCGCGACGCCATGCTGGTCGGCCTTCGCATCACCGCCTGGTCCGGCCGGCTCTACGACCGCGAGGCGAGCGACCATGTCGCCGCCCACCACGACGCCTCGGCGAGCGCCGGGCGCTACAACAAGCGCCTGCTCCCGAAGGCCGCCTTCGCCGCCCTGACCTCCATCATGAGCGAGGCCAGGACCAAGCACTACGAGAACAGCCTGCCCTGGGACGACAAGGGCGCGCGGCTGCTGACCGTCACCAACTACGCGCACTACACGGAGCTGATGAACGCGCTCCGCGAGCGTGTGGTCCGTCAGCGCGCCCGCTTCATCGAGGACTACGACGACTATGTCGACCAGGCCCGGCTCGACCTCGGCAAGCTCTTCCGCATCGAGGACTATCCGTCCAAGGAGGCGCTCCAGGGCAAGTTCGCCATCCGCTACCGCATCACGCCCGTGCCGGACGCCGACCACTTCATCGCCAAGCTCGCCACCGACGACACCGACCGGGTGAAGCGCGACATCGAGCGCCACATCGAGGAGCAGCTCCACGATGCGGTGAGCGACCTCTACCGGCGGCTCGGCGAGGCGGTCGAGCGCGTCTCCGACCGGTTGCAGGAGGACGGGAACGGCAAGCCGCTCGTGTTCCGCAACTCGATGATCGAGAACATCCGCGACTTGGTCGACGTCGTGCCCCGGCTCAACATCTTCGGCGACGACGCGCTCGCGCGGCTCTGCGAGCAGGTGAAGGACCGGATCGCGAGCGTCGAGCCGGACGAACTCCGCCCGTCGAAGACCTTCGACCCGGCGGCCCGCGCCCGGGTCAAGCGCGACGCCGATGACCTCGCGGAGAAGTTCGCGGGCTACTTCACGCCGCCGCCCGCGCCCGTGCGGGAGGCCGCGTGATGTCCGCCCGGGTCCTCGCCGAATCGGCGCTTCGCGTCAGCGACTGCGTGACGGAGCTTCTGCGCAAGCAGCCATTCTTCGGGAGCCTCGTGCTGAGGCTCCCGCTTCGGCCCGATTTCAGCCGCGAGACGCTCGCGACCGACGGGCACGAGATCCGCTACTCGCCCCGCTGGGTGGCGGAGACCGATTCGCACCTCATCGAGACCGCGATGGCGCGGGTGGTCATGGCGTGCGCCTTGAAGCACCACACGCGCCGGGGCGAGCGGGACCCGGAGCGCTGGCAGATGGCCTCGCAGCTCGTCACGCATGCGCTCATTCGCGACGCGGGCTTCACGCTGCCGCGGGACGCCGAGGCGTGGGATGGGCTCACCGTCGAGCAGGCCTACGACCGCCTCCAGGCCCAGGACAGCGATGCCGGCGACGACGCCGATCCATCCTCCGGTGCGGCCGGCGCCGGCGCCGCTGCGGCGGAGCAACCTTTCCCCGACGGCGATGACACCGACACCGGCGACTCGTCCGACCCTGCCGATGACGAGGACCGTCAGGACGAGCCCGGCGATGAAGTCGGCGACGATCGGGCCGGCGACGGCGAGGGCCGGTCCGGAGACGGCCAGGACAAGGATGGCGCGTCCGATGCGCCGCCGAGCCACGATCCGTCCGGCACAGGTGAAGTCATGGACGCAACTGCGCGCGCCGGCGACGGTGGCGAGTCCGGCGAGGCGCCCGTGGACGTCACCGCGGAGGAGCAGGCGTGGGACGAGGCCATGCACCAGGCGCTCAATATCGCGAGGGCCGAGGGCAAGGTGCCCGGCCGGGTCGAGGAGACCATCCAGAGCGCTCATGCCAGCACCCTCGACTGGCGGACGCTGCTCCGCCGCTACATGACCGACGCGGCAAGCCACGACTATAGCTGGAGCGTTCCCAACCGGCGCTTCATCGACGGTGGCCTCTATCTCCCCTCGATCCGCTCAGAGGGCATCGAGACGATCGCCGTCATCGTCGACACCTCGGGCTCGCTGCCCGCCCCGACGCTCGCCGAGTTCTGGGCGGAGCTGCGCGAGGTCGCGGCCGAGATCCGGCCCGATACCGTCGTCGTGCTCCAGGTCGACGCGGCGGTGCAGGACGCGGCCGAGTACGCCCCCGACGACCTTCCCGACGAGATCGCGATTAAGGGCCGGGGCGGCACCGACTTCCGCCCGGGTTTCGCCTGGCTCGACGAGCAGGGGGTTCGGCCCGGGGTCTGCCTCTACTTCACCGACATGGAGTGCTCCAGCTACCCCGAGGCCGAGCCCCCGTATCCGGTCGTGTTCGTCAACTGGTCGCACCCTCCCTCGGCCTGGAACCGCGAGCCCTGGGGCGAGCGCGTCGACATCGCGGCCGAAGGAGGTGCGCCATGAGCCGCGCGATCCACGGCGCCCCCGCCCACGCGCTGAGGCAGGCGCTCGAAGCCCTGGCCGGCCTCTCGTTCTGGATAGCGTGGACGGCCGACCCCGACCTCGCGCCCGAGCCCTTCGTGAGCGCGCGCTGCATGCGGGACGCCGCCACCGCGCTGCGCAAGGCCGCGTGCCTTCTCGACCAGGCCGCGGACCGGGCCGACCCGCCGCCCGATACCGGCGAACTGCCGGTCGCTACCCCGTGCGCCCCGGCGGACCTCCCCGGAGCTCTCGCCAGCCGGTCCGCCGGGTCCGAGTCCCCGGCCGCGCGCCCCGGCGAGGCGGAGACGAGCCCCGTCCGAGCGGGCGCGGGCGGGCCGGAGAGGCTGCGTGCCGCGCCGGTTCCTTCATCGACGGAGACATCCATGAACCACATCGCACCTCAGCCCGAGGCCGCCATCCGGGAGATCCCGCTGAGCTGTCTCGCGCTCGCGCCGGAGAACGTGCGCAAGACCCCGCCGGACGCGTTCGCCGACCACCAGCTCCGCGCGTCCATCGCCGCCCACGGCCTGCTGGAGAACCTCGTCGCCCGCGCCGACGAGCCCAACGAGAGCGGCGCCGAGCGCTTCGCCGTCGTCGCCGGCGGCCGGCGCCTGGCCGCGCTCAAGGCGCTGGCCGAGGACGGCACGCTCGACGCCGATCACCCGGTGCCCTGCAAGATCGCCGCGAACGGAGACGCGGGCGAGCTCTCGCTCGCCGAGAACATGATCCGCATCGCGATGCACCCCGCCGACCAGGTGGTCGCGTTCTCGACGCTCGCCGCATCCGGCGTCACCGCCGCCGCCATCGCCGCGCGTTTCGGCGTCACCGAGCGCATCGTGGAGCAGCGGCTCCGCCTCGGCAACGCGGCGCCCGAGCTGCTCGACGCCTACCGCGTCGAGGCCATCGACCTCGAGACGCTGAAGGCGTTCGCCGTCACCACCGACCACGAGCGCCAGCGGGCGGTATGGGAGCAGGTGTCGAGCCAGGGCTACCGGCCTTCCGCATGGCAGGTGAAGCGCATGCTGACCGAAGAGCGGGTTCCGGCCGGGTCCGCCATGGCACGCTTCGTCGGCGTCGACGCCTACGAGGCCGCGGGCGGCCCGGTGCTGCGCGACCTCTTCGCCGACGAGCACGAGAACGGCGTCTGGCTGGAGGACCCGGCGCTGCTGAACGACCTCGCCATGAAGAAGCTCCAGAGCGCCGCCGACGAGCTCGCCACGCGCTGGAAGTGGGCCGAATCACTGCCCGAGGTCGACTGGAGCGCCACCGCGCGCTTCGGGCGCATTCATCCCGAGCCCGGCGAGCCCACGGATGCCGAGAAGGCCGAGATCGAGACGCTCCGCAACCGCCACGACGAGATCGCCACCATGGAGGAGCATGAGTGGACCGACGAGCTGGTCGCGGAGGCCGAGGGCATCGACGAGCGCCTCGACGCGATCGAGGCCGAGGTCGAGTCCCGTGCCCGGTTCCGTCCCGAGGACTTCGCGATGGCCGGCTGCATCGCCACCATCGGGCGCGACGGCTCGCTCCAGGTCATCCAGGGGCTGGTCAGGCCGGACGACATACCGAAGGACACCGGCGCCGCCGCGAACGGCGAGGATTCCGACGCTGGCGGCGATGGTTCGGCCGAGACCGGCCGCGTGAACGGCCCCGCGATCTCGACGCCGCTCGCATCGCCGGTGGACCCGCGCGCGAAGGCCCGCGAGGAGGCCGGCGTCGGCATCGGGCTTGCCGACGACCTGCGCGCCGTCCGCACCGCGCTCATCAAGGCGCACCTGGCCCAGGACTTCGAGGCCGCCTTCGACCTCGTCGTGTTCCAGATGGTCCGAGCCGTCTTCGCGCGCGGCTACACCATGTCGTGGCACGCGCTCGACATCGCCTTCAACGAGACCGCCGACCGGCCGACCGCCCGGATGAACGACGAGGACTTCGCCGCCTGGAGCCCCGGCGAGGCGATGCTTGCCGACTGGTCGCACCTGCCGTTCGAGTGGATGGAGGGCGACCACGACGCGGCATGCTTCGCGGCACTCCGGGCGCTGCCGCGCGCGGACAAGGAGAAGCTGTTCGCCGCCGCGGTCGCGAGGACGGTCAAGGGTCAGCTCGCCTTCGAGCACGACGCACGGCCGGAGCTCGAAGCCACCGTCGCTAGGCTCGACATCGACTTCGCGAAGCACATCCGACCGACCGCCGCGATGCTGTGGTCGCGCATCAAGAAGAGCCGCATCCTCGACATCGCCCGCGAGACCTTCGGCGCGGCGTGGACCTCGGCGCGGTCGAAGTACAAGAAGGCAAAGCTCGCCGAGACGATGGAGACCGCGTTCGCGGCCGGCCACACCCCCGTCGGCTTGGGCGCCACGGCGCATGCCGCCGCGCTCGCCTGGGCGCCGCCCGGGTTCGCGGCATTCGATGTCGGCGGCAGCGCCGGGAACGACACCGGCGGCGTTGCGGCGGCGGCGGAAGCACCGGCCAACCCCGCGGACGCATCGGAGGATGCAACGGCGGAGCCCGACTCCCCGGAGAAGCCGCGCACCACGTCGGTGGTGGAAAGCATCGACTCGCCGGCGGTTGCCGAACGCCTCGCCGCCGCGCGGGCAGCCCGCGTCATGGAGGAGGCAGGTGAGTCCGGCACCGCTCCGCAGTCGGACGCAGCCGACAACCCGCAGGCCCCTGCCCACGGCAACGGCCACGCGGCTCCCGTCCAGACGGAGGGCGAGGCCGGCCCGGAGCCGGTGAACGGACGGGACGGGGACGAGGAACCGCAGGGAGATTCGGCGATCGGGGACGCGATGGACGCCCGTACGTCCGTGCAGCCGTCCGGCCGCGTCAACGGCCACGCAGTCGGCGACGACGCGCTGGACATCCCCGAGTTCCTGCGCCGCGTCCACTGACCGTCCGCTCCACCGCAAAGCGCCCCGTCCGGAACCCCACCGGGCAGGGCGCTTCCCTTTCCGCCTGCTTCACGGAGAGTGCCGATGAACGACACCCCGACTGCGACCATCCGCGCGCGCATCCACGAGAGCGCCGTCAAGCGCGTGACACGGACGTTCGCCGCGACCCTCGCCGACGCCTTCACCGAGATTCTGCAGAACTGCCGCAGGGCCGGCGCCACGCGCGTCCACGTCTGCGTCGCGGAGACCGACGGCCGTTTCGCCGTCACCGTGACCGACGACGGCGCCGGCATCGCCGACCCGTCCGTCCTGCTTTCGTTCGGCGAGAACGGCTGGAGCAAGGCGCTCGTACGCCGCGAGGACGCCGCGGGCATGGGTATGCTGAGCCTCGCGCGCCGCGGCTGTACCGTTTCCTCCCGGCCGCGTATGCCAAACGGCGAGACCGTGTCCGGCTGGCGCGTCGCGTTGCAGCCCGAGCACTTCCTGGGCGAGGCCGACGCCGAGGTACACACCCACGATGCCGCGCCTTGGCCGAGCGGCACCGCCGTCGCGTTCGACACCAGCGAGTCCGCCGATGCGATTCGCCATGCCGTCGGCGCCGCAGCGTGGCACTACCCGCTGCCGGTCGTCCTCGAGCACGCCCCCGGGACACCTCCCGGCGGCGAGACGCTCGAACGCCGCGCCTTCCTCGACGGCGCGCTCCATGCCGAGCGCTGGCGGGGGCTGGTGTTCGGCGTCTTCAAGGACCGCTGGAACGGCTTCGGCCTGCATGACCCGGACGTGAACTTCCACGGCCTCACGGTCTCCGTCCGCCTGCCGACGGTCGAGGCCGTGCACGGCCCGCAATGGACGGTCGCCGCCGACATCGAGGACTGTCCCGAGCTCGAGCTCGAGCTCCCCGCACGCAAGGAAGCCGTTGAGACCCCGTTCCTCGCCGAGATGCGCGAGGCCGCAAGGCGCGCCATCTACCGCGCCATGGCCGCCGATCCGGATCCGCGCCCGTCCTTCGAGGACCGGCGACGCGCGCACGAGGCCGGTATCGACATCGCCGCCCCGCCGGCCGAGCTCCGCCCCTGGCGGGCGAGCCTTGCCGACGTCGACGACTGGCGCGAGCCGCCGCGGCGCGTGCCCGTCGGCGACGGCGCCCTGCTGATGGACTGCGACCCCGAGCCGCCCGAGGCCCAGACGCTGCGCCGCGCCGCCGAGCGGGCCGGTATCGAAGACCGCCTGTTCGAGACCGACCGCCGTCTCGAAGGCTATGGCTGGTACGACCGTCTCGACCGGGTGCGCACCATCCACACCGCGGTCACGGCGAACGGCCGGACCCATGCGCTGGACGCGTATCCCGTGCCGGAACGGAAAGGTGCGGCGCAGGCGCCGATGCCCCAGCGCCCGGACGCGATCGCCATCAGCCTTGCTGTCCGGCCCGCTTCGGGCCCGGGGCGCATCGTCGACCTCGACGCCGATGTCGCCTTCGCGGGCGAAGCGTGGTCCTGGGTCGGCGATGCCCTGCCGCTGGTCGCCACCGGCAGCGGCCTCGAACCCCATGCGCTCGCCGAGCTCATGCGGGCGGGGTTCTTCAGTCCGAGCGACGACGCCGAGGCCGACAGTTGGGAGACCCAGCGCGACCGGTTCGACGAGGAAGCCCTTCACATCGCGACGCGGCTGCTCTGCTCGGACGACGAGGCAAGGCGGGTGTCCATCGCCGATGCGGTCTCGCGCGAGCTGTTCTGGCTCCTGCCCCGGGACCGCGCCGTCGACATCGCGGTGCGCAATCGCAGGGTCACCGTCTCCCTCGGCGAGCCGATCGCGGAGGCCGCATCATGAAGCGGCCATGGACGATCTCGCTCGCCTATGCCCGCTACTGGGGCGCCACCGTCACCGTGGAGGCGGAGTCGCTCGAGGAGGCGATTCCGGCCGCCATCCGTGCCGCGGACGAGTCCGAGCGGTGGAAGAACACCGACCACGCTTCCGACCCGTACTGCATCGCCGCCCGCGAGGGCGCCGATGCCGAACCCTGGGAAGGACCGGCATCGGCGCTCCCGATCCCGGACCGGTTCACCGAACGCGGCGTGCCGCCGGTGGTGACGCTGACCGGCCCCGCCCCGCCGGGGAGCATCGACGTCTCCGGCGGCACCGTGCGGCTTCGCTTCGTGGACCGGACGGGCACGGTGACCACCGAGGCCTCCGATCCCCCGCCGCCTCCGGGGAACACACCGCTCGTCACCGTCTCGCGCGATGCCCGCGGAAAGCCCCACGTTGAGGTACGGCACGGCAGGGCGCGCGTGCGGATCGTCGACGGCTGAGCCGCCTGCCGGCCTGCCGCCGGCGCCCCATCCACCGCCAGCTCCCGGCCGCCTGGAGCCCGGCCGGCGTCCGTCCGGACGAGGGAGGGCCGGGGCGCGGGAGCGTCCCCGGTTCTCCGGACACCGTTCCCCACGCCACGGGAGACCCCGCCCATGAAGAATCCCGCTCTCTCCGCCGCCGCGCCCGCGCCCCCATGCTCCGGCGACGAGGCGCACAAGCGCGCCATCGCCCGGGCCGTGTGGACCGAGATCCACTGGCTGATGCCGCGCGACCGCACGGTCAGGGTCACAGTCGACGGCGACGACATCGCGGTCGAGCTCGGCCCACCACCTCGTTCCACGGCCCACTGACCCGGCGCGACCGCTCCGACGAGGACGCTCCGCATCCGGCCACGCGGCGGCTCCTCGCGCAGCCGCGCCCTCACCCGTTTCACCCGCCCCCCGGACGGAGCGATCGCCTCCGCCTCTTCCCCGCAGAGGAACCCGACCATGTCCCAACCCTCCATCTGCACCGCATTCGGTCCCGTGATCGACGCCTACACCCGCGCCCAGGCGATCGACGACGGCATTCTCGTCGATGTCTCCGACACCGCGCGCGAAGCCGGTTTCAGGATTCCCGTCGCGCTCACGCGCACGGTCTGGAACCGTCTCGTTGCCCTGCCCGAAAGCTACCAGGGATTCCAGGACGAGCGCGGGCGCCTGTGGGACGTCCTCTGGATGGCGCGCCACTACGCGCTCCGCGCATCCAACCGCGACCGCGTGACGATGTGCGTGCTGGTGCGCGACATTCGCAAGGACCTGCGCGACAGCAACCGGCCGCCCCGCAAGCACTTCCCCATCGTGGCGACCGGCGCCGGCGACGAAGGCGAGCCGGTCATTACCGTGATGTTCCCGGAGGACGACTGAGCGCGCCGCCGCGCCTCTCCA
>Ga0209021_1001405_pt1 | contig 24190 bp, 17 predicted proteins | sample PinacodermFT_FD_187299 | JGI IMG/M metagenome (GOLD analysis project Ga0209021, IMG submission 187299) | Host-associated microbial community of the marine sponge Aplysina aerophoba from Gulf of Piran - sponge pinacoderm, lysed by freeze-thaw... | ecosystem: Host-associated > Porifera > Sponge >... | reverse complement strand
CCCGCGGCCCGAGAGGGCCGTGGAACGGATCACGCCAATCACGTTCAAGAGCGTCCACGTTGCGAACGCCAGGGTGACGCGGAGTATGAGAAATCCGGGATCGCTCTGCGAAGACCCCTTGAGCACGAGGGACGGAAGACCGCGCCAGCCGGCATCCATTCCTCGTAGCTCGGGAACCCGGCGTTCCAAGCCGCTTCTCCGGTCCTGCCCGGTCCGAGATCCGTTACTCAACCAAGCCGCATTTTCACGGCAACCGGGCGCGAGACGTTGTCGACGGGCCGCTGAACGGCCCGGACTCGGCTCGGGCAGCATTTCGAAGCCGAGCCGATGACCGCCCGCCGCCTTGCCCGACAGGCTCTCAGGTCGCCCGGGCCTCTACGGAGGACGCCCGCCGGCCGACCTCCCGCTGTCCCATGAGGGCGGTCAGGTCGGCATCGTCGACTTCCCGGATCCGGTCCGCAAGCCTCTTGAAGTCGCGGAAGATGGCGTCCATCTCGCTCTCCTCCGGCCGAAAGCCCAGTTCCCCGAGGCGCGCGCGCAGGGCGTGCCGGCCGCTGTGCTTGCCCAGGACGAGCACGTTGCCGGAAACGCCCACGTCGTTCGGGTGCATGATCTCGTAGGTGGCGCGGTTCCGCAGCACTCCGTGCTGGTGGATGCCGGCCTCGTGCGCGAAGGCGTTCTGCCCGACGATCGCCTTGTTGCGCTGCACGACCATGCCCGTGATTTCGGAGAGAAGCCGGCTCGACGGATAGATCTCCCGGGTATCGATGCCCGTGGTGACCGTGAACAGGTCCCGCCGGGTGCGGAGACTCATCACGATTTCCTCGAGCGAGGCGTTCCCCGCGCGCTCGCCGATCCCGTTCACCGTGCATTCGACCTGCCGTGCGCCCGCTTCGATGGCCGCGAGGCTGTTCGCCACCGCCATTCCCAGATCGTTGTGGCAATGCACGCTGATCACCGCCCTGCCGATGTTCGGGACCGTGCGGTGGAGATGGCCGATGAGGGCGCTGAACTCGGCCGGCATCGTGTAGCCCACCGTGTCCGGGATGTTGACAGTCGTGGCGCCGGCGTCGATTGCGGTTTCCACCACTTCGGCAAGGAAATCCGGCTCGGTGCGGGAACCGTCCTCCGGAGAAAACTCCACATCCTCGGTCAGCTCCCGTGCGGCGCCCACCGATTCCGCCGTTCGCCGCACGATCTCGCGTTTCGCCATGCGCAGCTTGAACTCGCGGTGAAGGGCACTCGTGGCGAGGAAGACGTGGAGCCGGGCCCGGGGCGCATCTCGAAGTGCGTTCCAGGCGGCCTCGATGTCGCCGGGCACGCAGCGGGCGAGCGCTGCGATGCGGGGTCCCTCCACCTCGCGCGCGATCGCCTGGACCGCTTCGTGGTCTCCTTCGGACACCGCCGGAAAACCCGCTTCCAGGATGTCCACCCCAAGTCGCGCGAGCTGCCGGGCCATCCGAAGCTTTCCTTCGAGGCCCATGCTGCAGCCCGGTGACTGTTCGCCGTCCCGGAGCGTCGTGTCGAAAATCAGGACGCGGTCCGATGCAGGGGTGGAGGTCATGTTGGGTTGTCCCCGGTGAGGGCCGGAATCAGGGGAATCCCGGCCCGAATGAAGAATGACCCCGACGACCAAAGTCGCCGGGGCACGCCGTATTGGCAACCGTAGACCCCGGAAAGACCTGTGTCAAAGCGCTGGCGCGCCTTTCCCCGACCGCGGCCGAGGCCGGAGCCCTCCCGGCCCCGCTCAGGAACCGAACAGCATGCCCCAGTCCATGATGATCGGTTCCGGAGTGAAACAGAGAACGAATGTCACGACCCCCGCAGCGGCCAGCAACTGACGGCTCCTTCCCAGGGGGATGGAGTCATCCAGCGTGGGCGGGTGCGGCCGCCGGGCGCCCAGGAGCAGGCAGAGGAGTCCCCACACGAGCCAGGTCGGCGACCACACGGCCAGCGGAAACATGAGCAGGTGCACCACCTTCGAGAACCGGGCCGCGCGTCCCCGCAGCACCGCGTACAGCGCGTGCCCCCCGTCGAGCTGCCCCATCGGCAGAAGATTGATCGCGGTGACGAGCAGGCCGAACCAGGCGGCAAGGCCCATGGGGCTCAGATAGAGGACTTGCCCGTCGGGGACCACGGGGCCGAACGCCGAAGCGAACCACTCGAAGAGGATCGGCTCCCCGAACTGCAAGCCTCCCGCCGCCATCGCGCCCGGGCGCGAGGAGGCGACTCCCGCCGCCAGGAACGGTAGACAGACCAGGAAGCCGGCGATGGGTCCGGCAAGCCCCACGTCAATGAGGGCCCGGCGGTTCGGGAACGGCGAGCGAATCCGGATGAAGGCGCCCAGCGTTCCCACCATCGTGAAGGGCATCGGCAGGAAATACGGCAGGCTCGCGTCCACGCGGTAGTGCCGGGCGGTGAGGTAGTGGCCCAGTTCGTGGCAGAGGAGGATCAGCAGCAGCGAGAACGAATAGGGAATCCCGTAACCGATCCAGAGCACGGCCCACTGGAGCCCCGACCGGGACCCCTCCGAATCCCGGAAGAGCTCCGGCGCCTCCGCCGCAATCCCGAGCGCGCCGCCGACCCAGAGGGTGGTGGCGAGCGTGGCGACAAACAGCGCCGCCGGAAGCAGGAATCGCCGGCGCCCGGGCGCCTCCTGCCGGAGTTCGAGTCCTCCGGTTTCGGGCGGAGATCTCCGAGGCGCGGTCGCCTCCTGGATTTCGCCGCCGTTCATCGGTCCGGATACAGGAGATGACGGCTTCGTTCCCGGAGGAACTCACCTACCGAGGCCTCCTCGGCAGCCATCAGCTCGTCCACCGGGATTCCGGCATCGATTCCCCGGCGGATGCGGTCGGTTCCGAGCAGCAGGTCCAGCCAGAAGCGCTCTCCGCTGGAACGCCAGCCGAACTGCTCGGGATGGGTGCGGCGAACCGCGTCGATCGCCGTCAGGCCGGTGCGCACGGGCCAAAACGCGTCGAGGTCGGTGATCTCGACCCGGAGTCCGGCGCTCGCCTCGTCCGGGAAACGTGGATTCGGCGCCGCGGGCACCGATCGGGGCGTGAAACGCGCCTCGGCAAAGCGGACTCCGGGCATCGCATCCACTCCCCCAAGCTGGGTGATCCACGCGGCGGCATCCACCCACGGAGCTCCCACCACCTCGAACGGGGTCTCCGTGCCGCGTCCCTCCGACAGCATGACTCCCTCGAACAGGCCGAAACCCGGGTAAACGAGGGCGCTCTCGAGCGTCGGGATGTTGGGGGACGGCGGCCGCCAGGGAAGCCCCGTCTCCTCCCAGCGGGTGCCGCGGGTGAGATTGCTCACCGGGACGACCTGCACCGACGCTCCCTCGCGGGCCGCAAAGAGCCGCGCCAGTTCGCCGGCGGTCATCCCGTGCAGGAGGGGGAGTCGATCCGTGCCGACGAAGGACTGGAACTCCGGGTCGAGCATGGGACCCTCCACGCGGTCTCCGCCGTTGGGGTTGGGCCGGTCGAGCACCCAGAACTCGACTCCCGCCCGGTTCGCGGCGATGAGCGAGTTCCTGAGCGTCGATATGTACGTGTAGAACCGAACCCCGATGTCCTGGATGTCGAAGACCAGCGCGTCCAGTTCCGCGAGCGATGCCTCGTCGGGACTCCGGCGCTCCCCGTAGAGGCTCAACACGGGAATGGCCGTCTCCGGGTCGCGGCCCGACGCGACCTCCTCGCCCGCCGCCGCCGACCCCGAAACGCCGTGCTCCGGACCGAAGAGCAAGGACACCTCCACCCCGGCGTCAATGAGCGCCGCGGCCGCCGGCCGGCCACCGATCGTGCGGCCGGTGTGGTTCGTGATCAGCCCCACCCGTTTGCCCCGGAGTTCTCCCGGACCTTCGGCGACGAGCCGGTCAAGGCCGGGACGCACCGCGGTTTGCAGCGGATCCCCGGCCGGAGCGCAGGAAACAAGCGCCCCGATGAGAAGCAGCGGGGCCGCGCTGCGGGCGCGCGCGAACACCGTCAAGGGGACCGGCGGGTCAGGCCAGACGGTCGACCCACCCGTACGGATCCGGGCGGCGGCCGAGACGGATACCCGTCAGCCGGTCCCGCAATTCGTCCTGGAGCGGCGTCTCCTCGGGGAGCCGAACCTCGACCCCGCCCCCGGTGAGGCGCGCCACCGGTGTCACCACCGCCGCGGTCCCGACGCCGAAACACTCGTGGAGCGTGCCGGCCTCACCTGCCCCGGCGACTTCTTCGATCGACACGGGGCGCTCTTCCACCGTCCTGCCCATCTGATCGCGAAGGAGCTGAATCGCGCTGTCCCGGGTAATGCCCGGCAGGATCGTCCCACCGAGTGGCGGGGTGACCACCCGGTCGCCGATGACGAACATCATGTTCATCGTGCCGCATTCCTCAACGAAGCGGTGCTCCCGGGAATCGAGCCAGAGCACGTTGTCGCAGCCGTGCTCCCGGGCCTCCTTCATTCCGTAGTAGCTGGCCGAGTAGTTCCCCGCGGCCTTCGCTTCGCCGATCCCACCTTCCGCCGCCCGGATCCACTTCCGGGTCACATAGAGGCTTACCGAACCCTCGTAATAGGCCCCGACCGGAGCAGTCATCACGTAGAAGCGGTACTCCCGCGACGGACTGACGCCGATATAGGGATCCGACGCGAAGAGGAACGGTCGGATATAGAGGGAGCCGTGCTCGTTCGCGGGTATCCACTCCCGGTCGAGCCGAACGAGTTCGCGGATGCCTCCGAGAAAGATCTCTTCCGGGACCTCGGCCATCACCATCCGGCGCGCCGAGCGGTTCATGCGCCGCCAGTTCTCTTCCGGCCGGAAGAGCACGGGAGCCCCGTCGTCAGTGAGATGAGCCTTCATCCCCTCGAAGATGGCCTGCGCGTAGTGCAAGACCGCGGTCGCCGGATGCAGCGAGATGTCTCCGAAGGGAACGATCTCGGGCTCGTCCCAGACACCGTCCTCGCACCGTGCGCCCAGCATGTGATCGCTGTAGACCCGGCCGAACGGGACGTTCGCGAGATCCACCTGGGGGAGCCGGGAGGCGTGCACCCGGCGGACGCGGATGGCGGGACTGGACGTAACGGCGGAACTCATCGGCGCCGGATGCTAGCAGCCTGTGGCAAACCCCCGCCGCGTTCGACGGGCGATCCATCCCGGGCTGGCGCCGGCCGCGCGGAAGCGCTCACCCGGGCGTTTCCCGCCGCCGCATCACCACCACGATCCAGCCCGCCAGGCCGGCCGCGGCAAGCGGCCAGAGCAGCCAGGACCACGACGGCGGCGCCCCTCCCGAGATCGCCCAGGCCCGGGTGAGCTCCAGGTACCGAGACTCGAGCAGGTGCCAGGCTGCGTGGCCGCCCACTACCGAGAGCAGGGCGGTGACCATGAAGCGGGAGCGGTCGGTTCCGCTCAGGAGATGCAGCAGCGGGATCACCGCGAGCACGACCGCCGCCTGTCCTGCTTCCACTCCCAGATTGAAGGAGAAGAGCGCGAGCGGCAGGTGGTCCCCGGCGAAAGCGAGGGACTCGCCGAGCGCGAAGGCGAAGCCGAAGCCGTGGAACAGTCCGAAGACGAGCGCCAGGATCGCTCTCCGGACGACGCTCGCCGAAATCAGATTCTCGATCGCGGTGTACAAGATCGAGAGCGCCACCACGCCCTCGACAAGGGGAACGAACCAAAGCGCCTCGGGTGCGTGCCCGAGCGCCGCGGTCACGAGCGTCACCGAGTGGGCCACGGTGAATCCGGTGACCATGATCAGCAGGTGCTTGATGCGCGAGAGGCGCCCGAAGGGGGCGATGAGGCAGATCAGGAAGAGCAGGTGGTCCCAGCCGGTCAGGATGTGCTCGACCCCCGAGCGTCCGAAGGCGAAGAACGCCTGGAAGGGTGACGGGTCCAGTACTACCCTGCCCTCCCGGATGCTGATGTGGTACAGGTTGCTCTTCCAGTCCTCCATGTCGGCGTCCCGGCGCTCGTACACCACGTCGATCGCCACCCGGTCGCCGAATCCGGGCGCCACGTTGCACTCGATGGCGACGCTTCCCTCCGCGGGCGCCGGATAGGCCAGGTAGAAATCGAGAAAACCCTGGTTCCAGAAGACCTGGGTGTCGGCCGGCAACGGATCGGAGAGGACCGTTTCGCGCGCTGCGTCGAAATCGGTGAACGACCGGTTCCACGGCAGGGCCACCCGGTAGGCGCGCAGTTCGGCGGGCAGCAGACTGCCGTCGGGATGGAAGAGGGGCGCCTCCTCGGCGAACACTTCCCCCGCTCGCCGCAGCACGGGATCCGCGCGCTCGAAATCGAGGTATCCGGCGCCCCACTTGGGAACGTTGAGCGAGAGCAACAGCAGCAGCGGAACCCGCGCTACCAGGTGCAGTTCGCCGTCCATCTCCCGGACGAAGACCGGAATCCGGATCTCGTCGGGGATATCGTGGGAAGCCGCCGGCCGGGGCCCGGCGGCGAGGAAGAGCAGGGAAAGAGCCAGCAGCGCGGCCAAGCCCCGCGTGCCCTTCTCCATGGCGCGATCAGGCGGGTGCAGAACCCCGGCCGGGCGGGATCTCCAGCGAACGCCTCCGCGTGTACGGAGGCGTTCGGCTTCCGGTCAGGATGTTCTGGGGAATTCCCGTACCCGGGCGACGATCAGTGGAGGTGCCCCTCGTGGTCCACGACGAACTTCTGGGCGCGGCGTCCCTGGTTCACCTCGGCGGTGTAGAAGTTGCCGTCCGAGTCCACCGCCACGTTGTGCACCCAGTGGAATTGGCCCGCGTAGCGGCCCCGCCGTCCGAAATAGGCCTCGATCTCCATGGCTTCCCGGTTGATGATGTGAATTCGCTGGTTCTGGCCGTCGGCGTTGTAGAGATCCACCTGCCCCTCGTCCGGAGAAAGCTCCAGGTCCCAGGTCGAACCGTTTCCGAGGCTGTTCCCCTCCACGATCATCTCGTTCACGTAAGTCCCGTCCTTCTGGAACACCTGGATCCGGTTGTTCACCCGGTCGGCCACGTAGACCATCCCGTCCCTCGCGATCCGCACCGCGTGGACCGGCGTCCGGAACTGCTGGATGGGCTCCGAACCCGGGACGAAGCGGCCGGTGTCCTCGTCGGAAGGCTCGTTCCCGTAGGCGCCCCAGTGCCGCAGATACTCCCCCGTCTCCGCATCGAAGACGATGATCCGCTTGTTCAGGTAACCGTCGGCGATGTAGAGCTCATTCGTTTCCGGATCTACCTCCATGTCGGCGGGTTGACCGAGAAACTCGGTGCTGTTGCTGCCCTCGGTGCGGCCAGCCTGGCCGATCTGCATCACGAAGGTTCCGTCGCCGCTGAACTTGAGCACCTGGTGGTCGTCGGGACCGTTCCCGGCGAGCCAGACATAGCCCAGGTGGTCCACGAAGATGCCGTGCTCGCTGGCCGGCCATTCGTAGCCCTCGCCCTGGTAGCCGTTCGCATCGCCCCAACTGTCGAGCAGGTTGCCGTCGGCGTCGAACTTGAGAACCGGCGGCGCCGGGTTGCAGCACTGGGAGAGCGGCGGGTCCTGGGCGAGCCCCGACTCGTCGGCGTTGAGGCTGCGGGGGCGCTGGACGAGCCAGATATGGTCGTTCATGTCCACCGCGATCCCGGAGACTTCCCCGATCAGCCAGTCGTCGGGGAGGATGGGCCAGTGGGGATCCACTTCGGGCATTTCCGCATGCTCGGCGTGCGGGTCGTGCATCGGCGCCCCGCTCGTCCGTTCGCCCGGTTCCTGGCAGCCGACGGCGAACGCCACTCCCAGAACCATCAAGAAAAGAACCGCATTCCTGGTCTTCATCGCTGTCTCCCGGAGTCGCTGCCCCGACGAAAATCCGTTATCGGCGCCCGCACGGCGCCAAACCGAGTGAGTGTATGGGAACCCCGGCCCACGGCAAAACCGTCCGGGGCCATCGCGACTCCCGAGCGGCGGCCTTCCGCCGGGGCCCGGCGCCGGCCCGGACTTCGGGAGGTCCTCCGTTTCCGTAGCGGCTCCCGCGACGATCAGTGGGTGTGGCCCGAGTGGTCGACCACGAACTTCTGCGCCCGGCGTCCGGTGTTGACCTCGGCCGTGTAGAAGTTGCCCTCGGAATCCACCACGACGTTGTGGACCCAGTGGAACTGCCCGGAGTAGCGCCCGCGGCGCCCGAAGAAGGTCTCGACCTCCAGCGCCGACCGGTTGATGATGTGGATCCGCTGGTTCGTGCCGTCGGCGTTATAGAGGTCCACCTGGCCGTCGTCCGGTGAGAGTTCGAGGTCCCAGGTGGAGCCCGCGCCGAGCGTGTTGCCCTCCACGATCAGTTCGTCCACGTAGGTCCCGTCCTTTTGGAACACCTGGATCCGGTTGTTCACCCGGTCCGCCACGTAGACCATGCCGTCGTTCGCGATCCGGACCGCATGCACCGGGGTCCGGAACTGCTGGATGGGCTCCATGCCCGACTCGAACGAACCGGTGTCCTCGTCCGAGGGTTCGTTCCCGTAGGCCCCCCAGTGGCGGCGGTACTCGCCCGTTTCGGCATCGAAGACGATGATCCGCCTGTTCAGGTACCCGTCGGCGATGTAGAGCTCGTTGGTTTCCGGATCGACCTCCATGTCGGCGGGCCGGCCGAGGAACTCGGTGCTGTTGCTGCCCTCGGTGCGGCCCGCCTGCCCGATCTGCATCACGAAGGCGCCGTCGCCGCTGAACTTGAGCACCTGGTGGTCGTCGGGCCCGTTTCCGGCGAGCCACACGTAGCCCAGGTGATCCACGAAGATGCCGTGCTCGGTCGCGGGCCACTCGTAGCCCTCACCCTGATAGCCGTTTTCGTCCCCCCAACTGTCGAGCAGGTTCCCGTCGGTGTCGAACTTCAGGACCGGCGGCGCCGCGTTGCAGCAGACGGAAACCGGCGGATCCTGCATGAGCCCCGTTTCGTCGGCGTTCAGGCTGCGGGGCCGATGGACGAGCCAGATGTTGTCGTCCAGGTCCACCGCGATCCCGCCGACTTCCCCGATCAGCCAGTCGTCGGGGAGCCTGGGCCACGCCGGGTCTACCGTCGGCGGCTCGGCGTGCTCGTCGTGCGGATCGTGGGGCGGCGCCCCGCTCGTTCTTTCCCCGGGCGGCTGGCAGCCCACGGCGAAAGCCAGCACCAGGAGCGCCACGAAGAGAAACTGCGTGTCGGTCTTCATTCCTGCCTCCCCGGAGCCGCCGCCACCCCCGCCGGCCCATCGTCCAGAGTGAGTCTATGGGAACCGCCGCAGGCGTCAGCGCTCATCCGGGAGCGCCGCGATCACCGCGTCGTGGAACGCAGGCCGCAGCCGGAAGATCCCCTCGTTCTCCCGCGTCGGATAGACGCGGTTCGTGAGTAGTACCGCGAAGAGTTCGCGCTCCGGATCCACCCAGATCGAGGTGCCCGTGAAGCCGGTGTGCCCGAAGGAGGACGGCGAGAAATGGTCCCCCGCCGAGGAAGGCCCCCCGGACGAACTCCGCGACGGAGTGTCCCAGCCGAGCGCCCGGCTGCTGCCCGGCGCGATCCCGGCCCGTCTCGTGAAACGGGCGATGGTGCCCTCCCGGAGGAGCCGCTCGCCGTTCATGGAACCGCCGTTCAGGAGCATCTGCAAGAAGACGCCCAGGTCGCCGGTGGTGCTGAAGAGCCCGGCGTGCGCCGCGACCTCGCCCAGAACCACGGTGTTCTCGTCGTGCACCTGCCCCCGCACCACCGTTCCCCGCCAGGGGTTGTCCTCCGTGGGCGCGATGCGCTCCAGCCACTCGGGGGGTGGTCGATACCGGGTGTCGGCCATTCCCAGCGGACCGAAGATCCGCTCCTCGGCGAGGACGTCCAGCCTCTTCCCGGAGACCCGTTCGATGATTTCGCCCACGAGCAGTACGCCGTTGTCGGAATACACGGTGTCCGTGCGTGGTTCGTAGTCCGAAGCGGCGCCCATGATCCGGTCGAAGACCATCCGGCGGGCGTCGTCGAGCGGCAGGCCGCGCGCCTCCGGGTCGAATTCCAGGTAGAACTGGATCCAGGCCGGCAGTCCCGAGCAGTGGGCGAGGAGGTCGGCCACGGTCACCCCGCTTCGCCGGTTCCGCTCCTCTTCGGAGGGCGCCTGGTCGAGGAACTCCGGTAGGTAGGCGCTCACCGGAAGCGAGATGTCCAGCGTCCCCTCTTCCACGAGCATCATCACGAGAGTCGTGGTTCCGACCACCTTGGTGAGCGAAGCGAGGTCGTAGACCGTCTCCGCAGTCACGGCGGGGGCCTCCTCCTCGTAGGTCAACCGGCCAAAGCCCTCCTGGAGGAGCACCCTGCCCCGGCGCACCACGAGAGCACTCGCCCCCGGAGTCACGCCGGCGGCGATCGCATCCTCGATCACCGCCCGGATGTTCTCGACGCCTTCGGGACTCATGCCGACCTCCCCGGGTTCGACCGGGCGGAGCCGTTGCCGCTCCGCCTGTTTCCTGACACCTGCCCCCGTGGACTCTCCCTCGAGCGGGATCGGCAGGCGTCCTTCCAGCGCACTCTCGCCGAACAGCGCCGCCGCTGCCGCTTTCTGATTTGCCCGCGCTCCGTCCCAGGCGAGCAGGACCGCCGCCTCCGGGGGCGCACCCCCGATCCCGTGGGGGTTGCCGAACGAAACGACGAGCAGTTTCTCTGCGAAGGGGGTCACCACATTCAGGAGTTCCTCCGGCATTTCGAGACCGTTCTTCCTGAAATCGGCCACCACCACCGCGTCCGCCCGATCCGCGTCGCGGGCGAACCGCGCCAGCGGAAGCGCCCCGTGGCGCGTCGTCGTTATCCTCGACGACAACGCGCCCCGCCGGCGGAGTTCTCCCCGGAAGAAGCGGCGATCGGGCTCGTAGGGACCTTCCTGATGGACCTCGACCAGGAGGAGATCGGGGGTGGCTGCGGAATGTCCCGACCTGCTGCCGGGGATTCGGGTGGACCACGGGATCAGCCCCTCCGGATCGCGGACGAGCGTCAGCCCCCGGGCAAAGAGCGACTCCGCGAATTCCCGGGCGGCCGGATCGCCGAACGCCTCCCCGAGGCGCTCCGGCGGGCCCCGGTCTTCGAAGAGGCCGAGCCGCGCCTTCGCTTCCAATACTCGCAGGACCGCGTCTTCCAGCCGGTCCTCGTCGAGCCGGCCCGCGCGCACCGCGCGGACGAGAGCCTGGTGCGCCACCACGGGATCTCTCGGAACCAGAATCACGTCCACTCCCGCGCCGAGCGCGAGCGCCGCCACCTCACCGTCGAAGCGGCCGGCCCTGGCGCCCTCCATTTCCAGGGCGTCACTCACCACGAGTCCGGAGAACCCCATTTCCGACCGCAGCACGCCGTCGAGGATCTCGGGCGAGAGGATCGCGGGCCGGTCGTCCCGGCCGTCGAGCGCCGGAACGGCCAGGTGGCCCGGCATGACCGCGGACACCCCCGCCTCCACCGCCGCCCGGAAGGGAGCAAGATCCACCGCGTCGAGGCGCGCCCGGTCCGCCGGCACCAGCGCGAGCCCGTGGTGGGAGTCCGTACCGGTTCCGCCGTGCCCGGGAAAGTGCTTGGCGGTCGCGAGGGCCCCGCCCGCTTCCACCCCGCGCAGGAAGGCGACTCCGAGCTCCGCCACGAGGCCGGGATCGGACCCGAAGGAGCGGGTGCCGATCACCGCACTCGAGGGGCTTTGGAGGACGTCCAGCACCGGGGCCAGCACCAGATGGACTCCCACCGCCCGCGCTTCCCGCGCCACGATGCGGCCCTGGCGCTCGAGAGCCCCGGGATCGGGAGACGCCGCCGCCTGCATCGCCGGCGGAAACCGCACCCCCCCGGCCGTGCGCATGGGGGTTCCCCACTCGTAGTCGGCAGCGACCAGGACCGGGAGCGGCGCCGCGTTCTGGAGAGCGGTGGTGATTTCGCGGGTTCCCTCGGGACTGCCCGCGAAGACGACGACCCCGCCCAGCCGGCCGGCTTCGGCCATCTCAAGCAGCTCGCGGCGGTCCGGGTCCGCGAAGTTCCTGAACTCGGCCGGTGCGCGCGGCATCAGCACCTGGCCCACTTTCTCCTCGAGGGTCAGCCCCGCCAGCACCCGGCGCGCGGTCCGGGAGGGTTCCTCCGCGCTCCCGGCGGACGCCGCCGCCAACAGGAGCCCGATCCAGGCGCCCCGGACCGGTGCGTCGCTCCGCGGTGCTCTCACGCGCCGTTCGCTCCCCTCAGGCTTTCTGCAACAGGACGACGCGGTTCGTGTTGGTGCCCTTCCGCCGGTTGTCCACCCCCCAGCAGTTGGAGGTCTTGGTGAACTGCTGGTCGTTCACCAGGACGAGCAGCGGCTCGAGGCCCGCCTCCCTGGCCGCGGGCACCACCAGGGTCTCCAGCAGCAGACGTCCGCTCCGCACTTCTCCCACCTCGAAGGCAACGAGTCCGGAATGCGCCAGGACGCGGCGCAACTCCCGAAACACCCGGGTCATGGCCGCCTGCCAATCCGCCGCGCGCGCCCAGTGCCACAGCGCCACCTTATCCCCATCCACCCCGTTGAACCAGCAACGGAGCCAGTTGTCGGCCCGATAGTTCACCACGTCCAGAAAGGGCGGCGAGGTCACGACCAGGCGGACGGCGCCGTCGCCGATCCGGGGGGTGCGGTCGGCCGATGAGGTCAGGAGCACCGGATCGCCGTTCGCCAACCGGGTGCGGTCGACCTCCTGAAGCCGCGCCAGCAAGGAACGCGTCTTCCGGAGGATGAGCGCCTTGACCTCCCGCTCCGGCGGGGACTGGTTCCGGCGCTCGTTGATCCGGCGCTGCGACCGGACCGACGCCGCCTGGTTGGGGGGCAGCGTGTATACCGAGAAAAACCCGGGCGAGTGGCCGGTGAGCCGGTTGGTTGCAACCATTTGAATCCAGCGGTCCACGCGATCTGCCGCGCCTGCGGTCCGGCGCCCTATCAGTTCCTCCCGGAGGTTGACGATCCGCCGAAGCGTGGCCGGGTGGTAGAAGACGAGGAGTTCCTCCGGGAGCACACACGGGCGCTCGAGATCGAACGAGGCCAGGCGCGCCGCAACCTCGGCGGCTTCCGGGGGATCGAAACGCGGCTCGAGAAGGCGCGCACTCAGCGGGTTGAGGTCGGAGCCGGCCGCGCGACGACCGAGCAGGGCGGCTTCCAGGAGGGTGGTCCCCCGGCCCATGAAGGGGTCGTGGACCAACTCGTCCGGCCGCGTCAGCCGGGTGATGAAGAACCGCGGCAACTGCGCCTTGAAACAGGCCCGGTACGAAATCTCGTGCAGGGAATGGGCCGCCCGCTGCTTCGAGGTCCAGAACTCGTTGACGTAGACGGGAAGGCGGACCTCCGGGTCGGGAAAAGCGACCACCCGCGTGCGCTTCCCGAACTCGCGGAACGCACGCAGCTCGGCTTCGAACGACGGGATGTCGAGCGGGTTCGCGGCAACCGCGAACCCCGTGACAGGCATTCCCGGCGGATCCGCCGAGAAGAGCGTTGGTGCCGTTTGCCGCGCCAAGATCCGTGTTCCTCCGGGGCCTTCTCGCGCCAAAGTTCCCGCCAAGGACCCCCAAGGAGCCGGCGCCCGATCGGCCCCGATGCTACCAACCCGGCGGCGTTTGCGATGTCTGGGAAGGGGGTGACCGGAAACGGCACACACCGTCCATATCATCCGCGCTTGATGAACCCGGCCCCGGCGGCACCCGAGTCGCCACAGTGGATCGAGATCCGCCGGTTCGCGACCTGGCGCGGACTCCGGGACTGGGTCGCTCGCCAGGCGTCCCTGGCCAGTGCGCAGCCCGACGGGGAACGACTCCAGCTCGTGGTCCCCACCCCGGGAGCCGCGTGGGTGCTCGACCGGACGCTCCGCGCCCGCCTTCCGGAAGGTTCCTCGCTTCCCTGGATCGGCGTCGCGGACAGCGCGTTTCGGGACCTGCCCGGCGACCTCGATCCGCCCTTCCGCGCTGCCCCGCGACTGACCCGGGAAATCCTGATCGAAGAGGTGCTGCTGGCCGGCGCCTCCGAGCCCGAGGCGCCTCCCGGAGACCCGGCGCAACTGGCGGAACCGCTGCTCGCTTTCCTCGACGAACAGGCGAGGGACGCCCGGATCAGGCCGGACCGGACGGCGTTCGAGGCATTTGCCGCCCGCACGGAGAAGAACCTCGCCGAAGCACAGGAGACGGATCAGGGAGCGGTGCGCCTCCTCAGGCTCACCCGTTGGCTCCGGCGCGTCCACGGCCGTTACCTGACCGCGCTCGAGGAGGCGGGCCGCGCCGATCCGGGTTCCCTCCGCGAGCGGCTGTTTCTGAACGCCGCCGCGCTCGCACCCTCGCTCGCCGGGCTCCGCGTGGTTGGGGTGGGAGAGGACGCGCTGCGACCGTCCGATGCGGAACTCCTCGCCGCTCTCCTGCGTCCCGGGAAGCTGGTTTGGGCGCTCCCCGGCGACGCACCTCCGCCACGTCTGCCGACGGGGCTGCCGGTCCGCGAGGCCCGCATCGACGGGGAGGCTCGTCCGGGGGAGGCCGTCCCCACCCGGGCGCACCGGCAGGGCCAGCCCACCCTGTTTGCGGCATCGCGCCCCCTCGGCACGGGTGACGCGGCGGGGGCCCGGGAACAACCGGAGGAGAACCCCGCCCCGATCTACATCCCGGCCACCGGGGATGGCCTGGTGTTTCGGGCGACCGACCGCGCGGACGAGATCCGGGTCGCCGCGGCCCTGCTGACGAACTTTCGCCGGTCCGGCGCGAACCATGGCCGAATGGCCCTGGTGGCGCAGCAACCGTCCCGCTATCTCGAGACCATCGAGGTTGCGCTCTCCGGCTGCAACATCCCGTTCGAGACCCACCTGCAGCCGAGACTCTCCACCGAACCCTGGGTCGCCGCGCTGTCCGATGTCCTGGAGTTCGGCGCCCGCCCCGGGCGACTCACCCTCGGCCTGAGGCTTCTGCGGAGCCCCTTTGTTCGCACTCCCGATCTGGCCGCGGCTCCGCAGCGGGCCGCGGACATTCTGCAGCAGCAGTTGGTCGACGCCGGAATCCGGGACACGCACACTCCGGAGGAGCTGCCCCGCCTCGTCGCCCACCTTTCCCGATTGGCGGAACGGTCCCGTCAGCGCCTGCCGGGTGCGGATTCACCGGACCGGGCAACGCGGGAGGTCGAACGGTGGATCGCCCGGGCCGAGGACCAGGAGACGGCCGCGGCGGCGCTCGAGACCCTGAACGCGGCCGCCGGCGCGCTCGCTCCCCTCCGGGATCCGGGCGTGGCCTTCAGCGACGCGGTCGAGGCCCTGCTTCGCTTCCTCGACCGCTTCGTGGAACCGCCCGCGGACGAAGACGCAGCAGTCCGCGAAGCCGTGTTCCGGACCCTCCGCCAAGCGGCGGCGGCCGCTCCCGGGGGGGCCCGCGCCGGCGCGCCGGGAGGGTTCGCGCGGCGCATCCGCCGCCTGCTCAACCGCCGCGCGTCGGAACCGCGCCCGTCGCCCGGCTCCGGGAAAGAGTCCTCCGGCGAGGGGGTATCCCTGATCGCGGCCGCCGACGCGCCGTTCGGCGATTACGACTTTCTGGTGCTGCTGGGCGTTGCGGACGCCGATTGGCCGGGACCCCGGCCCCGAAACATCTTCTTCCCGAACAATCTGCTCGAAGAGGCGACCCGCTCACGGCAGGCGCGGGCTCGGAACCGGGAGATCCGATTGCTGCGGGCCATTCCCGCCCTGCCCCGCTCCGGCGTCGCGTTCACTCGGCCCGAACTCGACGACGGCTTTCCGGTTGCCGCCTCGCCCTTCGAAGTCGAACTTGTCGAGGCCATGGAGGGTCGGGAACCGGCGGCGGACCGGATCCCGGTCCGTGGTCCCCTCTCTCCGGGGGGCGCCCCAGGTCCCGGCGAGATCACGCCGCTACCCACCACTCTCGATCGCCGGGCGCCCTCCGCCGCGGTGCTCGAGCGGCCGGTCTCCCCCACCGCCCTCGACACCTATGCCGAAAGCCCGGCCCAGTTCTTCGCGCGCTACGTCCTGCGCCTACCCGAAGAACGGCCCCTCGCCGACGTGCCGCCGCCCACGGAACGCGGCGAGCTGCTCCACGATTTTCTGCATCGGAGCTACGAGGCGCTTCCGGGCGCGGGCCTCGCCGCCGGTGAGTCCGCTCTGGACGATCTCCTCGGGTTCTTCCAAACGGAGTTCCGGAGGTACGCCGAGGTCCGGGGCATGGAGGAAACGGAGCGGCGCATCGAGGAACGCTGGCTGTTCGGCGGCGAAGCGACTCCGGGCGCCATGGAGTGGTTCCTCCGGGAGGAGCGCGACCGCGGCCCGTTCACTCCCGCCCGGTTCGAGGAATGGATCGGAGGCGAGCCGGAAGCGCCCGCCCCCGCCGGGCCGACACTGCGGGTCGAGGGAAGGCTGGACCGGCTGGACCGGCGGCCCGACGGAACGCGCCGGGTTCTCGAATACAAGTCCGGCCGCTTCTACCAAAAGCCGCTCCAGGCGCGCCTCTACGCACGGGTACTCGAGGCCGCCGACGGGATTCCGACCGACTTCGCCATCCCCTATTTCGGCCACCGCCGCTGGATCGGGCCGGCGGACAAACCCGGAGATTCCGAACAGGACGCCGAGGTCGCAAAGGCACGGGACGGGATCGCCCGCGGCGCCTTTCCACCGGCGCCCGCCGGCGACGGCAACTTCGCCTTCCATCTGGTGATCCGCCGGGACCTCCCGGAACCTCCTCCCGAGCCCCCGGAGTCCGATGCCGGTTCCTGAGCCCGTGTCCTCGTTTCCCGGCCCGTTTCCCCCGGACCTCGAGGGCCGCCGCGCCGCCGCCGATCCACGGCGGAACGTCCTCCTCCGGGCCTCGGCGGGTACCGGAAAGACCACGGTTCTGACCGAGCGCTACGTGGCCCTCGTCGAGGCCGGAACCCCGCCGCGGAACATCCTCGCCCTCACCTTCACCCGCAAGGCGGCGCAGGAGATGAAGGACCGGATCCTCGCCGAGTTGGGCAAGACCCACCGCCGCCTGGCGCTCGCCGGCCGCACCGACATCGCGGAAGTGAACATTTCCACCCTGGACGCCTTCACCCTCGGCCTCATCCGGGAGTTTCCGCTGGACGCCGGGGTGAGTCCCGGCGTCGAGGTGCTCGACGAGCGCTCGATGCCGGTGGTGCGGGAGGAGGCCATCCGGCGGGTCCTGTCCGGCGTCACCGGCTTCGATCGGGAAGTGCTCGGTTCCCTGCCCGTGCTGGTCGGCCGTTCGCGGGGTGAGGTCGCCAGGGCGGTCCGGAACTATCTCGACCGCCGCCTCACCTGGCGGCAGTACTTCGAGGAGAAGGCCAGGACCGCGCGGGACCGTCCCGCACCCGCACCACCGTGCCTGAGGTCGTTCTTCCGGCCCGTCGCGGCCGCGTGCGAGCGGCTCCGGGACCTGGCGCCCGATGCCCCCCGGGGAATACGGATGCCGCTCGCCGTCCGTCTGGCGCTCGCCCTCGAGGATCAGGGGAGCAGCCGGGACGCCCTCGACCGCGAAGCGCTCGAAAGCTGTTTCCCGGTGCGGCTCAAGAATCCACCCCGCGGGTTCCCCGCCGAACTCAGAGAGGATTACGCCGCGGTCGCCGCCCGGGTCAAGGCGTTCCGCTCCGCGTGGCTCGATTCCCTGAATGAGCGGGCGTTCGGGCCGGTCTGGCAACTCTTCCAGGCAGCGGAGAAGGAGTACGGGCGCCTCAAGGCGGAAAGGGGAGTCATGGACTTCGACGACCTGACCGAGGCCGCCACCAGGCTGCTGTCGGGGCTTGGCGAATTTTCGGCGAGCCGGTTCCGGCTCGAAGCCCGCTACCACCACCTGCTTCTGGACGAGTTCCACGACACCAGCGACCCCCAGTGGCGGCTCCTGCAGGCCGTCATCCGGCCCTGGGGCGAGGGGATGGGGCTGGCGGCCGAAGAAGTGCAAAGGGTCACGGGCGGGCGGCTCTCCCGGCCGACCATCTTCGTGGTGGGAGATCACAAGCAGTCCATCTACCGTTTCCGCGACGCCCGGGTGGAGATCCTGAGCCGTGCCGAAACGAAGATCCGGGCCCTGGGCGTTCCCCGGGACGCGGTGTTCCCGTCGCTCGAGTGGAACTTCCGCTCCCACCACCTGCTGCGCCGCTTCGTGAACAGCGCCGCCCGCCGGATCGCCGAGGACTCCAAGGCCGACCCCGGCGCCGACTGGGCGTTCCGTTACGACCACGAGAACGACGCATTCCGCGAGGACGCGGGACCCGGCGAGCGACGGTTGTCGGGAAGAGGCGCGCTTTCGGTCGCGATCGCCGGCACCCACGAGGAAACCGCCGCTCGCCTCGCGCGGCGCATTGAAGCCCTCGTGACCGAAGACGGCGTCAGGCCCGAGGAAATAGCCCTTCTCGCCCGAGCGGGCACCCGGCTTCCCATCTATCGGACCGCGGTCGAAGAGCGCGGGGTCCCGACGTATCTGCTCAAGGGCGCGGGATTTTTCAACACCAGCGAAGTGCGTGACCTCCACGCACTCTGCCGTTTCCTCGCGCGGCCCCACTCGGATCGGCGCGCCGTGGAACTGCTTCGATCCCGGTTCTTCGCACTCCCGGGTGAAGACCTCGTCTGTCTGCGCCGCCACGGCCCGTCGGGGGCGCCGTTTGCCGACCTGCTCCTCGCGGGAGGAAAAGGGCTGCCTCCGGGTCTGGACCCTGGTCTCCGGGAGCGGCTCGGCGAAGCGGCGGCCCACGCCGCGGCCTGGCTCCGGATTGCGCGACGCCTTTCGCCGTCCCGCACGGTTGCCCGGATCCTCGATGAGACCCGCTACGTACCCCGCGCCGCCGCCGCGGCCAGGAACCACTACGAGGCCGCCCAACAGGCGGCCAACGTCACCAAGGGGCTTCAGTTGCTCCAGAGCTTCGAGCGCGGCGGGTTCGCCACCTTCGAGGAGGTGGCCGAGCGCCTGGCCGCCGCCGCCGACGGCGACGCCACCCAGGCCGCGGTGCAGGCGAAGGGGGCGGTCCAGGCGCTCTCGATCCACGCTGCCAAGGGACTCGAGTTCGATCACGTGTTCGTGGTGGACTGCGGGGGGCGCGGCGGTCGGGACACCGGCATTCCGCGGGTAGTGGAAAGCGAAGGGGGCGTCTGGAACATCGCCCTCGTGACCGACGCGACCGCGTGGCAGATCAAGGACGGAGGGCGTGCCGAGTCCGAGGAACGACGGTGCATGTACGTCGCGATGACACGCGCGCGGGACACCCTCACCCTCTCCTGGAAAACCCGGTTCAAGAAGGACGGTGCCCCCGACGGCAGGGACCAGCCGCGCTATCTCCCGGCCGGCTTCGCCACCGCGGCCGCCCTCGCGATGAAGAAGGAGCGCGAGAGCTTCAACTGGGAAGGGCATGCGATCGAGGTCTTGCCCTCCGCTTCTCCCGACGTTCCGGAAACCCGGTCTCCGGGGCCGAAGGCCCCACGCGCGAAGACTCCGCCGCTCCCCGAAACGGCCGCACGGGCATGAGCGGGAGGGCGCGGCCCCCGGCCAGAGACCCCTTCGGCACGGCGGTGCGCGTGCTGGCCCACCGTCTCCTGCACCGCGCCGACCGGCTCGGGCAAGAGCCGCACCCGGACGCCGCGCTCCGGCTGGCGGACGAACGCCTGGCGCCTTCGCGGGCGGCGCGCCGCCGGGTGGCCACCCGGGCGGAGCGGCTCTGCCTCGCCGCGCTGGCCGAGCGGCGACCCGGAGGGCGGCTCGACGGCGAACTGCGCGAAAACGTGCGGGTCGGACTCCGCCGCCGGGACGGGAGCGCCCGGGTCGTCCTGATTCCGAGCGTCATCCTCGACCGCGAGCGCGGCGGGGTTTCGGTCCTGACCATGCAGGAAGGCGACGCCGCAGCCGCCGAACGGCGCGTCCGGCGCTACCAGGCGGCGGCGCGGGTCCTCTACCAGGGGCCCGTACGGGCGTTCGTCGTGCGCCCGGAGGGGGTTGTCGACGAGCTGCGGCGGAACCCTAGTCGCAGCGGACCGCGCGCGGCGGCGTATCCAGACAGAGAATGTTCGCCGTCCGGCCGTCCGCAATCCGGGCGCAGGCCCCGGTGACCGCGGCGCGGATCGCGTCGGCTTCGGTGGCCCCCTGGGCGGTCACCGTGGCCTGGCGGCCCGCCATCTGCATGGTGACTTCGCAGCGCGCCTGGCCCATCGAGAGCGTGGAATACACGAGGAAGACGACCAGCAGGGCGAAGAGCCCGAAAACGAGCCAGCCGATCCGGCGGATCCGCGTGTTCATGACGCCTCCCGGACCAGCGGCCGGGTCAGGCAGGTGGGGCCCCCCGAACCGTTGAGGCTGATTTCGCTGCCCTCGTAGGTCAGCACCTCGAATCCGGCGTCGCGCAACCGGGCGTTGGTCTTGCGGTTCGCGGCGATGGCCAGCAGGGTCCGCTCTCCGAGCGCCAGCACGTTCGCGGCCATCGTGGAGCGCTCCTCTTCCACGATGGGGATCAACTCCCAGCCGCGCGCCTTCAGCATCTCGAAGGTCGGCACGCCGAGGAACCGGAGATCCGCCACCATCGTCCGCCGCTCGAGCACGCTGATCAGCGACATCAGGTGGAGGCACCAGTGCGGCCCGTCGCCGAACGGCAGGGGCGCGGCGATGACCTCGACTCCGTCCCTCGTGAGGATTTTGCGGAGTTGGGCGATTCCGGCCGCGTTCGTCCGGTACCCCTCGCCCGCCAGGAGGGTGTGCTCGTCGAGCCAGACCAGGTCGCCGCCCTCCGCGAGCCCCGGCGCCTCGATGGCGCCGATCACGGGGATTCCGCTGTCCGCGTAGATTCGGGCATGCGCTGCAGGTTCCCCGCTCCGGTTCTCCTTGCCCATCCGCATCAGGATCATGCCCCTCCGCGAAGGGAACGAGGCGTCGTGGCAGTAAACGGCGTCAGGGGTCAGGCCCGGAAGAAGCTCCTCCGGCTCCACGACCTCCACCCCGCGTTCGAACAGCAACGACCGGATTCGTTCGTGCTGTCCGGCCGCGAGCGTCTCCTCGGGCGGATGGAGATATCCGAGATCGCGCCAGGACGCCCCGGCTTCCCAGCCCACGGCGCGCGGGCCGATCAGTAGCGTACGCACGAGCTTCCCGCACATGCCGGGAGGCCCGAGGCCAGCCGGCGCCAGGGTCGCGGTCGTCATGAGCCGGGAACGCTAACAGCGAGTTGAGACGGAAAGTGATATCGCCTAGTGCCATCCAGTGATATCATGTCATCCACCACGATGACATCACGCATCGACGCCAGAACCTCCGGACGTTTCCTGCTCCGGATGTCCCCAACGCTTCACCACACTCTCCGATCCGCGGCACGGGCGGCAGGACTGTCGCTCAACGAGTACTGCGTACGACGTCTCATCACCGGAAGTGTCGTCCACCAGGATGCCGCGGCGCTCGTCTCCCGGGCAGCCGCGGCGGTAGGGGACGGACTCGCCGCCGTGGTGCTGCACGGATCCTGGGTTCGCGGTGAAGCCACCACCGGGTCCGACGTCGACGCCGTGATCGTGGTGGATCGGACAATCCCGCTTCGGCGCTCGCTCTACCGGAGCTGGGACGAGCGGCCGGCTACCTGGGGTGGCCGCCCGGTGGATCCTCATTTCGCGCACCTGCCCGCGGACACCGCAATCAGTGGACTGTGGGCGGAGATCGCGACCCACGGACTGGCCGTGTTCGACCGTGACGGACGGCTCGGCGCCTACCTGGCCGGGGTGCGGAGCGCGGTCGCGGACGGCCGGTTGCGGCGACGCACGGCACACGGCCAGCCGTACTGGATCGACCAACCGGTGGCGTCGTAGTGCGGAATCGAACTCTCGCCGCGGACCACCTTCGCCGCGCCACGGCCCGCCTCATGGCGCTCGACACCCTCCATGAGGCAGAGAGTTGGGCGGATGTGGTGCGTCAATCGCAAGAGGCCGTGGAACTGGCGCTCAAGGGCCTGCTCCGGGCCTCAGGCGTCGACCCGCCTCGCGTTCACGACGTGGCCGGTGTCCTGGAAGCGGAGCGTCACCGTCTGCCGCCGGCTCTGGCCCCCGACGTCTCCCGGCTTGCCGCCGCGTCCCGCGCCCTGCGGAGGGACCGCGAACTCGCGTTCTATGGCGCGGAGGACCTGACACCCTCGGAGTTCTACCGGCAAGAAGACGCAGACGAAGCGCGGGCCGCGGCTCGGTTCGTGGTCGAACGGGTGGCTCCCCACGTGCTCGGCGAGTGATCTCCCGGCCCTTCGCCGCCCGCGTCCCGCCCGGTTATGCTCGGGCGCTCTGGAGGCCCGACCCATGACCATCCTTCCCCGGAAAAAGCAGTTCCTCCTCATTCCTGCCGCGCTCGCCGCGCTGGGGGTCCTCGCCGGCTGCGGCTCCGAGCCGCCGCCACTGCCCGGCGTGACGGCATTCACCGGGGCCACCCTCTGGGACGGCACGGGAAACGCGGCCGTTGAGAACGCCGTGATGGTCGTGGATCACGGGCGCATCGCGGCCGTGGGGTCCGCGGACGAAGTGGAGGTGCCCCCCGGCGCCGCGGTGGAAGACCTCGCCGGAAAGACCGTGGTCCCCGGGCTCATCAACGCCCACGCTCACGCGAGCGACGTCATGGGGCTGGAAGGCGGCCACTACAGCCGGGAAAACCTCATCCGCCAGCTCGGCCTCTATGCCCGCTATGGCGTCACCAGCATCGCCTCGCTGGGCGGTGACGGGCCCGAAGCGGCCCAGTTGCGCGACGAGCAGGACGACAGCCTTGACCACGCCCGGATCTGGATCGCCGGCGAGGTCATCTCGAGCGGCACCCCCGAGGAAGCTGCCGAATCGGTGGCCCGGAGCCTCGCGCTGCCCGCCGATTTCCTCAAGATGCGGGTGGACACGAACCTGGGCGCGAACGAGCGCGTGTCCTCGGAGACCATCGAGCAAGTGATGGAACTCGGCCGGGAAGCCGGCAAGAAAGTCACGACCCACATCTTCTATCTGGAGGACGCCAAGGAAGTGCTGCGCGCGGGCTCCGGACTCATCGCCCACAGCGTGCGCGACCAGCCGATCGACGATGAGTTCGTCGAGCTGATGAAGGAGAAGGACGTCTGCTACGTCCCGACCCTGGTTCGCGAGATATCCACCTACGTCTATTCCGAGGTGCCCGAATTCTTCGACGACCCGTTCTTCCTGAGAGACGCCGATCCGGCCGTGCTCGAGGCGTTGCAGGACCCCGAGCGCATGGCGCGGGTGGCGGAGAGTCCCTCCGCGCAGGGCTACCGGGAGCACTACCCCATCGCCATGGCCAACGCGAAGGCAGCGGCGGACGCCGGGATCAAGATCGCGTTCGGCACCGACACCGGTCCGGCCGGACGGTTCCAGGGTTACTTTGAACACATCGAGACCGGGGAGATGTCCGAAGCGGGGCTCACCGCCGAGCAGATCCTCATGTCGGCCACCGGCGATGCGGCGGCCTGCCTCGATCTCGAGGGCGTCGGCACCCTTACGGCCGGCAACTGGGCCGATTTCATCGTGCTGAACGAGAGCCCGCTCGAGGACATCGCGGCGCTGAGGTCCATCGACCGGGTGGTCGTGGCCGGGAACACCGTCCCCGGGAGCAGCGCCGAATAACCCGCGGACCGGCGCGTACGGCTCCCGGCGGGGCGGCGGGCCGGTCAACCTCGCCTCAGTTGGAAACTCCCGCCTCCCGGGACCACTTCCCCGCCGCGAGCGAAGCGCGGCCCTCACGCTCGAGCTTCACGAGACCCGACGCGAGCGCGACCTCCGCCATTTTGCGGACCGGGCCCCGGGAAGGGATCTCGCTCGTCGGGTAGACCCGGAGCCCGATGGCGCGCAGGGTCGCGGGTTTGCCGTCGAGGGCTGCCAGGAGGCTTGCTTCGCGCGCCTCCCGGTGACGGACCTGCCCCCGGAGCAGATCGCCTCCCGCCACCACCGGCACCCCGTGGCCCGGATAGACGACCCCCCGGCATTCCGAGGCGAGCCGGCGCAGCGACGCCATGTACTGCCCCAGATCCCCGTCCTCCGGTGAAATCAGGATGGAAGACAGGGATGACACCATGTCTCCCACCACCATGGCTCCGTAGCGGCCCTCCACGAAGGCGAGGTGGCCCGGGGCATGACCGGGCACGAACCGCACCTCGAGCGCCCAGCCCGGCGACCCGTCGGGGGCCTCTGCAAGATCCAGCCGGTCCCCCTCGGCAAGCGCCATCGTTCCCCCGGGCGGGGCCGCAATGCGGGCGAGCGTCTCCGGATGCGCCCCCACCGGGACGCCGTAGCGGGACG